>Ga0207695_10002173_pt1 | contig 29659 bp, 27 predicted proteins | sample KBSC54metaG_FD_184354 | JGI IMG/M metagenome (GOLD analysis project Ga0207695, IMG submission 184354) | Corn rhizosphere microbial communities from Kellogg Biological Station, Michigan, USA - KBS C5-4 metaG (SPAdes) (version 2) | ecosystem: Host-associated > Plants > Roots > Rhizosphere > Soil...
ACGTCCCTGTCCTGTCGAAAAGGACTCGGCATCCCTGCCGAGTCCCCCTTCGGGGCCTGATCGTCCAAACCTCACTCGGCTCCCGAGGGGGCCCGAAGAGCTGACCGCTCGCTGCGCATCGCTTGCCAAGAGCAAAGCGCAACCCCCAGCCTCGCTCCAGTCTTCCTATTCGTCATTCCGGCGCAGGCCGGAATCCATGCCTCAGCGCATTCGCTTGCGACAGGTCGTCTGACGAGCGAAGACAGAAGAGTAGATTCCGGCCTACGCCGGAATGACGAGAGGGGTAGGCGAGGGTGAGGGAGCACCTTAAGTCCTCAGCATCACGACGCCTCGCGCATCGATCCGGCGTACCTCAGAAGCGCCAGACGTGTCCCCTGTCGGTTCGAGTAGGCGGCACGAACGGTTTTATCTCCCAATGCTGCTCAGAGCCCTTGATCCACAGGCCATTTCTTTTTGGTTACTTTTGCTTTGGGCCAGCAAAGAAAAAGTGACTCGGACGCCGGCAGGCGTTCGAAACGCCCGCTGCGTAAGCGGCCAGATCGCCCGAACACCCAGGCAAGAACCGAACACTGGCGCCACTGGATTCCGGCCTACGCCGGAATGACGAAGTAGGAGGGGCTACGTAAGCGGTCAGAGCGCCGAACACCCAGGCAAGAACCAAACGCTGACGCCACTGGGTTCCGGCCTACGCCGGAATGACGAAGTAGCGGGCTGCGTAAGCGCCCAGGTCGCCTACTAACACTCAAGCAAGAACCAAGTACAGACAAAACCACCCCCAACCCCATTCACTCGCGACTAACCCCACTTTCTGTTCAAATAGCCCCCTTGGAAGCGGGGGTGCCGGCAAACATGGCCGGCTGAGAGAGACCCTTCGAACCTGATCCGGTTAGCACCGGTGTAGGGAAGCTTCGTAGCACAGGTTGGCCTGTGCCTCCGGCGCCATCGCTTTCGTCCGCAATCCCCCGCGAAGTCGTTCGCTCGGGTGCTTAACTTCTGTAAGGACGTATTGCCGATGAATGCCCTGTCCTCCGAACTCGTGCGCGCCGCGCAGGAACTCTCTGAAGCCGTAACGCGCCCGATTCCCGGGTCGCGCAAGATTCACGTACAAGGCTCGCGCGATGATCTGCGCGTGCCGATGCGCGAAATCGAGCAGGCGCAGACGCCGACGCTGTTCGGTGGCGAAACGAATCCGCCGATCACCGTGTACGACACGTCCGGCCCGTATACCGATCCGAATTACCAGGTTGACCTGGCTGGTGGCCTGCCGGAGCTGCGCGCCGCCTGGATTGCCGAGCGCGGCGATGTCGAGCAGCTTGGTGACCTGACCTCCAGCTTCGGCCGCCAGCGTGCGAACGATCCCAAGCTGGCGCCGCTGCGTTTCACCGGCACACGCGCGCCGCTGCGCGCCAAGGCCGGCGCCAACGTCACGCAGATGCATTACGCGCGGCAGGGCATCATCACCCCGGAGATGGAATACATCGCGATCCGCGAGAACCAGCGTATCGAAGCGCTGGCTCAAAGCGCCTTGCGTAACCAGCATCCGGGTCAGGCCTTCGGCGCTTCGCTGCCGAAGCTGATCACGCCCGAGTTCGTGCGCGACGAAGTGGCGCGCGGGCGTGCGATCATCCCGGCCAATATCAATCACCCGGAAAGCGAGCCGATGATCATCGGCCGTAATTTCCTCACCAAGATCAACGCCAACATCGGCAACAGCGCCGTGTCCTCGAGCATCGCCGAGGAAGTGGAAAAGCTGGTGTGGTCGATCCGCTGGGGCGGCGACACGGTGATGGATCTTTCCACCGGCAAGAACATCCACGAAACGCGCGAGTGGATCATCCGCAATTCGCCGGTGCCGATCGGCACCGTGCCGATCTACCAGGCGCTGGAAAAAGTCGGCGGTGTGGCCGAGGACCTGACCTGGGAACTGTTCCGCGACACGCTGATCGAACAGGCCGAGCAGGGCGTGGATTACTTCACCATCCATGCGGGTGTGCTGCTGCGTTTCGTGCCGCTGACCGCCAAGCGCGTCACCGGTATCGTGTCGCGCGGCGGCTCGATCATGGCCAAGTGGTGCCTGGCGCATCACAAGGAAAATTTCCTCTACACGCACTTCGAAGACATCTGCGAGATCATGAAGGCGTATGACGTCTCCTTCAGCCTCGGCGATGGCCTGCGTCCGGGTTGCATAGCCGACGCCAATGACGCGGCGCAGTTCGGCGAACTCGACACGCTCGGCGAGCTCACCCAGATCGCCTGGAAACATGACGTGCAGGTGATGATCGAAGGCCCCGGCCACGTGCCGATGCATTTGATCAAGGAGAACATGGAGCGCCAGCTGGAGAAATGCCACGAAGCGCCGTTCTACACCTTGGGGCCGTTGACCACCGATATCGCACCGGGTTACGACCACATCACATCCGCCATCGGTGCGGCGATGATCGGCTGGTTCGGCACCGCGATGCTTTGCTACGTGACGCCGAAAGAACACCTTGGCCTGCCGAACAAGCAGGACGTGCGCGACGGCATCATCGCGTACAAGATCGCCGCGCATGCGGCCGATCTGGCCAAGGGCCATCCGGGTGCGCAGGTGCGCGATAACGCACTCAGCAAGGCGCGTTTCGAATTCCGTTGGGACGACCAGTTCAACCTCGGCCTCGATCCGGAAAAGGCCAAGGAATTCCACGACGAGACCATGCCCAAGGACGCGCACAAGTCGGCGCACTTCTGCTCGATGTGCGGGCCGAAGTTCTGCTCGATGAAGATCACCCAGGACGTGCGTGACTACGCCGCCGAACACGGCGTGGACGAGATCGTGGCGCTGGACGAAGGCATGGCCGAGAAAGCGGCTGAATTTCGCTCGCAAGGCGCCGAGGTCTATCGCAAGGCGTAAGCGTTGTGAGTCGATGAACCGAAACATGCCGCGCGTTGCAAAACGCGCGGCATTTTCACTTGTGCTTCGCGGGCGTGAATCCAGGATGGGCACCGTTGCGCGGTGATTCCATCATCGATCCCACCCACTCGTCACGAGGAGGCAGGTATGGCTGCCAGGAAACCGTTTCTTAGCGATATCGAGACCATTCGCAAGCGCGCCCGCGCGCACATCGACAAGGGCGCGATCACCGACGGCTACAGCGCCGACCGCGAGACGGTGATCAAGATACTCAACGAAGCACTGGCGACCGAGATCGTCTGCGTCTTGCGCTACAAGTATCACTACTACATGGCCAAGGGCATTCACGCCAAAAGCGTGGCGGCGGAGTTCCTGGAGCACGCCACCGAGGAGCAGGGCCATGCCGACCGCATCGCCCAGCGCATCACCCAGCTCGACGGCATTCCCAATCTCAATCCCGAAGGCCTGCTCAGCCGCAGTCATTCCGATTACGCAGAAGGCGAGGATGTGGCCGATATGCTCAAGGAGGATCTGGTGGCCGAGCGCATCGCCATCGACAGCTACCGCGAGATCATCCAGTACCTGGGCAACGACGATCCGACCACGCGCCGCATGATGGAAGACATCCTGGCGAACGAGGAAGAGCACGCCGAGGATCTCTCCACGCTACTGGATCAGCTCGGTCGCAAGGGCGAGCCGGCCAAGCCGGCCAAGGATCGCCGGGCGTCGTCCTCGACGCATCACTGAGAGGGTCCTGTGAGGCTGCGGTCGCGACTGAAGTCGCTCCTACAAACTAGCTGGGCATAGCTATCTTGTAGGAGCGACTTCAGTCGCGACCGTCCCCCGCCCCGCAAACCGTGTCCTCCGATCCAGGCATTGAGGCGTTATGAAAGGCATACCGTGTCCATGGAGCCGCTGCCATGTCCGAATCAAGCCAGCCGATACGCCCCAGCCACCGCTGGTTGCGTGGCGTTCTGACGGTGATTTCAGCCCTGGTGCTAGGGCTATGCCTGCTGATGTGGTGCTGGAACGAAGCGCCGGGGACCGCCTCGGTGGCGGTCAGCCAGGCCGATGGGCAGATCAGCAGCGGCGAGTAGAAGAGATCGCTCCAGATACAAAAACGGCGCCTGATGGCGCCGTTTTTGTATGCGGGACAGGGCTGAATTACTTCTTGTCCGCCTGGTAGCGCTTGATGCCGGCCTCGATCTCGGCCTTGGCCTCTTCGGCGCCGACCCAGCCTTCGAGCTTGACCCACTTGCCCTTCTCCAGGTCCTTGTAGTGCTCGAAGAAGTGGCCGATACGCTCCAGCCAATGGCCGGAGACCGCCTTGATGTCCTTGATATGCGCGTAACCGGCGAAAATCTTCTCGACCGGCACCACCACCAGCTTCTCGTCCGCGCCGGCTTCGTCGGTCATCTTGAGCATGCCGACCGGATGGCAGCGGATCACCGAGCCCGGCACCAGCGGTAGCGGCAGGATCACCAGCGCGTCCAGAGGATCGCCGTCGCCGCCCAGCGTGCCCGGCACATAGCCGTAGTTGCAGGGATAGCGCATCGGGGTCGAAAGGATGCGATCGACGAAGATCGCGCCGCTTTCCTTCTCCACTTCGTACTTGACCGGCTCGGCATCCTTGGGGATTTCGATGATGACGTTGATTTCGTTCGGCACGTCACGGCCGGCGGAGACGAGGTGCAGACCCATGGGGGTGATCCTTGGAGGGGAAAGGGAAACTCGCAAGGATACGGGAAAGGCCGCTGCGCTGCAGCATGGGAGTAAGTGAAGATGAGTGAGGAGTAAGAAACGAGTCAGCTCAAGCTTTTGCTCGTATCTCTCACTCCTCACTCCTCTCCACTCACTCCTAAGGTCTGAAGGGCCGCTCCCGCAGCCACTTCGTCGCAATCCACTTCTCCCCCCGCGTCACCGGCAGCCCCGCATGCAGCGAGGCCTGCTCGCCGGTCTCATAGGCGAAGTAGACGGCCGAGCCGCGCTGGGCGGTCACGGTCAGGCCAACGGCGGGAAAGCCCGTACCGCCCCCTTCCTCGGGTGTATTCAGATACATCACCACGCTGGCCACGCGCTGCCCACCCTTGGCGGTGATGGCGGAATAGCCCGGTTGCGAAGGGTCGAACCAGTCGTGGTGCGCCTCGTATTCCTGGCCAGGCAGATAGTGCAGCACCTGCAGGCCTTCACCGAACTCCACCGGCATATCCAGCAGCTTGGCCAGGCGGGCTTCGAGTGTGGCGATCAGCGGTGTTTCGCCCAGGGAAAAGAACATGCCCCGGCTGGTACGTGCCGCGTCGACCTGCTGCTTGCCCTGGTTGTCCACGGTCATGGCGCGATTCAGACGTGGGCGTGCCGCTTCGATCAGTGCCTCGCATTCTTCTCTCGAGAGCAAGCCATCGAGTACACGCAGGGCAGGTGCCTCGACGCTGATGGTGACGCGAATGGGTTGATCGTCGACCAGAACCTGAGGCGCTTCGGGGTGCCTGGGACGCCGGCCGCTCGGACGCGGTGCGACCGCGTTGAGCGAGGTCAGCGGGATATCCAGCACCTCGGACACGGCACGCCGGCTTTGCGCCGCGTCGTAGCCGGCTTCCTTGAGCAGGCGCAGTACCTCAGGCACGCCATGCCCGGCGCGGGCGGTGGCGAGGATCCATTCGCGCAATTCGGGGCGGACTTTGTGGAAGCTTTTCATTCGCTCTATATGAGATGGCCGCGCACCTGGGGAGGTGCGCGACCAAACGTGTCGTAAGGGACCCCTACTTTACGTGCTCCCAGAGATAGGTGTACCCCAGCGCGTTCATAAAGGCCGATTGTTTGTTGTCCGCCGCGGCACCATGGCCGCCCTCGACGTTCTCGTAGAAGCTTGCGTCGTAGCCCATCGATTCGAGCTTGGCGTACATCTTGCGCGCATGCACCGGGCCGACGCGGTCGTCGCGCGTGGAGGTGGTGAACAGCACGGGCGGGTATTTCTGGTCCGGCTTGGCGTTGTAGTACGGCGAGAAGGTCTTGATCCAGGCCCATTCGTTCGGCTTGTCCGGATCGCCGTACTCGGCCATCCACGAGGCGCCGGCCGACAGGTGGGTATAGCGCTGCATGTCGAGCAGAGCGACCTGGCTCACCACCGCGCCGAACAATTGCGGATACAGGGTGAGCATATTGCCCATCAGCAGGCCGCCGTTGCTGCCGCCCATCGTTCCCAGGTGCTGCGGCGAGGTGATCTTGCGATCGATCAGATCCTGCGCCACCGCGGCAAAGTCTTCGTACGCGCGCAGGCGGTTGGCCTTCAAGGCGGCCTTGTGCCAGCGCGGACCGTATTCGCCGCCGCCGCGGATATTGGCGATGACATAGACACCGCCCTTTTCCAGCCATGCGCGCCCCACACCACCGCTATAAGCCGGCTGCAGCGAGATTTCAAAGCCGCCGTAGCCATAGAGCAGGGTCGGGTTCTTGCCGTTGGCTGCCAGGTTCTTCGGTGCGATCTCGAAGTAGGGCACGCGGGTGCCATCTTTGGAGGTGGCGAAGTGCTGGCTGACCTCGAACTTCGACGCATCGAAGAAGCTCGGGCTGTTCTTCAGTACCGTCGGCTCACCCTGTCCGACCACGCCGTAGTACAGCGTCGTCGGCTGCAGGAAGCCGCTGACGGTCAGGAAGTAGTCGTCGCTGGTGTCGTCGTCGATACCGCCGGCAGCGATCGTCGACAACTTCGGTGCACCGCCGAGGCTCTCGCGTTTCCACGCGCCCTCTTGTGGCGTCAGCACTTCGATCCGGTTCACCACGTTGTCCATCACGTTGACGATCAGGTGATGGCGCGTCCACGAGTAACCGTCGAGCGCGGTGGTGTCGGTGGGCTCGAACAGCACGGTGATCTCGCGCTTGCCGGCCATATAGTCGTCGAACTTGGCGGCCAGCAGCGAGCCCGATTTATAGGTCTTGCCGCCGACGTTCCAGTCGCTGCGTGGCTCGATCAGCAGCCATTCGCGTTCCGTCGACGTGTTGGCGTCGTCGGGTACGTCGATCTTGGTGAGCTTGCCATCCTTGCCGCGCAGATAGGTTTCGCTGTCGTAGAAGGCGAGCTGGCGGGTGACGAAGTCGCGCTGGAAGCCTGGCGTGTTGTCGCGATACGCGTTGACCGCCATATCGTCGTGCTTGCCTTCGTACACAGTCGTGGCGCTGGACAGCGGCGTGCCGCGCTTCCACTCCTTGACGATGCGCGGATAGCTCGACGTCGTCATCGAGCCGGGACCGAAGTTGGTACCGACGTAGATGTGGTCGTCGTCGATCCAGGCCACGTTGCTCTTGGCCTCGGGCAAGACAAAGCCGTCCTTGACGAACTGTTTGGTGGTGAGATCGAACTCGCGCACCACGTCGGCGTCGGCGCCGCCGCGCGACAGCGATACCAGGCAGCGACGATAGTCCGGCTTCAGGCATTGCGCGCCATGCCATACCCAGTTTTCGTTTTCGGCCTTGGACAGCGCGTCCAGATCGATCACGGTTTCCCAGGTCGGCTGCGCCTTGCGGTACTCGGCCAGCGAGGTGCGGCGGAACAGACCTTTCGGATGCTCCTTGTCGCGCCAGAGGTTATAGAAGGCGTTGCCGATCTTGCTGACCATCGGAATGCGCTCGTTCGAATCGAGCACCTCCAGCAGGCGCGCATCGAGCTGCTTGAACTCGGGTGTCTGTGCATACGTGTCGACGGTCTTGGCGTTTTGCTGATGGACCCAGTCCAACTGCTTGGCGCCATCGATATCTTCCAGCCACAGATTCGCGTCCGGTGAGGCGGCGCTGGCCGGTGCGGGGTGTGCGGCGGGTTGGGGTGGTGTGCTTGCTTGACTCATGCCTGCAACGATCGTGGTGACCAAAAACGCGATGGCGCGCTTATTCACGGCTGTCCTCCATGGTGCGAAAACCCAAGCGCGCCAACCGGCCCGCCCACTCTTGTCTGGATCAAGCCCTGATTGGATCAGGCTTCGAGCGGGTCGTCATATGTATAAAGGCACTCCCGCCCCGATCAAGCCCATGCTTTCAAGGATGGGGTCCACGCCCGAGCGGCCTTGGGTGGGCCGGCGCCGGTTGCGCGGCGGGGCCGGCGAACAGGCGGATCAGCGGGCTGGTCATGAACGTCGTCACCAGGGCCATGATCAGCAGCATGGTGAAAAGCGGAGGGGCGATAACGCCGGCATCCAGGCCGACTTTCATGACGATCAGCTCCATCAGGCCACGGGCATTCATCAGCGAACCGGTGGCAAAACTGTCGCGCCAGCCGAACCCTGCCAGCCGCGCACCGGCGGCCCCGCCCAGCATCTTGCCCGCAATGCCGGCGAGCAGAATGATCGCCAGGGCGCCGAGGCCCGCCCCGACAAAGGCATCGCCGGTGGTATTCAAGCCGGCAAGTGCAAAAAAGATCGGCATCAGTGCCGCGACGGACACGTATTCCAGACGCTGCACCATCGCCTTGAGCAGCCGGTCGTCGCGAGGCAGGCAGGCACCGAACAGGAAGGCGCCGAAGACTTCATGCAGGCCGAGCCACTGGGTCACCGCCGCGCAGCTGAAAACGCCGATCAGGATCGCCGCCAGCACGGTCACGGAAACCTGGCCCTCCGGCGCCCGGGTACGCAGCAGCCAGGCGTAGAGCGGGCGCAGAATCAGGAAAACGACGGCGCTGACCACGATCAGGCCAAGCACGGTCTTGAAGAACCCCGTGTACCCCGTATGCGTGCCAAGCATGGCGACCACCAGCGCCAGCATGATCCACGCGAACACATCGGCCATCGCCGCGCTGCTCAGCGCGAGTTGCCCCAGCGGTGTCTGGGTCAGTCCACGGTCCTTGAGGATGCGCGCCAGCACCGGAAAGGCGGTGATCGACATGGCCACGGCCATGAACAGCGCGAACGGCCAGAACGCGACGCCTTGCGGCGCCAGCGAATACAGCAGCGGCGAGATGCCGATGCCCAGCGCCATCGGCAGCAGCAGGCTGAACGCGCCCACCATCCCCGCGGAGCGAATCTGCTGGCCGATGCCGTTCGGTGCGCGCAGCTCGGCGCCGACGATAAACATGAAAAGCACCAGGCCGAGGGTCGATAGCGACGTCAGCCCGGGCAAGGCGGCAGGGGCGAACAGGTAGGCATGGAGGTCGGGAAACCACGCACCGAAAACGATCGGCCCAAGCAGAAACCCCGCCGTCATCTCGCCGATGATCGGAGGCTGACCCACATAGCGCAGCAGCAGGCCGCAAAGACGTGCGACGCCGATAATGATGATGAGCTGCAGAAACAATGGACTGTGCGGCATGCGGCCTCCCTGACCGACCTGCGACGATGGGCCATCCGACGGCCAGGTGACGGAGCATGCCATGGACAGGTGTGGTTTTGATGCTGAAAGGCGTATTCGGCGGTTGTCATTTGTAGGGGCGATCTCAGGGAAACCCTAAAAACCTTTCCTATTCGTCATCCCGGCGAAGGCCGGGATCTATTCCTCAGCGCAGAGGCTTGCGACACGTTGTCTGACAAGTGGAGGTCGAGGAATGGATCCCGGCCTTCGCCGGGATGACCGTAGGAAAAACCGAGGCTGCTCGATGTCCTTTTTCAGTCGCGACAAGCGGTGACGCAACCGTGGGTAGCGGCTGAAGCCGCTCCTACAAATTCGGGAAGCTTTTTGAGATTTGGATCAATCCGCCCCCGGATCCACCACATAAACAAAAACACTCCGGAACGGATCGACACCTTCCTCGGCTTCACGACGTTGCTGATCGGGCAGGGGATAGCTCGCGCCAGTGACGACGTGCAAGCCGGCCGCTTCGAGCGATTGGCGAACCTGCGCTGCACGCTGCTCTGCCAGATCGGCCGGACCATGCCCATCGGTGCTTGCACGTCCTTCCACCGCGACATCATGTACACCCCAGCGCTGCAAGGCCCAGATGGCATTTTCCAGGGCAGCGTGTTGCGCCGGTCCAATCTGCGCCGAACCGCGTTCGAACAGCACCGGCGGCAAGGGACGCGGCGGCGGCACGATCTGTATCGTCCAGCCCGGCAGTGATGTCCTGAGCTGATCCTCCATCTGCCGCAGCGTTGCGCTGGACGCCACCGATGTGGGCGCCAGCATCAGCGTGAGTGTCTTCGTCTGCGCGTTGCTGCCCGAACTCAACAGCGGCAGCGGAAAATGCTTGATGACGTCGCTGGTTTCGTCATCCAGTGTGGTGACGGTTCCAGGCGTCGAGGTACCTGGAATGTTGGCACTCAAGGCGGAACGTCCCAGTTCGGTCTGCGTCGGATCGGAAGTGATCACAGGATTCAAACGCAGGGTCAGTCCGCTGGGCAAAGCCGACTTGAGCGCCTGATGCAGTGCCGTGTCTTCGTCCATCCCGTAGTGCTGCGCGGCGAACGTCACATCGAGCACCTTGCGGCTGTCGTCGATCTGCATGTCCAGTACACGGACGGATTGATTCGACAGCGTGCCGGTCAACGTGTTGCGCACGGTGCCGAGCAGGCGCGTCTGTTGCGCGATGTCGCCCAGGGCATGCGCCAGCGGCCAGCCCAGCGGCAACAGCACCGCAAAACCCACCACGATCTGCCAGGCCACCGCGTGACGTGTGGCGCGACCGCTGAAGCCGTACCAGGTGCACATCAAGGTGGTGCTCAACGCGATGGTCGCCAGGTTGGTGGTGAACAGCAGCAGCGCGCCTTTGGAAATCCCCCATTGAGCCACCGCGATACCGAAACCTACCGTTGCCATAGGCGGCATCAGCGCGGTCGCGATGGCCACGCCCACGATCGTGCCGCCGCGGTTGCGTATCATCGCGTAACCACCGGCCAGGCCCGACAGCGTGGCGGCAATCATGTCGAACAGATTCGGCGTGGTGCGCGCCAGAATTTCCGGCGTGGGCGTACGCAGCGGCGACAGCCACACGATCAGGATGGCGACGACGAGCGCCAGGCCCATGCCCGCCAGCAAGGTGCCGAGCGAGCGGAATACACGGTTGAGATCGAGCGTGGCGATGCCCAGGCCAAGTCGCACGATCGGGCCCATCAAGGGCGACACCAACATTGCGCCGATGATCACCGACACCGAATTGCACAGCAGGCCGATAGTGGCGATGCCCGAGGCCATCGTGCACATGAACAGGTAACTGCCGCGCAGTTCGCCTTCGCTGTCGATCGACTCGGAGACTTCCGCGCGATCGGACATGGCCACCTGCAACTGCAACCATTCACGAATCGTCTTGAACATGAGAAACGCCTCAACAATGCATAAGAAACCTGAAAGCCAGGCATGACGTGCATTGCCGGCATCCTTGCCTCCGCGCAGGGACGCTGCGGGGTCGTTCGCGCCGGAATCTCCTTTGGCGCGGCCGCATTATGTCCCAAGCGCGTAAAAGAAAAAGCCCCGGCGAACCGGGGCTTCGTAAGTCACTTTCCGTGGTGGCTCAGAGCAGCGGAATCAGCAGCAGCGCCACGATATTGATGATCTTGATCAGCGGATTGACCGCCGGACCGGCGGTGTCCTTGTACGGATCGCCCACGGTATCGCCGGTCACGGCGGCCTTGTGCGCATCCGAACCCTTGCCCCCGTGGTGGCCGTCTTCGATGTACTTCTTGGCGTTATCCCAGGCACCGCCGCCGGTGGTCATCGAAATGGCCACGAACAGGCCGGTGACGATCGTGCCGATCAGTACGCCGCCCAATGCCTGGGCGCCGGCTTCGGCACCGCCGAGCCATTTGAAGCCGAACACCACCACCACCGGAACCAGCACGGGCAGCAGCGAAGGCACCAGCATTTCCTTGATCGCCGAGCGGGTGAGCATATCCACCGCGCGCGAGTAGTCGGGCTTGGTCGTGCCTTCCATGATGCCGCTGATTTCGCGGAACTGGCGGCGCACCTCTTCCACCACCGAGCCCGCCGCGCGACCCACCGCTTCCATCGCCATGGCGCCAAACAGGTACGGAATCAGGCCGCCGATCAGCAGGCCGATGATCACGTAGTGATTGGACAGGTCGAAGCGGACTTCGGGAAGGTTCAAGTGCTGGGTCAGGTTGTGCGTGTAGTCGGCAAACAGCACCAGCGCGGCCAAGCCGGCCGAACCGATCGCGTAACCCTTGGTCACCGCCTTGGTGGTATTGCCGACCGCATCCAGCGGATCGGTGACGCCACGGACTTCCGGCGGCAGTTCGGCCATCTCGGCAATACCACCGGCGTTGTCGGTGATCGGGCCATAAGCATCCAGCGCCACCACCATGCCGGTCATGCTGAGCATGGCCGTGGCCGCAATGGCGATGCCGTAAAGCCCGCACAGTGCAAACGAACCCCAGATCGCGGCGCACACAGCCAGCACCGGTAGCGCGGTCGACTTCATCGACACGCCCAGGCCGGCGATGATGTTGGTTGCGTGGCCGGTCGTGGATGATTTCGCCACGTGCTGTACCGGACCGTATTCGGTAGCGGTGTAGTACTCGGTAATGACTACCATCGCACCGGTCAACGCAAGTCCGATCAGTGCGCAGCCATAGAGATGGCCGACACCGTAGGAAGAAGCGCCCATCAACTGGCTGGTAATCGGCCAGAATGCGATGGCGGCGAGAATGGCCGAGACCGCGACACCGGCATACAGCGCGTTCATGATCTTCGGGCCGCGCGCCTTGACGAAGAAGGTGCCGATCACCGAGGCGATGATCGATGCGCCACCCAGCAGCAGCGGATACATCACGCCCCATTCGCCGGTCTGCTCGGCCAGCACGCCGCCCAGCAGCATGGTGGCAATCAGCGTGACCGCATAGGTTTCGAACAAGTCGGCGGCCATGCCGGCGCAGTCGCCGACGTTGTCGCCCACGTTATCGGCGATCACCGCCGGATTGCGCGGATCGTCTTCCGGGATGCCGGCTTCGACCTTGCCGACCAGGTCCGCGCCGACGTCCGCACCCTTGGTGAAGATGCCGCCGCCCAGACGCGCGAAGATCGAGATCAGCGAAGCGCCGAAGGCCAGGCCAACCAGTGCATGCAACGCGCGCATGCCCTCATAGCCCATGTGGCGCAGGATGGCGTAGTAGCCGGCGACGCCGAGCAAGCCAAGGCCGACCACCAGCATGCCGGTGATCGCACCGCCTCGAAAGGCGACCTTCAGCGCGGCAGCCAGTCCGGAGCGGGCCGCTTCAGCGGTACGCACGTTGGCGCGCACTGAAACATTCATGCCGATATAGCCGGTGGCGCCGGAAAGAATCGCGCCGACCGCAAAACCGATCGCCGTGCCCCAGTCCAGGGCAAAACCGATCACCAGGAACAACACCACACCGACACCGCCGATCGTGGCGTACTGACGATTGAGGTAAGCGCGGGCTCCTTCCTGGATCGCTGCCGCGATCTCCTGCATGCGCTCGTTACCTGGCGATTGGGCCAGAATCCAGCGCACCGAGAGCGCGCCATACAGAATCGCTACTACCGCACACGCCAGCACGATCCACAAGCCATACTGCTGCAGCATCGGAGCCTCCCACTCGTGTTGTGAACCGCCCCGGCCGGGACGGTTACCCGGAGTATAGGCAGACGTTCGCTCGCAAAGTGTTGTGCGCCGCAACGCACGGCACTTTAAGGCGATCAATTTACCGGATCGTTCGCGCGATAATCGGACACGCCACCCTGGCTATCGGTGGCGACAACGGTGTAGGGCGCGATACGCATATCGCCGACCTTGCGTTCGGTCGCGGAGAAATTCGCGCGCAGGAAACTGCCGTCGGCGAAACGGGTTTCCTGCAGCAGGCGGTCGTCGGACAGCCAGCGAAACTCAGTCAGGGCCTGGGTCGCGAGGCGTTGATGCAATGGACGGAAGAACGTATCCATGCGCTGGATCAGCGGCAATCGCTGTTTCAGCGTGTCGGCGCTCAGGTGATACAGCGGCGGGACGTTGTAGAGCAATTGGGCCAGTTCGTTCTCGCGCCTTACGTTACCTAGTTTGAGATTGTCGGTGTGCCAGTGGTGCGTGGTGATGACCGAATCGTGAAATACCGCCTGGTAGAGAGGCAGGCGGGTCTGCGGTGCGAAATGAATGTGCTGGTAGAGCGGTTTGGTGGGCACCGTCTTGAAGAAGACAGTCGGTTGTTCGGGCGGATAATAAGTACCCATGAAATAACGCGAGCTCGGGTTTTTCTGCGGGCTTTGCCCAATGTCCGGATCGCTCCAGCCGACCACGGGCGTCTGCATGCCGTGGGCAAACGCCAGGCCGCCCGCGGTCGTTGCATTCCCGCCTTCGGACCCCACCGGCATGCGCATCTGCCGAGCGATCCAGGTCATCGCGTCGATATTGTCGCGCGCGTGTTGCGCGAGGCTCAAAGTGGCGCCGGGGCGATAGCTTTCGAACACCATGCCGGTCGCATAGGCATCGAGGAACCAGCTGTTAAAGCCGGCATGGTCCTCGATGGCCGCCACGCGTTGTTTGAGTTCGGGCGTGATGCAGCGGGTGTCGGTGTAGTGCCCTTGACCGAGAAAGCCAGACCTTGCGCTGCCATCCTCGCGAATGATTCCGCAACGTATATAGGCATCGTCACCCAGATGCGCCGTCGCCCAATCGGGATTGCCGTCGGGCTTGAGCGCGGTCTCGTAAGAGTCGTAGGGCGCCACCAGATAACCTGCATCGACGCCGGCCCGGACCGCCTCGGGGTGCCACAGGCCCGGTTCCCAGCCTTCACCCAGGCCGATCCATAGCCGGGTCAGACCGGCGGCGCGCAGTTGTTTCATCGTCGCGATCGAAAGTCCATCGCCCCATAGTGCGGGGTCGCTCCGCAAGGCATGCCCAAAAGCCGCCTTCACCTCGTCACGCAATTGGCCATAGCGCGTGGCAAGCTGCGTCGCATCGGGTTGTCCGGTCTGCCAGGCCGAACGCGCCTGTGCCAACAGGGCGTCATTCAATGCGCGCACAAGCACGTTCTTGCGATAGCCGTCGAGCTGGCCGGTGAGCGTCGAGCGCGCCTCTTTGTCGAAGTGTTTCAACAGCAAGTCGGCAAGCTTGTCCTGGCCCGACAGCGTGTGCCGCAGCGCCTCCCAATCGGTCACGTCTTTGACAGCAAGCAAGCCACCGCTCCAAAGATAAATGTGGCTGGCACCGAGAAGTTTTTTTGTATCCGGGGCGGCGGTGATTTTCGCGGCCATCGATTCGAATCGACCCTGGTCCTGCAGCCATTGCCGATAGCGTTGCGCGCCGGCCAGCAAGCTGTCGCCAAGATGCAGCATGAAGACCAGCGGACGCTCGGGATCGAGACGGCTGAAGCGATGGCTGGCGTCGAGCCCGAGTGCGCCATGTTCGTCCTGCCACTGCATGCGATTGCCGAAGGGTTCGAGCAACAACCAGTGCAGCGAAAACGCCTCGTAATCCATGCCCCACAGGGGCAGGCTGAGCGCTTCGCTACTGTCGAAGTCGCTCATCTCTTCAAGCAAAAAGGCTCGCCAGAGCGGATCGTTTGCGGGCACGTAGTGACCCTCGGCAAGCGGCAGTATCAGGCCACGACCAAACGCGTCGCCCGGTTGCCTGAGGAATGTCAGCTCACCTGCTGCGCGTGCCTTGATCGTGAAAGTGAGATCGCGACCCGAGAGGGCGACCGAGAGCCGATAGGTTCCCTTATCTCATTGCCATTGGGCGTGTGTGTCATCGGAGGCGAGTGCGCTGACATCGTGCTTTTCGGCGCCTTGCGACACGCGCATGCTGGAGTGGCCCGCAGGCGCGACGTCGATAGCCAGCGTGGCCGGCTCGATCTGTATCTTCCATTGCGCATTTTGCAGCGTAACCGGTTCGGCATTCGCCAGCATCGGTAACAGGGCGACAAGAAAAACATACTTGCGCATGGTTCGCTTCCTTGAACTTGAAACTTCCGTGATGATGCCTGAACGCACCGGTGGCGCTGAAAGAAAACGGCGCGATCCGCGCCGTTTTCCTGTGACATGAAACCTGTCTGTGTCTAGCGTATAGCCATGTCGAGAATGATTCCCGTGGCTACGGCAACGAGAAGAAAATCGCTGTCGGAGCGCACCCAGCGATAGCCATAGGGCGGGCGACGCAGATGGTAGTAGTCCCAGTTGTCGACGTAGTAGCGTGGGCCGCCATAGTAGTGACCGCGCGCCCAATGGCCATGGCCGTAATACGGGCCAGGGCGGCCGTAGTAGCGCGGCGCCGGACGGTAGTAGCCGTGATCGCGATAGCCGCGGTCGTAGCCGCGATGATCGCCACGGTCGTAACCGCGATGGTCGCCGCGGTAGCCATCGTGGCGATCGTGGCGATCGTAGCCATGCCGGTCGCGGTCATGGTCACGATGATCGTCAGGTCCCGCCACGGCGGCACCTGCGGCAAACAGCATGGCAACAGCAAGAAGCAGGCGCTGGACGGTCTTCATGGGTGTCTCCTGAACGTCGCCGCGAAAGGTTGGCGACAGGCAGGGTCATCGTAGAAACATGCGCCTGAACGCAGCTCGCAATGATTCGGGGGCCGCGTTTGGCGATTTGGCTTCCGGTCATGTAATCGTTTCGGGGAACCTCGCTCCCGCCGGAGCGAGGTCATGCATGCGCCAGTGTCACCGTCAGATAGCAAAAGCCGGCAGTTTCTTCTCGATCAATTGGTTGCGCAGCGTCGCATAGCGCGGCAGACCGTCCTTGCCGTACGGCGGCGGCAATTCGCCCTGAATGAGCGGCGAGAGGTAACGCCGCGCTGCCGCGGTAATGCCGAAACCGTCACGCGTGATAAAGCCTTTCGGCATCTTCTTTTCGTGATTGGCCACCTTGCTCAGCGGGGCCGGCTCGATCTTCCAGCGGTAGGGCGCGTCGCTGGTACGCACGATCACCGGCATCACCGCGTTCTGGCCGGCCAGCGCGTACTCCACGGCCGCCTTGCCCACCGCATACGCCTGCTCGGCGTCGGTCTTCGATGCCAGATGACGTGCCGAACGCTGCAGGTAGTCGGGCAAGGCCCAATGGTATTTGTAGCCGAGCTTTTCTTTCACCAGGCTGGCCAGTACCGGCGCAACACCGCCAAGCTGCGCATGCCCGAACGCGTCGCGCGTGCCGGCCTCGGCCAGGAACTGGCCCGCCGCATTGCGGATGCCCTCGGACGCGACCACGGTGCACCAGCCGACCCGCTCCACCGTCGCCTTCACCTTGGCAAGGAAGGCGGCTTCGTCGAACACGTTTTCGGGAAACAGGATCACGTGGGGCGGCGCGTCGGCGCCCTCGCCGGCCAGGCCCGCGGCGGCGGCGATCCAGCCGGCATGCCGGCCCATGACCTCCAGAATGAATACCTTGGTCGAGGTGTCGGCCATGGAGGCGACGTCCAGGCTCGCCTCCAGCGTCGAGACGGCGGTGTACTTGGCTACCGAGCCGAAACCCGGGCAGCAATCGGTGACCGCCAGGTCGTTGTCCACCGTCTTGGGCACGCCGATACAGCGGATGTCGTAGCCCATCGCCTTGCCGAGCTGAGAGATTTTCAGCGCGGTATCGGCCGAGTCGTTGCCGCCGTTGTAGAGAAACCAGCGGATCTCATGGGCCCGCAGCACGTCGATCAGGCGCTCGTATTCCGCCCGATGGGTCTCCAGCGATTTCAGCTTGTAGCGGCAGGAGCCGAACGCCCCGCCCGGGGTGTGGCGCAGCGCGGCGATGCTCGCCTTGGACTCCTTGGACGTGTCGATCAGCTCCTCGCGCAGGGCGCCCAGGATGCCGTTATGCGCCGCGAAAACCTTTACGCCGTGCGCACGGGCCGTTTCGATCACGCCGGCCGCGCTGGCGTTGATCACCGAGGTGACCCCGCCCGATTGGGCGTAGAGAAGACGGCCGGCGGGGGATCGGGGGGATGACTTCATGGGGCTGGGCTCCTGCTTGGCGAGTGGGGACGATGACCTGGGCCTTGGCTAGCTAAGTCTTTTACAACAACTAGTTGGCAAAAAACGCGGCCACTATCCGTTTGACGTTACCGGTTGCAGAAGTTAACGTGACCGCTGGTTTTCTTTCTATCTATTCCACCCGCGTGCGCGATGCGCGCGTCTATGGATCTCGTGGAGCACTATGCGACTCGTCCTACTCGGCCCGCCCGGCTCGGGCAAAGGTACCCAGGCCGCCCGGCTGAAGGTTGAACTCGGCGTACCGCACATTTCGACCGGCGACATGCTGCGCGCGGCGGTGGCGGCCGGCACGCCGACGGGCCTCAAGGCCAAGGCGGTGATGGACGCCGGCAAACTCGTTTCCGATGACATCCTGCTGGCCATGCTCGAAGAGCGTCTGTCGCAGGACGACGTCAAGAACGGCTTCATCCTCGATGGCTATCCGCGCAACCTGGCGCAGGCCGATGCGCTGGATCATCTGCTGGCCAAGATCGGCCAGCCGCTGGACGCCGTCGTCAAGCTCGATGTGCCGAGCGAGGCGATCATCGATCGCGTCAAGATCCGTTTCGAAGCCGAGCATCGCAAGGACGACAACCCGGAGGTGGTGCGTGACCGTCTCCAGGTCTACGCGAAGGAAACCGCCCCGGTGGCCGATTTCTTCGATCGCCGCGGCAAGCTGCAGGAAGTCAACGGCGTCGGCGACCTGGACGAGGTGACTGCGCGCGTCAGGAGTGCGCTTTCGAACGACTCGGTCGCAGCCAACGGTTGAGCGTTGCACGGGCCGCCGCAAGGCGGCCCGATCGTTTTGGACGTCCAGACGTCCCCCATCTTTGAAGTTGATACGAGTCGAGCATGCGTCTGCACATCCTGGGCATCTGCGGCACCTTCATGGGCGGCGTCGCCGCGCTGGCCCGCGAGCTGGGCGAACAGGTCGAGGGCTCCGATGCCAACGTCTACCCGCCGATGAGCACGCAGCTCGAATCGCTGGGTATCGAGCTGATGCAGGGCTATAGCGCGGCGCATCTGCAGCCGACGCCCGATCTGGTCGTCGTCGGCAATGCGATGACCCGCGGCAACCCTGCCATCGAATACATGCTCGACGAGCAGTTGCGCTACGTCTCGGGCCCGCAGTGGCTGGGCGAGACCGTGCTGACCGGCCGCGAAGTGCTGGCGGTCGCCGGCACGCACGGCAAGACCACCACTACCAGCCTGCTGGCGCATCTGCTCGAAAGCGCGGGACTCGCGCCGGGCTTCCTGATCGGTGGCGTGCCCGGCAATTTCGACGTGTCGGCACGGCTTGGGCAGGGCAAGCCGTTCGTGATCGAGGCGGACGAGTACGACTCGGCCTTTTTCGACAAGCGCTCGAAGTTCGTGCACTACCGTCCGCGTATCGCCATTCTCAACAATCTCGAATACGACCACGCCGATATCTTCCCCGATGTGGCGGCGATCCAGCGCCAGTTCCATCACTTGGTGCGTACGGTGCCGGGCAATGGCCGCCTGATCGTCAACGCCCATGACCATTACCTCGCCGAAGTTTTGGCGATGGGTTGCTGGACGCCGGTGGAAACCTTCGGCATCGGTACCGGCGATTGGCGCGCTGAACTGATCGAGGCGGACGGCTCGGCGTTTCGCGTGTATCGCGGCGAAGCATTGATTGGCGAGGTGCATTGGTCCTTGCTTGGCCAGCACAGCGTGATGAACGCATTGGCCGCACTGGCGGCCGCCAGCGCAGCGGGCGCCGACCCGCAGGCGTTGTTGCCAGTCTTTGCAACATTCCAAAGCGTGAAGCGCCGGATGGAGCTGGTGGGTGACGTCAGCGGCGTGCGCGTGTATGACGACTTCGCACATCACCCCACGGCGATCGCCACCACGCTGGCCGGCCTGCGTGCAAATGTCGGCAAGGCGCGAATCCTGGTGGCGCTGGAGCCGCGGTCGAACTCCATGCGCCTGGGCGCGCATGCCGATGGGCTTGCGCCGTCGCTGGCCGACGCGGATGCCGTGGTTTTTCTGCAGCGCCCCGAACTTGCCTGGGACGCACAACGCGTCACCGATGCCCTGCATGGTCGCGGCGCCACAGCACCGACCGTCGACGCACTGATCGCGGCGCTGCGGGCACAAGCCCGGCCGGGCGACCACGTAGTATTCATGTCCAACGGCGGTTTCGAGGCGGCGCCACGGCGTTTCGTGCAGGCATTGTCCGGCTGATTCCGTACACTGCGCCTATGGCCGCTTCCATGCCCACATTGGATTTGCCGCTGTTCCCATTGGGTACCGTGCTGTACCCGGGTGGGCAGTTGCAGCTGCGCATCTTCGAGCGGCGTTATCTGGACATGGTGCGCGAGTGCGCTCGCACCGGCAGCCCGTTTGGCGTATGCATGATTCTCGAGGGCCAGGAGGCGGGCCTGCCGGCAACCCCGGCGGCCGTGGGCACCCTGGCACGCATCGCCGATTTTCATAATCGCGAAGATGGTCTGCTCGGTATCGTCACCGAAGGCGGCGAGCGCTTTCGCGCGCGCCGTACGCGTATCCGCGACGACGGGCTGGTACGTGGCGAAGTCGAACTGTGGCCGGAGGAGCCCAAGGTGTCGGTGCCGGTCGAATTCGCGTTGTTGTCGACCATCCTCGAACGCCTGATCGACAATATGGCGCCGCAGTGGCGGCACGCGCCCCGCAGCGCCTACGACGATGCCGGCTGGGTGGGTTTTCGCCTGGCCGAGCTGTTGCCGCTGCATGCGGACGAGCAGCAGCACATGCTCGAACTCAACGATCCGGTGCGTCGCCTGGCGGAACTGCGCGACATCCTGCCGAGATTCCAGAAGGACTAAACTACGCACCTTCTCTTTATGGCGAGGCGCGCATGAGTTCATTGGCCGGCAAGACCCTGTTCATCACCGGCGCATCGCGCGGCATCGGGTTGGCGATTGCGCTGCGCGCCGCGCGCGACGGCGCCAATATCGCCATTGCCGCCAAGAGCAGCGTGGCCAATCCGAAGCTGCCCGGCACCATCTACAGCGCCGCCGAACAGATCGTCGCGGCGGGCGGCAAGGCCTTGCCGATCAAGTGCGATATCCGCGAAGAAGCCGAAGTACAGGCAGCGGTCGCAGCGACAGTGGAAGCCTTCGGCGGCATCGACATCCTGGTCAACAACGCCAGTGCGATCTGGTTGGCCGGCGCGCTGGATACGCCGATGAAGCGCTTCGACCTCATGCAGCAGGTGAACGCTCGCGGCAGTTTCCTCTGCGCGCAGGCCTGCCTGCCGCATCTGTTGCGTTCGGACAATCCACATATCCTCACGCTCGCACCGCCGCCTTCGCTCGATCCGAAGTGGTGGGCGCCGCATACCGGTTACACCCTGGCAAAGATGGGCATGAGCTTCGTCACGTTGGGCCTGGCCGGCGAGTTCGGCCCGCAGGGTGTTGCCGTCAACGCGCTATGGCCGCGTACGATCGTCGCCACCGATGCCTTGAACATGATTGCGGGTGTCGCGATCGAACGTTGCCGCAAGCCCGAGATCGTTGCCGATGCGGCGCATGCGGTCCTGACCCGAACCGCGAAAGACTTCGCCGGCAACTTCCTTATCGACGAGGAGGTATTGCGCGAAGACGGCGTTCATGACTTCTCGGCCTACGCCGTCGATGCCACGCAACCGCTTTTACCCGATTTGTTCCTGGAAGCTTAGAAGACCTCTTATGAAGTACCTGCACACCATGATCCGCGTCCGCGACGTCGACGCCAGCTTGCGCTTTTTCTGTGAAGGCCTCGGCTTGAGGGAAAACCGTCGCATGGACAACGCGGCCGGCAAGTTCACGCTGATCTTTCTGGCTGCACCGGAGACGCCGGATGCGGAAATCGAGCTGACGCACAACTGGGACTCGCAAGAGGACTATGGCAGCGCCCGCAACTTCGGCCACCTGGCGTTTCAGGTCGAGGACATCTACAAGACCTGCGCGCATCTGCAATCGATGGGATACACCATCAACCGCCCGCCGCGCGACGGCCACATGGCTTTTGTGCGTTCGCCGGACCTGATTTCGGTCGAGTTGTTGCAGAACGGCCACCTGCCGCCACAGGAACCCTGGGCGTCGATGCCCAACACAGGCGTCTGGTAACACTGAACGGCAAGGTGCGAGGGTCAGTGACCCCTCGTGCCGCTAGGCCATTCGTTCTACCGAACGCCCCCGTATTCGGGCTTCCGTTCGAGTCCAATGCCCCGTTTTGACCAGTAGCTGTCATCCACGCCGGTGTATATTGTGTGATGCATATCACGCTTTAGTAACAGTCGCATCCGGTTAATAACCGGCGCCGTACCGGCCAGGTGTTGAAGGGAAGGGGGCCTCGACCTGGTCGCGACTTTTGACCCGATTTGGGTTTGGGAGGAGCGATGGCTGCAATGGGGGATGACGCCAAGCGCTGCGTTGTCTGGTTCGGCCGTCCAGCCGAACAGGAACGACAACAGCTGGCAAATGCGGGATGGATCACCCGCGTCGCCGAGGCCGACGGGCAAGGCGGAGTAGGACGCCGTAATGGCGACATCGTGGTGGCGTTGGCGGACCTGCGCGACACGAGCGCGCAATCCGTGCAGGCCATGGAGCGGTTGATGGCCGAGCATCCTCGCTTGCCCTGGCTGGCGGTGGTATCGCCGGACATGCCGACGCTCGAGTCGCCGTTCGAACGCATCCTTCAAGCGAGCATGGATTTTTTTACCGACCCGCTGGATGTCGAGCGCCTGCTCGATGCATTGCGTCGGCTCAGCGGCGAGCTGCGCTTGCAGTCGCAGCATGACGCGCTTGGCATTACTGGCGATAGCGAAGCCACCTGCGCAGTGATCGCCAGCGTACGCAAGTACGCGCCGGTCGAACTGCCGGTACTGATTACTGGCGAAACCGGCACCGGCAAGGAAGTCGCCGCGCGTGCCTTGCATGCATTATCGGTGCGATCCGATCGCCCATTCGCCGCGATCAATTGCGGCGCCCTGCCGCCCAACCTGGTGCATTCGGAATTGTTCGGCCACGAGCGCGGTGCCTTCACCGGCGCCAATGCGCGGCGCATCGGTCATTTTGAAACGGCGGCGGGTGGCACCGTTTTTCTCGACGAAATCGGCGATCTGCCGCTGGATGCGCAGACCAATCTGCTGCGCTTTTTGCAGGAAGGCACGGTCGAGCGCGTCGGCTCCAGCCAGTCGATCAAGCTGGACGTGCGCGTGCTGGCTGCCACGCATGTCGACCTGGAAAAAGCCGTCGCACAAGGGCGGTTCCGCGAGGATCTCTACTACCGTCTGAACGTATTGCGCCTGCGCATGCCAGCCTTGCGCGAGCGCGGCGACGATGTCGAGCTGCTGGCACAGCAATTTCTCGATGCATTCCGCGAGCAGCACAGCAGTCACGCACGCGCATTCAGTCGATCGGCGCGACAGGCGATGCGTAACTTCGCCTGGCCCGGCAATGTGCGTGAGTTGCTCAACCGCGTGCAACGCGCGGCGGTGGTGGCCGAAGACGCATTGATCAGCGTGGCCGATCTGGATCTGGCCGATGTGTCGGCATCCACTACGGCGCGTTCCAGCCTGGGCAATACGCGGGTTGCTGCCGAGCGCGACGCGATCATCGCCTGCCTGCGCGAAAGTCATTTCAATATCAGCGAGTGCGCCCGTCGTCTGAAGGTATCGCGGGTGACGATCTATCGGCTGTGCAAGAAGCACCAGCTTGCGCTCGACGAGCTGCGCTGAAAGAGCCCTACCCCAAAAAGAGGAAGGCCCCCGACCCGCAGGGGACGGGTCGGGGGCTTCCATTGGTGCCCCGGCTACAGGGGTTGCCGGGTTACCGCCCACGTTGCCACCGGGTATGACCCGATGGCTTAACTCATAAGCCGACGCATCAGCAGCGGCTGCTCGCCATCTGCGTCGAAGCTCGAATCGTCCTGGTCTGAACCTTCTTCGGAGGAGGTCTGTGTACCCTCGTGCACATCACCCGCATGCGACCGAATCGCCGCCAGCGTGGCAGCGAGGCTCGCCAGCGATGCCGCCGCGATCTCGCGATGCGCGTTGGATTTGTGCGGGCTCTCCATCTTCGCTCCCCTATCCGTGTTGCACAGGAGTGATGGCAATCGGCATGCCAAGCCGGAAAATGGCTCAACTGCGCCGTTTGTCGGCTAATCGCGTCGAATTTCGAAGGGGCGTCGTATTGCGCGCGTTACAGCCCAGCGACCGGCTGCGCGCCTGTCGACCCCTGAAAAACAGCGCGGTTGTCGCGTTTCTCGGTGGGTGTAACAGGCTTGATACAGCTTGCCAGCTTGTTACAGTGCTGACGTGCAAAGCAGGGGCGCTAGCCGTACGATGTATGTCCGATGCGGGCGCCCCAGGGCCGCATTCATCCCCTTTGACCGATGTGGCGTCGCCCCGGCGATGCCTGGAGCACTTTCATGCAATCGCAAGACGGTTCGGCACAGTCACTCATCGATCTCGGCAAGCGCTATTGGCTGCCGGTGTATCGACCGCGCGACCTGGTGCTCGACCACGGCAAGGGCGCGCGCGTGTGGGACACCACCGGTCGCGACTACGTCGACCTGGGTGGCGGCATCGCGGTCAACGCCCTCGGCCACCAGGATCCCGATCTGCTGGAGGCGCTGACCACCCAGGCGCAGAAGCTCTGGCACGCCAGCAACGTGTTCTATACCGAGCCGCCGCTGCGACTGGCCGAGGAACTGGTCGAGGCCTCCGGCTTTGCCGAGCGCGTCTTCCTGTGCAACTCCGGTGCGGAAGCCAACGAGGCGGCGATCAAGCTGGTGCGCAAATGGGCCACGGCGCAGGGCCGTCCGGCCGACAAGCGCGTCATCATCACGTTCCGCGGCTCCTTTCATGGCCGCACGCTGGCCACGGTAACGGCCACCGCGCAGCCGAAGTACCAGGAGGGCTACGAGCCCTTGCCCGGCGGCTTCCGCTATCTCGATTTCAACGACGCTGCCGCGCTTGAAGCGGCCTTTGCCCAGGGCGACGTGGCTGCCGTCATGCTCGAACCGGTGCAGGGCGAAGGCGGCGTGCTGCCGGCCACCTCCGGTTTCATCAGGCGCGCGCGCGAATTGTGCGACCAGCACAACGCCTTGCTCGTGCTGGACGAAATCCAGTGCGGCATGGGGCGTACAGGCACCTTGTTCGCGCATACGCAGGACGATGTCACCCCCGATATCGTCACCCTGGCCAAGGCACTGGGCTGCGGCTTCCCGATCGGCGCCATGCTCGCTGGCCCGAAGGTGGCCGAGGTGATGCAGTTCGGTGCGCACGGCACCACCTTCGGCGGCAATCCGATGGCGGCAGCGGTGGCGCGTGTCGCGCTGCGCAAGCTTTCCTCGCCGGAAATCCAGGCCAACGTGGACAACCAGGCGCAGGTGTTGCGCGACAAGCTGGCCGTGCTCAACAGCGAGCTGAATATCTTTTCGGAGGTTCGCGGCCGCGGCTTGATGATCGGTGCCGTGTTGTCCGAAGCGTACAAGGGCAAGGCGGGCGACATCCTCAACTACGCCGCTGCGCATGGTTTGCTGGTACTTCAGGCCGGCCCCGATGTGCTGCGCTTCGTGCCGTCGCTCAATATCGGCGAGGAAGATATGGCTGAGGGTGTGAAGCGTTTGGGCGATGCGTTGCGGGCATTCGTCGCTGGCTGATGGCGGCGCTCTCGCGAGCACCCCCAACCCCCTCACCCCAACCCTCTCCCCCGGCAAAGCCAGGGGAGAGGGTTGGGGTGAGGGGGGCTCTAAGCCCGCAACACTCAAAACTTCTCCAACCGCGCCCCACACCCCCGGCAAAACTTCGCATCCGCCGCATGATCGGCAAGATCACAAGCCGCACAATGCGACCCGTGTTTCGAACGCATTTCCGCCGCCAGCTCCGCCGCAAAGATCCCCGTAGGCACGGCGATAATGCTGTAACCCACCAACATGATCACAGACGTCACCATCTGCCCCAGCGTGGTGTGTGGCGTGATATCGCCGAAGCCCACCGTCGTCATCGTCACGATCGCCCAGTACATCGAACGCGGGATGCTGTCGAACCCGTTCTCCGGCCCTTCGATCAGATACATCAATGCGCCGAAGATCACCACGAGCGTCATGATCGTGCTGATGAAGATAAGTATCTTGCGTCGAGCGCGTATGAGCGTCGACCACAACAGATCGGCCTCACCCATGTACTGGGTCAACTTCAAAATGCGGAAGATGCGCAGGATGCGCAGCGCACGGATCACCACCAGATATTGGCTGCCGACAAAGAAAAGACTCAGATAGGTCGGCAACACGGCCAACAGGTCGACGATCCCGAAGAAGCTGAAGGTATACCGCCATGGACGGCTGACCACGGCGATGCGCATGCCGAACTCGATCGTGAAGGCGATCGTGAACAGCCATTCCAGCGCATAGAAAACGCGGCTCCAGCCGATGTGCAGATCGGCCACCGTGTCGAGTATCGACACCACGATGCTGCCGACGATCATGACGATCAGCGCCAGGTCGAAAGCACGCCCGGCACGGTCGTCGTGGCCGAAGATGATATGGAACCAATGCGCGCGCCACGGTGCGCCTTGTGCTGGACTGAATCGCATTAGTGCCGACTGCGCCGCGCGCTGGTTCATGGGGAAAATCCTTCTGTCGTTATCCTTTGTCGAGCCATTGCAGCACGTCGCGCGAGGCCTGCAAAGTCGCCGCGATGTCCTCATCGCTGTGCGCGCTGGATAGAAAGCCGGCCTCGAAGGCCGATGGTGCAAGGTAGATCCCGCGTTCCAGCATGCCGTGGAAATAACGGTTGAATCTGGCCGTGTCCGCCTTGGTCGCCTGCGCATAGCTGGTGACCTTTTCGCCGGTAAAGAACAGGCCGAACATGCCGCCCACGCGGTTCACGCTGAATGGTACGCCCGCGCCATCGGCGACCGCCTGCAGACCGTCGGTGAGCAGGCGGGTGCGCGCCGCCAGCGTGTCGTAGAAGCCCGGCGCCTGGATCAGCTCCAGCATCGCCAGGCCCGCGGCCATCGCCACGGGATTGCCGGAAAGCGTGCCGGCCTGGTAGATCGGGCCCGACGGTGCCACCTGCTCCATCAGGTCCCGACGTCCGCCATACGCACCCACCGGCATGCCGCCGCCAATGATCTTGCCGAACGTAGTGAGGTCTGGCGTGATGCCGTAATGCGCCTGTGCACCACCTAGAGCCACGCGAAAACCGGTCATCACTTCGTCGAAGATCAACAGCGCGCCCGACTGCGTGCATAGCTCGCGCAGGCCCTGCAAATAGCCATCCACTGGCGGGATGCAATTCATGTTGCCCGCGACCGGTTCGATGATCAGTCCGGCAATCTCATGGCCGTGTTCGGCAAACAGCGCTTTGGCCGCCTGCAGATCGTTATAGGGCAGGGTAAGCGTGAGGTCGGCATTCTCCTTGGGCACGCCCGGCGAAGTAGGCACGCCAAAAGTGAGCGCACCCGAGCCTGCCTTCACCAGAAAGCTGTCGCCGTGGCCGTGGTAGCAACCTTCGAATTTGACGATCTTCGAGCGTCCCGTCGCGCCGCGCGCCAGGCGGATCGCCGACATCGTCGCCTCGGTGCCCGAATTGACCATGCGCACCATATCCACCGAAGGGATCAGTTTCACGATGGTTTCGGCCATGGTGACTTCGGCCGGACACGGCGTGCCGAACGAAAGGCCATTGCGTATCGCGCGTTCTACCGCTTCGCGCACATGCGGATGATTGTGGCCGACGATCATCGGGCCCCAGGAGCCCACGTAGTCGATGTAGCGCTTGCCTTCGACGTCCCACAGGTAGGCACCATCCGCGCGCGCCGTGAAGAACGGCTCGCCGCCGACCGATTTGAAAGCGCGTACCGGCGAATTCACGCCGCCGGGCATCAGTTGTTGCGCGCGCTGGAAAAGTTCGTGGTTGCTGCTCATCGAGTCGGTCCGTCAGGCGTTGAAGGAGGAAAGAGATCGGCAAACCGGCGTGCGGCCGCACGCACGTCGTTGGCGCCGAATACGGCCGAAATCACGGCCAGGTAATCCGCGCCGGCGTCGATCAGATCGCCGCCATTGTCCGGTGTGATGCCGCCGATCGCTACCCGCGGCACGCCCAGCGCGGCGCTCTGCCGCAACAGCTCAGGTGGAGCGCGGCGTGCATCCGGTTTGGTGGGCGAGGGGAAAAACGCGCCGAAGGCGACGTAATCGGCACCTGCCGCCGCCATGGTTCGAGCACGATCGATGCTGTCGTAACAGGACACGCCAATGATCGCCTGCGCACCCAGGGCTGCGCGCGCGGCAGCAATATCACCGTCGTCTTCACCCAGATGAACGCCGTCGGCACCAACGGCGCGCGCCAGCGCTACCTCGTCGTTGACGATCATCGGTACGCCGAATTGAGCGCAAAGCACCTTCAGTGCGAGGGCTTCCTCATGGCGGCGGATGGGATCGGAGGTCTTGTCGCGGTACTGCACGACCTGGGCGCCGCCTTCGAGCGCCAGGCGAGTGACGGCAAGCAGGTCGGGGCGGGGGCCGTCGGTGATCACGTAGAGGCCGTGGCCGGAAAATCGAGCAGGGGGCATGTCTGTTCCCATGTGAATCTGAGGTCCCGTGACGAAAAAGCGCTTTCGTAACGGCGAGCGAGTTGCGAGAATGGCGCTTTCCCTAAGCCATTCAAGCCCTTTCTGATGAGTCCTAGTTCCGATACCACCACCCTGCGCAAATGGATGTGCGTCGTTTGCGGCTTCATTTACGACGAAGCCGAGGGTCTGCCTGACGAAGGCATTGCCCCCGGAACGCGCTGGGCCGATGTGCCGGACACCTGGACCTGCCCGGACTGCGGTGCGACCAAGGAAGATTTCGAGATGATCGAAATCGACTGATCGCGCCCGCGTATCGTCGTGCAAGTCGTATCAGGGCCCGGCCATGCCGGGCTTTGCCCGTAAAAGGCCCGATTTCTTCACCTCTGAATCCCTAAGCATCTGTTCTTATGCTCCTGCGCCCCGCCTTTGGGGGCGTGCACTACCAGGAGCCAAACACCATGCAGCAGTTCATCCCCTTCGAAGACGAGTGGGACATGTTGGAAAAACTGCTTCCCGAATCGTTGATTCCCTATCGCGTCGGCGTGCCATGCACGCACGGCCTCGCCGATACGCCGGCAGCCAATCAGCGCGCGCCGCTCACGTCGCCATTGATCGTCAACTCGTCGCCGACCTGAATCCCGGCCTGTTTGGCCACGCCACCGGCCAGCTCCAGCACGTACTGGGCCGATCCGTAACTCGAGTAGACCTTGCACGGATCGGCCTTGCAGGGCTGCGCCTCTGCGGCGATCGCGATCAGCTTGCGGTCCTTGTCGAAATACAGGATGTCCAGCGGGATCAGCGTGTTCTTCATCCAGAAGTAGCGCGTTTCGGCATTGGGAAACACGAACAACATGCTGTGATCGGCTGCCAGCTTGGTGCGATCCATCAGGCCGTGCTCGCGGCTGGCGTCATCGAGCGCCAGTTCGGTCGAATAGGTCTTTCCGTGCAGGGCGACGCTGGGCGCCTTCGCCGCGTTGGCGGCCAGGGCTGAGCCCGCCATAAGAGCCAGGGCGAGGATCGGCGCGGAAACTGGCAGGCGTTTCATCAAAGGCACTCTCTATAGTGGGAAGGGCGTGGCCGAGTGTAACGTCCGCCTCGACCGTCATCGTATGGAAAAAAATCGCCGTTCCCCCCTTCACAGGCATGACGGCCGGCGCTATGATTCACACCCCTTCGACGAGACGTCCTCCGCGAAGGTTTCCTGCTCCACCCTCCGCTGAAAAATCATCTTCACGAAGGTGTTGACGGACAGGAAAAACGATGTAATATGGGCGGCTCACTCGGGACGAAATGTTCCGGAGCGGATCGAGAAATCGGACGCAAGTGATTGAGATCTTTGACAGTGTGCGCAGGTGACTTGTGTG
>Ga0207695_10002176_pt1 | contig 29640 bp, 21 predicted proteins | sample KBSC54metaG_FD_184354 | JGI IMG/M metagenome (GOLD analysis project Ga0207695, IMG submission 184354) | Corn rhizosphere microbial communities from Kellogg Biological Station, Michigan, USA - KBS C5-4 metaG (SPAdes) (version 2) | ecosystem: Host-associated > Plants > Roots > Rhizosphere > Soil...
CAACGGCTGCGCGACGGCGGTCCGATTTCCGGAACCCTGACCCTGCGCGGCATCCAGCGTCACGAGACCTTCGCGCTGGCGCCCAGCGCGTGCCCGCAGGCGATCGCCGCCGACTGCCCGGTCCAGGCGAACGGCATCATCCACCGCAGTGACTTCGGCATGAAGTCGCGGCGCGGCACGCTGTCGGACAAGGTCGAGCTGGGGTTTTCGATCTACCTGGCCAAGGCCCTTCCCGGGCAGACGCAGTGAGCTGGCGCCTTGCGGCCCGCGCGGCCGCCCGGCGGGCCGCAGTCGTGTTGCTGATTGTCGCCGTACTGCAGGGCTGCGCGGTCGACCCGCTGCGCGCGCGGCGCGCGGCGGCAACGGCAGCGGCCGCGCAGGCTTCGGCCCTGGACTGCACGGCAGCGGAAGGCTGCGCGCTGCCGTCGCCGTACCGTGCGCTCGCGCAACAGGCCTTCGCCGAGTCGACGCCGGCGGCGCCGCACCACTACGTCAACCTGCTCGAAGGCGGCGCCGATTCGCTGCTGCTGCGCCTGCACCTGATCCGCAGCGCGCAGCACACGATCGACCTGCAGACGTTCATCTTCGCCGAAGACGACGCCGGCTATCTCGTGCTCGACGAACTGGTCAAGGCGGCGCGGCGCGGCGTCAAGGTGCGCGTGATCGTCGACCAGCTGTTCTCGCTCGACGATCCGCAACTTTACGCGGCATTGGCGCGCGCGCACGTCAACTTCGAGCTGCGCGTCTACAACCCGACGTTCCACAAGGCCAGCACGCCGCCGCTCGAGTTCGCCGCCGGCATCCTGTGCTGCTTCCTGCGCTTCAACCAGCGCATGCACAACAAGCTGCTGCTGGTCGATGACGCCGTCGGCATCGCCGGCGGGCGCAACTACGAGGACCGCTACTACGACTGGGACGACCGCTTCGACTACCGTGATCGCGATGTGCTGGTGGCCGGACCCGCGGCGCTGCAGATGCGCGATTCGTTCCAGCGTTTCTGGGTGAACAAGGAGTCGGCGCCGCTGAGCCGCCTGCGCGACGTCGCCGCGGAGATCCTCGCCGACGGCGTCGACGCACCCGGCTATGCCGGGCATGCGTATCGCAATCCGGCGCGCGTCGCCGCGCTGTCGCGGCGCGCCGATGACGCGGCGTACATCGGCGCCTTTGCCGCTCGCGCGCTGCGCGTCGGCCGGATCGAGTACTTCTCCGACGAGCCGGGCAAGCTCAGGCAGCCGGACGAACCGCGCGACAATGAACTGAGCCGGCGCATCATGGCGCTGGTGCGCGGCGCACGCTCGCAGATCGTGCTGCAGACGCCGTACCTGGTGCTCAGCAACACCGCGCGCGACGTGTTCGCCCGATTGCAGCGCGAACAGCCCGCCTTGCGCGTCATCGTGTCGACCAATTCGCTCGCATCGACCGATGCGTTCTATGTCTACGCCTTGTCGTACAAGTACAAGAAGCGCTACCTCAAGCTCGGCTTCCAGATCCACGAGTTCAAGCCGTTTCCGGCCGAAGCGGCGGACCTCGTCGCCGATTACGCGACGCTCGCCGCCGGCGGCGGCGGCGGCGACGGCGGTTACCAGAAATACGGCCGCGCACCGCTCAGCCGCGGCGGGGTGCGCATCGGCCTGCACGCCAAGTCGATGGTCATCGACGACGAGGTGACCGTGATCGGTTCGCACAACTTCGATCCGCGCTCGTACCACTACAACACCGAGTCCGGATTCATCATTTTCGACCGCGCGCTCGCCGACGCGGTGCGCGCGTCGATCCTGCGCGACAGCGAACCGGACAATGCCTGGATCATCGCCAAGCGCCCGCGCACGAACCTGCTGAGCCGGATCAACGGCGCCATCGCGGATTTCTCCGCGGCGCTGCCGATGTTCGACTTCTGGCCGTTCCGCTATGCCGGCAGCTACGAGCTCGACCCGGGCTGCCGGCCATCGCCACCTTCGGATCCGGGCTTCTACGGCTGCCACACGGATGTCGGCGATTTTCCCGATGTCAGGCTGCCGTCGAAGACGATCTATACCCGGATCGTCACGGCCTTCGGCGCCGGACTGCTGTCGATCCTGTGACTCGTTTGCGGCGCAGTTTTGCGCCCGCCGGCTGCAATCGACCATTTCGCAATTGACGCGCCGACGGCGGCTGGCTAGTCTTCCCTGTCTTCACCGCACACTGGATAGCGCCATGGCACTGCAGTTTACGATCGACATCTCCGACGACGACCTGCCGTTCTTCGTCGACGCCGTCCAGCGCTCCGCGCAGCGCGCCTCGGGCAAGAGCGCCGAAGAGATTCTCGGCGCCGCCGAAAAGACCTTCGCCGATTCGCAGGGCCAGAACATGCCGGAGTTCGTGCGCTCGCGCCTGGCATCGGTCGAGAACCTGGTCGCGATGGCGCGCGATGTCGGCTGGGCGCTTTCCGACGAGGATCGCAGCCGCGTCGTCTCGGCGCTGACCTACTTCGCCGATCCGGAAGACCTGATCCCGGACAACATCCCGGTGCTCGGCTTTCTCGACGACGCGATCATGATCGAGGTTGTCAGCACGGTGCTGCAGCCGGAGATCGAAGCCTACGCCGACTTCTGCGCGTTCCGCGAACAGGAAGCCCATCGCCGCGGTGCCGACACCAGCGGCCTGGGCCGCGAGGAATGGCTCGAAGGCCGGCGCGCCGAATTGCAGGCGCGCATGCGCCAGCGGCGCACCTCGTACGCGCCGAGTTCGGACTTCACGCCGCGCTTCAGGTTTTCCTAAGCTCCGCCGTTTTCCCGTCGTGAGCGACCGCCGCAGCGGTGGCGGTCCCGCTCGCGTCATGCGGCAACCAGCTCAACGCCGGCGCCAGGCTCCGGCTCCGGCGTGAAGTCGCACATGCAAGCTCCCGGCGATACCGGACGCCGCCGTTTTTGGCGCACGTTCGCGCTGTTCGCGCTGGTAGGCGCGAGCGCGGCACGCATCGCCTATGCCGCCGTGCACATGGACCTGGCGCGCGACATGTTCATCGCGTGGCGCTCGCTGCACGGCGAAGCGCTGCCGCTCAGCGGCCCGGTCCTGGCCGGCGCGATCCATCTGGGACCCGCCTGGTACTGGCTGCTGACCGTGCTGCTGGCGATCGGACGCGGCTGGCTCGGCACGATGCTGCTGCTCGGCGTGCTGGCCAGCCTGCAGTTTCCGCTTGCCTACCTCGCCGGCAAGGAGCTGCATGGACGCCGCGCCGGCATGCTCTGGGCCTGCGGCCTGCTGGTGCCGAGCTGGAGTTCGCTCGAATGGGTGTTTCCGCTGCACTACCTGCTGTCATCGGCCTGCGTGCTGGCATTCGTGCTGTGCGCCGCACGCTACTGGCGGCGGCCGCGGCTGCGCTATCTTGCCGGCGTGGCGCTGTTCTTCGTGCTCGCGTTGCATGCGCATCCGGCCAACGCCGGCCTGGTCTGGACGGGCCTGGCGCTGCTGGTGTGGGCCGTGCGCGGCGGCCATTGCCGAATGCGCGATGTGCTGGTCGCCGCAGGCGTCGGCATGCTGCCGCTGCTGCCGTATTTCATCTGGGATGCCGCGCAGGGATTCGCCGATCTGGCTGCCGGTGCGCGCTTCATCGGCGGCGAACATGCGGGCCACCCCGGCACGGTCTGGTCGCTGTTCGTCGCCACGGCCTTCGGCGGAACGCACTACTGGTTCGGCGTGTTGCTCGATTGGCCGCCGTGGGCCGCCGATCTGGCCTGCGCCGCGCTCGCGGCGATCGGGCTGGTCGGCGCAGCTGGTGCTGCCGTCGCCGCGATGCTGGGGACGGCCCGGACGCGCCAGGTCGCGCTTGCCGGTTTCGCGACGGCTGCCGCCATCGCCGTCACGACCGCGCTGTTGCGCGACATGACGCCGTACTACATGACCACGCCGCTGCGTGTCGTGCTGGCCGGCATCGTCGGCATCGGTCTTGCCGGCCTGACGCGCCCGTTCGTTGCCGCACTCGCGCGCGCCACGGCTTACATCGCCGCCGCCGCCAGCTTTGCGCTGTGTGGCGTGCGTGCGGCACAGCTGCAGAAACACGGCGAGTGGCCGTTCAACTTTTTCCCGATGTTCAACGTCGGCGCAGCGCCGCAAGACACGCAGCCGCTGCTGCTGATGCCAGCCTATGGCGTTGCCGCAAGCGGACAATTCCTGTGCAGCGCGCCGGCGGTCAGCGCGCACGGCGCGCTCGCGCAATATCTGCTGCACGGCTACGCCATCGACATGCGCCTTGCCTGCTTGCGCAGCGACGTGTCGCTCGGCGGCACGGATCCGCGGCGCGCACACTGGCTCGGTCTGTCGCGGGCATTGTGGGCACGCATCGGTGTGCGGCCGCAGCGACGCCTGGGCTCGATCGGCATCGTGCCTGCGCAGCCGCTGTCGGACGGCCCTGCAATCGATCCGCCGGCACTGCCGGTTTATCCGGCCTACACGCCGAAACTCGCGGCCGCGACCCAGCAGCGGCACTTGCGCCTTGCGCCCGGCGCGCCCGTCCATATCGCGATCTCGAACATCGCGTTCGGCTTCGCGCCCGAGCCGAAGATCGCGGTTTCGGTCGATGGCACGCCGCTCGCGCCGATCGCCACGGATATGGTCAGCCGCATTTATGATTGCCGCCGCTGTGCCGGGGCTGCGGTCGAGATCACGATCGACTCGCTCGACGCGGCCGACGTCGATGTCGTGACATTCTGAAGCGTTGCCGCGGGTCTTTTCGACTCAGGGCCGTTCGACGATTGCCGTGACGCCCATGCCGCCGGCGGTGCAGATCGAGATCAGGCCGCGCCCGGCGCCTTTCTCCTCGAGCAGCTTGGCGAGCGTGGCGACGATGCGCGTTCCGGTCGCGCCGAACGGATGGCCGAGCGCCAGGCTCGAACCGTTGACGTTGAGTTTGGCCGGATCGATGCTGCCGAGCGGGGAGTCCTTGCCGAGGCGGTTCCTGCAGTAGTCGGCATCTTCCCACGCACGCAGCGTGCACAGCACCTGCGCGGCGAACGCTTCGTGGATTTCGTAGAAATCGAAATCCTGCAGGGTCAGGCCGGCTGCGTCGAGCATGCGCGACACGGCGATCGTCGGCGCCATCAGCAGGCCCTCGCCATGCACGAAGTCGACGGCGGCGACCTGCGAATGGGTCAGGAACGCCTTCGGCTTCAAGCCGCGGGCGGCAGCCCAGTCTTCGCTCGCCAGCAGCACGGCCGACGCGCCGTCGGACAAGCCGGTCGAATTGCCGGCGGTCAGCGTGCCGTTGCCGGAGGTCTTGTCGAACGCCGGCTTCAACGCGGCGAGCTTTTCCAGCGTTGAATCGGCACGCAGGAAACCGTCGCGATCGAGTCCGCGGAACGGCACGACCAGATCCCTGAAGAAACCGCGATCATACGCAGCGGCTGCCTTCTGATGGCTCGACAGGGCGAGCTTGTCCTGGTCCTCGCGCGAGATCTTCCACTGCCTGGCCATCAGCTCGCAGTGATCGCCCATCGACATGCCGGTGCGCGGTTCGGCGACGCCCGGAAAGCTCGGCTTCAACTCGCCGAACGAGAATCCGCGCAGCGCTGCCCGGGCCTTGTCGAGCGGCGTCTTCTGCCGGTTGACGTTGAGCAGGCGCTGCTGCAGCGCGCGGCTGTAGACGATCGGCACGTCGGACGTCGTGTCGGATCCGCCGGCGATGCCGGCTTCGATCTGGCCGGTCGCGATCTTGTTGCCGATGATGATCGTGTTGTCGAGCGAAGTGCCGCAGGCGCGCGCGGTGGTGATGCCGGGCGTCGTCGGCGCCAGTCCCGACGACAGCACCGCCTCGCGCGCCAGGTTCCATTCCGAGGCGTGCTTGATCACCGCGCCGAATGCGACCTCGCCCAGTTCCAGCCCGTGCAGGCCGTATTGCTCGACCAGCGCGCCGAGCGTCTTGACCGCCATGCCGAAGTTGCCGACGTCGGCGTAGGCCGTGTTGTTGCGGCAAAACGGAATGCGCACGCCACCGAGAACTGCCACGCGTTTGATCGAGGTCACAAGCCACCTTCGCGAAAGCCGGGATGATCGAGTGTGCTGATATCATGCGCGCTCGAGCGGTCGCCTATTGTATGCCCTACGTTTTCGATCTTGATACCCTGAACCGCCGCACCGGCGAATTCGGCGATGCGTTCCGCGGCGCCGCGCCCTATCCGCACGTGGTCATCGACGACTTCCTGCGCGCCGCCGACTCACGCGACCTCGCACGCGTATTCCCGCGGCCGGACGATCCGGTTGCATGGGACCACTATGCGGCGCCCGGACTCGAGGTCAAGCTCGGCTGCAGCGACGAGGAACACATGCCGCGACCGCTGCGCCAGGCGATCCACGACCTCAACTCGCGGCCGTTTCTGCGCTTTCTCGAGGAGCTGACCGGCATCGAGCATCTGCTGCCGGACCCGCACCTGGCCGGCGGCGGCATCCATCTGAGCCGTCGCGGCGGGCACCTGGGCATCCACGCCGACTTCAACTGGCACGAGCGCCTGCAGGCCCACCGCCGCCTGAACCTGCTGATCTACCTCACGCCGGACTGGCAGCCGGCCTACGGCGGCGAGCTCGAACTGTGGAACACCGAGGGCACGCGGCGCGAACGGCTGGTCGAACCGCTGTTCAATCGCGCGGTCCTGTTTGCGACGCGGTCCGACACGTTCCATGGCCACCCGAATCCCTGGACGGCGCCGGACGGCATCTACCGGCAATCGATCGCTTTATACTATTATACAACGCAGCGTCCCGAGGCCGAAATCCGGCCCGCGCACAACACGCTGTACAAGGGCTACAACGTCTAGGCGGGCGTCGTCGCGCCCATCCGCGTTCAAGCCTCGAGTCCTGAATACGGACTACGCGGATATCCACGGATTCAGGCGATTGAGCAGGGGCAATTTTTTGTTTGCCCGATCCGCGATCGATCGCCCATCATCCGCGTTCATTCGCGTTCAAATGCCCTTTCACGGGCGGCACGAAGATCGCATTCGCTTCATGCCACATCTGCCAGGCTTCCGGCGCGCCGTGCAGGCGCGCATCGAGGTGCCGGATGTAGGCGCGCATGACACCATCGGCATCCGTGCCGGGTGGGATGACTTCAATCACGACGTCGCGATCGCCGCTGCTCCAGTCGAGGCCGACGCTGAACAGCGTCACCGCGGTGGCGGTGCCTTGCGCGATACGCGCCAGGCCGAAGGGCAGGCGCACCTGCCTGCTCAACAGCGCGCCGGATACGGTCTGTTGTCCGGCGCGGGCGCCGACATCGAGCATGCCGATCACGCTGTTGCGGTCGGCGAGCGCCGCGTTGATCGCATCGGCGCTGTCGCCGGTGAAGATGACGCCGGCGCCGCCGATGCGACGCAGGCTCCAGCCGCGCAACCGGCCGTACCAGTACGACAGCCGGCTCAGGCCGAGCGAGCGGCCCTGCGGGCGCCGCGCGAGGAAGAACGCGCGGATGCCGCGGGCACGCAGCAGGCGCCAGATCCAGTTGCCGGTGCCCCAGTGAAACGTCAGCAGCAGATTGGCCTCGCCCGTCGCGGGAAACTCGCCGCGCACCGCGATGTGCCGGCGCCACCAGCGGTCGCTGCGCAGCAGGGTCAGGTACGTGTCCGTGTGCTCGACCAGCAGCAACAGGCGCGCGCGCATCTTCCACTGCCGCGCATCGGCTTCGGGAAAGAACGGCGTCGCGCCGGACCACAGGCTCTCGACCGAATCGCGATACAGGAACGACCAGGTGGCCAGCTGCTTGAGCCACGCAAATCCGAAGCGCCAGGGCAGCAGCGCCGCAGTAAACGGTATGACATACAGGCACAGCGCATCGGCAAATGCGCGCCCGACGAAGCCCGAGCGGCCCGCCCCCATCAGCTGCCGGCCGTCGCGGTCGACGCCCTGGTCGACACCAGCGTTTTCTCGAACAGCCGGTAGTCGGTTTCGTGCATGCCGAGCGCAGCATAGGTCTGCTGCGCGCGCCGGTTGTCGCGCTCGACGTACAGGCGCAGTCCGATGGCGCCCGGGGTGTCGCGGACGCGACGCTCGACCTCGTCGTACAACGCGCGGAACACGCCGTGGCGGCGGAATTGCGGATCGACGTAGACGCTCTGCAGCCACCACCACTGGCCGTTGCGCCAGTCGCTCCATTCATACGTGATCAGCAGGCAGGCGACGACCTGTGCGGCCGCTTCGGCGACGAGATAGAAACCGTGGCGCGCGTCGCCGAGCGCTGCTGCGACGCCGGCGCGCAGCACCTCGACGTCGAGCGCGCGATGTTCGGTTTCCAGCGCCATCGCCGCATTGAAGCGGACGATGTCGCCAATGTCGCCGCCCTGCGCGGCACGGATACGGATTTCAACTGGGCTTGTGTTCATCGCAAGTATAGTAGTGGATTTGTGGATGACCTTGCCGGGCGAGCATCTTCCGCCTCACCTCTCATGCTTTTCTCTCCCTTGCCCCGTCACGTCTCACGCCGCTTGCGCGAGCTGCCGAGCTTGCGCGTCAGCGTGTTGCGGCCCAGTCCGAGCTGTTGTGCCGCGCGGCCGCGATGGTCGGAATTCTCGGCCAGCGCTGCGCCGAGCAGACTCTGGTCGAAGCGTTCGCGCGTGCTGGCGTAGACGTCGCGTTCGCCGCGGCGCAGCCGGTCGCGCACCTCGCGCGTCAGCGTCGTGGTCCAGTCATCGCCGCTGGCCGCCGCCGCCGCATCCGGCTTGGGCAGATCCTGCACGCGGATCTCGCGACCCGGCGCCATGACAGCGAGGCGCCGGCACAGGTTTTCCAGCTGGCGCACGTTGCCGGGCCACGGCAGATCTTGCAGCGCCGCCAGCGCGGCGGCGGAAAAACGCTTCGCTTCCAGATTCATCGCCTGCGCCGCGCGCGCGAGGAAACGCGAGGCCAGCAAGGCGATGTCCTCGCGTCGTTCGCGCAGCGGCGGCAATTCGAGGCGCACGACATCGAGGCGGTGCAGCAGATCGGCGCGAAATGCACCGCTCTGCACCTTCGCGTCGAGATCCTGGTGCGTCGCGGCGACGACGCGCACGTTGGCGCGGATCAGCTCGCGTCCGCCGACCCGGTAGAACTCGTTCTCGGCCAGCACGCGCAGCAGCCGCGTCTGCAACGACAGCGGCATGTCGCCGATCTCGTCGAGGAACAGCGTGCCGCCCTCGGCCTGCTCGAAGCGTCCCGGATGACGCTTCTGCGCGCCGGTGAACGCGCCGGCCTCGTGGCCGAACAGTTCCGACTCGAGCAGTTCGGCCGGAATCGCCGCCGTGTTGAGCGCGACGAACGGGCGCAGCGCGCGCGTGCTGTGCCGATGCAGCGCGCGCGCGACCAGTTCCTTGCCGGTGCCGGTCGCGCCGGTGATCAGCACATTGAGATCGGTCGCGGCGATGCGGCCGATGTTGCGGAACACTTCGCGCATCGCCGCGGATTGCCCGATCAGCTCGGTTTCACCCGGCGCCGCGGCCGCCGACGGCGGCAGCGGGTGCGTCTGCATCAGCGCGCGTTCGACCGCGGCGACAGCCTGGTCGAGGTCGAACGGCTTGGGCATGAAGTCGAACGCACCCTGGCGATACGCAGCAGCGGTCGAGGCGACGTCGGTATAGGCGCTCATGACGATGACGGGCGCGGCGATGCCGCGCGCCTTGAGCAATTCGAGCAGCTTCAACCCGCCCGCGCCCGGCATGCGCACGTCGGTAAAGACGACATCGGGAACGGCGTGCCCGGTGGCATCGAGCAGGTCTTCGGCATCGACGAAGGCGCGCACCGTGCGGCCGGCTTCGCGCAACGCCTCGCCGAGCACGAAGCGGATCGATTCGTCGTCATCGGCGATCCACACCTCAGCCATGTTCGCCCCCGAGCGGCAGCAGCAGCGAGAATACCGTCTGGCCCGGGCGGCTGCCGTCGTGGACCACGATGCCGCCGTGCTCGCGCGCGATTTCCTGGACCAGCGCAAGTCCCAACCCGCTTCCATCCGCACGCCCCGACACGAGCGGCAGGAACAGGCTCTCGCCCAGGCTTTCCGGAACACCGCGGCCGTCGTCGATCACGTCGAGCCGCGCGGCAAGGCGCGCCGGCTTGTCGCCGATCAGCACGTTGTGCGCCGCGCGCGTGCGCACGCCGACGCGCGCGGCGCCGGCCTGCAGCGCATTGCGCATCAGGTTGAGCAGCAGTTGCAGCAGCCGGTCGGCGTCGCCGCGCAGACGCGGCAGGCTCGGATCGTAGTCGCGGTCGAGTTGCACCGACGGCGCCGCCTCGGACGCGATCACCGCGCGTGCGCGTTCGATGACCTCGTGCAGGTTGACGTGGCTCAGGTGCGGCTTGCGACCGCCGTGCAGCAGGCGGTCGGCCAGGTTCGCGAGCCGGTCGGCTTCGGCCATGATCATGTCGGCCAGGTGCGCCAGCTCCGGCTCGGCCACGCGCCGCTTGAGCAATTGCGCCGCGCCGCGGATTCCGGCAAGCGGGTTCTTCACTTCGTGTGCCAGCCCGCGCAGGCTCTCGGAGAGGCGCGCCGGCGGTGCGACGGCGCCTTCCGGCGCGATGCGGTGGATTTCGAGCAGGACGCCGTCGGTGACGGCACTGGCGGTGATGTCGGCACTGAACAAATGCCCTGAAACGGTCATGATGCGCTCGCCGCGGGAAGCCACCGCTGTCTGCTGGACATGGGCGCGGCGCGCGATCGGGTCCAGAACGAGTCCGGCCTTGCCGAAGTCCGACAATGCAATATCGCGCAACTTCGGGGATCCGACGTCGAAAAGCTCGCAAAACGCGGCATTTGCGCGAACAAAATGCAGTCTGGAATCGAGCATCGCCACCGCCGTCACAAGCTGCTCGAACCCGAGGCGGGCGTGATCATTGTCGGAGGCCGCAAGCATTGCACCAGTTTAGTGCATTGCATCGTGACCGCGCATCCGTTGGCGATGCCTACGGCACTGGCGAGGCCTTCTCAGCCGGAATTGGCTTGCCGATAGACTTGATGCGCGTCAAGGGCCCGGCCGCGGCCTTCGGCTAGAAGGTAACGATGCACGCGCAATCGTCCGCGAATCGAGCTGTGCCGGCGCAAGGGCTGACCGGCGCGGACGCTCGTCGCCTGCTGCTGGAGCACGGGCCCAACGAGTTGCCGGGCGTACCGCGGCGCGGATTCGGCCGCATCCTGCTTGGCGTGCTGCGTGAGCCGATGTTTCTGCTGCTTTCCGCAGCGGCGGTCGTCTACCTGGCAATCGGCGGTATCGGCGAAGGCCTGATGATGTCCGCTTTCGCGGCACTCTCGATCCTGCTGGTGGTGGTGCAGGAAAATCGCAGCGAGAATGCGATCGAGGCGCTGCGCGCGCTGGCAGCGCCGCTCGCGCGCGTGATGCGCGACGGCGCCGAGCAACGCATCGCATCACGCGAGGTCGTTCCGGGCGACATTCTGCTGCTCGCCGACGGCGAGCGGATCGCGGCCGATGGCGTTCTGCTGCGTTCCGAAGGCATCACTGTCGACGAGGCCATGCTGACCGGCGAATCCGTGCCTGTCACGAAGCAGGTGTCGTCGGCAGGCCAGGACGAGCGCGCGCCGGCGATGGTCTATGCCGGCACGCTGGTGACATCCGGCCGCGGATTCGCCGAAGTTCTCCACACCGGCGCGCGCACGGAAGCCGGCCGCATCGGCGCCTCGCTGGCGTCGATCGAGCTGGAGCCTACGCTTCTGCAGCGCTCATTCGGCCGGCTGGTGCGTTTGTTTGCCGTGGCCGCGGTGGCAGGCAGCGTGCTCGTGCTGCTGCTCTATGGCCTGCTGCGAGGCGCGTGGCTGCAGGGGACTCTGTCCGGCATCGCCTTCGCCATGTCGGCGCTGCCCGAGGAATTTCCGATGGTGCTCGCCGTCTTCGTCGCGCTCGGCGGCAGACGCCTCGCCCGCCTGCACGTACTGGTCAGACGAACCGCCGTGATCGAAATGCTCGGCGCCTGCAGCACGCTGTGTCTGGACAAGACCGGCACGCTGACCGAGAACCGCATGCGTGTTTGCGCGCTGGCGACGGCGCAAGCGACGATCGAGCTGCGGACCGGCGACGAGCGGCTGCCCGATGCGTTCGTCGAACTGGTCCGCTGCGCCGCGCTCGCCTCGGCGCACAGCTCCAACGATCCGCTCGATCGCTCCGTGCACGAGCTGGCGGCGGCGACGGACGCGCAGACCGCGTCAGCCGCCGAGCCGATGTTGCTGCGCGAATACGGCATCAGCCACGAACGTCCGGCCGTGATACGGGTCTGGCAACGTGCCGATGGATCCCTCATGGCTGCAGCCAAGGGTGCGCCCGAGGCAATCGCGGATCTTTGCGGCCTGGCCGGCAAGGAACGCGAGCGCCTGCTGCATCTTGTCGAACCCCTGGCCGGGCGCGGCTTCCGCGTCCTGGCCGTCGCGGCATCCGCGTTGCGCGACGGCAGCGTGATCAGCGACGAGCCGGCCGAACTCGGACTGCGGCTGCAGGGCGTGATCGCCTTCGCCGATCCGTTGCGCGCCAGCGCGCCGCGGGCGATTGCGGCGGCCCGCCGTGCCGGCGTTTCGGTGTTGATGATGACCGGCGATTACCCGGTTACCGCGGTCGCGATCGCGCGCCAGGCCGGCATCGACTGCAGCGTACCGCCGCTCACCGGAACGCAGATTGCCGCGATGGACGATGCCGGGTTGCGGCGGGAAGTCAGGACCGTGCGCGTGTTCGCGCGCATCCGCCCCGAGCAGAAATTGCGCATCGTGCGGGCGTTGAAGGAAAACGGCGAGATCGTCGCGATGAGCGGCGACGGCGTCAACGATGCGCCGGCGTTGAAGGCGGCGCACATCGGCCTTGCGATCGGCGGTCGCGGCACCGACGTCGCCCGCGAGGCTTCTTCGATCGTGTTGCTCGAGGACGATCTCAACCACCTGGTCGCCGGAATCGAAATGGGGCGCCGCATCTTCGACAACCTGCGCAAGGCCTCGATCTACATTGCCGCCGTGCACGTGCCGATCGCGGGGCTGACTATACTGCCGCTGTTGGTCGGCCTGCCGCCGCTGCTGTTGCCGCTGCATGTGGTACTGATCGAGATGGTGATCGATCCGGTCTGTGCCATCGCGTTCGAAAACGAACCGGTCGAACCCGGCACGATGAGCCAGCCGCCGCGCGACCCGGACGACGCGTTGCTCGGTTGGCGCCAGATCGGGGTGGCGGCGATCCAGGGGGTGCTGCTGCTGGCGGCGGCGCTCGCGGCATATGCCTTGAGCCTGCGGGCCGGCATCGGAACCGATGTCGCGCGCTCGCTCGCGTTCATCACGTTCACTGCAGGCAATCTCGCGCTGATCCGCGTAGTCGCCACCCGCGGTGCGGCGCTCGCGAGCCTTCTTGCGCGCGATCACGGCGCGTACTGGACGGTCGCCGCAATCGCCGCGTTCGTCACCGTCGCCTGCATTGCCGTACCGGTTCTGCAGCGCCTGTTCCAGTTCGGCGTTCCGCCGTTCAGGCTCACCCTGCTGGCCGTCGTGGCCGGCCTCGTGGCGGCACTCATCTTCGACCTTGCCAAGCCGATGCCGATGGTGCAGAGGATCCTCGGCGCACCCGCCCCGCGCCCGCCGGCGCGGTGATCCCCTGCGGCGGCCGGCACCGACCGGGCGACCGGGCTGGCGTCGGCACCGCATCGGAAGGGCAGCCCCGGCACTTAGTTCAGCGCCCGGCGCCCGGTCGGCTGCAAATTCCCGTGGCGAATATGCGAAGATGAGGGCGCGCCCCGAAAAACGATTCGAACAAGCGGGCGCTCGTTTCACGCCGTTTCACCGGGGGCATCGGGAATGGTCTTCAATTCGCTGACGTTCGTCGTCTTCTTTGCGCTCGTGCTCGGCATTCATTCGTTGCCGCTGCCGTGGACCACGCGCAAGTTCAACCTGCTGATCGCCAGTTACATCTTCTATTCGGCGTGGAATCCGCCGTTCGTGATGCTGCTGTGGATCTCGACCGTGGTCGACTGGTACGCCGCGCAGGGCCTGGTCAAGGCCAGACGCGAGGCGGCGCGCCACGCGTGGATGCTGCTGTCGGTTGTCGCCAACCTCGGCATGCTCGCCTATTTCAAGTACGGACAATTCTTCGTCGACAATTTCAGCGCATTGATGGCGTCGCTCGGCGTTGCCTGGCAGCCGGCGCATTACGACATCGTGCTGCCCGTCGGAATCTCTTTTTATACATTTGCAACATTGTCGTACACGCTCGACGTGTATCTGCGCCGCGCACTGCCGGCGCGCAACTTCCTCGACTACGCGCTGTTCGTGACGTTCTTCCCGCACCTCGTCGCCGGTCCGATCATGCGCCCGACCGAACTGGTGCCGCAGTTCGAGCAGCCGCGGCGCGCGACCGGCGACCAGATCCGCTTCGGCCTGGCGCTGATGACGATCGGCCTGTTCAACAAGATCGTGCTCGCCGACAGCTTCCTGTCGCGTGCCGCCGAACGGATCTACGACAGCGACAAGGTCCCCGGCACGGTCGATGCGTGGATCGGCACGCTTGCTTTCAGCGGGCAGATCTTCTGCGATTTCGCCGGTTATTCGACGACCGCGATCGGTGCGGCGCTGTGTCTGGGCTTTGCCATGCCGGACAACTTCCGCTTTCCGTACGCCGCGGTCGGCTTCTCCGATTTCTGGCGGCGCTGGCACATCACGCTGTCATCGTGGTTGCGCGATTATCTGTACATCCCGCTCGGCGGCAACCGGCACGGGCCGTTCCGCACGTATGCGGCACTGCTGATGACGATGTTGCTCGGCGGCCTGTGGCACGGTGCCAACTGGACGTTTGTCGCCTGGGGCGGCTTGCACGGTCTCTACCTGGCGGTCGAACGCGTGCTGCGCTCGCGCTTTTCGAACTATCGGCCCGGCCCGCTGATGTTCGTCGCGCTCGGACTGCTGACGTATCTGCTGATCAACCTCACCTGGGTGTTCTTTCGCGCCAAGACGTTCGGCAAGGCCTGGAGCGTGCTGTCCGGCATGGTCGGCCTCAACGTCGGCGCAAAACCCATACTCGAAACCTATTATCTGGTCGTCGTCTCGGTGATCGTGGCCGGCATCGTGATTGCGCACTGGCTGATGCGCGGGCGAACCCTCGAATCGGTCATCGCAAGGACGCCGGCGGCGGCAGTTTGCGTGATGTGGTCGCTGCTTGCGTTTGCCATCGTCATCGCACAGGGGGCCGGCAATGCGTTCATCTATTTCCAGTTCTGACGTGGCAGCCGACGCCACGTTCGTCCACGACGCCGACGCGCACGAGCGTGCGATCCATGCGCGCGAAACCGCCTCCGATCGTCCCGGCGTGGCCCAGCCGGTGCCGCTGCGGCCGGTGCCGAAGCAGCCATGGGCGCGGATCTTCGTCGGCATGCTGGTGTTGTTCGCGTTGCTGCTGGGCGGTTGGGAATGGTACTGGCGCGACTTCGGCGCGACGCCGGGCTATCGCAACAGCTTCGGCTTGTGGGCGATCCAGCGCCGCCGCATCGATGCCGGCGAGGGCAAAGCAACCGTCATCATCGGCGCATCGCGCGTGTACTTCGATATCCAGCTGGACCTGTGGGAAAAGCTCGACGGCGAGCGTCCGATCCAGCTTGCATTCGAAGGCACCTCGCCGCTGCGGTTCGCCGAGGACCTGGCCGACGATCGGAACTTCACCGGCCGCCTGCTGATAGGCATCGCGCCGGAGGTGTTCTTCAGCGGTTACGGCTATCGCGGCGGAACGCTGAAGTATTTCCGCGACGAATCGCCGTCGCAGCGTGTCGGCCAGTGGTTGTCGATGCACCTGGTGGAACCGTTCTTCGCGTTCTACGAACCGGATTACGCCCTGGCCACCGTGGTCCAGCGCCAGCCGTGGCCGGATCGGCCCGGGAAGCCGACCCGGCTCGACGTGCGCAAACTCTCGGTGACCGACGCCGATCGCAACACGCACATGTGGGGCAAGGTCGAGAACGATCCGGACTATCGCGCGCTGATGCGAAAGGTCTGGAGCCAGGACTTCGCGCCGTCGCCGGACGATCCGAAACCCGGGGAATCGGACAAGAAGCGCGACGAACAGATCGATCGCATGGTCAAGGCGGTCGCGAAACTGCGCGCGCGCGGCGTCAAGGTGCTGTTCGTACGCCCGCCCAGCGCGGGACCTTACCTGGAACATGACAACCAGCTGTTTCCGCGCGCGACATCATGGGACGTGCTGCTGGCCAAGTCCGGCGCGCCGGGCATCCATTTCGAGGACTACCCGGAAATGCAGAACTACGATCTGCCGGAGTGGTCGCATCTGTCCTACGCCGATGCCAAGCGCTTCACCACGGCGCTGCATGCGATCGTCGTGCGCGATTTCTGGCAGCCGGAAAGCAACGCAACCTCCCCACCCTAGAAGAAACCGCTCGCACGTCCAGCCTCAACGCCTTCGATTGCGTTGGCGCACGGATGGGCGGATTCGTGCGGGCAAGGGAGGCGGAAACAGGCCCGTCCCATCCCGCCCTCCCCTCGAGGGGAGGCCGACGGTGCGTCGTCAGATCGAGTAATACATCTGGTATTCGATCGGATGGGTCGACATGCGGAACTTGGTGACTTCCTGCAGCTTCAGCTCGATGTACGCATCGATGAAGTCGTCCGAGAACACCCCGCCGGCCTTCAGGAATGCACGATCCTTGTCCAGCGCGTCGAGCGCCTGATCCAGCGCGTGGCACACCGTCGGAATGTTCTTCTCTTCCTCCGGCGGCAGGTCGTACAGGTCCTTGTCCGCCGGTGCGCCCGGGTCGATCTTGTTCAGGATGCCGTCGATGCCCGCCATCATCAGCGCCGTGAACGTCAGGTAGCCCGAGTTCATCGGGTCCGGAAACCGCACCTCGATGCGCCGTCCTTTCGGGGAATGCACGAACGGGATGCGGCAGGACGCGCTGCGGTTTCGCGCCGAGTACGCCAGCATCACCGGCGCCTCGAAGCCCGGCACCAGGCGCTTGTAGCTGTTGGTCGTGGAATTGGTGAACGCGTTGATCGCGCGCGCGTGCTTGAAAATGCCGCCGATGTAGTACAGCGCCGTCTGGCTCAGGCCTCCGTACAGGTCGCCGGCAAACAGGTTCGTGCCGCCCTTGGCCAGCGACTGATGCACGTGCATGCCCGAGCCGTTGTCGCCCACGATCGGCTTGGGCATGAACGTCGCCGTCTTGCCGTTGCGGTGCGCCACGTTCTTGATCACGTACTTGAGCGTCAGCAGTTCATCGCCCTTCTTCACCAGCGTCGAGAACTTCGTGCCGATCTCGCACTGCCCGGCCGTGGCCACCTCGTGATGGTGCACCTCCACTTCCAGCCCGCACGCTTCGAGCACCTTGCACATCTCGCCGCGGATGTCGCCCAGCGAATCGACCGGCGCCACCGGAAAGTAGCCGCCCTTGATCCCCGGACGATGCCCGGCATTGCCTTCCTCGAACTTGCGGTTACTGCTCCACGCCGCCTCTTCCGAGTCGATCTCGAAACTCGCCCCCTGCATCTCGTTGCGCCAGCGCACCGAGTCGAAAATGAAGAATTCCGGCTCCGGCCCGAAGTACGCCATGTCGGCCACGCCCGAGGACTTCAGATACGCCTCCGCGCGCCGTGCCACCGAGCGCGGGCACCGCGTGTACGCCTGCATCGTCGACGGCTCCAGCACGTCGCACGACAGGATCACCGTCGGGATTGCCGCGAACGGATCCAGGATCGCGCTGCCCGCATCCGGCATCAGCACCATGTCCGAGTCGTTGATCCCCTTCCACCCGGCAATCGACGAGCCGTCGAACATCTTGCCTTCCTCGAAAAACGCCTCGTCCACGGCCCGCGCCGGAAACGTCACGTGGTGCTGCAAACCCCGCATGTCCGCAAACCGCAGGTCCACGTATTCCACGTTGTTGTCTTTGATCAGCTTGCTGACGTTCGTCGTCATGGCGGGAGCCTCGTATCGTGGGAAGGAAGATAAAAGCGCACCCGGGGCCGGGCGCTCGGCGCAGCGTCCTATGATCGCACAGCCAACGTTGACGCGAAGCCGTCTTCCGGCGTGGGTCCACGGGAAAAGATTGAACCCCGAAGAACACGAAGAACGCGAAGAAAGCCATGCAAGTCCTTCTTTCGCTTTTCCCTTCGTGTTCTGCGTGGCTCTTCTTCGTGTTCTTCGTATCGACGCCCTTGGCTCCAGCTCCAAAAAAAACCGGCGACGTCGAGCAGACGCGCCGGCTGGAAGCCGCTTCACGGGCGCGATTGAGCGCTCGTTCGACGGGGGAGGATGCGTCGTTGCCTACATGTCGTATGCCGATTCGCCGTGCGAACTGATATCGAGGCCTTCGCGCTCCTGTTCCTCGGTCACGCGCAGCCCGACGACGAGGTCGGCGATCTTGAACGCGATCAGCGCGACGACCGCCGTCCAGACGATCGTGATGCCGACTGCCTTGGCCTGGATCAGCAGCTGTTCGAGCATGCCGGGATAGCCGGTCGTCATCTTGACCCAGTCCTGCGTCGAGCCGGGTCCGCCGAGGCCCGGCGCATTGAAGATGCCGGTCAGCAATGCGCCGGTGACGCCGCCGACCGCGTGCACGCCGAACACGTCGAGTGAATCATCGGCCCGGATGAACCGTTTCAGCCCCATCACGCCCCACAGGCAGACCACGCCGACAATCAGCCCGATCGCAAACGCACCGGGAATGCCGACGTTGCCGGCCGCCGGCGTGATCGCAACGAGCCCGGCGACGGCGCCCGATGCGGCGCCGAGCATCGAAGGCTTGCCCTTGATCAGCCATTCGACGACGACCCACGACAACACCGCGCACGCCGTCGCGAGATAGGTGTTCATGAAAGCCAGCGCGGCCGATCCGTTGGCTTCGAGTGCCGAACCGGCGTTGAAGCCGAACCAGCCGAACCACAGCAGCGAGGCCCCGATCATCGTCATCGTCAGGCTGTGCGGCTTGATCGCTTCGCGACCGTAGCCGACGCGCTTGCCGACCAGGAACGCGCCGACCAGGCCGGCGACACCGGCGTTGATGTGCACGACCGTGCCGCCGGCGAAATCGAGCGCACCCATCTGCCAGATGAAACCGGCGGTGGCGTTGACCTTGTCGACCACGCTCGCATCGGTATAGGCATCCGGCCCGTTGAAAAACCACACCATGTGCGCGATCGGCAGGTAGCTGAAGGTGAACCAGACGACCATGAAGATCAGCACGGCCGAGAACTTCACGCGCTCGACGATCGAGCCGAGGATCAGGCAGCAGGTGATTGCGGCGAAGGTCGCCTGGAAGCCGACGAACACGAGCTCGTACATCGGCGTGGCTTTCGAGAACGTGCCGCCCATCGAGAACGAACCATCGGCCGGATTGAACGTGCCGTTGAGGAACAGGCGCGAGAAGCCGCCGTAGAACGCGTTGCTGCCTTCGGTGAACGCGATGCTGTAGCCGTACACGCACCACAGCACGGTGACCAGCGAGAACACGACGAACACCTGCATCAGCACCGACAGCATGTTCTTGGTGCGCACGAGGCCGCCGTAGAACAGCGCGAGCGCCGGTACGGACATCAGCAGCACCAGCGCGGTCGAAGTCAGCATCCATGCGGTGTCGCCCTTGTTCGGCACCGGCGGCGGCGTTGCCGCAGCGGCGACCGCCGGAGCGGCGGCATCCTGCGCGTAGCCGTGCTGTGCAAGCAGCAGCGCGCCGACGCCGGCGGCGAGCGCAATCAATGTCGGAACGTGACGCGTTCGATCGGGAAGTCTCGTTGCGGTAATCATGGGTCGCCTCATGGATTGGTTTTTCCGTTAGAGCGCGTCGTCGCCGATCTCGCCGGTGCGGATGCGCAGCACCTGATCGATCGGACTGACGAAAATCTTGCCGTCACCGATCTTGTCGGTGCGCGCGGCGTGGACGATCGCCTCGAGCACGATTTCGACCAGCTTCTCGGCCACGACGGCCTCGACCTTGATCTTCGGCAGCAGGTCGACGACGTACTCGGCGCCGCGATACAGCTCGGTATGGCCTTTCTGCCGTCCGTAGCCCTTGACCTCGGTGACGGTCAAGCCGCTGACACCGGCCTGGGCGAGCGCCTCGCGAACTTCCTCGAGCTTGAACGGCCGGATGATGGCGGTGATCAGTTTCATCGGATGCTCCTTCGCATGATCAGAAAGTCTTGGTCACGGTCAGGACTCCGGTCGACCGGCCCTGAAACGTGCCGTACGGATTGGTGTAGAAGGATTCGTGCGCGTTGGTATCGGAATAGGCGACCGCGACCGACCAGTTGCCGTCGAGGTTCCTGGTAACGCCGAATTTCCAGTCGGTGTAGCTGGCGACGCCCAGGCCGTTGATGTCCTGGTGGCCGACATGGCCGTTCAACACCCAGCCCGGCGTGAATTCCCAGTTCGCCGACAGATCCAGGTAGCCCGAGTTCTTCGTGCCGGCGATGCCGAATGCGTTGCTCAGCGTGTGCGAGTATTTCAGCGACGCGATGGCGTAGCTCAGCGCGACATAGACCTCGGTCGTGTTCGGGCTGGTGAAGCCGCCCGGATAATCGCCCGGGTAGTAATAAGTATACAAGCCGAAGTCCAGGCCCCAGGCCCCGGTGAACTTGAAGCGGTAGCCGATGTAGCCGTCGAGTTCGAGGCTGCTGGAAACGTCGCCGTAGCCGAGCTTGGTCAGGTCCGACAGCCAGCTGATGTTGCTGCCCCAGGCGCCGGCGTAGAAACCGCTGATGTGGTCGACCTCGATACCGCCCTGCAGCGCCGGCTTCTTGTTGGTCTGGGTCAGGCCGCGAAAGATGTAGTCGCTGGCGATGTCGACGCTGCCGGGAAAAGTCCAGTCGGGTGTTGGCGCAGCGGCGGCGGTCACGGCCGGATCGGCAGCGGGCGCGTCGGGGTCAGCGGCCATCGACGGCGAGGCGACAAGAGCCAGGCCGGACAAGGACAGGGTCGGGAGGAATCGTCTTGCGGGCATGTTCGAACCTCAATGCGGCGGTGGGGAAAACGGTGAGCGGCGCGGCGCCAACACAAACCTTGCGGCTGTGCTGTCGCTCTGCGTCGACGCCCGGCGTTGTCGCCGGAACGTCATGGAACCGCTCGTTCAATCCGTCCTCCCGCGTCGCAATGGGTCCGCGGCTTGTTGTTTTTTGATTTGCGTCGTTTGCGACCGTCCTGGCCGCGTCTCTGTCCGCCTCTGGTGATCGTCTCTTGCCTTGTTCTCGACCGTGATCGTCCTGATCGCGAAAATCACGAGCCGGCCATCCATGACCGACTCTTCAAGGTCAGATCGAGTAATACATCTGGTATTCGATCGGATGGGTCGACATGCGGAACTTGGTGACTTCCTGCAGCTTCAGCTCGATGTACGCATCGATGAAGTCGTCCGAGAACACCCCGCCGGCCTTCAGGAATGCACGATCCTTGTCCAGCGCGTCGAGCGCCTGATCCAGCGCGTGGCACACCGTCGGAATGTTCTTCTCTTCCTCCGGCGGCAGGTCGTACAGGTCCTTGTCCGCCGGTGCGCCCGGGTCGATCTTGTTCAGGATGCCGTCGATGCCCGCCATCATCAGCGCCGTGAACGTCAGGTAGCCCGAGTTCATCGGGTCCGGAAACCGCACCTCGATGCGCCGTCCTTTCGGGGAATGCACGAACGGGATGCGGCAGGACGCGCTGCGGTTTCGCGCCGAGTACGCCAGCATCACCGGCGCCTCGAAGCCCGGCACCAGGCGCTTGTAGCTGTTGGTCGTGGAATTGGTGAACGCGTTGATCGCGCGCGCGTGCTTGAAAATGCCGCCGATGTAGTACAGCGCCGTCTGGCTCAGGCCTCCGTACAGGTCGCCGGCAAACAGGTTCGTGCCGCCCTTGGCCAGCGACTGATGCACGTGCATGCCCGAGCCGTTGTCGCCCACGATCGGCTTGGGCATGAACGTCGCCGTCTTGCCGTTGCGGTGCGCCACGTTCTTGATCACGTACTTGAGCGTCAGCAGTTCATCGCCCTTCTTCACCAGCGTCGAGAACTTCGTGCCGATCTCGCACTGCCCGGCCGTGGCCACCTCGTGATGGTGCACCTCCACTTCCAGCCCGCACGCTTCGAGCACCTTGCACATCTCGCCGCGGATGTCGCCCAGCGAATCGACCGGCGCCACCGGAAAGTAGCCGCCCTTGATCCCCGGACGATGCCCGGCATTGCCTTCCTCGAACTTGCGGTTACTGCTCCACGCCGCCTCTTCCGAGTCGATCTCGAAACTCGCCCCCTGCATCTCGTTGCGCCAGCGCACCGAGTCGAAAATGAAGAATTCCGGCTCCGGCCCGAAGTACGCCATGTCGGCCACGCCCGAGGACTTCAGATACGCCTCCGCGCGCCGTGCCACCGAGCGCGGGCACCGCGTGTACGCCTGCATCGTCGACGGCTCCAGCACGTCGCACGACAGGATCACCGTCGGGATTGCCGCGAACGGATCCAGGATCGCGCTGCCCGCATCCGGCATCAGCACCATGTCCGAGTCGTTGATCCCCTTCCACCCGGCAATCGACGAGCCGTCGAACATCTTGCCTTCCTCGAAAAACGCCTCGTCCACGGCCCGCGCCGGAAACGTCACGTGGTGCTGCAAACCCCGCATGTCCGCAAACCGCAGGTCCACGTATTCCACGTTGTTGTCTTTGATCAGCTTGGTTACCGAGGCCGCAGCCATGAAAGCTCCTGAAGGTTATGAGACAACCTCGGAGAGCAAGCTCGGTGCCAAATGAATGGCTCTGCAAAAATCCAGTTGAAACAATCAGTTATGTCACGATGCCGTCATGATATGACGTCGTCTGCACCATTGCGGTGCAAATAGCGATCGGCTGATGTCCGAATTTGGTGCAGTCTGAAAGAGGGAAGCGCAGCGTCAGGAGGGTTCGGAAATGCCGCATTCGCGGTTGAAATCGCCGATCGCTTCGATCGTCCCTGCCAGCGCGGCGCATTCGACCGCGCTCAGATACGGATTCCAGCTGTCGAGGATCAGCACGACACGCGTCTGCGTGCTGCGATTCCAGGCCTCATGCTCGAACGTATCGTCGAAGGTGACGCAACGGCCTTCCTGCCAGGCGTGTTCCTCGCCGCCGACGCGCAGTGCGCAGTCCTCCGGCACGATCAGCGGCAGGTGGGTCACGACGCGCGCGTTGGTCACGCCGTGATGCGGCAGGATGTGCGTGCCGGGCGCCAGTACCGAAAAACAGATCTCCGGTGCATGCGCGCGAATGCGGGCCAGCGGCAGCGTTTCGATGATCGCCGTGGTGCGCGGACAGCGCGCACAGTTTTCGTCGTACCGCGAGCCGTGCCGATAGAAGAAAAACGCGTCCCATGCCGGCGCGCCTTGCGGGCCGCCGCCGAGGTACTGCGCCGCCATGTCCGGCGACGGCAGCTTGAGGAAAGGCTCGATGCCTTCTTCCCCGCCGAGCACCGCCGCGAGTTCCTCGCGGATGATCGCCGTGTTGCGCTCGAGCTCGGCGTACCAGGCGAACAGTTCGCGCGGAAAAAAAGGCGCCGTCGGCAGCCCGGGCACGTAGAGGAACTTCGGCTTCTGCAGCCGGTTCACGTAGTTCGGCGGCACCTCTTGCAGATAGATGTCGAGTGCCTGCTGCACGCGCTGCAGCGCCGCGTCGCCTTTCGGCACGCGCAGCGACGCAATTGTCTTGCCGAGCAGCTGCCGGCGCCCGCCATTGACGAAGCGCATCGCGGCCGTGACCAGGCCATGCAGCGCCGGCGCGGTCGTTTCCGCATTCAGCCAGCGGCCTTTCGCCTGCGCGTGCAGGATGGCGACGAAATATTCGCGCAAGGCCGCATGCGCGTCGCCGAGATTCTCCAGCACGTGACCCAGGTGCAGTCGGGCGACGAAAAAATCCGGCGCGAGCCGCAGCAGACGCTCGAACGTCCCGCGCGCCTCATCCAGGCGCCCGGCGCCGATGCACGACAGGCCGTAGGTATTCAGCAGCTGGACATCGCTGCCGTTCTGTCCGACCGCGCGTTCGAGCATGCTGCGCGCCAGTTCGAAATGACCTTCGGCGAGTGCGCGCTGGCCGACGAACACCAGAGCCTCGCCGTGATCCGGCGCGATGGCGAGCACGCGCTGGTAGAGCGCCGCGGCGTCGGCGATGGCGCCGCGTCCGAATTGCGCGCGCGCGTCGGCCAGCAGGCTGGCCAGTTCGGGATTGTTGCCGGCGCCGTTCGCTGTGGTCATGACGTCGCGCCGTTCGCGATTGCCGCCGTGGCAGCCTGACGCACGCGTTCGGCTTCATCGCTGCGGCCGAGCCGATCGAGCAGCTCGGCGAGTTGCGGCCGCAATTCATCGGCGTCCGGCTTCAGGCGCAGGCCGTCGAGGAGGTATTGGGCGGCGCCATGCAGATCGCCCAGATGCTCCATGCACAGGGCGCAGGCATTCACCGCGGCGGTGTAGGTCGGATCGATTGCCAGCACGCGCCGGTAGTGCTTCAGTGCGTGCACGAAGCGACCCTGCCGGCGTGCGACGTCGCCGAGGCCGGCATTGGCGAACATCGTCTGCACATCACTTTTCACCAGTTCGGCGAACAGCTCGCGCGCCGGCTCGAGCTTGTCCTGGCGCATGCGCGCCCGTGCCAGGTAGAGTTTCGCCACGCCCAGTTCCGGGCGCAGGCGCAACGCGTTCTCGAATGCCTTCTCGGCAAACCCGAACGCGCCCTGCGCGAACAGCGCGCGGCCGAGATCGGTCTGGATGCCGGCATCATCGGGCTTGAGTTCTGCGGCACGCGAAAGAAACTTGGCCGCGTTTACCGCATCGTGTCGTTCCAGATAGACGCTGCCCAACCCGAACAGGATCATCGGATCGTCGTCCGAGGCGCGGCGGCCGACCCGGAAACGACTTTCCGCATCGGCCATGTCCCCTGCCTGCAGCGCCATCAGGCCGAGCACGCCGTGGGTGTGCGCCTGGTTCGGATCGAGCGCGAGCGCGCGCTCGAAACTGGCGCGCGCAGCGTCGCCGTCGCCGCCGCGCAGCAACGCACCGCCGAGAGAGAGGTGAAACTGCGCACGCTCGGGCTGCGCCGCGATGGCCTGGCGGATCAGGCCAAGTGCCTCGTTGCCGTCGCCGCGCTGCTGGCGCAAGACGCCGAGCAGGTGCAGCGCGTCGGCGTCACCCGGCTGGGCGTGCAGCAGTTCACGATAGGCCTGTTCGGCAGCGTCGAACTGGCCGGACTTGTGCAGTTCCAGGGCTTCTTGCAGATTCATCGGAAAAACCGGATGGAGCGCAGCGCGGCGTCAGGGCGCGCATTATGCCCCACGGATGCACCGGTCAGCGCATCGACGGGGCCGCGCGCGGTTCCTGCTAGGCTATGCGCCGACCCGGCACTTTGGCGATCATCCTGATCGCGAGGGTCACGAAGCGGCCGTCCGTGGCCGCACCATTCACAAGATCGCCCAATGACCGAACTGCAGGACCTGGCCACGCTGATCCGCGCCGCGGCGCCGCTGCTGGCGATCGAAACCGCCGAAGAAAACCGCGTCATCGAGACGTTTCGCCACCTGATCGCCCAGGTGCTGCGGCCGCTGTATCGATGGAGCATCACGGACGGCCTGCGCCGCCTCGACATGGCCGCGGCAGAAGGCGACGGCACGCCGGCGGCCGACGTGGCACCCGACGCCACGGCCACGCTGCAGTCGATCCGCCAGAACGGCGAAGCCGGCATCTACCTGCTGCTCGACTTCGTGCCGTACCTGCGCTACCCGATGACGCTGCGCCTGATGCGCGAGATCTGCCAGCGCCAGCACTGCGCCGGCCACACGCTGGTGCTGGTCGGTCCGAAACTCGACTTGCCCGAGGATATCGAGCCGCTGGTCACGCGCTTTGCGCTGAGTCTGCCCGACGCGCAGGAACTGGCGCAGATCGTGCGCGAGGAGGCATTCGCCTATTCGCGCGACAACGGCGGCCGGCGCGTCGAGGTCGACGCCGACGCGGCGCGCGCGATCGTGCGCAACCTGCGCGGCCTCGGCGGCGACGATGCGCGCCGCATCGTGCGCAAGCTGATCTATGCCGATGGCGCATTGGCCCAGACCGACATTGCCGAAATGGCAAAGGCGAAGTTCGAACTGCTGAACAAGGACGGCCTGCTGCATTTCGAATACGAAACGGCGCACTTTGCCGACGTTGCCGGCCTGCTGCACCTCAAGCAGTGGATTGCGCAGCGGCGTGCGGCGTTCCTCGGCCTGAAGAGCGCCGCGAAACTCGATCCGCCGAAAGGCCTGCTGCTGCTCGGCGTGCAGGGCTGCGGCAAGAGCCTTGCCGCCAAGGCGGTCGCCGGCGGCTTCGGCGTGCCGCTGGTGCGCATGGATTTCGGCACGCTGTACAACAAGTACCACGGCGAGACCGAGCGCAACCTGCGCGAATCGCTCAGGCATGCCGAGCAACTCGCACCGTGCGTGCTGTGGGTCGACGAAATCGAAAAGGGCCTGGCCGGCGGCGACAACGACGATGGCGTCTCGCGTCGTGTGCTCGGCTACCTGCTGACCTGGATGGCCGAACGGCGCGAAGCGGTATTCATTGTCGCCACCGCGAACCAGGTGCACGACCTGCCGGCGGAACTGCTGCGCAAGGGCCGCTTCGACGAAATCTTCTTCGTCGACCTGCCGGAGGCGGACGCGCGCCGCGAGATTTTTTCGATACATCTGGCCAAACGTGATCTCAAGCCGGCCGATTTCGATCTGCCTGCATTGGCGGCAGCCAGCGCCGGCTTTTCCGGTGCCGAGATCGAGCAGGCGATCGTGTCCGGGCTGTACGCAGCCAACGCAGAAAACTCCGCCGTGACGCAGGCCCACGTCGAGCGTGCGCTGCGCGAAACACGACCGTTGTCGGTGCTGATGGCCGAGCAGGTCGCCGCGCTGCGCGACTGGGCGAGGGAGCGCACCGTCACTGCCGGCTGAGCGAGGGACGTATCGATCGCGAGGCAGGAGAAAAGCAGGAACGCGGATAGATGCGGAAAAGTGCCGGGAACGCGGATTTGCGCGGATCGAGCGATTTTCAGCTTCGCATTATCCGCATAGATTGCTTTTCATCGGCCTTTGACCCGCGTTCAAGCTGTGTTTCTCCGATCCGCGTTCCGGCTTTCTCGTTCAGCTGGCCGAAAAGCGCGGGTGATCGATCACGCGCTGCATGCGCGCGACGAGGAAATCCTCGGCCCAGCTGCGCAGGCTCAAGTCGCGGATGAAGCCGCAGTGGCCGCCGTGGGGGACGATCGTAAGCTCGGTATCGGCGGCAAGCTTAAGCTCGCGGAACTCGGCGACCGGGATGACCGGATCGTCGGCTGCCGTCAGGATCATGGCCGGCATCGCCAGCTGTGCGAGCTTGTCGCCGGCGATCGAATAGCCGTCCAGGTAGTTTTCAAGGCTGCCGAAGTCGGTGTGGCGCAGCACCATGTTGCGCGTCAGTTCGCGCATGTTGCCGCGCAGTTCCGCCCTCGAGAAAAGTTCGCTTTGTGGAAAATGCGATTGCTTGCGCTGCAGCGACTTGCGCCACTTGCGCATGAAGTAGCTCTGGTAGAACCATGGCGCGTTCTCGATCGATGCCAATCCCGCGCGCGGGCTGATCACCGGGCACACGGCGAACACCCAGGCCAGCGGAATGCCGGCCGCCGGCGCGCGCAGGCCGACGCGCAACGCGAAATTTCCGCCGAGCGAATAGCCGCCGACGAGCAGCGGACGCTCGCCGAAGCGCCGCGCCACCTCGCGCACCGCGCCGACCACTTCGTCGATGCGGCAGGAATGGAACAGCTCGCGGTTCAGGTGATGCGTATCGCCGTGGTCGCGGAAGTTCAGACGGAATACGTCGCAGCCCTCGGCCAGCAGGCGGCTGCCGGTGTGCATCAGGTAGCTCGACTGCGCGCTGCCTTCCCAGCCGTGCAGCAGCAGCACCAGTGCGCGCGGCTTCGCCAGCGCCGTCTGGCGCGTGTGGAATCCCTGCAGGCGAACGCCGTTGCCGCAGTCGAGAATATGTTCGTGGGCGTTGTCTTCGAGCAAGCTGCGGCGGCGGCGAAACAGCAGACGGCGCAGGCTGCTCGAGGCCAGCACCGACTGCACGTGCGGATTGCGCAGCCAGCCGCGCGGACGAAATTCCGCGGCGGTTGTCACGGTGCCGGCAACCCGAGCGCCTCGGCGATGCGCAGCCGCGCGGCTTCCGCGGTCTGGCGCCGGCCGTCGTCGCTCAGCGCGACTGGCTCGAGGAAGTGCACGCTGGCCTCGAGCGAAGGGCCGCCGAGCAGGCGCATGAAGTTGCCGAAGAAGTGCTCGTTCGGCGCAAACGGCACGCGCAAATCCATGTGTTCGCCGTTGCCGTAGCACAGCGCGACCGGCTGCACCGGCACGTTCGCATCGGCCGCCACCTGGAAGATGCGCGCGTGGAATGTCTTGATGCGATCGCCGGGACCCGTACCGCCCTCCGGGAACACGCCGACCGCCATGCCGTCGCGCAGGCGCGCGACCACGCGCTCCATGACCGCGCCGAGCGAGTGCGCGCTGCCGCGCTGGTGATAGATCGTGCCGGCGCGCGTCGCCAGCCAGCCGACCAGCGGCCAGCGCGCGATCTCGGCCTTGGCGACGAAGCTCATGATGCGCGCGCTGTGCATCAGTTCGATGTCGAGCCACGACACGTGGTTGGCGACGAACAGCGCCGCACCCGGCAGCGGCTCGCCGATGCACCGCACGCGGAAGCCGAAGATGCGCACGATCCGGCCCGACCACCAGCGCGTCATGCGGTAGTCGAGCCGCTCGCCGCCGATGCGGCAACGCAGCGCCAGCGGATTGAACACGGCCAGCGCGAGCGGGAACGCGATCAGCGCGTGCACGAGCAGCTGCGGAGCGCGCCACAGATAGCGCAGCGGCCGCCGCCAGTCCCTGCGCGCGCCGGGCGCGCTTTCAACGGTCGTGTTCACGGCACCGATGGTAGCCAGCGGCGCGGCGCGCTGCAATGCAACACGCAGCTTCGAGGCCGGGCAAACGGAGTCCGGCATTTCGCGCCCCCGGGCTCGAAGTGCCATGACTCACGGCACTTCGCAGCGGGGGCTTCCACGCAGCTCCCCGATGACCCGTTCACATCAGTCTTCGTTCAGCCGTTCGGCGGCTTCGAGCAGGTCCTGCACGTGCTGTTCCCACCAGCGCGGCTCGGCCGCGAACGGAAACGCGCGCGGAAACGCCGGGTCGTCCCAGCGCTGCGCAATCCAGCCGGCATAGTGGATCTGGCGCATCAGGCGCAGCGGCCCGATCAATTCCAGTTGCCCGCGATCGAAGTCGCCGAACTCCTCGTAGCCCTCGAGCAGGATGTCGAGCGCACGTGGCGTCGTGGCGAGCATCCACAGATCCTGCACGGCGGGCCCCATGCGCGCATCGTCCAGGTCGACGAAATGCGGGCCGGCATCGGTCCACAGCACGTTGCCGGGATGACAGTCGCCGTGCAGCCGCAAGTGGTGTATCGGAGCGGCGGCCTGGAAACGCGCGGCGATCGCCGCGTCGAGCACGGCAATGACCTGCGCGTAGCGCTCGCGCACCGCTTCCGGCAACAGCGCCGAGGACAGCACCGCGCGCGACGGCGCCGCAATCAGGGTGGCGCGGTCGAGCGTGCCGCGCGCCACGAAGCGCGCGCGCCCGCCGACGCCGTGCAGGCGCGCCAGCAGGCGTCCCATCCAGCGCAGGTTTTCGGCCGACTCGAGC
>Ga0207695_10002177_pt1 | contig 29633 bp, 23 predicted proteins | sample KBSC54metaG_FD_184354 | JGI IMG/M metagenome (GOLD analysis project Ga0207695, IMG submission 184354) | Corn rhizosphere microbial communities from Kellogg Biological Station, Michigan, USA - KBS C5-4 metaG (SPAdes) (version 2) | ecosystem: Host-associated > Plants > Roots > Rhizosphere > Soil...
TCATCACCTTTGCCAGCCCGGCACGCCGCAATCTGACGTGCGTGCTGGGCCTGCGCGTGGTCTTGCCCTTGCACCAGCGGCCGGCATGCACGCGAAACATCTCTTCTCCTCTTGCGGGGCCCTCGCCATCGCGCTCGCGGCAAGCGCGACGGTGCGCGCCCAGACCGCCCCGACGGGCACCCTGGCGTCGACCGACTTCACGTTCACCCTGTGGCGGGTGAACACGGACGGCACCGACACGGCGCTGGACAGCGACACCCTGGCGACCTTCTTCACCGCCGCGCGCTGCGCCTGCCCCAGCAGCATGCTGGCGTCGCTGACGCTGTCCTCCGCCGGCCTGACCAAGCTGGGCAGCAGCACGCTGGACGCCCAGCTGATGCTGGGAAGCGACTGCGACAACGTCGACACGGCCACCGCCTGCACGTCGCTCGGGTCGACGCTGACCCTCAGCTCCAGCAAGTCGACCACGCAGCTGTCGCTCTCCAGCGCCGACGTCTTCGGCGGCAGTTGCGCGGGCGACGCCAGCGCCACGCGATTGTGGGCGATCGTGCGGGTGGACGGCACGCGCCTCAGCAGCCAGCCGTCGCTGGCCGTCACCCTGCGCAGCGCGGGACCGGTGACGCCGACGGCGGTGACGGCCCAGACCGCCGACAGCGGCTTGCTGGTCTCGTGGAGCACGACCGGCGACTCGACGACGTTGCAGGGGCATCAGGTCTTCTGCTCTCCGGGGCCCGCGACGGCGTCGACCGCCGCGTTCGACACGTGCGCGGCGCTGCCGGCCGCCGCCAGCGACAACCCCTTCGCCGGCTACGACGCCGCCTTCATCTGTTCGGACCTGGTCGCCGTCGGCACGAACTCGGTCCGCGTGAAGGGGTTGAAGAACGGCACGCTGTATCAGGTGGCGGTCGCCGGGGTGGGCGTCGACGGCACCCCCAGCGCGCCCTCGGCGGTGGTGACGGCGACGCCCGCGCCGACGAACGGCTTCGACGACATCTATTTCAAGAACGGCGGGACGGCCACCACCGGCTGCGCCGTCGCCCCGGCGTCGCTGCCGTCGGGGGGAGCGCTGGCGGCCATGGCGATCCTGCTTCTGGGCCTGGCATGGCGCGGGCGTCGGCCAGCCGGGTCGGCGCGCCGCCGCGCCCTGCGTACGTTGACGTTGACGTTGACGTTGGCGCTGTCGCTGGGCCTCGATGCGCTGGGGGCGCCCGCTGCCCGCGCCGAGCCCGGCGGTGCCGACGGGGCCACCGCTGGGTATCTGCTGAACTCCACCGAGCCGACCCGACCGAGCGGGCCTTCCCCGCGCAACTGGAACCTGGAGCTGCGCTTCGGCCCCTACCGGCCGGATGTCGACAGCGAGTTCGCCGCGCGCGGCAGCGACGCCCGCCCTTACAGCCAGGTGTTCTCGTCGTCACGCCACCTGCTGTTCCAGCTGGAGGTGGATCGTCACATCTCGCACCGGTACGGCACCTGGGCGATCGGCGTGAACGCCGGCTACATGCACGCGTCGGCGGCCGCGCTGGCCGACGATCTGATCACCCGCACGGGCGACGAGACCTCGCTGACGCTGCTGCCCCTGTCCGTGTCGCTGGTCTACCGCGCGGACTTCCTGCGCGCCGTCGAAGGGGTGGGCCTGATCCCCTATGCGAAGGCGGGCCTCGACTGCACGTTCTGGCGGATCGCGGACACCGCGCGCTCCGGGACGACGGACGGCAAGACGCTGGGGTGGCACGGGGCGCTGGGGGTCTCGCTGGACCTGGCGTCGTTCGATCCCGACGCCGCGCGCGTCATGGACCGCGAGTCGGGCGTGAACCAGACGGCCATCTTCTTCGAGGTGGCCCGCTACGCGCTCGACGGCTTCGGCTCGAACTCGGTGCTGCACGTGGGCGACACCACCTGGATGGGCGGACTGATGTTCGAGATGTGAGCTGCCACTTGAGCGGGACCCGCCGCCCGTGGGAGAGAACCCCCACATGGATCGCGGGAGGACGGCGCGCGCGCGGCGGCTGCGGATCGGCTTCATCCACCCGGTGCTGGGCCTGGGCGGCGCCGAGCGCCTGGTGGTCGACGCGGCGCTGGAGCTGCGCGCGCGCGGCCACGACGTCACCATCCTGACGGCCGAGTGGACCCCGACGCGGGCCTTTCCCGAGACGCGCGACGGGCGCGTCGACGTGCGCGTGCGGGGCGGGTTCTTGCCCGCGACGATCGCGGGCCGCCTTCAGGCGCCTTGCGCGATCGCGCGCCAGTGGTGGCTGGCCGCGGCGGCGATGGCGGAGGCGCTCGACGTGCTGATCGCCGACATCGCGCCGTACGCGCTGCCCTGGCTGCGCGCGCTGCGGGCGTTGCCCCGGCGGGGACGCCCCGCCCCGAAGCTGGTCTACTACTGTCACTACCCCGATCAGCTGCTCGCGCCGGCGCGGCATGGCTGGTATCGAGCCTACCGGTGGCCTCTGGACGCCGTCGAAGGCCCGGCGATGCGGGCCGCCGATCGCGTGCTGGTCAACAGCGCCTTCACGGCGCGCGCGGTGGCCAGGCTGGGCGTGACCGGCGTCGAGATCGTCTACCCGGGCGTCCCCGTCGAACCTTACGCCGCGATCCCGGACCTGACGGGCGGCGAGGCCACCTGGCTGGTGGTCAGCCGCTTCGATCCGCGCAAGAACCAGGTGCTGGCGGTCGACGCGTTCGCGCGCCTGCGCGCGCTGGCGCCCGACGTCTTCCAGCGAACGTCCCTGGTGCTGGCGGGTGGCCTCGACGAATCACGCCGCGAGGACCGCGAGACGGCGGCCGCCGTGCGCCAGGCCATCGCCGGTCTGGGGCTGAGCGACAAGGTCGTTCTCAGCGTCTCGCCCGGCGACGACCAGCGGATGGCGCTGCTGCGCGGCTGTCTGGCGGTCGTCCATCCGACGCCCGACGAGCACTTCGGCATCGTGCCCGTCGAGGCGATGGCCGCCGGGCGCCCGGTCGTCGCGGTGGCGAACGCGGGCCCGCTGGAGACCGTGGTCGACGGAGAGACCGGTTTCCTGTGCGCGCCCACCCCCGACGCGTTCGCCAGCGCGATGGCGCGCCTGGGACATGATCCGTCCCTGCGCGCGCGGCTGGGCAACGCCGGGCGCGCGCGGGCGACGCGGTTCTCTCGCCGGGCCTTCGGTGACGCCCTGGACCACATTCTGCAGGATCTCGTCACCGGCTAGGTTCCTTGCCGTCGAGGCGCCCACGGGGCGATGAGAAAGATGGCCGAGGCGCGCGCTCGACCCTCGGAAATTCGAGGCCTCGGCCGTCGAAAGGGGGCTTCGTCCTCGAAAATGCGAGGCGGAAGCGGCGCCGCCCGCGGACCTGGGCTGGTCTGCCGTTTGCGTCGCGAGACGGCCATGCGTCGTCTCCCCCTGCCCAGCCTCTCGTTGCCCGCGCTTCTCATGTCCGTCACGCTCGCTTGCTCGGGGGGCGGCTCCTCCGGCGACGGCAGCGGCGGGTCCGGCTCGGGAGGCCGCACAGGCTCGGGCGGCGCGACCGGGTCGGGGGGCGCTGCCTCGGGTGGCAGCGGCTCCGGTGGCGCGACGAGCTCGGGCGGCGCGCCGGGTTCGGGCGGTCACGCCACGGGGGGCGCGACCGGCAGCGGAGGGCACGCCTCGGGCGGCGGCGTCGGGACCGGAGGTAAGGCCGGCACGGGCGGTATCGTCGGCACCGGCGGTATCGTCGGCACCGGCGGAGAAGCCTTCGGTGGCCGACCGGGGTCGGGCGGCAGCGCCGCGGGCGGCGCGGGCGCCCGCGGCGGGGCCGGTGGCCGCGGCGGTCGCCCCGGCGGCGGCGGCCACCCGGGCATGGGCGGCGGCGCCGGACATGGAACGGGCGGCGCGGGCGGCAGCTCCGGCTCGTTCGCCGCGGTGCTGGCCATCTTCCAGGACCGCTGCGTGAACTGCCACGACGCCAGCAAGCAGGGACTGCCCGCCTACCCCAGCCTGTCGCTCACGCCGGCCGACGCGCACGCTGCCCTGGTCGGACACCCCGCCGACGAGACCTGCGGCGGCGTGCGGGTCGTCGCCGGAGATCCCGCCAGCAGCTACCTGATCCACAAGGTCAGTGACTCCTCGCCGTGCGAAGGATCGCAGATGCCCGCGCGCTTCGAGACGCTGCCGGCCCCGCCGCTGACCTCCGACCAGATCGCGACGCTGACCTCGTGGATCGCCGCGGGCGCCCCGCCGTGACCGGACCGTGAACCGACCGGTGCGCGACGGGAAACGACGCCGACCGACCCCAGCTGGACAGCCTGACCGACATTAACCGCAATCGTTCCCGTCCTGCTCCTTGACATCCGTCCTCTGCCCGGCGACATGTCTTAGGGTTGGCTGTCTATCTATTTGGCTTGGCGCTGTGCCTGATCCCGCTGACGTTGCTGGCGGGAATCCTGCGGGCCGCGTTCGAGGCGGCCCGGCGCCTGACCACGCTGCGCGCGGCCAGGTTCAGCGTCTCGGCGACCACCCTGCGCCCCGGCGACAAGATCGAGGCGCGGGCCCGCGTCGTGCCGCGCGGCGCGCGCAAGGTCAGCGTGCACGCGCGCCTGACCTGCACCATGTTCGATCACCGCAGCCATCGGCTGTACGCCAGCAGCCTGGCCATGGTCCCCTCGCCCGCCGACGGCAATCAGTACGCCGTGTCGCTGAGGCTGCCCGAGTACGCCCTGCGCACCGGCCTGGTGGGCGACAGCCCGCACGTCGACGGCAACACCCGGCGCATGCTGGTGGTGTGGACGGTCGACTTCCAGGTGCGGGCCAGCGACGGCGCCGTGCTGCGCCGGGCCTCGCGGGGCTTCGAGGTGCCGCGAGGCCGCCGGCCCAAGACCCACCTGCGCCGCATGAGCCTTCTGGCCATCGACACGTTCTCGTCGATTCGCAACGACATGCTGTTCAACTGGCTGGTGCACCTGGCCGCCTGCGACGGCGCGATCACGTCGGCCGAACGCCGCTTCCTGCATGATCTGCTCGAGGAGATGGCGGGGATGACGGACGGCGCGGACACCGACGCGCGCGTGGAGCAGGAGCTGCGCCGCCGGCTGATCATCGACGACGTCTTCCTGCGGCGCTACGTGCCCATGGAGGCGCGGCTGGAGTTCTACCGGGCGCTCTACACGCTGGCGCGCAGCGACGGCGCGCTGGACCAGCGCGAGGTGCAGTTCCTGAGCGAGTCCTTGAAGGTGTTCAAGCTGACCGCCGACGACGTGAAGCCGATCGAAGCGGAGGTGGCCGGTGCGCCGGCCTGAATCGAGGCGCGGCGCCGCCGCCGTGCTAGCGGCGGCCTGGTTGCTCCCCGCCGTCGCCCACGCGCACGAGCGCTGGGTCAAGCACGACTACAAGCCGTTCGACCGCGACTACTTTCGTTCCATGACCGGCCAGGTGCTGCGCCTCTCGCTGGCGGCGGCCTGCGCCATCGCGGTGATCGTGGCCCTGTGGTACCTGGTGGCCACGGTCCTGCTGGAACGGCTGACGCCCACCTCGGTCGAGCAGAAGCTGGAGGAGGCCCAGCGCGGGTCGGCGCACCATCCGTTGCTTTCGCTGATCCGGTTCTTCCTGGACGGCTACCTTCCCTCGGCGTGGCTGGCGCGCGCCGAGCGCGTGTCGGTGTTCATATTCGCGCGCCTGCCGGGTCTGGTCTTCCTGCTGGGCGCCCGCGACGGTTGGGTGGTGATGCCTAGCTTCCCGGTGTCGGGGACGCCGGGGTTGGTGTTGCGGGCCATCGAGGCGGCGGTGGCGCTGTGGGTCCTGTCGGGCGTCTTCCAGGTGGCGCTGGGTGTGGTGATGCTGCTGGTCTACACCGGCCTGTGCGTCGGGTACGGCCTGGCCGCCGTCGACGCCATTCCGGTGCTGGCCAGCGCCTTCTTCTATCTGTTCTCCCGCCGCGGGATCACGCTGAACCCGCAGCAGATCGCGGGGATCCGCTTCGGCCTGGGGGTGGGCTTCTTCCTGCTGGGCCTGGTCAACAAGATCTACGACGCCGAGCTGTTCATCGGCGTCGGCGACAGCTACCCGCACCTGGTGGCGGGCCCGCAACACCTCTTCCCCTGGCTGACGCGCGAGGCGTGGTCGTTCACCACCGCGCTGGGCGAGATGACTTTCGGGTTGCTGCTGCTGCTCGGCGTCTTCAGCCGCCTGACGTCGCTGGCCCTGGCCCTGATCTTCGGCAACTTCATCCTGGTCTTCGGCTGGGCCGAGATCGTTCACCTGTATCCGATCGCCGGCTTCGCCGTCCTGTTCTTTCACGCCTCGCCGGGCACGGCGCTGGACGGGATGCTGTTCCGCGCGCACGTGCGCGTCTGGCGGGCGATGGGCTACCGCACGTCGTTCCTGCTGTACCGCGCCTCGGTGTTCCTGGTGGCGGTGGCGACCGGCGCGCTGCTGATGTTCGGCCCGCTCTACCTCACCGTTCAGGTGGTGCCTCGACTGCTCGGGCACCTGGGCCGATGATGCCCGCTCTGCCATGCTTCGCGGCGCCACTCGCGACATCCTGACGTTCGACTGGAAGCAGGCCCAGCCCACCGCCGGCGCCTGGTGTCTGCCCGGTCTGGCGCTGCCGCTGGCGGCGGGCCTGGCCAGCGGTCATCTGCGGCAGGGCATGGTGGCCGCGGCGGGCGCGTTCTCCGTCGGCTTCGGCTCGTTCCAGCGCCTGGGAAAGTCGCGCACGACCCCCATGCTGGTCGCCGCCGCCGGCATGTGCCTGTCCAGCTGGATCGGCACGCTGGGCGGACTGTCGGGCCTCCCCATCGCCTTGCTGTGCGCGGCCTGGGCCGCCGTCTACGCCTTCACCTGGACGCTCGGTCCCGGGGCCTCGTGGATCGCGCTCCAGTGCCTCATCTGGTTGATCCTGTCCTCGGCGTACCCGATGACCGGCTGGGGGGCGCTGTCACGCGGGTCGTACGTGCTGGGCGGCGGTCTCTTGCAGATGGGCATCATCACGCTGGCGTGGCGCCTAACCGGGCGCATGCCCGCCGTGGCCGGTGCGGCCACCAGCGCCGCGGAGCCCGCGCTGGCGGCGTTCTCCGCGGGGGCGGTGCGGCGCTGGCAGATGCTGCGGGTCGGCGCCACGCTGGCGGTGTCGATGGCCCTCGCCCGCGGGCTGGCGCTGCCCAGCGGTTACTGGATCCCCATGACCGCGGCCATCGTCACCCGGCCCGAGCTGCACAACACGCTTCGGCGGGGTCTGGCCCGCATGGGCGGCACGCTGGTGGGCGCGGGCCTGGCCACGTTGCTGGCCTTTGCGCTGCGGCCGCTGCCGGGGGTGCTGGCGGTGCTGGTGCTGCTGTTCGCGGGCGCCTGTTACCAGCTGGCGTACGTGAATTACGCGGCCTTCGCCGCCTGCCTGACCTCGTACGTGGTGTTCCTGCTGGCGCTGGTCGGCGCGCCGGCCGCGCCCACGATCGCCCATCGCATCGTGAACACGCTGATCGGCGGCGCGCTGGCGGGCCTGGGCCACGGCGTGTTCGTGGGGCTGGGCTGGCTGCTCACCCGGCGGCGGGCCGGCCGGGCGTCGCGCGATTATTCCGGGTAGTGCTTCTCCAGGCACTCGTTGCACAGCGAATGCGTGAAGCTGGCCTCGGTGTGCGAGGTCACGTACGACTGGATCTCTTGCCAGCTGTCGTCCGCCGTCCGGATGCGGTTGCAGTGCATGCAGATGGGCAACAGGCCCCGCAGCCGCTTCAGCTCCGTGCGGGCCACCTCCAGCTCGCGCGCCGCATGTCTGAGGGTGACGTTGCGCCACACCGAGAAGGCCAGCGCCACCTGGACAGTGATCACGCCGATCACCAGCTCCACGCGCGCCCCGTTCGTCGCGCCGCGGCTGGTGCGGGCCACCAGCACTGACAGCGCCACCACCAGCGCCGAATAAAGGACGGCCGCCCGCGGGGTCACCAGCAGCGCATTGACCGAGGCCATGACCACGAAGGTGCCGATCAGGTACGGCGTCGCGATCGCGTTCCGCTCGATCAGCGAGAAGTAGTGCAGCGTCCCCAGCATCGCCACCGCGTAGCCCATCTCGACCAGGTAGCGATCGAAGCGACGCAGGAAGGAGAGGCAAAAGCACACGGCGACGAACCCCAGGAAGCCAAATCGTTCGGCCAGCGGATCGACCGCCCCCGGCATGATCCAGATGTGACCGAAATGCCAGGCGGCGTACACGGCGCCGCCCAGCAGCAGCAGCATCCGCGCGGAGATCCGGGCACGCAGGCTGTGCCGCAGGGCGCCCCCATGCCAGGTCGAGCTCTCCATCCTCGGGTACTTCTCTCGGCTGCCGGAGGGGCCCGCTTGAGCGCGCTCGAAACCGAAAAACATCAATGGCGGCCCCGGGATTGCACGGTGTTCTCCCTATGCAGAAGACCATCGATCCGGCGCCCGAGAAGGGGCGCCTGCCGGCGCCGCCGGTTCGCCGCGGCCTGCTGGCGGCGAAGGCGGCGGCATGCGCGCGCTGCCAGGCGTGTCCGCTGTATCGAAACGCTACGCAGGCTGTCTTTGGCGAGGGACGTGCCGGAGCGGCCGTCATGCTGGTCGGCGAGCAGCCGGGCGACGCCGAGGACCTGGCCGGGCGGCCCTTCGTCGGGCCGGCGGGCCTGCTGCTGGACGCCGCGCTCCGCGAAGCGGGACTACAACGCCGAGACGTGTACGTCACGAACGCCGTGAAGCACTTCGGCTTCGAGCAGCGCGGAAAGCATCGCCTGCACAAGAAGCCGGGTTCGGCGGAGGTCCGCGCCTGCCGGCCCTGGCTGCTGGACGAGCTGACGATCGTGCGCCCCCACGTCATCGTGGCCCTGGGCGCGACGGCGGCGGCGGCGCTGTTCGGCCCCAGCGTCAAGCTGACGCGCGACCGCGGTCACGCCCTGGCGGTAGCGGTCACGCCCATCCAGCAGGCGGCGCCCGGCGCCACGCTGCTGGTGACGTTTCATCCGGCGGCGGTCCTGCGCGCGCCCACCTCCGAGCGGCGCGCCGAGCTGCGGGCGCTGCTGACGGGCGACCTTGCCCTGGCGGGCCGCCTGGCCGGGAAGTCCCGCGGACCTTCACCCAGCTGAGCGGTTACGGTGGCGCCACGCAGCGGCAAGCCCGTCGACGCCGTGTCGTACGGGCGCGGTTCCCTGTCGCCATTGCGCCCCCGCCGGTGACGGACGCGACGGCGACGCTGACCCGCGCATGTACCGAGCGGCCCTTGCGGCCGGTCGTCGAATCAGATGCATTCGTGTCGGCCGTGCACTAGCTTCCAGGGACGCGTGGCGCGACCTCGGCTTTTCGCAATTTCGCAGGGGCGTCGATTCGGAACTCGACCCAGAGGTCGGCTCAGGGGTCCGCTGCTGCTCTCGTCTGCGTTCCACGCGCTGGTGCTGCTGGCGCTGGCCGTGCGCCCGCGGTCCGCGCCCCACTCGGAGATGGCCGTGGCCGGCTGGACCCGGCGGCCGCCTGGCCCGCCGGTCGAGGTGGCGGTGATGGCGTCCACGCCGCGCCCCGCGCCGCGCGAGGCGCAAGCGACACCCGCGGCAGGCGGTCGCCCGCCCGGGACGCGCGTCCGCCGCGACTCTGCGCGGGCGGGTGGGACGTCGCCCCTCGCCGCGCCGCCCGCGCCGCTGTCCGTCGCGGAGACGGCGGTGGCAACGGCCGAGCTGCCCGCGCCGATTGGCGCACCCTCCCCGCCGGCGGAGACACCGGCGACGTCCGAGCAGGCCGCGCCGGCCGAGGGCCCGCCCGGCGCCGACGGCGAGGGGCGAGGCACTGGTGAGGGCGACGGCAGCGGCAGCGGAGCCGGTGACGGAACCGAGAACCTGGGCAAGGAGCTGCACGCGCGGATCCTGGGCGACGTCAGCGTGGACCTGCCGCGCGACGATCAGCACCGGACCGTGTTGACCCACGACCAGGCCACGGCGCTGCGACAGCGCGACAGCTTCCCCCGGCTGCCCGAGTCGCTGTGGCCCGCCTGGCGCCCCTACGTCGTCACCCTGCGCGTGTGCGTCGACGTGCAAGGCCAGGTCAGCGACGCCACGTTGCTGTCGTCGGCGGCGCCCCGGCTGGATCGGATGGTGGCGACGGCGGCGCGCGGCTGGCGGTACCGTCCGTTCGAACCGTCCGGGCAGGCCACCGCCTTCTGCCACGCGGTCGTGATCCAGTACGAGCACTGGTGAACGCGCCCGCCGGCCCGCGCGGCCGGGATACCGGCGGAACTGCGCCAAGGCGCCCATGCGGGCGCGTTGATCGGCGCGTCACGCCCCCCGGACGCCGCCGCCGGTTGCGCTCCGGCGCCGGCATGCCCAGGTTGCCGGGAGCATGCGAAGCGCCATCGCTCATCGTCCCGACAAGGCAAGGCCGCGGGTGGCGCTCGCGGTGACGCTCGGTGCGACGTTGCTCTTCACGGCGGCGCGGGCCGCCGCCGCGGGGAATGGCGGCGCGGGCGGCGACGCGCTCGCGCCGAAGAAGATGCTGACCGGTCCCTCGATGGTGGAGACCGGCAAGGTCAGCCCGGCGAAGCTGGAGGGCGACACGCCCGCGAAGGCGGTGGCACCGGCCCGGAAGTTGCCGGCCCGGCCCGAGCCGCAGGTGGCCGGCGCCGATGCGCCCGGCGCCGCCCCCGCCGTACGGCCCAAGCCCGCAAAGGTCGCGCTGCCGCCCGCCGTGGAGCAGCAGGTCACGCTCCGCCTGCGCGAACTGAACGGGTGTCGCGTGCAGGTGGCGCGCGACAAGCACGTGCCCCCGCCGCAGGTCCGGGCCGGTGACGTGACGTTGCGCTGGACGATCGGCCTGGACGGCACCGTGAGCGGCGTCGAGGTGGTCGAGAAGACGCCGGTCGATCCCGCCGTGCTCGAGTGCACCCAGCAAGCCATCGCGAAGTGGAGGTTCCCCGTCCCTGACAACGGCCCGCTGCCCATCGAGCGGCGCTACCGGTTCCACGCGGGCAAATGAAGGAGGATGCCGTGCCGAGGATGAAACAGATCTCTCAGACGCTGGGCCTGCAGCGGCCCCAGCCCTGGCCGTGGACGGCCCTGCTGGCCGGCGGCGCGGCAGGACTGGCGCTGGTCGCCACCATCCGGGCGCGACGCGCGCGGCGCTACGACCTGCGTGGTCGCGTGGCGGTCGTGACGGGGGGCTCGCGTGGGCTGGGCTTCCTGGTCGCCGAGGAGCTGGCGCGCGCCGGCTGTCGCGTCGTCATCTGCGCGCGCGATCCACGCGAGCTGGCGCTGGCGCGCGATCAGCTGTCGCCCTACACGGACGTCCTGGCCGTCACCTGCGACGTCAGCAACCCCGCGGACGTCGAGCGCATGCTCTCCCGCGCCGTCACGCGCTTCGGCGGGATCGACCTGCTGGTCAACAATGCCTCGATCATCCAGGTCGGTCCGCTCGAGGCCACGACCCTGAAGGACTACCAGCGCGCGCTGGACGTCAACTTCTGGGGCACGGTGCACGCGACGCTGGGCGTTTTGCCGCAGATGCGGCGCCAGGGCGACGGACGCATCGTCAACATCGCCTCGATCGGCGGCAAGGTGGCGGTCCCGCACCTGCTGCCCTACGACTGCGCCAAGTTCGCCGTGGTGGGGTTCTCGGAGGGCCTGCGCGCCGAGGCCGCCCGCGACGGCATCAGCGTGACCACCGTCGTTCCCGGGCTGATGCGCACCGGGGGCGAGCGGTTCGCGCGCTTCAAGACCGCCGGCGACGCGCGCTGGTTCAGCGTGGCGGCGCGCCTGCCGTTTCTGACCGTCAGCGCGCGGCGCGCGGCGCGCACGATCGTGGCCGCCGCGCGCCACCGCCGCGGCGAGGTGGTGATCGGACTGCCCGCGAAGCTGCTGCGCCTGGTTCACGATCTGTTCCCCGCCGCCACGTTGCGCACGCTGGACGTCAGCAACCGCCTGCTGCCGCGCGCGAAGCCGGTCTGACGGCGCGGCCCCGCCATCCATGCTCGACGCCGTCGTCGTGGGGGCGGGACCGAACGGCCTGTCGGCGGCGATCACGCTGGCCAGGGCGGGACGCTCAGTGCGGGTCATCGAGGCCAGCGAGACCGTGGGGGGCGGCGTCCGCTCCGCGGCGCTGACGCTGCCCGGCTTCGTGCACGACGTCTGCTCGGCCGTCTATCCGATGGCAGTCGGCTCGCCGTTCTTCCGCGGGCTGCCGCTGCGCGCGCACGGGGTGGAGTGGGTGCAGCCCGACCTGCCGCTGGCCCATCCGCTCGACGGTGGACGGGCGGCCGCGCTGCACGGGACACTCGCCGCGACCATGGAGGCGCTGGGCGCGGACGGCCCTGCCCACGCGCGCATCTTCCGTGATCTGACGGAGCGCTGGCAGGCGCTGACGCCCGACGGGCGGCCCGAGCGCGACGCGCCGCCAGTCACCTGGCAGCAGGGGCCGCGCCGCCGCTCGCTGTGGCGCGTGTTTCGCCCGACGCCGGCCTTGCCGCGCACGCTGTACACGGCGCTGCGCTCCGCCGGGGGACTGGCGCGAAGCGCGTTCCGCAGCGAGGAGGCGCAGGCCCTGCTGGGCGGGCTGGCGGCGCACGGGGTGCAGCCGCTGAGCAAGGCGGGGACGGGAGGCTTCGCGCTGACGCTGGGAGCGGCCGCCCACGCGGTGGGCTGGCCGTTGATCCGCGGCGGCGCCCAGAAGCTGGCCGACGCGCTGGCGGAGATCCTGCGACACCACGGCGGCACGATCGAGCTGGGTCGCACCGTGCGCGCGCTGACCGAGCTTCCCCCCGCGCGCGTCGTGCTGCTGGACGTGTCACCGGCGGCGCTGTTGCGCCTGGCGGGGACGCGTCTATCGCCGCGCTACCGTCGCGCCCTGGGCCGTTTCAAAAGGGGGCCCGCCGCGTTCAAGATCGACTACGCGCTCGACGGCCCGATCCCGTGGCAAGCGGCAGCGTGCCGGCGCGCGGGCGTCGTGCACGTGTGCGGACCGCTCGACGAGATCGAGCGCGCGCTCGAGCAGGCGTGGCGCGGCGTCGAGCCGGGGCGGCCGTTCGTGCTGGTCGCGCAGCCCAGCCTGTTCGATCGCAGCCGCGTGCCGGTGGGCAGCGACGCGCAAACCGCGTGGGCCTACGCGCACGTGCCGCTCGGCTCGACGGCGGACGTGACCGGCGTCATCGAAGCGCAGCTGGAGCGCTTCGCGCCGGGCTTCCAGCGCCGCGTGCTGGCGCGCCACGTGCTGGATCCCGCCGCCCTGGAGGCGCACGACGCGAACCTGGAGGGGGGCGACATCGCGGGCGGGGCCTGCGATCTGCGCCAGCTGCTGTTCCGGCCGGCGTTCCGGTTCGTGCCCTGGGCCACGTCCGACCCGCGGCTGTTCCTGTGCTCGTCGTCGACGCCCCCCGGCCCCGGCGTGCACGGCCTCTGCGGTCATCTCGCTGCGCGCGCGGCGCTGCGACGGCTGGGCGGGTGAGGACCGTCGTTCGCGGTCCGCCGTTCGCGCCGGAGCTTCCTCCGCTTTTCTCTGCTGATTCTCGCCGTCGGGTTGCGGCGCGACGGCCGCGTTCCCACGTTGACGGGGGGAGGTAGCACCATGAACCACCACTTCGTTCGCTCTGTCCGCGCCAGCACACGAGGCCTTTCGTCATGAGCCTGGGTCATGGCATCGCGAAGGCCGCCGGGCGCGCACTGTCGTCAGTGCACGCGGGCGACGACAAGCTGGCCGCGGCCCGTCTGGTCGACGAGGCCACGTCCCGCCTGACGGTCACCAGCCCGGCGTTTCAGAACGGAAAGCCGTTGCCGAAACGTTTCACCGCCGACGGCGAGGGCGAGGCGCCCGAGCTGCACTGGAGCGCGCCCCCGACCAGCGCGCGCTCGTTCGTCCTGCTGTGCGAGGATCCCGACGCGCCCAAGACCGAGCCGTTCGTGCACTGGCTGGTCTACGACATCGGGGCCGACGCACGCAGCCTGGACGCGGCCACGGCGAAGCAGGCGCGCGAGGGGAAAAACAGCATGATGGCGGTCGGATTCACGCCAGCCGCGCCGCCGCCTGGACACGGGCTGCACCACTATCATTTTCAGCTGTTCGCCCTCGACGGTGCGCTGAATCTGGATGCTCGGGCGGGCCGCGGCGCCGTGCTGGACGCGATGAAAGGCCACGTCGTGGCGTTCGGCGAGCTGGTGGGAACGTACGAGAGGCAGTGAGCAGACCAAAGCTGAGGCCGCCGACCACCGCTGGCATGGCGGTTGAACTGCCCTCGGGCATGGTCAACTCGCTCCAACGCCGGAACTCCAGGAGTTTCGCGGCGATCGTATGGGTGGCAGGTGTGGTCGGGGCCTCGGCGGTGGCACCGGGATGTGACGACATCACCGCGCAATCCTTCGGAGGTAACGCCCTGGGCACGGGGACCGGCGGCCAGGCGGATGGGGGACTGGCACGGGGTCACGGCGGTACGTCCGCGATCCTCGTCGCCACCGGCGGCGCCGGCGGGCGGGCGACGGCGGCCGGCGGCGCCGGTGGCACGCCAGCCGCCGCCCCTGCTGGCACGGGCGGGACAGGTTCGGCTGCGCCCGGCGCGGGGACGGGTGGCATTATCTCGACCGGCGGCGTGACCGGGTCCGGCGGAACGGCTACCGGCGGCGCGACCGGGTCGACGGTCGCCACCGGCGGGGTCAGCGGCTCCGGCGGAACGAAGGTCGTCGTGACCAGCACCGGCGGCGCCACCAGCACCGGCGGCGTCACCAGCACCGGCGGCGTCACCAGCACCGGCGGCGTGACCAGCACCGGCGGCGTCACCAGCACCGGCGGCGTAGCCAGCAGCGGTGGCGCCTCGGGAGGACAGTCCGCGGGCGGAGCGGCTGGAAAAGCCGGGCCGGGCTCGGGCGCCGCCGGAGCCCCGGGGATGGGCGGCGATACCGTGAAGGATCAACAGCCGGAAGCGTGCAGCAAGTTGATCGCCGACTACGACGACGCCATCACGGCCGCCAAGGCGTGCGACGCCGGCCCCAAGGCAGCTTCGGCCTGCGCCAAATCCGTCCCGGCGTCGCTGTCCGGTTGCAACGCGGCCTGCACGACGTTCGTCGACGACGACAGCAAGCCGAAGATGCTCCAGCAGCAGTGGACGAAGGCAGGTTGCAAGCCCGACAGCTGCGCGGCGGTCCTGTGTCTCAGTCCGACCGCGGCGAGCTGTGTCGCGACCAACGGCAACAAAGGCACGTGCACCGATTCCCTGCTCGGGATATAGAGGGATACGCTCCGGTGGCCCCTCCATTCGTGATGCGATGTCACGAATGAAGTGACGCGAAGTCACTTCCCACCCTACGGACAACTGTGGATGATTGTCCGCGGGGGTGGTTGGGCGGCGTCTGGCGCGAGCAGGCGAGGCTCGCGGGGGTGGCGGGGCCGGCGGCACCGTCGGAGCTGGCAAACGCCAGACCGGCGGCGCCGTCGGTTCGGGGCGGCCGCCGGCGGCGTTAAACTATGGGCCATGGACCAGCGTCCACCGTCCGGCAACGCCCGCATAGGGGCGCGGATCAAGGACCACTACCGCACCGAGGACGTGGCCCAGCTGCGCCAGCTTCTGGACGACCTGGGGGCCCTCACGTTCACGCGGCTGGAGAGCGGACTGTTCGCGGCCAGCCCCTCGGATGTACCGATGTCCGGCTATCACAACGTCTGGGTGCGCGACAACGTGCACGTCGCGTACGCGCACCAGATGCGGGGCGATCTGGCGGTCGCGGTGGGCGTGGCGCAGACGCTGCTGGTCTACTTCCACAAGCATCGCCGCCGGCTGCAGGACGTCGTGGTCGGCATCGCCGATCCCGCGCAGCCGGCCAATCGGCCCCACATTCGCTTCGACGGGCAGACCCTGCAAGAGCTGCCCGACGAGCAATGGCCCCACGCGCAGAACGACGCCCTTGGGTACTTCGTGTGGCTGGTCAGCTCGCTGGCCCGCCAGCGGGCGCTGCGCCTGTCCCCGGAAGAGGCGCAGACGCTGCTGCTGTTCGTCCGCTATTTCCAGGCCATTCGCTTCTGGGAGGATGCCGACAGCGGCCACTGGGAAGAGACGCCGAAGGTGTCCGCGTCCAGCATCGGCACCGTGCTGGCGGGGCTGCGCGAGCTGGCCGCGCTGCTACACGACGCGGGCGCGGACTCGGCGCTGGCGGGCGTCCGGGCGCGCGGGCTGGCCGCCGTCGAGGAGATGCTGGTCCAGGGACAGCAGGCGCTGGACGCCATCCTGCCCGCCGAGAGCGTCGATCCCCGGCTGCCGCGCGTCCACGACGCGGCGCTGGTCTTCCTGGCCTACCCCCTGCGCGTCGTCACCGACGGGATGGCGGCCACCATCCTGGGCGACGTCGACCGGCACCTGACGGGCGCGATCGGCATACGGCGCTACGCGGGCGACTCGTACTGGGCGCCTGACTACGATCTGAAGCTGCCGGCGCACGAGCGAACCCAGGACGTGAGCGGCGGCCTGGAGGCGCGCGACCGCCTGCTGGAGCACCCGGGCGACGAGGCCCAGTGGTGCATCTTCGACGGCTACGTCTCGGCCCACCACGCCGCCGCGTTCGCACGCACGCGGGACGCCGATTCGTACCGCCGGCAGGTGCATCACGCCAACCGCGCTCTGCGCCAGATCAGCGCCGAGGACAGCGAACTGCCGAACCATTGCCCCGAGCTTTACTACCTGAAGCAGGGCCAGTGGATCCCGAACGCCCACACGCCGCTGCAGTGGTCACAGGCGGCGCTGTCCGTGGCCGTCGAGGCGCTGGCGGCCAGCGCGAAGCTGCTCGCCTAGCGCACGCCTTAGCGCGGACCTAGCGGCAATGCCGTTCACTTAAGCGCCAGGACGCCAGGACGCCAGGTCAGGCGTCAGAATGATTCGGCGAACACCGCGGAGAAGGACGGGCACGTTGAAGTTGGTCAGGAGACCGAGAAGGCACCCCGTCGCTCTCTGACTGGAACCTGCCGCCGAAATTGGACATTTCTCAATCCGAGCTCCACGCACAGAGCGTGCTCATAGACCGACTCCAGGAATCCCGGTCAAGAATCCGATGGACCTCGATGGCAGCGGCAAGCAACTCGGAGACACGCTCTTCGAGCTCCTTGGCCGGCTCCTCCAGCGTCTTGGCGTCCCTCGCCTCCTGGCGTTTCACACACCGGGTTTCGGCTGCCCTCCCGCCACGTTGCCGGCCTAAGTGAACGGCATTGCGCCTAGCGCCCGCTCGGAGAGCGCGGTCCCAGCGTCTTCACCGCGTCCAGCACCTCGCCGGCGTTGACGACGGGGTCGACCTTCGGCCAGACGCGCGCCACCTTGCCGTCGGGCCCGATCAGGAACGTGACCCGGGCCGCCATGGTGGAATCGGGCTTCACCGGCGGGACGCCGTACGCGCGCTGGAGCGCGCCGGACGTGTCCGCCACCATCGGAAAGGGCAGGTGCTGGTGCTCGCGGAAGGCCCGATGGCTCGTCTCGTCGTCACGCGACACCGCGAAGATGGTGACGCCGGCGCGCACGAACTTGTCGAAGGCGTCGCGAAAGGCGCACGCCTCCTTGGTGCAACCCAGCGTCTCGTCCTTGGGATAGAAGTAGACGACGGCGAAGTGGCCTCGCTGTGCCGACAGCTTCTGCAGTTTTCCCGCGGCGTCCGTGCCTTGCACCTCGGGCGCCGCGGTCCCCACCGCCAGCAACGCTGGCGCGGCCTGCTCGGCGCCGGCCCGCGCCAGCGCCGACCCGAGCGCCAGCTCGACCACGATTCCCAGGGCAACGACCAGTCGGTTCCTGACCATGGCGGCGGTCATAGCATCCGCTGGCGGCGCTCGCCGTCCCGGACCGGCCTCATTTCTCGGCGGCCGCCAGCGGCTGCGCGATCTCCTCCAGCGACTTCCGCTCGGCGTCGACGCCGATCAGGGCCTCGACGATACCCCCCGCGATCATCGCCGCCGCGCCCGCCAGGTAGCCCCGGAACAACAGCTCGCGCGAGCCGGTGCCCACCAGGTACCCGAACAGCGCCGGGCCGAAAACGCCGCCCGCGAAGGTGCCACACACGTAGAACAGCGCGATGGCGATGGCGCGGATCTCCAGGGGAAAGATCTCGCTGACCGTCAGGTAGGCCGAGCTGGCGGCGGCGCTGGCGACGAAGAAGATCACGCACCAGGATAGCGCCTGCGTGAACGCGGTCAGCATCCCCTCGCGGAACATCCAGCTGGTCACGGCCAGCAACACGCCCGACGCGATGTACGTTGCCGCGATCATGGGCCGGCGCCCCACGGTGTCGAACAGACGCCCGATCAGCGGCGGCCCCAGAAAGTTGCCCAGCGCCAGCGGCACCAGGTACACCGGCAGGCGCTGCGCGGGGACGCGATAGTAGCGGAGCAGGACCAGACCGAAGGTGAACAGCACGGCGTTGTAGAAGAACGCCTGTGTCACCATCAGCGTGAAGCCCAGCACGGACCGCTTTCGATGCTGGTGGACCATGGCGTGCCAGATCTCGCCCCAGGGGACGTGGTGGCGGCGGCGCAGGCGGATCGTGCCTTCGGCGGGTGGCAGGTGCGACGGATCGGGGCAGACCTGGCGCTCGATCTCGTCGACGATGCGCTCGGCGTCGGCCGGTTCACCATGCACCATCAGCCAGCGCGGGCTCTCGGGGACGTGGCGCCGCATCGTCAGCACGGCCAGGCCGACGATGGCGCCGATCGCGAAGGCGAACCGCCACGAGAGCTGCGGCGGCAGCCACGAATTGTTCAGCAGCAGCAGCGCCGCCCCCGAGCCCAGCGCCGCCCCCACCCAGAACGACGAGTTGATGGCCAGATCGGCGTGACCGCGCACGCGTCCGGGGATCAGCTCGTCGATGGCGGAGTTGATGGCGGCATATTCACCGCCGATGCCCGCGCCCGTGAAGGCGCGGAAGATCGCGAAGCTGGTGAAGTTCCATGAGAACGCCGTGGCCGCCGTGGCCCCCAGGTACAGCATCAGCGTCACGCTGAACAGCTTCTTCCGCCCCAGGCGATCCGTCAGGTATCCAAACACCAGGGCGCCCGTCACCGAGCCGAACAGGTAGATGCTGCCCGACAGGCCCATCTGGGCGTCCGTCAGCGCCAGGGTGTCCGGCCGTTGCAGGATGCCGGCCAGCGCGCCCGACAGGTTTCCTTCCAGGCCGTCCAGCAGCCAGGTGATGCCCAGCGAGATCACGACCATCGTGTGCCAGCGCCGCCACGGCAGGCGGTCGAGCCGCGCGGGGATGTTCGTCTCGATCCACTCGTGGTGCCCTCGGGAACCGTCCCGAGCCGGTCGGGCGGCGGCCCCCTGCGTCGCTGGCTGGCGCAATCGAACCTCGGCCGGCAACGTAAGTCGCGCCTCGTCCGAGGGCGAGGCCCCTTCGCGATCGCCTTGTCGGTGGCGTCGAGCGGGCTTCAGCCGTCGGTGTCGGGCGCGCCACCGGTGCGCACGACGTCTTCCGAGCGAATCTTGTCGATCTTCATGTTCGCGGCCCGGCGGGTCATCGTCCCCAGCAGCTCGTCGAAGGACGGCAGGTCACCCTTCATGAACCGCAGCGGGTTGACGCGCGCGATGACGAACGCCTTCAGGTAGGGGCTGGTCAGCCCCTTGGCCTTCAGCTTGTCCACGGCGGCGGCCACGGCGTCGTCGAAGGCCAGCAACACCCCGGCCCGGCGTTCGCGTTCCGCGGCGGCGGCGTTCAGGTCACCCTTGATCCATCCATCCAGCTTGCGGACGATCGGGTGGTAGGCGCCTCCCGACAGCCGGGGCCGCTGCTCGTAGGCGAACCCCAGGGTGACCAAGGCCGGCTCCTCGAACTCCAGCGCGTAGTCCTCTTCCTTCCCGCTGCCGAGGGCGGCCAGGTCGCGAAACATCCGCCGCACGCCGATGGCGCGCTCGCGCAGGTTGTGCGGCTTCTCGATGTTCAGCGCCAGGATCTGGTAGGCGACGGCGCGCTCGGGCACCACCAGCGCCAGCACGCTCTTCGCGTCCAGCTCTTTCAGGGCCGTCAGCCGGTGGTAGCCGTTCGGCACCCAGTAGGTGGCGCCGGCCTCGACCTTCGCGGCGGCCTCGGGCTCGCGCACCACGATGATGGGATCCAGGAATCGCCGCGTCTTGTCCATCGCCTGCGTCAGCCGGCGAACGTGCGCGTCCGAGAGGTCGCGCTGGAACGGGGTGGGCACCACCTTCGCGACGGGCAGCGCCGCGAACAGCAGCGAGTGCCCGCCCAGCGGCTCGCGATAGGCGGACAGCACGCGCCCGCCGTCGCCCTCGATGGCGTCCGCCAGCGGCCGCAGCACCTCCGGAATGGACGACGCGTCGGGCGCCGCGCCCAGCTCCGTCGGGCGCAGCTCCGTCGGCTTCAGCTTCACGCCGCGTCGGCGGCGAGGGGTTCCACTGGGCTTGCGCGGGCGAGGCTTGGCGGCGCGTGACGGCGGCATGAGCGCTCAGCTTGCCACTTCTGCCACGCCGCGCCCAACGTCGCGTTCCAGCACGCCGCGCGCGGCGAGCCAGCGCGCGATCGAGAGGCCCGTGTCGAACGGCAGCGCCGGCGCCCAGGTGCCCGCCAGCTGGCGCGACGTCATTCCGGGGCAGACGGCGCGCAGCAGCGGGGCCAGCTCGTGGCCGCCCAGGTACGCCACCGGCCCGTCGACGCCGGGATGGCGAAGCGCCGGCTTCGATTCGACGAACTCGGCCCCCAGGCAGGGCAGCTGTTCCCACTGGCAGTCGGCCGACAGCCGCAGCGGAACGTCGTCGCGCGGGGGCGACGCCGGCGGGCGCAGCGGCGGGACCGCGCCCGCCTCCCCCGGCGGCGCGGCGCGGGCGGTCCAGAAGGGATCCTGGCGGCGGGCGGCCGCGTAGTGACCCTGCGCCCAGCCGTGATGGCGGGCGGCGGCGTCGGCCAGGTTGTCCTGGTAGTAGCGCTGCGCCCCCGCGCTGTCGTCCACGTGGGGCCGGCGCAGCAACGTGTTCGCCACGATCGAGGCCGACAGCGCCGTCTGCACCGCCTTCTGCACGCCGCTGGACGACAGCGGATCGAGGGCCAGCGCCGCGTCGCCCAGGCGCACGTGGCGCGGGCCCACGCAATCCTCGTACAGGTACGGCGTCGCGTCCGTGGCGCGCACGGGGCCAAGCAACGTCGCGTCCTCCACGCCTCGCAGCAGCGCCGACGCCGCCAGCCACGTCCGCAGGCGCGCCTCCAGCGACAGCCCGGGATCGTCACGCACCCGCGCGGCGTCCACGAACACCAGCGTGTTGTAGCTGCCGTTCGGCAGCGGCACGCCCCAGTACCAGGCCTGCGGGCCCGCCTCGATGCGCGGCTGCTCGGGCAGGTGGCGTCCCGTCCAGTAACCGTGCAGCGCCAGCGTGCGCGGTCCCATGGCGCGGCGCGCGCCGCCCAGCCGCGCGGCCCGCCCGCTGGCGTCGCCCAGGAAGCCGCAAGCGAGCTCGACGGCCTCGCCCTCGCAGTCGACGTGCAGCACCCAGCCGCCGGTTGAGCGAGCGTGCACCCGCGCCAGCGCCGGCTGCAGCAGGCGGACACCGCGCGCCACCGCGCCCGCCAGCAGCGCGGCGTCGAACGTGCCCCGATCGACCAGCAGGCCCTGGCCGCGCGGATCGTGGCGGGTGGTCTCGGTCCCTTCCCAGTTCGAGCGTACGTCGTGCACGCGCCGGAAGCCGGCCCGCACGACGGCGTCTGCCAGCCCGACCGAGGACAGCATCGGCAACAGTCCCGGGCTCAGCGACTCGCCCAGATGCGCGCGCGGAAACCTGGCTCGTTCGATCAGGCAGACGTCGAAGCCCAGGGCGGCCATGCGGGCGGCGAAGACAGTTCCCGCAGGGCCCGCACCGATGACGGCGACGTCAGCCGACAGGCGCTTCATCACGGGCCGCCGTCGCGCGGGCCGCTGGGCCCGTCATCTTCCAGGCCGGCGCCGCGCCCAGCGCCGCGGAGGAGAGCCGCAGGTAAGCGCCCAGGCAGTAGTGCAGCCAGCCGCGAATGTAGTCGCAAGCGGGCCGGCCGCGCGCGATCACCTCGTGATGGCAGCCCCCGCCGCACAGATAGCGCGCCCAGCACCGGTGACACGGGTCCTGGCGATGCACGTGGCGCTCCCGCAGCCAGTCCGCGCGCCGGGCGTCGTCGATCCCGTTTTGCAGCGATCCCATGGCGCCCTCGGCGTCCCCCACGAAGCGGTGACAGGCGGACAGCTCTCCCTCGGCCGACACGCCCAGGTAGCCCGCGCCCGCTCCGCACGGATACGGCCGATGAGTGCCGCGCTCGATCTCCTTCAGCGCGTTCAGCATGTTGGCGAAAGGGTATCGCTCGCCGGCGTGGGTGCGCCGCTCGAACTCCCGTCCGCAGTCGATCATCTCGCCCAGCATCAGCTCCAGATCCTCGCGCGCCAGCTCGGCGTCCCCCCCCGGCGAGCGCAGCATCGGCGAGAAGCCCACCGAGTGAAAGCCGGCGGCGACCAGCTGGTCCAGCGTGTCGCGCAGGGCCAGGTTTCGCGGAGTCACCGTGACGCGCGCGGTGACCTGCATGTGGCGCTGGCGGGCCAGCAGCGGGGCCACGTTGCGCATGATGCGGTCGAACGAGCCCTTCCCGCTCTTGAACGGGCGCAGCCGATCGTGCACCTCGCGCGGGCCGTCCAGGCTGACGGTGACGGCGAAGCCGTACGCCTCGAAGAACGCCGCGTCCTCCTCGGTCAGCAACGTGCCGTTCGTGGTGATCGAGAACCCCAGCGTGACGCCGCGCTGGTCGGCCAGCGCGCGGGCGCGCCGGGTCGTCTCTTGCAGCAGCTCGCGGTTGGCCAGGGGCTCGCCGCCCAGAAAGGCCAGGTTCAGCCGAGCCCCGGGCGCGGCGCCGTTCACCAGCAGGTCGACCGCCTGCTCGGCGGCCTGCCGGGTCATGTTCTGCGCGGCGCCGCCGAACTCGCCCTGCTGCGCGTAGCAGTAGGTGCAGCCCAGGTTGCACTTCTGCGCGATGGCCAGCGACAGCGCGTGAACGGGCGGCGGCGCCAGCGGCACGTCGTCGATGGCCGGCGCGCCCCGCACCCCCAGCTGGTCCAGCAAGGCGCTCACGTCCCCGCCGTCCAGCGTGCTGGCGAAGCGTTGAAACAGCTGCGCGGGGGCGTCGAACAGCCGGCTGCCGTCGGGGAGAAAGACGTGGCCCCCCGCCTCCGTCTCCAGCAGGTGCGCGTCGGGCGACCGGGGCAGCGACGCGCTCATGAACAGGCGGCCTTCCTGCCGCATCGCCTCGCCGCGCCCGCCAGGAGCGACGGGGCCCCGCGGCTCGGTCACCCCTCGGCCTTTCCGCCGCCGCCTTCGCCCTTGGCGCTACGCTCCGCCCCCCCGGGCTGGCGTTCGGCGTCCTTGCCCTTGATCGCGAAGCGAAGCCACTTCTCCCAGTGATTGAAGAGATCGTCGTACAGGATCAGCCGCTCGTCCGCGTAGTCGTCGGGCACGTACGAGCCGGTGCGCTCCTTCTGCAGCCAGTTGTCCCCCTCGGTCAGCCCGCTGCGCCCGGCCTCGATGTTGACGAAGTCGGGCCGCGCCGACGCCCAGTAGTAGCAGGAGCACTCGCGGTAATCGTTCTGCCAGGGGGAGCAAAGGCCCTGCGTCAGCTCGCCGGGTTGCGCCAGCTCCTGCGAGATCAGGGCGCTCTCACCGTCGAAGAAGGGACGGACCAGCATCTGCTCGGAGGGGTAGTGCTGCGTCTCGTCCCACCGCTCCATGCCCAGCTTCGCGTCGCCGGACGTGAAGTAGCAGGTCACTTCCTGGCCGGCGCGCTCGCGCAACAGCCGCGCCAGCAGGTTCGACCATTCGAGCGGCGCCAGGCCGTCGGGGTTGGCCTGATAGGACAGGACCACCGACTGCGCGTCGGGATCGGCCGGGCTGGGTCCGATCTGCGTGGTCTGGGTGAGGAAGGAGCGACGCTTGCTCTCGTCACCCGGCGACGGCCACTCGACCTTCATCAAGCGGCGGTACTTCAGGTGTCGATACTTCTCGTCCTCGATCTCCATCACCAGGTTGTCGTACTCGCGCAGGACGATGCCCGTGAAGACGCGCCGCCAGACCGCGCGAAAGTCCATCTCCAGACCGGGCGTGCAGTTTCCGATCGCCATCACGGGCCGCGAGCTGACCGGATTCCCCCCCGCCACGTAGTGCAGCTCGGCCGCGCGGGCGGTGGCGTTCCGCGGAATGAGGCGCGCCGGCTCGGGATCCGCCTCGATGGTCCGATCCGACAGCGGGGCGTCGATCCGCCGCGCCGCTGCCTTGACGATGGTGTCGATCTGACGATGGGTCAGCGCCAGGTAGTTGCCGTCGGCGCCGCACATCAGGGCCGGCATCTTGCGACGGCCGGTGTCGGTGAAGTCGGCCACCTCGTCGGGGCGACGCAGCAGCGGCGGGAACCAGGGCGCCGCGCCCCCGCGCATCGACGTGTACACCCGCTGGTGCAGGGCCACGATGGCCAGCGTGTCCACGGCGTGCGGCGTGAAGATGGGCCGCATCATCCGCCAGACGTCGTACGCCTCCTCGGCCGGCATCGTGTCGATCTCCAGCGGGTCGCGGCCGTCGACCCAGTTGCCGTTCATCACCGCCACGTTCAGGAAGCGAACCGTCTCGAAGGCACGGCGCACGATGTCCTCGGCGCGCGCCTGGGTCACCTTCGCGTCCTCGTCCGCGGGGACGTCGGGGCCGAAGATGGCCTGATCCAGATCGTCGGCCAGGCTGCGCACGAACAGCGAATCGGGGACCAGGGCGGGCGGCGCGGCGACGATGCGGCCGCGGGCGGTCAGGGGGGCTCCCGCACCGACGGCCAGGCTCACCTCGACGACGCCGTCGCAGGCATCGTCCAGGAAGCCGCGGCTGACCGCCACGTTCCCGTTCAACCAGCACGGCGCGGGCAGGTTGATGGCGAACAGCGCCGGGGGTTGGGTCTCGTTGTAGAACTCCTTGAAGTCCGGGTCGGCGTTCCGCACCTCGGCCGGGATCGAGAAGTTCCACCAGCCGCCCTTCTTGTCGTAGACCGCCAGCTCTTCCTTCTCGACGACGTGCAGGTTCGAGATGCCCGAGGCCGCGCGCAGCTCGGCGATCTCCTGTGGCGTCAGCTTGGGGCCGTAGATCAACCCCCGCGCCGGCGTGAAGCGCAGCCGGATCTCGGGGTGCGCCTCGTTCGGCTTGATGTACCGGACCGTGCCGAAATCGACGAAGCTCTCGGGCGAGACGAAGTGGGGGCAATGCCCGTGCAGCGCCTTCTTGTCGTGGTCGGAGAAGCCGTCCGTGGCGGCGCTGACCCGATCCTCGACGTGCCCGGTGCGCCGCTCGACCTTGCGATTCTCGACCGTCACCTTCCAGCGGACGTCCTTGGGCTCCAGGCCCTCGGCCCGCAGCAACTGCGTGGTGAGCGGCACGAAGTGGTCGGCCTCATCGACGCGGGCCCACACCTCCACGAACGGCGCGACCGGACGGATCTTGCCGTCCTTCGTCTTGAACTCGATCGAGGCGGGGACGCTGGCGCTGCTGATCTCGCCGGTCGCGTCGTCGACGTGCAACGTCCGGGCGGGGACGATCTTGCGGTAACCCAGCGTCTCGTTCGAGTCGGTCTCGATCGAGAAGTTGTCGAGCGGCTCCTCGCCCGAACCCAGCCGGCCGATCACCAGCGGCGGCAGGATGCGTAGCTCGCGGATCATCAGTTGCTCCTCCACCCGAAGGCGCCACCGCTCAGGATCCTGCCGATCCAGGCGTGCGCGTCACGATCGCTCTCCGTGAGCGCCTGCAGGAAGCGCATCCCTTCCGGCGGCGAGCGACCTTTCAGGTCGTCCTGCAGCATCTTCACCAGCGCGCCGCTAGCATCCAGCAGGCCCAGCTGACCCCGCCAGAAGTTCTCCTCGCCCTGCGGCAGCGCCAGCGAGAACGGCAGCTGGAACGGCGGGGCCGCCACCCTGCCGCTGCCCGAGTCGTCGAGCGGCATGTGGACCAGGATGCCGGCGATCGCCTTCATGTGATACATCTCGCCGAAGATGCGGGCCAGGACCTGCGGGCGCAGCGACGTCAGGCGCGACGCCGGCTCCCGCTGCACCCGATAGATGTACGTCAGCAGCAGCAGCAACATCCGGTAACGGAAGTTGAACAGCTGCGCCCAGATCTGCGAGGCCCGGGCCGTGATGGGCGTGGTGTTCGTGGACGACGCTTCCACCTGGTCGGCGGACGGATTGCGCGGCACCGGCAAGCTGGGCGACCAGTCCTTGTCTCGTTGCTTCCTGTCGTAGAAGGCGCTGAACATCCCGGCGAAGCGATCGAAGTGCGACAGCTCGTCGCTGTCGTCGAACGCGTAGTGCTCGGCCTCGCCCTGGCCCGCGATGTCCTTCAGGGCGGCCAGCGCGTCCGTGCGGGTCACCACCTGCGCCACGATCACCCGGGCGCGCTCGTACCTGGTCGGCTTCGGGTTCGTCTGCGACGCGTGCGGCGACTCGTTCTTGGGCCGGTAACCGCGTCCGAACTCGTCCCAGGTGACCTGATAGTGGTAGCAACCGGCGTCGAACACCGAGTCGGGGACCTCCTTGCGGTCCGCCATCAGCTTGATGATGTGGTCGTAGAGGACGCCCACCTCGATGGGCTTGTCCTTCCCCAGCAGCTTGACGACCTTCTCCCGCACGTCGCGATCGTGGCGGTCCCGCAGGCGCGTCGGCATCTCGGCATAGACGTAACCGGCCAGCGACTCGAGCGACAACCCGTCGAGATTGAACTCGAACGGATAGAACGGGCTGCTCCAGGGGTGCGAATGTCGCTCGAAGCTGATGGGGCCCCCCAGCAGCAGCAGCAGGTTCTGGACCGTGATCAGGTGACCCATCTCTTCGCGCGCGATGGTCAGCAGCGTGTCCCGCCAATCGCGGATCAGGTCCGGCTCCTTTTCGGCGGCCGGCCCCCCCAACGAATAGGCGGCATAGAGATATTGCACCATCAAGGCGTGCTCGATCTCGCCCCCGATGCGCAACAGCGTGATCAGGTAGTCACGCCACGACAATCCCGCCGGTTTGGGCGGCAACAGCGGGGTGGGATAGACGACGGGAGACTTCACTGATGCCTCCTGGAAGACGGCGGCAACGCTGCCCTAGGTGTTGTTTCGGGTGGGCGGCGCGTTGAAGTTCCAGATGTCGCGGTACACCTTGAACTCACCGGTGCGTTGCCGCTTGTAGATCAGGATGCCCTTGACGGTGTAATGCTGAACCGGCCCACCGTTGCGGGGTTTGTCGGTGGCCGTGTCGATGCCCTGGTCGAAGCCGTAATCGCCGGCCACCCAGATCAGCACGGACTTCTTGTCCCAATGGGTCTCGAACTCTTTGAAGTAGCTGGCGACCCACTTGCGAATGTCCTTGTGGCCGGTGACCAGGGGCCCATCCGGCTGCATGATTTGCGCGTCCTTGTCGTAACAGGCCATCACGCGCGCGGTATCGTTGGAGTTGATCGCGTCAACGTAGGCCTTGTGGGCTTTCACGACGTCCGGATCGAACTTTTCATCACCCAAGGCAGCCTCCCCAATTCAATTCGCCAGAACACTGCATTTATTTGCAGCCAGTCGGCGGCTCTCGCACTTTACGTCCCTTGCCTTTTCGTTGGCAAGGGACAATCGATGCCGGAGGCGCCAGATTTTCATTCAGACGGGCCCGAGCTGATCCAGCAAGGCCTTGGCCTCGATGAGATCTCTCGTGTCCCACCCTTCCGTGAACCATCCGTAGGCGGGGGCCAACAGGGCGCGCCCTTCGGCGGCCCGGCCGCGCGACGCCAGGTGGCGCGCCAGCGTGGTGGCGGCGCGCAGCTCCCAGGAGCGGGCCCCCTGGGCGCGGGCGCAGGCGATGGCGGCGTTCAGCTGCGCCTCGGCCTCGTCGGGGCGGCCCGCCAGCGCCAGCATCCAGCCCTTGAGGCGCAGGACCTCGGCCAGCCACAGGCGCTCCTCCGACCACGGCTCGGCGATCTGCGCCAGGCACTCGTCGATCAGGGCCAGCGCTCCCGGTAGATCGCCGTCCAGCGCCACCGCCTCGGCCAGCGCCGCCTTCACGAAGGGCACGCGGACGCGCCCGCCGTGCGAGGTCCATCGGTCGATCCCCTGTCGCAGCAGCGCCTGCGCCTCCCGCGGTCGTCCGCTCTGCAGCTCGGCGATGCCGCGCGCCTGCGGCACCGAGACTTGCGAGATGAACGCCAGCCCCTGGTCGCTGGCCACTTGATTGGCCTCGTCCACGCGCTCGAGGAACTGGGCGGGCTCGCGGCGGTAGGCGAAGACGTAGGCGCTGAAGGTCAGCGCCCACACCAGGTTGAAGGCGTGGCCGGCCGCCCGCGCCCGGGCGGCCGTGGCGGCGCTGGCGCGCTTGGCCTGCTCGGGATAGCCGAGCATCCACGTCAACTGGCAGGCATAGACCTCGACGAACGTCGCCAGGTCGTGTCCCGTCAGCTGCACCCACTTCGTGGCCCGCGACGGGTCGTAGAGCGCCAGCGCGCGCGCCGCCTCTTCGCGCGAAGCCTCCAGCTCGCCGTGCAGCATGCATTGCACCATCGCGGTGGTGTGGCCGAAGATCCGCTGGTCGATGCCGGCGTGCTCGCCCCCCTCGGCCCGCATCACCGCCACCCACTGCAGCGAGTCGGCGATGCGCCCCTGCGTGATGGTGCTGGTCCACAGCCACCAGCGGGCCAGCAGCAGGCTCTCGGCGTTCCCCATCCGCTCGGCCAGCCGCAAGATGGCGGCCGCGTTCACCCCGACCTCGGGCGCCGCCCAGCCGCTCAACCCGGTCCAGGCCGCGTTCAGCGGCTCCCGGATGGTCAGCTCCAGGCGATCGCGCGCCTCGCCGGCGGGAAGCTGAGCGATCAGGGCCAGGCCGCTCTGGAAGTGCGCCACCGCCTCCTTCAGCGCCACCCGATGAACCGCCGACACGCCGGCCGCGCGCCACAGCGGGATGGCCTGCGTGAAATGGCCCGCCTGGGTGTGGTGGTGGGCCAGCGTCTCCGGGCTGTTCTCGACCTGCCGGGCCAGCGTCGTCTCCAGCACGTGCGCGATCTTTCCGTGCAGCTCGCTGCGGCGGCTCTTCAGCAGCGAGTCGTAGGCGGCGTCCTGCACCAGCGCGTGCTTGAACGTGTACAGGGGGTCCGGACCGCTGTCGCTGCGGGTGACCAGCCCCGCCAGCAGCAGCCGCTGCAGCGACGCCTCCAGCGCGCCCGCGTCCAGCGTGGAGACGCGGGCCAGCAGCTCCTGCGAGAACTCGCGGCCCAGGCAGGCGCCGATCTGCGCGGTCTCCTTGGCCGGCCCCAGCCGATCGAGCCGCGCCATCAGCGAGTCGCGCAGCGACGCCGGGATGGCGAGCGCCGTCAGCGGCCCCTGCAGCGCGTACTGATCGCCAGCCTCGCGCAGCAGCCCCGACTCCAGCACCGAGCGCGTCACCTCCTCGACGAACAGGGGCACCCCGTCGGTGCGCGCCAGGATCTCGTCGAGCACGACGGGCGGCAGGGCGCGCCCCTTGGCGACGGCGCCCACCAGCGCGGCGCCCTGGCTGCGGGCCAGCCGGTTCAGGGTCATGATGGTCACGTGGGGCAGGGCCTCCCACGACGGCGTGTACTCGGGCCGGTGGGTGACGATCAGCAGCACCGGCCGCCGGTGCACCTCGGGCACCAGCAGCTGCAGCAGCTCCTGGCTGGTGGGGTCGATCCAGTGAACGTCCTCCACCACCATCAGGACGGGGCCGCGC
>Ga0207695_10002179_pt1 | contig 29611 bp, 24 predicted proteins | sample KBSC54metaG_FD_184354 | JGI IMG/M metagenome (GOLD analysis project Ga0207695, IMG submission 184354) | Corn rhizosphere microbial communities from Kellogg Biological Station, Michigan, USA - KBS C5-4 metaG (SPAdes) (version 2) | ecosystem: Host-associated > Plants > Roots > Rhizosphere > Soil...
ATATAAAATATATAATATTAACAATGAGCGCCTTCAGATAGCCAACTATCAAGATGATTTGGCTATAAGAAAATTGAAAGGATCTCTATGAATCACACATTAAATTGCTTTTTACGACGTAATTTCTTTATAGGCTTTGCTTGTTGAGAAGCGAGTACTTTATGAATCGTTGCCAGAGACAGTGAACAATCGTGTAATCTGATTAATTCAGTTTGAGTGCGTCTTGCACCTAAATTACGACTATCACGTAAATCTAAAATTAATTTAATCCTCTGATCATTTATCTTTTTATTTGGAGAAGAATGAGGCCATTTACTTTGATCAACCAATCCTTCACTACTGGCCTCTTGGTAACGGCGATACCACTTGCGTAGAGTGGGGCGAGAAATGCCGCATTTGCGACAAACATAACCAGCATCTTTTGTTTCAAGATAGAGGTTTACCCAGGTTGTCCTTACCTTAATTTTTTTGTCCATAAGGCGGGTAAATATATCAGATTAATTGAAAGGATGTCTATGAATCACACAGATTATTGGTTAACAATAGACCCTATCGTTTTGTTCCCTCTTTTCCATTATTAACTTATAAATTAATTCTGTATAATATGATTTAACTTTACAAGGAAGCTATTAGCATGTGTTTTAATCCTTTGGTTACCTGGACCACAGCAGGTTTGGGATTATCAGTAGGTCTCATCGCAAAGGCTAAAAAGAAGCCTTCAACACTTTACCTTCCTCCCATCTATTTTGGATTGATGGAAGTCTTACAGGGCTTAATGTATATGCAACTACCTAAAGCTTCCCCATTGATTATAAATATATTGGTTTATACCGCTTACCTGCATGTTTGTTTTCAACCTCTTGTAATAAATTATTGGCTTGGCTCATTTATTAGTGATAAAAAACGGGATAATTATCGCTTTACACTTAAGTTATGTTTCATCGGGGGCCTATTATTATTAACCAGAGTATTTGTAATAGGTGATATCCCTCTCTGTTCTAGTTTTGAATCCTTATGCAGCGCAACACCAAAAGTCTATTCTGGCATCTATCATATTGCCTGGTCCTTACCCTTAACAGCAGCAGGATGGAACTATATTACTCCCTCTATTGCCTTACATATGTTTTTATTTTTCATGCCGGGTGTTTTATTAGGGTTTTATCGTCTGATGGCACTATTTTTTATTTTAGGACCTTATCTTTCTTCCTTCATTACCCCCAACCCCAGTGAGCAATCATCTATTTGGTGTGTAATGGGCTTATGGCTATTAACAGTGACAATTTTTACCAGTTTCTATCATCTACTACGTTTCCTATTACCTCAGGAAAACCGCTGAGAGACCAGGGAGCATTACAACCGAAAATTAAGCTATAAAGAACCTAAAATTCAAGCTCCATAGATTTCTCTTTTATCTCACTTGATGTCATCTCTTTTTACTAAAACTTGTCCAAGCAAGTAAGCCCCACCCCATCATAAGAATAATGCCCCCTAAGGGTGTTACATTTGTGAATTCTCTGATCCCTGTCATAGCTCTTAAATAAATACTAAAACTAAAAAGCAGAATACCTACAATAAACACCCATCCACATACTTTTAAACAGCCATAAAGCTTGTTTGGGATAGGCATAAACAAGGATAGCCCTATACTCACCACTAAGACGGAATGAAACAAATGATAATGGAGGGCCGTTCCAACCATCATCATGATCACCGGATCCGCTATCTTACTTAACACATGATCAGTATAAGCACCCATACCTATAGCCATTAATCCCAAAAATGCGCCAACAAACATTATTAGATTCATAAGTCATCCTCTCAAGCAACTTTTATTCTACACAATAAGATTGCCAAATCCTGCCGTTCTTGCTTGACATAGTTTTCCAACAAATTTGCATCACAGCGAGTTGCCCTTTCAAAATAGCATAATTGCGTGAAACCAAGTATCATTTTAGGCTAAGAAATAATACCGATACGGAGTGCCACCGATTTATGAAATACCTCATACAAAGTCTACTTTTCCGCAATACTAATTTTCGCTGGTTGTACTTAGGACAATTTGTTTCATTCATTGGCACTATGATTACCGGCGTAATATTGCCTTATCAAATTTATCATCTTACTCAATCTACGTTTTTAGTGGGTCTCATCGGTGTTTTTCAATTAATCCCTCTCTTATTCACAGCCTTGTTGGGTGGTGTATTCGCTGACCAACATCATCGTCGCCAATTATTATTAGTGACTGAAACATTGCTGGCATTGGGTAGTTTGTTACTGGCAGTCAATGCATTCTTAGCTACACCACAAATGTGGGTAATATTTTTAGTGGCTACTCTAATGTCTGCTATTAATGGCTTTCATCGTCCAGCAATGGATAGTATTATACAGCAATTAGTGGCTAAAAATGATTTTTCCAGTGTCAGTACCTTATCCTCTTTCAAATATAGTTTTGGTTCAATTGCTGGCCCTGCTATCGGCGGTTTGATTATTGCGTCTTTAGGCGTGCCAGCTACTTATCTAACTGATGTTGCTACCTTCGCTTTCTCATTATTTTGTTTATTAATGATCACTCACATTCCCAAGCCTGAATCGAAACAAGATTTATCTACTTGGGTGGCCTTGAAGCAAGGTTTTCATTATGCAATGTCACGTCAAGTATTGATAGGTAGTTATCTGGTTGATTTTCTAGCAATGATTTTTGGCATGCCCATGGCATTATTTCCAGCCATTGCTGAAGCCCATGGTGGTGCTGCAGTACTTGGCATGCTGTATTCAGCACCAGCAGCCGGGGCATTGGTTATTTCTTTTTGGAGCGGCTGGGCCACTTATTTTAAACGTTATGGCCTTGCAATAGCATGGTCTGCCATTTTATGGGGTATTGCCATTATTTTCTTTGGCTTGGCCACCAATTTCTATTGGGCATTGTTCTTTATAGCATTAGCCGGCGCTGCCGATGCATTAAGTGGTATTTTCAGGCTTACGCTTTGGAATCAAACTATTTCACCGGAATATCGCGGCCGCTTGGCGGGCATCGAAATGTTAAGTTATTTAAGCGGACCAAAGCTGGGTGATGCAGAAGCAGGCCTTGTCGCCTCTTTGTTTGGTATCACCGCATCTGTTGTTTCCGGCGGTGCATTATGTATTTTGAGTGTCTGCGTATGTGTTTATTTTCTACCGAAATTTCGACGTTACCAGGCATAGCTCTTGAAGAATCATTTTATTGCAATTACTCGCTCAACTCAGTGAGCTTAGCAATAGCTTCTCTTGACCCTATACTGATATAAGATGCGGTTACACCCATGATGAGCAGTATTGTTAAAATTAGTACAGCAAAAATAATATCCGTCTTTTTCTCCATAGCATTTATTCCCTTTTAAGTCCATATATCTGCATTATGTATTATTTTTAACTAAAAATGGTTGTGGCTTCTCTTATTAACAGGAGTAACGAGGAATTTTACTTGGAAATTCTCCTCTTCTTATGTTACTCTGCAAATTATTCACCAATTGTTCACCATAGTTTGCAAGTATACTAGGTCAGAGCAATTGAAAAGTAAACTTAAATTTATGAGCCCATTACAATACAAGATTTACACATTTATCCGCGATTATTTGCTGCAGCATGCATATTCGCCTTCATATACAGAAATTGCCAAAGGAGTAGGCATGAACCTCAATTCTAAAAGCTTAATCAGTCGTTCGCTTCATATATTAGTCAATAACGGTCATCTTCTGCGTGAAGAAAAGGGATATCGAAATATCCGCTTGCCGCTGTCGCGATATCAATTACCCATTATAGGTAAAATTGCTGCTGGTAAACCTATAGAACCTATAGAGCAGCATGCTGTATTAGATTTAGCCGATCTGTTATGTAAAAAAGATTGCTATGTATTAGAAGTAAAAGGCGATTCTATGATTGGCGAAGGCATCTGGAGTGGAGACAAAATCATCTGCAAAAGACAGTCGACCGCTGCTGAAGGAGATATTGCCGTTGTATTAATTGATGGTGAGAAAGCGACTCTAAAGCAAATACGCTATCAACCCGATGGCAAAATCCTATTAGCAGCCGCTAATCCTGATTATAGCCCGCAAGTCTATGAAGCCAGTCGTATTGTTATACAGGGTATATTTATAGGATTGCTCCGCTTACCCGCTGAAAAAACGATGGATATAAAAAAAACTGTCATGCCAACTGAGAAAACTACCGCTGATCAAGAATCCTAATTTTATGTACAAGAACTACTTTGATGATGATCTCGGTATCAAGGTCTTATTTTTTAGAATGGGCTCTTATTTCAATTTTTCTGGATTGTCCAGGATCATCCTCTTCTTCATAAGCACTGAAAAATCTTGGATTAGGTTCAAGATATCTTTTAGCCCTATCAGGCAATTTTTGTTTGCTTTTCTTTTCTTGCTCAAGCGTTAATAACATCGATTTGGCTAATTCGCGATGGCCATTTTTATTAGCGATCTCTATTGGTGATGGGCTATTATTAGTTATAATAGCAGTTCCAAACCGATTCAATAAAAAATACACTGCATTACTATTTCCAATTTTTGCTGCTATATTAACTGCTTTTTTACCAGCATCTAGTGTGAACATTGATCTATGACTAACTAGCCTCTTAATAGACTCACCGACAAGATCATATTTAGCAGCATATTGTAATAATGCATTCATAACATGGCTAGTTTCGGTATCCGGTTCAACTTCCTCCTCTAGACTATACTTTATTAATTTATTGATATTATGAAGCTCCAGCGTATTTAAGAAAATATCCGCTTGATTATTTAATTCTTTATTAAAAAAGAATAATATTATTTTGCTAAATAGCTCCCATCTTACGTCTTTTTTCCTGACATTCATCAATAAGAAACAAACTAATTTGTAGCGATTTAATTTTACGGCACGACCAATTGCATGTTGAAATACAGCCAAGCCTTTATCTTCCTCAGAGATATCAATATGGCCATGATGTGCTTTTATATATTTTAAAATCATTAAGCATTTTTCCATAGTTTCTATGGTATCAGAATCTTTTATAAGTAAATCAATCGGTCGGCGTCTCGTATCTTCATTCATTTGAAAGAAAACATTTGTTGGTAAGATACTCATTAAGCTGATCGTTAAATCTAAATTAGTCACAGCATAGTGCATAAAGTTATTTCCACTTTGATCTTTATGATATATATTAATACCACCATAGGTTACGCATAAATACTCAATCATCCGTTTTGGAGTGACATAACGATGTTTAGTTTTTTGAAAAATCATATCAAGCTGCTCATCTGATAACGGCTCACCAAATTCTATGTCTTTTTTGGCCTCCATCAATTGAGATCTGACAATTGCAATAAATTCATCTGTGGCTAATTCTACATAAAATGCTTTGTCAGGCGTAACAATGTACATTGCGCTTAGATTATTGCTCATCATATATAATCTTAAATCATGAATTGAAACAGCAACATCTATATATAAAATAATACAAGCACCGATTTTATTTTTGGTGATATCATGAGCTAATGAGCCACCGGTTTCATTGCGATATTCATTTAAATTTTTCAGATTCTCTTGATAAGTTTTAATACTATCTAAGTCATTATTTAGAGCTGCATCTTTTAACATAGAAAATATGAACTGTTTCCCGAGCAAATTTTCTAATGATTTTTTAACTGACATTGATTTAATTACTTTTAAAATCTGGTTAAGTTCATATATCGTTTTAATATTCGATTGTAGCCAATTTCTTCCTAGGATACTCAAAAGAGATATAATCATTTCCTTATTAAGATCCGCTATAATGGATATTAAACTCCCAATATTGGGAATGATCCACATGTGTTGATATGCTAATTCTTTACGCAATAATCCAATTTTGATAATTTGCTTAATAGTTAGGGAAGAGCACCATTTACTATCTAGGAATCGCCTTTGATAATAAGGCCCCCCTCTGACTAATAATTTTCGGAAAAAATTCCATTTCTTTTTTTCATCTTCTTCTGTGGCCACTAAAAAATAAACTGTATCCCACTGATTAAAATCTAGGGCAGCACTGAATGCACCTTTAAACTTCAAACCAACATCTTTCGGATTTAAGTCAATCCCCTTTGCTCTAAGAGCAATCAAAACATTAATATGACCCTTTGCAGCAGCCACCTGAGCAAGACCTATGTCTCCATTAACCAGAGTTGATTTCGGCAGAATACTAATGATATCATCATGACCATTTTCTGCAGCATAATGAGCAGGGGTATAGCCTTTATTGTCTTTATCATCGAGATGTGAAAGAATTACACTGAAAAATTTAGTACAGCCTCGCTGAGCAAGATAATGAAGGGCTGTACATTGATTTTTATTGCGTTCAAAAAAATCTAAACCTACTTCTGTTTGCAAAAAATTAATTACTGCTTTTGGATCTATGGTGTTTTGTGCAGCATAATGAATTAAGGTATTACCATTTTCATCTTTAAATTTTAAGTCTACTCCTAGTTCTTTACAACGTCGAAGTGTTTCAACATAACCTTCGCTCACAGATGCTAATACAATTTCGTGTAATCGTTTTGGTTCTAGATCTTGTAGCCTTATATCATAAATAGTTAGAGAACCCTCACTCGTATTAGGCAAGAAACGCTCTAGTTTGTCGCTAAGGTTAGCAGTGGTTACTATATATTCCCGATCTACATCCTTTAAGATAGAAAGCTCTTGTTTTATAAGATCAGCAAGATTAACACAAATACAGCCTTGGTAGGTCACAAATTTCCCGGGTTTATCGGCGCACAGAATAGTAAAATAATCATAATATTGTGATTTTTTTATTGAATCGTAGTATTTTGAAAAAATATTTTTAATTTTATCTATTTCGCTACTATTCAATGGCCTCATCAGCGAAAATGTTTTAGCATTATTATTTATTATTTCGAAAATTATCTTCTCAACATCATGACCGTTTTCTAAGGCATGTTTAATACGGGTCGCAATTTCTATACTCAAATTTTCATTTCTATCTAATATTCTCCCAAAATTTTTTTCACTTAAATTATAGGCATAACAATAAATATTAATTATTCCAAGGAAAAATTGAGTTCTAATAGAGGTTAATTCTTCTATTTGCTGGTCATTATCTTCCATATAGAAAGGGGATTGATAGTTTTTTTGAGCCATGACAGGCAACCGTGGTGTAATAGGCTCATTCAGGCACCAATCAATCATCGCTTTTATATATCGATTTCTACCCAATGGTTCTCTGGGTGATTTAGCCTCAGCATGGGTAATATTATCAATATAAGCTTGAGCAGCCCTTCCCTTTAGAGGAAAGTCAATTTCTATGTGAAATAATTCTCTGGCTTCTTCTTGTAATATTTTTTGATACTTCTCAAAGTCATTGTCATCGCATTTTTCTTCTTCTAGCCTATTGATCACTCGTTTTTCTAGTATTCTCCTAGGTGTTTCCTTATGCTTAACCTTTAAATCCTTATAAGTTTCTCTCAATATGTTATAAAATATTTGCTTGCCTGATCTATCAACACTGAATACTGGATTTTTAAAGTCCGCTGTTGTATTTAATTGATTAGGCCTCAAGATCATGGTGTAAAGATTGGATCTTTGATTGATAAGATTGCTTACTGATTGTGGATAATTTTTATAGCGAAAAGGCGACCCATACCCATAGAGCTTTTGTAACTTTTCTACCGCTATTATATATTTTTTAACTTGCCTAAGCCGTTCTTTTTTATTGGCTTTAATCCGATCCCGATCGGATAGAAATTTTATATCATGTTCAAGTACTTTTTTATAATGTTGTAATTGGGCAATTAGAGATTGATCTATTTTATTATCGCCATCCTCACTATCATTAGTGTCATCATCAATTTGTGAACCCAAACATGATCGCAACACTCGGCTAGCTAGGGGACCATCATCAGTGCCAATGTCTGTTCCATTAATGACAGGAACAAAGATATGTACGTGATTATCAGGACCAATATATACATATTTTATAGATTCTGATTCCAACAGCTTCATTCTTAGCATATTTATTACCCCTCGAATTCGCTAATTATATTCCCAAGGCTTTGTTTATAGTGGTTAATTTAAATCCAACCCTTTTTAATTAGGGCCTACATATTTTTTAAGTATAAATGATTTTTTGCATTTAGCTTGAATAAAAATTTATAATAGATTGATTTTTAAAAAAATGCAGATTATGTTTGTCTTGAGACTACCCAACCACTAAGCCAATATGCCCTTATGTGACTTAACACTTTATACTCAGTTCCTTGAGCATTCACCGGAGCTCTCCAAAGCTTGGGTACCCAGTCTTGATTTACCTTTGCCCAAGGTCATTGAAATCTGCGCACAATTACCAACGCTCAATAGTAAATCTATTGAAGCTCCTCTGGCAGATTTCGAGAAGCAAGTTGCCAAATGGCGAAATCTAACATCATTTACCTGGATTGCCAGCAATCTTCTTCCGTATTGCGTAAAGCAAAAATACGATGAACTGGTTAAAAATTTTTTGTCTCCATTTGAAACTATCGCTGTCCTTGATCGATACTTCAAAAATCCACCGCCATTATTGATCGTGAATATGGAGAAATTTGGCTATGGTCTTTTTGCAAAAACCAATATTAAAAAAGGTACTTTGGTCTGTACTTATGCGGGTAAATTAATCCTCAGTGACAGTAACTTTGAAGAGCGAGTTGATCAATGTTACACTGTGGGCGTCCGAACCAGCTCTGTTTTAACAGCTATTTTCCAAGCAAACACAGAAAATACCAACCTAGAAATTACTTTAGATCGGTCACAGCATTTCCCCGCTTTTATTGATGGCTCAGAATATGGTAATTGGGGTTCCTTTCTACAACATTTACCTTCTCCAGATAGCGCGGCCGGTAAAACTGCTGCTGCCACTGCCAATTTGATAACCATAGGTGCTGATTATCGATATTATCCCTGTTATTATTTCCAAGCCGCTCGCGATATTGAAGCCAATGAAATTTTAGGATTTGATTACGGTGAGAATTATTGGAAAAATCAGAATAAGAGCCCTGTGTTTTTTGATAAATATGGCCGAGTCATTTGAAATGAGTAGACTCATTGCATAACAAAACCAGAGGGCTATATTCTGATCGGAGACCACTGTTTGAAATCAGGCAAAGGCCTACAATAGTCCTGTCTTTCTGTAATCTGCGGATGAAGTTCTCTGGCACAAGTTTGTAAGACTTGAGAAATATGCGACAAATTAGAAGCCAAGGCTGGCTTATGAAAAAAACCAAAACGCCCAGTTTCTTTGTAGTGAATACAAGCTGCGATCAAATACATAAAGCCTAGGCCGACGATAAACAAGGCAAGATTGGCAAGAACATTACCCAAACTAGGATGATTGATTTTTGCCATTTTCTGCTGAGCATTAACTACCTGTTGCTGACAATAAATAGCAGCAGCCACGGCAGTGTTAATATCCGGGCTCGAAATTTCCGCTTTTTTAGTAGATAACGCTCGCCACAACTTCATACCAATAGCTTTCTCATCATCCCGAGACAAGTTATCGACCGCCATTTTTAATTGGTCTAGCTTATCTTGATAAGCTGCTACAGTGACTAAAGGCAGTTTTGGCTTGCCATCAGATTTTCTCTCATTGTCTTCTCCCAAATTAGCTTCAAGAACAGAAATGGGCATCAGTGCTGGACCAAAGACTGCTGGAGGAATTAACACACGAAAGTGATTGTAAGTGCCATATTTCTCGACGACAGCTTCATTTTCGTAATGGGCCACTACACGAAGTAAATTCAAATGGATGTTAAACTCAGAACCATACTCTGGTTGCTGCTTTTCTAATTGATTTTCCCCTATTAAGGAATATACCGTAATATGTATCTTCAACATCCTACTTATCGCTACCAATTCCGCCCCACCTCCCCGCATAGCATTCTTTGGGCTATGAGGATTCCAGTCGGCTGGCCTGGCCATCGCATTATAATAATTATCCAAATCGGGACAATAAGCAGTAGACCTGAATCTATCGGGACTAATTAATTTATTGCTCCGCATATAGTCGGCCACTCGGCCACGAAAAATTTCATTAACCAAGATAGCCAAAAACAAGATGCCCCCTTCTTGCGCAAAACTACTGGCCTGCCCATTGAAATGTCGTAATTTATTCAAAATATCTGTCGCCAAATGAAATCGATCTTCACCAAACATGATTTTAAAAATTCTAAAAAATGCTTTTGGGTCTTGAATCAAGGGAAGCAAAGTTCCCACAGCAACTGAATAGAATATGCAAGTCCCATCGCTGGGCACATCAATTTCTAAAAAATTTTCAGATACGCCAGATTGCGGCGCACGTAATTTAGGTGGGTGATCCAGCGCAGAAACGCCATATACCAACATATTATTTATCTCTCGTTTTGATTGAAAAATTATATCACACAATGAGACACTTAAAATTTAAAAAATTAACAACAAATCATCTTAAAATCCACAACAAAATATTTTTTTAATGTTGCACTTTGCAGTACTGCCCATAAAATAGGCAATTTGACATTACCTAACACATTACATTATCATTTTTAACCGATGTTGAATGATAAGGTAAGAAAATTATGTCGCGCCTAGCTCAACAAAAACGGAAACGCTCCCCTCTGGCGCGTGCTTATGAACAAACCTATCGAAGATCAATCATTGATACTGATGAGTACAGACTTTCTACAATCATCTTTGGTTTTCTTGGTGGCGAAGAACTTAAGGCTAAAATAAATATACAAGATCCGGACTACGTGGACTGGCAACATGATAGAAGCCTGTGGAATAAAATCGAAAGTTCTATTTTTCTTTTGCCGCGCTTAATAAAAAACATAATTAAACTCTTCACTGAATTTATATGGAATGCAGCAGCAGAATTGCTGCTTGCTGCCAGCGAACGAGCGCGTCCTGCCGAGAACCGTTTCTTTTCTTTTTTTATGACTCGTGTCGCAAATTTAATCCAAGGTCTCAGCTATATTCCACGTTTGGTGGCCCTGATTGGCCAGACCCTCACCTCTCCGCTCAATGCCGTTAAAGACACCTATAATGCTATTGTGCCCGAAGAATCCAACTCCAAAAATCTAAAAATCCTGGGTGGCATTGCTGCTTTTGTTCGTGGCTTATTCTCTTTGACCCTTTATGCTACTATCGGCACACTTGCCTTACCGATGATTGCTCCAGTTTTTGGAGCCACGGTTGCCAGCCTTATTTCCACTGCTTTGACGATGATTGCTAATCTGCCTGTCATGGGCACTGCTGTCACCCTCATCGGTACTGGTTTCACCCTTGCTATCAGCAGCCTTGCCTCCCTCGTAGGTTTGAGTATTCCTGCAGCGATTACAGCTACCTCAACCCTGGTTGCTGGCACGACAATGTTGGCTATACCTGCTATCATTGCTTTGAGAATAGGTTTACACAAACTGCTGCCCTTTACTACTGTCCGTACCCATCATGTCCAAGTGCCTCAAGTGGATGACTTAGATAGTTGCGGAGAAAGTTCTGACCCTGTTGTGCTAGCAGTAGAAAAATTGGTGCCCTGTTACAAATCAAGCCCCAGCAACGCAGGATCGCGTTTATTTGCTCCCCAGGTTGTTACTACTCCTACAGCGAATGGTATCACTGCCGATCAGCAACATGCCCATACAGTCACCATAAAGCATGATTAAATCATTACAAAAACCTCCTGGAAAAAATTCCCAGCGGGCTTTTCTTCAAAGTAACATTATCCTTCTAGCTTGTTTGTCATCAATGAATACATTATGATGTAATTATAGTCATGGAAGGCTACCAAGGAAATTATTAAAGGGAGATTATCGAATATGTCGACACCTCGATTGGTCATGCCACGTCAGCGATTCATACCCCGTCAACAATCCATCTTGGCTCGCGCTTATGAGCGGACTTATCAAAGGGCCATTGATGGTAATAATATAATATCTTCAATCATAGCCGGCTTTCTTGGCGGCGAAGAAATTAAAACTAAAAAAAGCCCAACTAATGATAAAGCCGTTATATTGGAACGTGATAAAAACCGTTATAATAGATTCGAAGCCGTTTTCTTTTCTATACCTCGCGTATTAAAAAACACGGCTAAACTGTTCACGGAGTTCGTATGGTATGTTTTAGAGGAATTAATGCACCGTGGAGCAGTAAAGTTAAGTGATATAAATAAAATAGACAATTTAGCACCTGGTTTTATTCATAATCGACCTACCTTGAGTAGAATGATATTACCAGCCATTATATTTCCAATCGCAGCTTTTATTGGTTTTCTTTCCTTCAGTCTTGAAGTCTTAAGCAGAATTTGCTTCTTGCTTGGCAAAATTGATCAGAGCATTACCTCTCCGCTTAATGCCATTAAAGACACTTATAATACTATTGTGCCGGAAAAATCCAGCTCCAAAAATTTAAAAATCCTGGGTGGCAGCGCTGCTTTTGTTCATGGCGTATTCTCTTTAGCAGTTTACACTACCGCCATTATGTTTATTTTGCCAGTTATCGCCCCCATCTGGATTCAACAACTGGTTGCCAGTATTGTCAATACGCCTGTTATAGGTACTGTCACTACCGTCCTCGGTACTGGATTTGTGGCTATTGTCAGCGTCATCGGTTTGAGTATTGCTTCAGCGATAACAGCGACTGCAACCACAGTCGCTGGAACCACACTGTTAGTCGTTCCTATATCAACTGCTTCGAGAGTGGGTTTGCATAAGCTGTTCACTCCCACACCACGAAAAAGAAACTATCCTAACACTGATGTTTCCTCCGATCCAAGCGCTGCACAGCACCGCCGAAATACTAATCCTACATTCCCTTATGAACCCCAGCTAGCTTCAACTAAAAATAGTGCCCGGCAAGCTAGTGAAGTACAGCAACATAGTACAATAAACACAGCCCGCAGTCGTCAGGTTTCTGTGGTCAGCACTACTTCCAGTGCTATTACTCTCAGAGCATTACATCAAAATCCTGAGCGTAAAGAAGAAAATGTATCTGGGCTGTCATCCCCAGCCCTATCATGGATTAGTAATTGGAGTGGTAGTGATTTTGATGATCTTGCTGAAAATCAATCTCACCTAGCATCACCCAACTCCCAAGCACAAATGCAAACCAGTCCCTCTAACCTTGAATCAAGTACATATTTATATACTTCTCAGCAAGTCCTGACTGCGATGAGCGACTCTGTGCAGCAAGCTGCAGGTGCTGTTGCAGACATCACTCAAGCGCAAGCGCATACTGCTGTAACAAATCGTCCTTCTACTCCCAGATAAAAGCTCTCCGGGGGTTGTTTATGCACTTTTCAATAAAACATATACCGCCCCTGTTCCCCCATCCTTTAATTTCGCGGAGCAAAACGCCAACACCAGTTCAGTTTGGCGTAGCCAATGATTGAGTTTATTTTTCAAAATAGGCTTATTTCCAAATCTACCCTTACCATGAACAATCAACACCTGCTTTCGCCCTGCCGCTTGGCATTGTAATAAAAATTGATACAAAACTTGCCTGGCTTCTTCTATAGTTTTACCATGCAAATCCAAACTTGCTTCAATGCCCTTGTCTCCACGTTGTAAACGGCGTAAAAAGCGAGCTGAGATTCCTGAACGTGCAAAACTGAGACTGTCCTCACTGCCGACCGGATCTAGGGTTTCATAATCTGAAAATGGATCTTCAGCCAGCGGCTTAACCTGGACTGGTTGCTTACGAGGAGACGAGGTTGGCGGCTGAGGTGCCGCCCTAGCTGGGCCAGCTTTTAAGGGTTTGACTCCCTGCATAGCACGGCGAAACAAGGCTGAATCTTGGGGATCTAGCTTATTTTTCACGGTTGTCCTTTATTCTCACATGAGAATATTATTGCATATTTTATCAAATGATAATACACTATTTATAGGGGTTGAAGAAAAAACCCTTTTAAAAATATAGAGGAGGTTCTCATGCCTTCATCGAATATCGCGCCTTTCAGTTCTGCAGCCAGGCGAAACCCGGTGGCTTTAAAAGCTTTTTTTGGCATTACCCATCAGTGGGGACTCAATAGTGAGCAAGAACGTAGCTTGCTTGGTATTCCCAAAGCCACTTTTTATCGCTGGAAGCAAAGTCTGGACGGTTCGCTCAGTCCCGATACGCTTGAACGGATTTCCTATATCCTCGGCATCTATAAAGCTTTAAGAATTTTGCTGCCCAATGAAAAAGCTGCCAATACGTGGATTCATAAACCTAACAGTGCACCCCTATTCAATGGTAAAAGTGCTCTGGATAAGCTAATGAAAGGTCAAGTTGTCGATTTAGCAGATGTTCGTCGATATCTTGATGCTGAACGCGGATAATGAAATTGCCCATATGAGAAAAAATATCAACTTAGCCCAATTGATAGGGAAAAAACAGTTTCGCATCATTCCCTCTGTTTATCCGCCCATCAATTTTTTTGAGAACTTGGTTGAACCTGCCGAAATGGAAATTTTATGGGAAATTGAAAGTCTAACCAATGAAAGATTACGCCAAGAAGCAGGCGATATTTTTCTCGTCACCCCTGAAGATCGTATCAGCGGTCCGGGTTCTTCTATTGTCATGGCTGCCTTTACCCATACTGGGCGCAGTTCACGTTTTACTGACGGCAACTATGGTATTTACTATGCTAGTTTAACTTTAGAAACCGCCATTCAAGAAACCGTTTTTCATCGTGAACGTTTTCTTCGTGCCACCAAGGAAGAAGCCTGTGAACTCAGCATGCGGGTCTATAAAGGCAAAATCATTAAACCGCTCCATGATCTCAAAGCGCCTGAATTCGAGATCTACCATCATCCAGAAAACTATAATGCCTCCCAGCAATTTGGAAAATTTTTGCGCGAGAAAAAATCCTGGGGAGTGATTTATCGCAGTGTTCGCCATCTCGGTGGGGAATGTATTGCAGCATTTAGACCACCGGCAATCTCTATCCCCAAACCAGGAGCTCATTTGAAATATCTTTGGAATAGTGAAAAAATCACTGAAGTCATTAATACTCAATCAATCATTAAATTTACCTAGAATCCTAAATTCACAAAAAGAGGAAAAACATCAATGGATATTATCGCTAAAATTGCCACCGAATTAAATATCAAGATTCAACAAGTCCAAGCCGCTGTGACATTGCTGGACGGCGGAGCTACTGTTCCTTTTATTTCACGCTATCGCAAGGAAGCCACCGGGTCTCTGGACGATACACAACTACGCACCTTGGAAGAACGCTTACATTATCTACGTGAACTGGAAGAAAGACGCCAAGCTATTTTAAAAAGTATCTCTGAGCAGGAAAAACTAACCCCTGAGCTTGAAAAAAGCATTCTCGCCGCTGATAATAAGGCTACTCTAGAAGATCTTTACTTACCTTATAAACCCAAACGCCGCACCAAGGCACAAATTGCCAAGGAAGCCGGCTTAGAACCTCTGGCCCAGCAATTACTACAGAATCCATCGCAGCAACCTGAACAAGCAGCACAAGCCTTTATCAATGTCGAAAAGAATATTAACACCACAGATGAAGCCTTGGATGGCGCCCGTCAAATTTTGATGGAGCGATTTGCTGAAAATGCTGTTTTACTTGGCAAATTGCGTGACTGCATTTTTGAGCATGGTGTCATCAAGAGCGAGGTCGTGGCTGGCAAAGAACAGGAAGGCAATAAATTTGCTGATTATTTCAATTATCGTGAAGCGCTTAAAAAAATTCCTTCTCACCGCGCTCTGGCCCTATTTCGCGGCCAAAGAGAAAAATTTTTGCAGCTTAACCTAACCCTGGAAGAAGGAGAAGAACAGGAATGCCGTGATCTTATCCAGGAACAATTTGAAATCAGGGACCAGAAACGTCCTGCTGATGCCTGGCTGCTGGAAACTGTTCGCCAAACTTGGCGCTTAAAGCTTTTTTTAAAGCTCTCCGTAGAACTGATGGTCCAGGTACAAGAAAATGCTGGTGATGAAGCCATCAAAGTATTTTCAAATAATTTGAAGAACCTCTTGATGGCCGCTCCGGCGGGCACCAAGAGCACCCTAGGTCTGGATCCCGGCATTCGTACCGGTGTCAAAGTGGTGGTCGTGAATAATACCGGTAAATTGCTGGCGTACACGGTTATTTACCCCCATGCACCACGCAATGAATGGCAGGCTTCAATTCATGAATTAGCCAATTTGTGCCAGCACTATCAAGTCGAATTGATCAGCATCGGCAATGGCACTGCTTCTCGTGAAACGGATAAACTGGTGGCGGACTTAAAAAAGCAGCACCCGGCATTAAAATTAAATTCAATCGTGGTTTCTGAAGCTGGCGCTTCTGTTTATTCTGCCTCAGAAATTGCCGCCAAAGAATTTCCCGATTTGGATGTCTCTTATCGCGGTGCCGTTTCTATTGCACGACGTTTGCAAGATCCCTTGGCTGAATTAGTCAAAATCGAGCCTAAATCCATTGGCGTGGGGCAATATCAACATGATGTCAATCAAGTCAAATTATCGCGCACATTGCAAGCCGTGATGGAGGATTGTGTGAATGCCGTCGGCGTGAATGTGAATACAGCTTCTGCACCCCTGCTAGCCTGTGTGGCTGGTTTAAATGAGACAGTAGCTAAAAACATTATCTCATTCCGCGATCAAAACGGACCTTTTAAAAATCGTAGTCAACTGAAAACGGTACCACGCCTGGGTGATAAAGCCTATGAGCAATCCGCGGGATTCTTACGCATCTTGAATGGTGAAAATCCACTGGACGCCTCCGCCGTTCATCCAGAATCTTATTCCATCGTGGAACAACTATTAACAAAAGAACATAAGAACTTGAAAGAGGTAATGGGTAATATTGAGTTTTTAAGAAAAATTAAAGCCTCTGAATATATTAATGACAAATTTGGCTTGCCTACGGTTACCGATATTTTGCATGAATTAGAAAAACCAGGCCGTGATCCTCGTCCTGAATTCAAAACCGCCGTCTTCAAAGAGGGTATTGAAACCATAAATGACCTCAAACCGGGCATGATTCTCGAAGGTGTGGTCACTAATGTCGCTAATTTTGGCGCCTTCGTGGACATTGGCGTGCATCATGATGGCTTGGTACATATTTCCGTGCTTGCAGACCGCTTTGTCAAAGATCCTCATGAAGTAGTTAAGGTCGGCGATATTGTCACCGTCAAAGTCACTGAGGTCCACTTGGAACGCAAACGCATTCAACTCAGCATGCGCTTAAATGAAACCGGCAAACCTGGTCCTTCAGAACCTAAAGGAGCACTCAAAAACAAACCCCGACATGAGCCGATGAATACCACTTTAGGTAGTGCTTTGCTCAAGGCTTTAAAGGATAAATAAATATACTCATGCTGAATAAGGACTGGGAAGATACCATGCAAAGAGGCGACTAGATCCATGGAAGAGAATCGGGATAGCACAGGGATGTGCTGCGGAGCTTCTTTGCATGGTATCTTCCCAATCCTCATCAGCATGACCTTTTGCTTTCAACACATGTGTAATCCTCCATTGACTGAAAGATTAGCTCCTGTAATAAAAGCACTTTTTTCAGAAGCTAAAAAGGAAATGGCCCAAGCTATTTCCTCTGGCTTAGCCAATCTTCCAGTAGGGACTTGCTCGATGATTTTTTGGCGGATTTCTTCTGGAATAGTCATCACCATATGGCTTTCAACAAAGCCAGGAGAGATCGCATTGACCGTGATGCCATGCCTAGCAACCTCTAAAGCTAAACTTTTACTAAAACCATAGATCCCTGATTTCGCAGAGGCATAATTGGTCTGGCCAAATTGGCCTTTTTCGCCACTAACAGAGGCAATATTGATAATGCGACCATAATGACGCTCAATCATGCCATTAATGAATTGACGAGTCACATTGAACATACTGTCTAAATCAGTATGCACAATGCTGCTCCATTGTTCTGGTGTCATCTTGCGAAAAGTGGAATCATGTAGAGTGCCCGCAGCATTGACAAGAATATCAATTGAGCCATATTTTTGTTCTACCTCCTTGGCCATTTGTGCACAATCATCAAACTGAGCTACATTCACATGGGCAAAACCAAAATCATAGCCGGCAGCTTTCTGCTCTTTGAGCCACTGATCTACTTTATCTTGGGCAGCATAGTCCACAGCAATCACTTTCTTGGCACCCTGATTGCTAAATTCACGGCAAATTGCCGTGCCGATATCGCCAATACCGCCAGTAATCAATGCAATACGACCCTTCATAACTAAATCCTTTTTGTATGATGATTCTTGAGCTTAGCGGATAATGAGATCAGGAGCAACAGTACCAGAACTTAGCTCATTAAAATCTAGGGTGCTAAGCGCTGCATTTTCCAAGTGTTATTTGTCAGAGAATAAAACAAACGATCATGCATCCGCCACTGTCGCCTTTGAAAAAATTCATATTCAAACGGTGTCAGCGCATAACCACCCCAATTCTCAGGACAAGGAATTTCTTGATTGGCGAGTTTCTCTGTTTGCTTCCTGACCCTGTCATCGATCTCTTCTCGATTATTTAAGACGGAACTTTGTACCCAGGCATGCGTCCCAATTTGTGCTTCTCGCGGACGGGTTGAAAAATAATGTTCACTCTTTTCGCGAGATACTTTTTCCACCCGCCCACGAATTCTGATCTGGCAATATAAATCCGGCCAGTAGAAATTCAGGGCCGCAACTTGTTGATGAATCAGATCCTTAGCTTTTTTGCTGTCATAGCCGGTATAAAAAATAAATTTTCGATCCTCTAATTCCTTCAATAACACGACACGGGTATCAGGCCAGCCGCTTTTATCAACCGTAGCCAAAATCATGGCTGAGGGATCGAAACGGGCTACTTCCAGAGCTTGATTAAACCAGATAATAAATTGTTCGAAGGGGTCAGCTTTAGCCTCTGTTTCACGTAATTCATGTTCCAAAGCTTCATATTTTCTGGTTTTTAGTTTTTGGTTAATTTCCGTTACTTCCATACACTTTACTTCCTATAAAAGATCATCAATATATCAAAAATTTAAATTGTGCCTTATTTTTTATCTAATCTAGGGTGGATATTTGCAAACAAAATGATTCAGTGTGAAGATATCCATATCCTACTACTATGAGAGTCAATTATGCGTTCAAAGTCAACCAAACTATCTTGTTTTATTTTAGTTTTATTGCTACTTGTGCTCGGCGGCTTGATTGTCATGAAAAGAGAAAGTCTCATGCCCTTATTCAGGCATGCTATTTCTTCGCATAACACCATTAAATTACCCCCTCCTGTTTTTAAGAGCAATGTCTCTATCGAAGAGGCTTTGAAACAACGTCGGTCTATCCGTACCTATAAAAATGTCGCACTCACCTTGCAACAGGTTTCCCAATTGCTTTGGGCTGCACAAGGTATTACCGCTGTACCAGGACTGCGAACAGCGCCTTCTGCGGGAGGCATTTACCCCCTGAAAATTTATGTGGTCAGCGGCAATGTAGGAAATTTACCAGCCGGGGTTTATCGCTATCTACCGGATGAACAAGCGCTGGAAATGCTTTCTAAAAGCGATAAGCGTCAAGAATTAGCCCTTGCTGCGCACGAACAACATGATATCAAGGAGGGAGCCATTGATATCGTTATCACTGCTACCTATAAACAAACCGCAGCAAAATATGGCAGCAATGGAGAACAGTATGTACACATGGAGGCGGGACATGTCGCACAAAACATTTACTTGCAATGTGTTTCTTTAGGCCTGGGCACAGTAAGCATTGGCAGCTTTGATGATAACAATATCAGGCATGTGCTGATACTGCCACGCGATGAAGATCCTCTTTATATTATGCCTGTAGGGAAGATTTAACCAGTTCACCCAGAGTTATACTAACTAACAACTAGGTGGCCCGGTTTAAAGGAGGGAACGTTACACTTGTCATGATGGAAGCTCTTTAGAAGATGAGGCCACTATATAATATGACTATCGTTGCGCAAAAGCAGGAGAAGGGGATCCACGGCGATTAAATTCCCCTATTACCTGCGGAAGCAGTCGAGTAAGATCTTGTAGCATAACTCGGAACAATAAAACTTCCTTTCGCAACTTTACCCATCTTGAGCACCGCGCTTATCAATTCGCTATCGTGTTTATCCCTAATCAAGCAAATATCTTTTAGACTAAAATGCTGTTTTCTAGCGATAATGATAAGAGTCATCTCCTTATAAGTATCTCCCTTTTCAAGGGTGTAATGTAAAATGGGTTTCAATTTACCATTATCACTGATTATTGTATCAGCTGACGCGCCACGCATAAGCCAACCTTGATTCATCGCTTGTTTTGCTACATTGACATCATTTTTTACTATCGCTCGAATTAAAGCATTCGCATAGCAATTATTATTTTGATAAAATGATTCAAAATAAGTCTGAGACACCCTACGGGTGTCTACTGCTGCTTGAATAAGATCTTCATCATACTGCTCGGCAATTAAACGCGCATCTCGTAGGGTAAAAAGTTTTTTTTCGGCAATAATAGCAAGCGCCATATTTTTATAAGCGCTTCCGCGTTCAAAGCAGTAATGTAACAAAGACTTGTTCGGTTCTATATTAATGTCTGCAGAAGCGCCGTCTCTGAAAAAACCATTACCCATCGCATATTGAGCAGCTCCTACATCATTTTCTACAACAGCAGCACGTAGATCATCCCCATAGCCTCTGAAAGCTGAGAAAATACCCAAAAAAATTAAGCCTACTCCCATTTTTAAGATATTAGAAACTGCTTCATCAACATTGACATTCGCATTGATATTATTAATATTCTCTGTATTTCCACTACTCAATGCCATATCGTACTGACGGCGTCTTGTATCATCGGTTAATATTTCCATTGCTAGCACAATGGCTTTAAATTTTTCGGTACTATCCTTGCCTGGATTTTTATCCGGATGATAAACAAGAGCTAGCTGGCGATACGCTTTTCGTATTTCAGCATTCGAAGCATTGCGTGGCACATCTAAGAGATCGTAATGATTTAATTCTTTATAATTTGACGGTAATTGACGAGGCACGTTCACAAATCCTCTCGAGTAATTGTTGCTCAAATTATATACCCTGGATGCCCTATTGTCAATCTCACATACAATTCTTGCGCATAACCATTTAGAGAAATATTTTATTAAGCAATAAGTCTGTGCAACGTGGCAGATTTTTGTAGGAGAAGCAATCCAATATGTTTAAAAACTGGATTGCTTCGTCGCACAAAACGCTCCGGGAGAAGGGCAGGAATACCGTGGATCTACTAATTCGTCGTCACGGGCAATTCTGGGTTGACCAAGGGTTTAAAGATTTTTTCTTTTTCATCCCATTCGTACATTAGGCTTTCGGGTAAATCAAAGAACCAAGCATGGACTTTCAAACTCTTATTCACCAATTTCTCTTTCACAATAGGATATCGTTTTAAATTTTCAATTTGGTTTAAAACATTCAAACGTGCCGTCTCATCCTGATCAGCAGTCTTAATCCCCTGCAACTGTGAGCGAATCATATTAATCCAACCTGTTAGCAAGGGTTGTTCTGCTATGGAATCAGGATGCTGACAAGCCTTAATCGCGCCGCAATTGGTATGTCCGCAAATAATCACATCCGTAATATCCAAATTATTTAGAGCAAACTCAATGGCTGCAGCCTCGCTACAAACCTGATGTGAATTATATGTCGGAATAGAATTACCCACATTACGCACGGTGAATAATTCTCCTGGATCAGCGGAGGTAATCATTGAAGGCACCATGCGACTGTCTGAGCAAGTGATAAACAAGGTATGGGGGTTTTGTGTTTTAGAAATGTATTGAAACAAACGCTTATCATCCCGTCTTCTTTCCAGATAAAAACGCTCAACCCCATGCACCAAACGACCCCTAGAGGATTTGGGAGCATGAGAAGCATCTTTTTTACGTAACTCATGTTCTGAGATCAAGAAGCTGGCTTCAATCATTGCAGCATCACCACACATCTTTAATAAAGCCTCAAAACGACGTGGCAGTCCAATAATATAGAATTTGATGCCTCTTTCCTGGCAGTAACTCAGTAAATCTACCACCGCAGCAGCACCTGAGCTGTCCATGTTGATCACTCGAGAAAGATCCAATAAGACCATTCTCCGGGTTTCATCAGCACTGATTTCTTGCTCCAGTTTGGTGATGTTGCCGATTGATAAGAATGTTAACGGTCCTGCCAAGGAGAAACGAATCATGCCGTCTTCTTTGGACATCGTGGTATGCATGTTACTTTTTGCAGCATGCCAGAGCATGATAAAGCAAGCACTAATAATACCGGCCTTGACGCCCGCCAATAAGTCGACAGAAATAATCGTCACAAAGGTGATGCCATATATTACTGCTTCGGTGCGCGAGGTAATCCAAAAATCCTTTAATTCATGATAATTAATCATGGATAAAGCCACAGAGAATAAAACACCCGCCAAAACCGCAATAGGAATCAAAGAAATAACTGGGGCCAAAACCATAACAGTCAAGAGAATAATCAAAGAATGAATAATGCTAGATCTTCGGGTTTTAGCACCAGCTCTCACATTAGTGGCAGAACGGGCAATAACACCGGTGATCGGCATACAGCCAAAAAGAGAAACGGCAATATTACCTAAACCTTGTCCTATCAATTCTTGATCGGAATCATGTTTTTTACCGTCAGTTAATTTATCTACGGCTGAACAGGATAATAAAGTTTCTAAGGACGCTAATAAATAAATGGTAAAGGAATTAATAATCAAATCAGAGAAGCTGATATCCGGCATCTTGGGCATATGGGGCATCAGTAAAGTACGCGGAATTTCTCCAATTAAGGGTACATTAATATTAAAGAAATAAACCAAAGCACTGACCACAACTACCGCGGGTAAAATGGATGATATTTTAGGGAACAGCTTGGGTAAGCCACGAATGATGGCGAAAGTAGACACCACGATAAAAAGACAGGCGCCATTGATTTCATGAAAATATTCGTGAATATGGTTAAAAACATCAAGAATATGAGATTCTGCTGGAGGTATTAAACCAAAGGCTCTAGGCAATTGGCCAATAAAGATAATCACACCAATACCAGCAGTAAAACCAGAAATAACCGGTATGGGCACATAGCGCGTTAATCTGCCCAAACCGGTGATACCGCTGATTAACTGCATAATCCCTGCGATCATACAAATCAGGATCATCGCTTCTACACCAAATTTTTCGACGGTATCGGCAATCAAAATGGACATAGCCGCTGCCGGCCCACTCACCGACAGGCGACTGCCGCCAAATAAAGCACAAACAATACCTGCGATAATCGCTGCCACCAACCCCGTGTCAGGCGTGAACCTAGAGGCCAAAGCTATAGCCAGAGAAAGCGGAATAGCCACAAAGGCCACCGTCATACCTGCTGTTAAATCCGCAGCCAGATATTTTTTGGAAAAAAACGTCTTCCATTCGGGAATTAATTGGGGGATTCCAAGATTAAATTTATAATTTTTGATGCTCAGCATAAGTATTCCTAAATTAAATTTATTATAAGCACCTCAATTAAACAGTGTATCACATAAAAATTCAATACTGCTTAAAAATGATGCACTCCTAAGTGATTGATTCAAGCCTTGATTATAAACACCCAACCTTAAGGGGAGATTAAGGGGAAGGAGTATGTTTTCTCTGTTCACCTTGAGTAGGGTGGATGGGCCGTCAGGCTCCTAATCCACCCTACTCATAGCAAACTCTCCTTTTCTCAGCTAAGATAATCACCTCTAAACTTTAAATATTTCTTATGCTAGATAAATCGCTAGTTTACGTAGCCAAGCCAGATTATATCAATGAACTCTGTGAGGAAATACAGGATATTTCCTCAATCCGTGAGAACTTGGTGTTCTCCTCGCGAAAAATTCCTGATGCATGTTTTGCCACTGATATTTGGTTCAATCCACAACTACAGGAATTTAATTCCATCTCCGAAGCCGCTAAGATTCTTCGCCAAGCAGGAAAATACTGGTTCCTGAACCCACTCAGCCAGATACGCCGCTCACGTTTAATTGAAGAACAATTACCCCGACTGCCTGCTTTGAGCCGCTCATTCCCTCTTGAACAGGACTTACCTCCGATAGGTTGTTTTAGTTTACTGGATAAAAATACCCTACTCTATGCGACTCAGCGTTGGAAAAAATGGCCCCTAGGACATTGTCAGTTTATTGAAGATAAAGTAAACCCACCTAACCGAGCTTATTTAAAACTATGGGAAGCGCTTAGTTTATTTCCAACCTACCCTCAAGTCGGAGAAAAGGCTCTTGATTTAGGCGCCTCACCAGGCGGTTGGACTTGGGTCATGCAAACCAGAGGAACGCAAGTTACTGCAGTGGATAAAGCCCCTCTTGATCCACGCATTGTTCAGCTGCCTGGAGTATCCTATCTACAACAAAGTGCTTTTGCTCTAGAACCACAGGCAATAGATAAAAAAATTGACTGGCTTTTGGGTGATATTGCTTGTTATCCCGACAGACTCTATACCTTGGTAAAAAAATGGATAGAGGCCGATAAAACCAAGCAAATGATTTTCACGCTTAAATTCCAGGGTAAAACAGATTTAAGCATGATTAATCGCTTTAAATCTCTACCTCAATCACGCCTCATTCATTTATTTTATAATAAGCATGAGGCCTGCTTTTTTCATCCTGCACCACCGGCCTTATATTATGATTAAGAAATGGTATAAAAAATTAGAGATCCAGCGCAGCTATTTCCTATGGCTATTCCTCTTTTATAGTGTTTTTGCCCATGCCAGCCTCACTGAAAATTTCAATCGACTTCAGCAAGCCTATCCCCAAACTTTCTTAAAGGTTACCGAACAAGAACTCGTTTGGAGCGATGGAACACGGATGCCAGTCCTCCAAGGTAGCCCTAATAAGACCGAGCGAGAAAAGCTAGAAAACCCAAATCTTTTTGATCAAATCTATGAAGTGCATTATCTTTCAGGGTTACCCGCAGCGCTTTCGAATTTCAATCCTCTAGAGGATCCCGGGCGTATTCGCTATGAACCTTTTTTTAAAAAAATGTATGGAGACTCCCAAGCTGTAGTCGAAGCAAAATTAATGCCTATATTTTGGCTACCTAAACTCTTTGGATTTCGTTATCCTCTATTGGTGACCACTGTAAATGATGTTCATAAAAAATTAACGCAAATTTCCACAGAACTGGAGACACTTTGCACCCAACATCCGGAGTACCTTCCATTTTTAGAAAATCCTGGTGGCACTTATAACTGGCGCATCATCGCAAACACTCAACGCCTCAGTCCACACAGCTTTGGTATGGCCATCGATATTAATCCTTCTTTGGCTAATTATTGGCAATGGGATTTAGAAAAAGCAGGACTGCCCATTAGCGAGGAGACTGAGCTGACGTATCATAATAATATCCCTTGGGCGATTGTGCTGATTTTTGAGAAATATGGATTTATTTGGGGTGGAAAATGGCGACATTATGACACCATGCATTTTGAATATCGGCCTGAGTTATTGTCTTGATTAAGTAGGGTCTGTTACAATGGATAAGCTTATTGAGTATCAAACATGCCTAAGAAAATTAAGTTCAATTATTATAAATGCTTATTTGCTCTCATCCTCATGGGTATCGGCATTTTTTTGTCAGTGTCCTCCGTTCGTGCTAATCAAGATTTAATTAGCTTATTCCCTATCGAAAATTATAATCAAAATCTTAATGATTGGATCAAACCCGGCGATTCAGAGGGTGACAAACCCTTGCTTCCTGCTCCCATGCAAGAGCATCACCTGGCAGAGTTCTATAAGCATTATTATGGTAACTTCTCTCCCTGGGATGCTGGCTATATTAATCAACTTACCCATAAACCCGAGCCTGATAACCTTCAAACGATTGAACGTAGCATTATCCTAAGTTTCAACAACCAAAATGCCCCAGCAGAGTCGATGGGTTATGGCGCTAATTTTCGTCCTTATTCTGCTGAGTGGATTAATACTATTGCTGATAACATTAATCTTTCCCAATTAGCGAATCTAAATTATCAAGCAGAGAATCGTGCTATCACCATTGATAATTTACAAGCTCGCGGTTTACCCACAGAGGATGTTTTCTTTTATAGCTATAAGCTGCCAGGTGAGGGTTATCCTTTCGATAATCTACAAATGTCTACTGTCTGGGCCGGGACGCCGGTTTATATTTTTGCTGAAACCAAAGATCATAGTTGGTCCTTGGTACTCACTCCTGAATTTATTGGTTGGGTAAAAACCAATGGTTTGGCACGCGCTAATAATAGTTTTATTCACACCTGGACTCATGCCGCCAAGAAAAGTTTAATCGCGATTATTCGCACTAAAGCCAGTATTAACGATGAAAATCATCATTTTCACTTTCTGGCTTATGTGGGTTCGGTATTTCCCGGAGAACTAAGTACTTCTGAATTCAAAATCATGATCCCTGTCGCCAATACCGATCACCAAGCCACCATCAAATATGCTCAGATCTCCACTGAAGATGCTGTAATCATGCCCTGGTCTGCCACCGCACATCATTTTTCCATCGTGATGAGTAGCCTGATTGGACGCCCTTATGGCTGGGGTGGTATGTATTTTTATAATGACTGCTCTGCTGAATTAAAAAGTTTGTTAACCCCGTTTGGTCTCTGGCTCCCTCGTCATTCTTCGGACCAAGTGTATGTTGGAAAAATGATGGATCTGGGTTCAGCCTCGCCTGAACAACGTCTGTCCTATCTGACAGAAAACGGACATCGCTTTTTAACCCTGGTTTATATTGGTGGTCATGTGTTTTTATATATCGGCAATTTCCCTAATCCTCAGGACCCTGCTCATCCCCTGGCCCTAAGCTATCAAAATCTGTGGGGACTCAGTCCTCGCCCAGCCGTGCGGCGTGCCGTTGTGGGTAAAGCAGTTATTTTCCCGCTGTTGCTACAATATTCTGAAGACACCAGCCTGATTTCCCCTGCCGCCAAGAAACATTTCCAGGTAAGCTACTTGGATGAATTACCCAATTATCAACTCAAACTTGAGAGTATTGATCTTAGAGCTTTGATGGATATGTCATAACCTGAGTTCGAATTTTCGACCCTCATTGTATATTCAAATCCTAGTACCAGCCTTAAGATGCTCTTAATATTTAAATGATAAACTATCGTTATATAAATTCAAAAAATAAACGAAATGACCAAGGCATTATTAAAAAATATAAAATAGGAAAGTCTATTATCATGGCAAAATCCAGAGATAATTCCCCTAATTCAAATTCTCAAACTGACATACTAAGATCATCATCACCATTAGATCTCAATGATCCGGCTATATATCTCTCATTTGATGAGACTCCATCAAACAACAACCCAAGGGAAAATTTAACTATACCCGTATCGAATCCAGAGAAAAATATTGGATCGCCATGGTTAAACGTTCCGCAGCCTCGTGATAATGATTTCACGCTTTCTGATAATGATATAAAAGAATTACGTGCTCAAGGTGTCTTGCTAAGTGAGCAATTCGTTAAAGAGATAGCAAGCTATGACATCTATGAAGAGTTACCGAAGTATATTAAAAAATTACATGACTATGGAATTAATGATGAAAATTCTTATCGCTGTTTATTCATAGCCAAGTTCCTGAGAAAAACAAATAACATAGCGCAGCTAACCAATCATTTAATTCAGTTACACAAAGCAACTGGTGATCAATACCCATCCATCGTAAAAATTATGTTGAAACTATTGTATAGATACAGAAACGAATCGTCATATCCAAGAACAGCGGTAGAAGGCCTATCGAGATTTCTAGGAAAATATCCTAGTATCACTAGTATCAATTCAACTATTTTATATACACTTGTAGAAAAAGCGAAAGGTGATTTTTGGGATCAGGCTACTAAACTAGCTCCTATATACATATACACTGACATCGCCATGCTCTTTGATATATTTAATGCATTAATAAATATAGAGCCATCTCATCAAGCACAGATCACACAATTTCTGTGCAGCATTCAACCACCTGATTTATTAACCCCTACAATAGTTAACCACATTTGCCAACATGCAGATATACTGGCAAGTTTTCCACTAATACATATCATGTCTCAATTACGCCCACCTATTTTGGGTAGAGATCAATTAAACGAGTTATGCGCAATATGTACGAGAAAAACTGGTCAAAACGACGAACAAAAAATTATCCGACAAGGTTGCAAAGATTATTTGAACAAGCTTTTAGCACAACAAGTTGAAAATGAACAAAAAAATAAGAATGAACACAAATCTAGTGAAATGGATGAGGAAAATGATAGCGACGATGAATTAGAAGAAGATAAGGCAGCCAACTACCTTTCTAATAATGATATAGAAGAATTACGTGCTCAAGGCGTTTTGCTAACTGAGCAATTCGCTGAGGAAATAAAAAGTTATGACGTCCATGAAAAGCTACCGAAGTATATTAAAAAATTACATAAACATGGGATTAATGATGAAAACTCTTATCGCTGTTTATTCATAGCCAAATTCCTGAAAAAAACAAATAACATAGCGCAGCTAGCCAATCATTTAATTCGGTTACACAAAGCAACTAATGATCAGTACCCATCCATAGTAAAAATTATATTGCAACTATTAGATAGATACAAAAACGAACCGTTGTATCCAAGAGTAGCGGTAGAAGGCCTATCGAGTTTTCTAGGAAAACGTCCTGGTATCAATTTGGCTATTTTAGATGAATTTGTAAAAAAAGCAGAAAGTGATTTTTGGGATAAGGCTACTAAGCTAGTTTCTATATGCACTGACATCGCCATGTTCTCTGAGATATTTAATGCGTTAATAAAGATAGAGCCATCTCATCAAACACAGATAATACAATTTCTGTATAGCATTCAACCACTTGATTTATTAACCCCTGAAATAGCTAATAACATTTGCCAACATGCAGATATACTGGCAAATTTTACACTAGTGCATATCATGTCTCAATTACGCCCACCTATTTTGGGTAGAGATCAATTAAATGAGTTATGCACGATATGTACTAGAAAGACTGGTCAAGACAGTCAACAAACAAGACAGGGTTGCGAAAATTATTTGCGCATGCTTTTAGCACAGCAAAATAAGAATGAATACAAATCTAGTGAGACGGATAAAGAAAATAATAACAACGATGCATTAGAAGCTGACTTACTGAGATCATCATCACCATTAGATCTTAATCTGGCTGGGTTTCCCCCATTTGATATGGCTCGATTCTCGATGATTGACCAGGAATTAGTTAACAGGTCCTCTAATTTACATTCTCAAGCTGACTTACCGAGATTACCAAGTCTAGGCCATAATGATAACGACCCTAAATTAGAAGAAAATAAAATGGAAGAGGATAGGACGAGTAGTTCATCTCATTCTTCCTCCTCTGCTTCGTCACCGATGACGAGCGATGATGATCTTCAATCTTCTTCCTCAGAAACCAACATCACCGAATTAGAGCCAACGGGGGCAATTGATCCTAAGTACATGACTAAACAAAAAATACCTATGCCATCTAAATTGTATGCTCCGGGTAAAGCAAGATCCTATCACTGTGCGATAACAT
>Ga0207695_10002180_pt1 | contig 29591 bp, 17 predicted proteins | sample KBSC54metaG_FD_184354 | JGI IMG/M metagenome (GOLD analysis project Ga0207695, IMG submission 184354) | Corn rhizosphere microbial communities from Kellogg Biological Station, Michigan, USA - KBS C5-4 metaG (SPAdes) (version 2) | ecosystem: Host-associated > Plants > Roots > Rhizosphere > Soil...
CGGCGGGGCGGTACCAACAGTATCAACATCAAGCGCATTCTCGCCATGGGATGGGAGCTTCTGCTCAATCTTCACCGGATCAAACGGTAGTTCGCCATCGTGCGCAAAAAGTTTGCTCATCGTATAATGCTGTTTACTTGTCTTCCGTTTCGCTAAAGAGGAGTGATTCATGTCTGCGGAGAATCGTCTGGAACGGGATCACTTTACGACCCGTGATTTTTGGATCATCGGGATTTCCCTTTTGCTCATCGTGTTCGCTCCCAGCTTCCAGTCCTTCTGGATCGACGAGGGCACGATGGGACTTCTCTGTCGCGCGCCTAGTTTTTCCGATCTGCAACAAAAGCTCGTTTTGATGCGTGGTTCCGAAGCGTTGATGCCCTTGGCCACGACCTATTTTTGGCTGTTGGAGAAGGTCGTGGGCGAGGGCGAATGGGCGCTACGCTGCGGCAACCTTCCATGGCTTTGGCTTGGCATCATTTGTCTAGCCTTGGCCGGAAAGAGAATCGCGTGGCCCTGGCTCCCCCTACTTTTCGCTATTCATCCCGTCATCTGGTTTTACGCGGATGAAGTCCGCCCATACGCCATTCAGTTAGGCACCGGAAGCTGGATGGCTCTCGGCTTTGTACAACTTCTCCAGTCTGAGGGCAGACAGACCTCCGGCCTCTGGAACTTCGGCCTCGCCGCCGCGGCGACCATCGCCACTAGTTTTCTCGGAATCTTTGTCGTGGCCGCTGCCGGCTTCGTTCTTCTTTTTGAGGCTTTCTCCAGAAACTGGGTGCTTACCCTCCGGCAATATGCTGTGCTCGGATTTCTTTTCGCCCTGAACCTGATCATCATCGTCTTCATTTTCTTTAGGATGCAAGCCGGTGCGGGCGGCAGCAAAGTGTGGGCCGTTGGACTTTCCAACATGGGCTTTGCCTTCTACGAATTGCTCGGTTTTGTCGGGCTCGGCGCAGGACGTGAACTCATCCGCACCTCGGCCGTCGCCGGTGGGGTGAATGCGGCGACCCATCTCCTGATTCTATCTCTCCCCTGGCTTCTGGTTCTTTTTTCCACCTACGTAGGGATCGTTTATGCGGTCTTCCGTGCCGCGGGAAATCCTTCAGCCCAGCCGTCTCTACGACTGGCCCTTTCTTTCGGCATGGTTTCACTTCTATCGGTTCTCTGCTTGTTTGGCACCTCCCTTGCATCGGAGTTCCCTTTTTGGGGAAGACACCTCGCTCCCTCGCTTCCCTTCCTGCTCCTCACCATCGGTAGTGCCGCCGCGTCTCTTCATTCGGTCTGGACCAAGCGCCAGCAACTTTTCCTCTTCGCGCCCTTTTTCGCCATCCTCATTTATTCCTCTGCTGTCATCCGGTGGAGTTCCACGCACGCCAAGGACGATTACCGGACCGCCTCCGCCCTAGCCCGCGAAGCCGTCGCCCAAGGGAAGCGCGTGAGTTGGGTCGGCGATGCCCGTCCAGCCCTCTACTACCACGTTCCACTCTCCATGGTTTGGCCTCCTGTTCCAGGCACCGCCAGTCTGCTTCTTCCTTCGCCGGATCACGACGGCCAACCGGATTTGGCAATTGTTACCAAGCCCGATCTTTTTGATCGACCCAATATCCTGCCTCATTGGATCGATCTACCCGGCGTCAAGATGACGGTCCTCTGTCCGAGTTTTGTCGTCTACGAATTTCCATGATTCCTATGCGCGGCAAGGACATCGTCACCGTGCCTCTCTTGGGCACGCCTCAGGTCATCACCGATTACCAGGGATTGCTAGACGCGCTTTCCGACTGGGCCGCCCGACCCGGTCCCGTCGCTGCCGAGTTCTGCAACACTCAGGTCATCGCCATGCGCCGGACGGATTCCGCCTTCCAGGCGGCCACCTCCGCCTACAATTACTTCGTTCCCGACGGTATGCCTCTTCTCTGGTGCCTGCGAATCATGGGTGCCAGCCTGCGCGATCGCGTCTACGGCCCCACCTTCCTTCGCTATGCCATGGTGCACGACACTCAATTGAAGCACTATTTTCTCGGTGGCTCCGCGCTCACTTCGCAGAAGTTGCTCGAAAACGCGCAGACCTTGAGCAACGGTCGCTTTCGGGTTGTCGGTGCCAACTCCAGCTATTCCAAGCCTGCGGACAGCGCCGCCATTATCGCCGAGATCAATCGTCTTTCCCCCGACGTCATATGGGTCGGGCTGGGCACACCCAAGCAACAGCAATGGATTCACGACAACAAGCCCCACCTTGCCCGCGGCGTCCTGCTTGGCGTCGGCTTCGCCTTCGACGTCAACGCCGGCACAAAGCGTGACGCTCCCATGTGGATGCAAAAACTCGGCCTCACCTGGGTTTTCCGACTCTATCAGGAACCCCGCCGTCTTTTCGCCCGCTATCTCAAGTACAACACCGCCTTCCTCTATTTCTGTTTCGTTGACCTCATCCGCCATTTTTTTCGGCGAAAGTAGCTTTACACCTTCAAGGCGACTGTTCGATTTTGGCCATTGTGAGCCCTTTCTTGTCCAAGCACCTCTAACGTTGCTCTCCAGAATCCAACAAACCTTGAAAAAACCACGCCACCCTGTAACAGTCTAATCATGGTCATCCACTTGCGAACCTTTCTGCAAGTCCTGATGGCCGTATTGTCCTTGAGCGTCGGTCTCCCCCAATCTGCTTGCGTCACCGCTGCGCTTGAAAAAAGCTGCTGCAAGCCTGGCGCTGTCTGCCAATGTCATACCGACGACCAAGGTCAGCCCGCATGCTCGCTCGCGCCTACCCCGATTTCCGACAAGCAATTACCCACCCGCACCGTCCCCGTCGTCGCTACCCATGCGCCATCATTTCTTTTTGCCATCGCCCCGGCCCCACTAAAATTCCATGCATCTCTTTCCCTCTCCCGTCAACGGAACCTGAATGTCTTGCCACCATGGGGTGGCCATCCACCACAGGCGCTGCTCCGCCTCTGGCTCATCTAGTTCTTTCCTTCTGTATCGTGGTTTCCCGGGCTTGGTGGTCCGGTCGTGTGTAACTCATTTTTGGAGGTCGAATCATGTCTATTATTCAGCAATTACAAAATTTTTCAGGAAATACCCCGTTGAATCGCCGCCATGCGCTTCTCGGCCTTTCCCTTCTCGCGCTTACCGCCTGCTCGCGTTCCACAACGGAACCCAAGGCCCCGGAAAGCAACGTCGCCTATTACACCTGTACCATGCATCCCTTTGTGCACTCGCAGGATCCCAAGGGCAAATGTCCCGTCTGCGGCATGAGCCTCGTCCCAGTCTTGAAGAGCTCGGCTGAACCTCCACCAGCCGATTCCGTCACCAACGCCGCTTCCGCCTCGACCGCCAGCATGGTCGATTCCAACGGCATGGTTACTATCGCCCCGGAACGTTTGCAGGAGATAGGCGTCACCACCGAAGTTGTGACCAAGCGAAATTTGACCCGCAAGCTCCACGCGCCCGCCCGCGCCGAGGTCGATGAGTCCTCCCTCCGCGACATCAACATCAAGGCTGGCAGTGGTTTTATCACCAAGCTCTATGCCAGTTACGTCGGCATGTCCTTCCGCAAAGGCCAGCCGCTGATGACCGTTCTATGTGAAGATTGGCTGAAGACTCAGACCGACTACATCAAGTCCTATCGTGAATGGAAACGCACGCCTCTCGTCTCTCCTAATAACAGCTTCGCTCTCTATAATCAACTCGACTTGATGCGTGCTCGCATCCGCGTCTGGGACTTGTCCGACGAGCAAATCCATAACCTGGAAAAATTCGCGCTCAGCACCAACGAGATCGACCTGCGGACCGGCCACGGCCTTTCCGGCAGCTTCGATCTCCTTGCTCCCTTCGACGGCTACGTCCACACGAAGAAAGCGATCGAGGGAATGCGCTTCGAGGCCGGTCAATCCCTGCTCGAACTGGCCGACCACGGTCATGTCTGGATCGTCGCCCAGTTCCCCGAGGACCAGGCGATGTACGTCAACGTCGGCCAGAAAGTCGCCGTGACCTTCCCCTCGATGCCCGGACAAAAAGTCGAGGGGGAGATCGGCTTCATTGATCCCCATGTCGATGACCAGCAGCGCCGGATCATGGCCCGCGTCCTCATTCCGGATAAGAACCACATGTTCCACGCCGGCCTTTTTGCGGAAGTCTCCGGAGAGATCCCGGTCGGCGAAAGACTCACCATCTCCACCAGCGCGGTCGTGCCCACCGGCAACAAGTTTATCGTCTTTGTCGATCACGGCGGCGGCAAACTTGAGCCCCGGCAGGTCGAAGTCGGCATTCGCTCTGGCGACAATTACGAAGTGATCTCGGGCTTGAAGGAAGGTGACCGTATCGTTTCCAGCTCGAACTTCCTCATCGACGCCGAGAGCCGCATCCAGGGCGTCCTCAAGACATGGGGAGACCACCCATGAGCGAAGCTCCCTCAGCGCCGTTCGGCTTGATCGAAAAAATCACCGACGCCAGCGGCCGCAATCCCTTTCTTGTCGGGCTCCTCTGCCTTATTGCCGGTTGTCTCGGCTATTACTCTCTGGCCACCGTTCCGCTCGACGCCGTGCCTGACCTGTCCGACGTCCAGGTCATCGTCTACACCAACTGGGAAGGTCGCAGTCCCTCGCTGATCGAGGACCAGATTACTTATCCCATCACCAGTCGCTTTCTCGGAGCCCCCAAGGTCAAGGCCGTGCGCGGCCTCTCCATGTTCGGACGCTCCTTCGTCTACGTCATTTTTGAAGACGGCACCGACATCTACTGGGCGCGCTCCCGTGTCCTCGAATATCTCAACAGCGTTCGTGAATCCCTCCCTGCCGGAGTCACTCCTGTACTCGGCCCCGATGCCACCGGCGTCGGTTGGGTCTACGAATACGCCCTCGTCGACGATACTGGCCAGAACAACCTCGCCCAGTTGCGCAGCCTTCAGGACTGGACCCTCAAGTACGCCCTCGGTTCCGTCAAGGGTGTCGCCGAGGTTGCCAGCATCGGCGGCTTCGTGAAGCAGTATCAGGTCAATGTCGACCCGAATAAACTCATCAATCACGGCGTCAGCCTGAACGACGTCGTCGACGCCGTCCGCAAGAGCAACAGCGATGTCGGCGGCAAGTCGCTCGAAGTCTCCGCCACGCAATATTTCATCCGGGGTAGGGGATATATCCGTTCGCTCGAAGATCTGCGCCACATCCCGCTCAAGGCCACTGACGGCACGCCGGTCACCATCGATCAGGTCGCCACGGTCGAACTCGGCCCTGATCTGCGCGAAGGCCTCGCGGAGTTCAACGGCCAGGGCGAGGCCGTCGGCGGCATTGTCGTCATGCGCTACGGCGAAAATGCTCTCTCCGTCATCGAGGGCGTCAAAAAGAAGATCGCCCAGATTGAGCCCTCGCTCCCTCCCGGCGTCCGCATCGTTTCCGTCTACGATCGCTCGCAACTCATCCTCCGCTCCATCGACACGCTCCGCGAAAAGCTCATTGAGGAAAGCCTCATCGTCAGTCTCGTCTGCATTCTCTTCCTCTGGCACTTCCGCAGTGCGCTGGTGGCTATCATCATGCTGCCGATGGCGGTGTTGCTTTCCTTCATCCCGTTTGCCCTGATGCATCTCACTGCCAACATCATGTCGCTCGGCGGTATTGCCATCGCCATTGGGGCCATGGTCGACGCCGCAATCATCATGATCGAAAATGCCCACAAGGAACTCGAGCACGCTCGTACTTCCTTTGGTCGCGAATTAACGAAGGCCGAACACCTCGAGACCATCCTCCACGCCGCGCGCAGGATGGGTCGCCCTCTTTTCTTCTCCTTGCTCGTCATCACCGTCTCCTTCGTCCCCGTCTTTACTCTTGAAGGTCAGGCCGGTCGTCTGTTCCAGCCGCTTGCTTTCACGAAGACCTTCGCGATGTTCTTTGCTGCACTCCTTTCCATTACCCTCGTCCCCGTTCTCATGGTGGCTCTTATCCGCGGACACATCACCCCTGAGGCCCACAACCCCGTCAACCGCCTCCTCATCGCTCTCTATCGTCCCGTCGTCGACTGGGTTCTCCGCGCCCGTTGGTTCGTCCTCGTCTTCTCACTGGTTCTTCTGGCCCTGACCGCCATCCCCATCCTGCGCCTCGGCAGTGAATTCATGCCGCCTCTCAATGAAGGTGACCTCCTCTTCATGCCCACTGCCCCCGACGGCCTAGGCACTCAGGAAGCCTCCCGCATTCTCCACGAGCAAAACGTCCGTCTGAAGAAGATCCCTGAGTTCGTCACCATCTTTGGCAAGGCCGGCGCTGCGGAAACTGCCACCGACCCTGCCCCCATCTCGATGTTCGAGACCATCATCCAGGTCAAGCCGCCCGACCAGTGGCGTCCCGGTATGACCTGGGAAAAGCTTCAGGATGAAATCCACGACAAAGTCAAAACGCCCGGCATGGCCGACATCATTTGGATGCCCATCCAGACCCGCACCGAGATGCTCACCACCGGCTTCCGTTCCAATCTCGGCATCCGTGTCTATGGCCGTAATCTGCACGACATCGGCGTTGCCAGCGAGGAGATCGAGCGGGCCCTCAAGAATTTCCCAGACACCCGGAGTGTCTTTGCTGAGCGCTCCGAGGGCGGACGTTATCTTGACGTCATCCCCAATCGCGAAGCTCTCGCCCGCTACAACCTCACCGTGGATGACATCAACCAGGTCGTTGAGACTGCCATCGGCGGAAACACCATCGGCTCCACCGTCGAGGGCCGTGAACGCTATCCCATCAGCGTCCGTTTGCAGCGCGATTTCCGCGACAGCATCGCCGCTCTTCGCCAGATTCCCGTGGCCATTCCCGGCGGCGCGCAGGTTCCTCTTTACTCGCTCGCCGCTATTGAGTTCGCCAGCGGCCCGCCCGAAATCCGCAGCGAGAATGGCCAACTTGTCACTTACGTTTCGGTCGACACCACCGCCGACGACTTTGGTGGCTACGTGCACCGAGCGGGCGAATACCTGCATGAGAAGGTCCATCCTGCTCCCGGCGTCTATTGGGAATGGGCTGGCTCCTTTGAGCAATTGCAGCGGGTCGAATCCCGTCTGCTCCTCATCATTCCGTTCACGCTGCTCATCATCATCCTGCTCATTTACCTGAACACGCGTTCGTTTGTGAAGACCGGCATTGTTCTCCTGGCGATTCCCTTTTCGCTCATCGGCGCGTTCTGGCTTCTTTACCTCTGTGGATACCAGTTCAGTGTCGCTGTCGCGGTCGGGCTGATTGCGCTGGCGGGCATTGATGCGGAGACCGGCGTGGTCATGCTGATCTACCTCGACCAGGCGTATGACGACCGGAAGGCGCGCGGGGCGATGACCAGCTTCGCGGACCTCATCGCCGCGGTGAAGGAGGGGGCGGTCCAGCGTATCCGCCCGAAGATGATGACCATGGCGGCGATCCTCTTTGGGCTGCTGCCCATCATGTGGAGTACCGGGTCCGGTTCGGAGGTCATGCAGCGGATCGCTGCCCCCATGATCGGAGGGGTGATCACCTCGGCGCTGCTGGGGCTGCTGCTCTACCCGGTGCTCTATGTCCTCTGGCGGCGGGGGCACCTGCCGGCGGCGGGGTAGGGCTGGAGAGGGCTTTTTGGATTTCCCGGATTTGTACCAGTAAATGGGGTCTCGTACCTCTGAAGTGTTGAAAAAAATGTCCCGGATTTCTACCAGTGATGGCCCGAAAAAGTGGTTTTTCGTGGGACCGAAATGGAAAGGATACCCCCTCCGGTATCGATCGGGAGGACTGCCCCCTTTTGGGCCCATTTTCCCGAGTGTTGAGCCGCTTTCCCCGTTATAGGGCGTTGACCCCATAGTACGATCCCGCGCGCCCGATAAGCTGGGGACATGGAAACTGCTTTAACGACGGATTACTTCGCACCGGTGGGCAGATATTCCCGCTTTCGGGAGTTGGCGGAAAACGCCGGAAGCGCCGTGGCCGTGCACCCGAAGCCGGTCGCCCTAGCGGAACCCGAACTCGCGCCGACGGACCTCATCGCCGACGTCGTCATGGGGCTGGGGACGCTTTCCGCCATCGTGGTAGCCCTGCTGAACCTGAACTGACGGGTGAACCCATCCCATGAACACGATAAAATCAAGTTTTCCCCTCCTGGCGTTGGTCCTATTCCTTTCGATGGCAACAGGGAAGGCGGAGAGCGATCCCCATCTTCCGACGCGGCAGGCGACAGTGGTCCTTTCCCTTCTCGGCCACTTCTCTCCCGTCGACACGTCCAAGGGAAGCGTCATGCATGAGCTCAACAGGATGCTCGGCAAGTATGACCGTGACGACGAAGCCGGGCCGGATGACCACGCCTGGCGAATCTATAGTTATGGACTGGATGACGGGACGCTGATCCTGGTGGAATTCAAAGAGCATTCAGGCCCCCATTCCCTGGACCTGGCGATGATTACGGCGCAGAACCCCGACGGAACCCTGAGAAATCTCTACGTTTTGCGTGATCGAAAGAGAGAGTGAAGAGACATAACGGGTACAGGCATATTTTCGGTTTCAATTGAATCACTAAAGATGTCTTTCTCCCTTTCTTATTTAGCGCCCGCAATTTCTATCCAAATAATGTCCCCATAAGCATCGTCTTGTTTATGTAAAGTAATACGAATTCTATGACATAGACGCCGGTATTGAACCTGCTAAATAAATAGGCCAATTAACAAAGTTCCATAAAAATTGTTATTGCTGCAAGTGCCTTTGGTGGCATGATTTGGGACACCGGTCGTACTGGCTTTTATCCTGACTTCTCCCGCAGTATCGCTCATTGCTTGAGCTAGGTGGACGACTAAGGGCTTCGCCAGGGGGCCTTGAGTAGAATCCCCTCCCATGACCAGTAAGTGTAAAAAACCATTGGCGGATCCTCTTTTCCGGTGGGCTGGAAGCAAAAGAAAACTGCTCCCAAGACTACTTCAGCTTGTTCCAAGCCAATTTAAAAGCTACATCGAACCGTTTGCTGGGTCTGCTTGCCTATATTTCGCTCTTCTTCCGCGCACTGCAATCCTAGGAGATTTGAATAGCGAACTCATAGAGACGTATGAAGTGATCAGAAGACATCCTAAAAAATTAGGACAATTGCTAGAATCTTATCCAACAACATCGACATTCTATTATACATTAAGAGGATTAATCCCCTCTAAACTATCCGACGTTGAAAGGGCCTCAAGATTCATATTTTTAAACCGCTATTGTTTTAACGGACTATTTAGGACAAACCGGAATGGTCAATTCAATGTCCCGATGGGGACAAATACAGGAAGACTTCCATCAATATCGAATCTCGCAAAAGCAGCAAATCGTCTAAAAGATGTTCAATTCCATGCTGGTGACTTCGAGACAACCTTAGGTAAAGCTAGAAAAGGTGATTTTATATACCTAGACCCTCCTTATGCCGATTCAAATCGAGTTGACAGAAATGAGTATGGTAACGGTAGCTTTTCACCAAACGATTTAGAGCGTTTAGTCAAGGCACTGAAAAGACTCGATGCCAAAGGCATAACATTTTTGTTGTCGTATTCTATGCGAAAAGAATTCACGACATTGCTTCCTGAATGGAACAAAACGTCTCTCTCAGTAAGTCGTCATATAGCAGGATTTGTCGAGCACCGGCGTAAAGCAAAGGAAATATTAGTTTCCAACCACATTTGCCTAAATCCTTAAATATGCCGACAAGTAATATAATCAAGGTGGCAATTATCAGCGACCTTCACGCGGTTCAGTGCAATAAAGATGAGCACAAAAATACTTTCCTAACTACAGCAATTCCCGAGGTGGACTGCCAAAAGCATCCCATAAGCGGTCTTTGTAAACTAATTAAAAATGAAAACCTTACGGCAGATCTTGTAATCTGTTGTGGAGATCTTGGTGACCAAGCCGATCCAGGAGGTATACGATACGGCTGGAAGCAAGTAAAAAGAGTCCAGCGAGAACTGAAGGCTAGCGTCCTTACAACAACATCAGGGAACCATGATGTCGATTCGAGATCTAAATATAATAGCGATCCGTGGTACACGCTGAAAAATTTACAACCTCCCTTTCCCTCTCCAAAACAGGCGCTGAAGAACTCATTCTGGAGCAACTACTGGTTTTCGAACAACCACAATGGGGTGAGAATTGTCAACTTAAACAGCTCTGCCTTCCATTCCAATAAGTTTCAGAGTAAACACGGCTTTGTAACTGAAGAATTAATAGCACAATTAAGAGAACGTTTAGAGTCAGAAGCGCCGGGTCTCATAAATATCTTAGTTTGCCACCACCACCCTCAAAGGCATATGGAACTAAGGCTTGGCGCCCACGACGACATGGTCAATGGCCAATTACTTTTAGACTTGCTGGGTAATAGCAAATATGGTGATTGGTTGGTCGTTCATGGACATAAACACCATCCTAAAATAACTTACGCATCTGGAGGAGCTAACTCTCCAGTTGTATTTTCCGCAGGAAGTGTATCGGCCAAAATATTTCCTGATCTTGGAGTGCGCAATCAGTTTCATATTATAGAATTTCCCATAAAACGGATCTCCGAATTGGGTTTAGTTGGAACTTTCAGAACGTGGGAATGGACTTATAATAGACCGTGGGACGCTGCCCGAACCGGTTCCGGTTTGCCATTTATTGGAGGATTTGGAATTAGAGAATATCGACTATTAGCAAGCCGAATTAAAAAAGTTGCGTCCAGAAGATCATTTATTTCATGGCAGGAAGTGGAACGAAAATTACCCGAGGTTAACTACCTTTTGCCCCGTGATCTAAAATCTCTCTTGGACGTATTAAAATCAGATCATGCTCTTAATAGCTTTCTTAATGAATTTGGAATGCCACGCCAGATTGGAAAGTGATCTCCATGAGTAAAAACACTGAACCAGCACCGAGCCCCTTTGATTCATTCAATGCGCGTGCCTTGTCACCAGAAATCGTCGCGAGGCGGTTCATTCCTTCCGTACATTTCGAGGTGCTTTCCAGACGCGCACACACCCAGGTTATAGGACCTCGGGGGAGTGGGAAGACAAGTTTGTTGAAAATGCTACAAACTGCGGCTCTGGAGGCTTGGGACCATCCTAAAGCCCAAGGATTTCGAGATAAAATCGATTTCACAGGAGTCTTTGTTCCTACTGATGTTGGCTGGAATGAACAACTAAACAGCATTGGCGAAGGCTTTCTTGAGGAATCACATAGAAAGCGTCTGGGAGATGCAGCTTTTATCGCTCACGTCCATCATGCCCTTGTTAAAGCAATGGTGTGTAGGGTTTCACGGTATAAACAACAATCAAAATATCACCACAGACGAGTTACGATTAGTGAGAAGATTGAATCACATATCGTTAAGGGAATCGCTACTGCATGGAATATTGAATCATCGATTCCTTCTTTAATATCGCTAAAGCATTCTCTCCGAATGAGGATTGCAGATATTTGGACATTTGCTCAAGCCGAAGAGTTTCTGCCTTTGGGACAACGACAAAGAAGATTCCATGCGCAAGGCTTTTTCAAGCCCGAATTGATGTCGTCGATTGCCTCGGCAGTAGAAATGTTCAATGATGGAATTAATGATAGTGAAGGACGATGGGCATTTTTGTTTGATGAGTTGGAGCTAGCACCTGAACGCATAATTAAACAGATACGTGATTCGATACGAAGCATAGATGATCGAATATTGTTCAAACTCTCCTTAAGCCCATTCTCAAGCCAGCAATTACAAGCAAAGAGTCCGCTATCGGCTTCCTCCGGCAACGATTTTCAAACTATTCAGTTATGGTATACCCACAAGCGAGAGGGCTACCCTTTTTGCAGTGAATTGCTCAAAGGTATGCTTCAGGACAAAAACCTGCAGGAAACAGATCCTGAAAAGATATTTGGATCGTCTATCTTTCAAGGAATTGACGATGAATCTGACGAAATTAAACCGTACGAGGCTGGATCATTTCAACATAGGCTATTAGTAAAAATGGCTAAAAGTGATCGCTCTTTTAAACAATATGTAGAATCGCGAAAGATTGATTTGTCGAGAATTGGCGATCTGAAAGAGTCAAATCGAGCTTCATTAATTCGCAAAATTATTCCAACTCTAATCGTAAGAGAAGCTTACCGAACTAGAGATTCGCTCCGTAAAAGCGGGGTTAAGCAATTGAAAATCAGAAGTCGCAAGTTACCAAAAATCTACTCTGGCATTCCTTCTATCTATGCGTTAACAGAGGGAAATCCGCGATGGCTCATCGGAATTGCGAGCAATTTACTGGATGCCAGAATTAACTCATCAAAAGTTTCAAGTACCGCGCAGGAAACAGAATTCCTCCTCGCCGCAGAAAGATTTATTTCAATGCTTCGGATTATACCATGTACGGATGGTCCTGAAGGCGGGAGACTTACGGATGTGCTCGATAAAATCGGAGAGTTCATTTTCAAGTCCGTTGTTCTGGATGAATTTTCTCCTCAGCCGTACGGCGAACTTTCGGTCGACCGTAGCTGCCCTCAAAGTTTAGTTAATGCCTTAGGAATAGCGCTAAATTCAGGCGCAATTGTTTATATTCCACCCAATAAAAATACCGGTACAATCACCGATCTCCGAGGAAAGACATTCCGTCTATCCTACCTGCTCTCACCTTATTATGGCATTCCTATACGCAAAGGGGAAAAGATTTCGCTTTCTAGAATTATGAACCTGTCACAGTCGCTGGACATCAAATCCGTATCCAGTGGTGATTGGAAGCAATTACTAATGAGATTATGAAAAATCTTAAAGTAAAAAAGCTCACCGTTGCCTCTGATAAGTATGATGTTCTTCTGGCAGGAGCTAACAATGAGTCGCGAGCTACATTTATCGATGATGTTCTGGCTATTAAGGCGAAGGAAAAATATTGCATTGAGTATGAGTGCCCAAATAATAAGAGAGTAGACAAGATCAAATTATATTTTAAGACGAAAAAGTATAGAAGTGTCCATTCGCTAAAAGGAAATGTTAGAACTTTATTAGGAAAGCTTTTAAAAGCAACTGCCACTCCTTTATCTCGTATTTGCGTTGATATAACCTGCTTGTCCAGAGAGGATTTAGGATTGGTTGTCGAATTTTGTTCCAAAATAAAGTGGAGTACAAAACCAGAGATACATTTCGTATATTCTTTAGCGCAATATTCACCTCCTCCAGATGATGTCGGGCCGATTATGCATTTAGGCCCCATTACTCCTTTTTTCTCCGGATGGTCCTCGGATCCTACTTGTCCTAGCAGCTTAGTTTTAGGTATTGGCTACGAGCCAGACTTGGCTCTGGGGCTGATGGAGAGACTTGAACCGTCCCGAACTTTTGCTTTTCGTCCCACTGGGCATGACCATCGATATACCAAGGCTATCGACGAGAAAAACTCCGCATTTCTCACGCCTGTACCTAAAGCTACAGTGTTTGACTATAATATTTTGGATCCCCTTGGGACCTACACCAAGCTGGAAAGCTTGGTGTACAGTGAGCTCCGAGATAATCGGGTTGTTATTGCTCCATTTGGTCTAAAATCCATGGCCCTTTGTAGTTATCTCGTGGCAGCTAGGTATCTTCCTCAAGTGGCAATATGGGGAATAAAACCAGAGATAATGCAGAAAACGGAAGATAGACTTCCTAGCGGAAAATGGGTGGGACTCTCCGTAAAAATGTAGTGAGCCTGGCTTCGTTGCGGCCTTACTTAATGCGACGGGTTGAGCGGCGCCAATCACGTTTGTACATAGCCGACTTTTCAAACGGTCTTGTTTTCTAACCTTCTCCATATCCTCAACGACGAGTTTGGAAAAATGCGGACAGGCACGCTTTCGGTTTTATATTTAATACAGTAAACCGGACGAGGTAGGATTCGAACCCACGTTACCCGCGAGGGTAAAGCTGATTTCAAGTCAGCCGCATTCAACCGCTCTGCCACTCGTCCTGGAGGAGGCTTCGTCACCGGGTGTTGCTGTCGGGGGCGAGGCGCTGCGGGGACATTGTCTTCCGGCGCTGGGGGCGGGGCAAGATTTCTTTCGCGCGGGTGGGGCGCGTTAGAAGCCGGAGTTGGGGACGACGATGGGAAAGACGTTGGTCGCGGCGGCGCCGGCCATGGTCCGGTTGACGATGGTCAGTTGGACGAGGGTCGCGTCGGCGGCGGCATTGGGCGCGTTCGCGTTGACACCCAAGATGGATCCGGCGCCGCTTCCGCTGGTGCTCAGTTGCACGTCGCCGATGGCGAAGGTGGCCTTGTAGATTTGCTGGGCATCGGTGGCGGTGGAGGGGAGGCCCTGATTGTCAAAATAGAGCGGGTTGCTTACCCAGGTGGAGAGGTTGGTGAACGGGGTCATCTCCAGCTGGTTGCGGGCGTACTGGACGATCTGGGCCTCGGTCATGGCGTCGGCGGCCTGGTGGGAGGTCTTGAGACCCATGGGCAAAAGGGCGACCATGCCCAACAAGGCAAAGCTGGTCACTCCGATGGCCAGAACGACCTCGACCAGACTGAAAGCCTGGGCCTTGCCCGCCCGAGGCGAAAGATGGAGGTTAGGTGCGTTCACGAAGTGAAATGGTGTAAGAAAGGAATTGCCAACTGTTTGGATAAGTTTTGCTGAGTCGTCTGCCGCCGCGGACGAGATTGCCCTACTCCCAAAAGTAGGTGTTGCCAGCGTGGAAACAATAGCATTTTTTGGTTAACGGTCAACCAAGTCAAAAAAGGGCCTCCGGCGTCTGTTTGAGAGGACAGGTCTCGAAAGGTGGCGTTTTCCTGGCAAAGACCATCGCCGGGCAGGTACCTCTGGCGGATCGAGAAGTTAAGGAATGTTTTCATAGTTATCGATTACTTCACAAGTTTGGCCATCCCCCATTTGCTCCGGTCGCCCGAGTTCCGCTCGATTCCGTTCCACATCAACTGCCGGGCGCGGTACTTGCCGGTGCTGTCGTCGATCCCGATATCAAAGAGGAACTCTTTTCCCTCGACCGGCTTCATGTTCAGCGCCGCCCAGGGGATCGCCGCCTCCACCGCGTAACCGTCGCCGGCCACATTCTTCACGACTTCCATGGTGATCTTCGCCGAGGTGGGCGTGCCCGCGATGTGGTACTGCACGCTGCCGGTCTCCTTGGAGCCGCTCAGCAAAATCTGCCGGTCGGTGAACGCCACTTCGCCGCCCTCGTCGATATTGTCCGGTCCGATGAACAACTCGATGGCGTCGCCGCTCCAGATCTTGTCGCCCATGGACGGGTTGATCATGGGGGTCGGGTCGGTCACCTGCACGAAGAGGTAGAGGTTCTCGTTGTCCCAACACAGCTTGAAGTCCCCCTCGAGCGACCCGGCGTCGGGACCGCTCACGAGGTTGCCCTTGGAGAGGTGCTCGCCGGGGCGGCCGGGCCAGTCGGAGGCCAGCCCGTCGATTTTCATTCCCGCCAGCGCCATGGGCGCGTCGACTTCCTTGCGGCCGCCGCCCGGTCCGATGTTGAATTTTGGATCGTCGTAATGGAAGGGCGGACGCTCGCCGAGCAAGACGGGGAGCAGGTCGTAATTGGTCTTCATCATTTCCGCGAGCGTCACCTTGTAGGGACGGTCGAGGACATTGATCAGGCCGATGTTTCCCGATTCGCCGTTGTAGCCCTCGAAGAAACGTCCCGTGGCCGGCTGGTCCTGATAGGAGAACCACTCTTCGCCGACGATGTAGCCGAGGCTGGCGACGGTCTCGACGTAGTTGCGATAGGCCAGTCCGCGTTCGAGCTGGCTCTTCACGCTCTTTGCCGCGCCGCCGACGGCTGAGTCGCTGGCCGAGCCGTAGTGCCATTCGCTCAACAGCAGGGGCTTGCCGCCGGTGAGGTCGTGGATTTTTTGCAGGTACTCTTTCTCGATGCCGTAGGTGTAGTAATTGACGCTGATCACGTCCATGTATTTGCCGGCGTTTTTCAGGAGCGGTTTGCTGTTCGCCGTGCCCGGCTGCCAGCGACTGCCGATCAACAGATGGTTCTTGTCGTGCTTGTGGAACACCCGCGCGACCATGCCGTAATAGGTGTCGGTGAAGAGGTCCTGGAACGTCTTCATGTCGTCCGCCGCGTCCTGCGTCGCGACGGTCAGCGCTGTGTCGTTCAGCTCGTCGAAACTTGTCGCGGGGGTCTTTGGTTTCCACGCGTCGTTGAACCTGGCGATGTCCTTGTATTTTTCCCGGAACATCTGGACGAGCCGCTTCTTCGCGCCGACCTTGCTGCCCATCAACGTTGGAATGAGACGGGGCAAATCCTCGAAATGTTGTTCATTGCCCAGGAAATAGCCGATGAGGAGCGGCTCGTTCGCGCGCGGATCGACGCCCTTGGTGAAGGCGGCATCCATCAACTGCTCGGCATTGTCGGCGAAGACATCCTGTACCTTGCACTCCTTCGTGATTTCCGGCAGTCCCAGGCCGCAACTGGTCGTGTACGGGAGGTTCATCGCCAACATGGTCTTGCTCATCACGCCGAACGCGCCTTCCGCGTTGAAGCCCCACTTCCGGATGCGCGTGACGGCGATGCCCGTTTGCTCCTCGTCGTCGAACGGCTTCCCGTACTTGCGGATCATGTTCGCGCGGTAGAAGGAAAAGATCGGTTCGTACCCGCCCTGGAACGATGACTTGTAGGCGGCTTTTTCTTCTGGTGTGTTGGGCAGCCACTCGTAGGCATCGCGGCGGCCGCCGGTCAGCGTGTAGTCCTGCACGGGGGCGATGGGACAGAGGCCGCGCTCGAAGAAGATGTTTCCCTCGGGATCGACCATGACGAAGCGTTCGCCGATTTTCTCGATGTGGAAAAAGCCCGTCTTCTTCAGCTTGTACTTCTCGCCCGTGCCGGGATAGCCGCCGTAAGTATCGGTGGGTGGAGGCGTCAGGGAATCGTAGTAGGTTTTCTCCCCCGCGATGTCCGCCTTCAGTTCATCTTCGCTGCCGATTTTCCCGGGAAAATCCTTTCCCAAAGGTTGGCCAAATTGATCGACCAGTTTTTTTACGGGCGGCTTCGGTGGCGGAGCAATTGATGGCGCGACCGCCATTGTCGCCTCGAGGGACTTGGGATCAACGTCCCCGAAGACAATCGCGAAAGAGGTGTCGCCGGGATGCGAGGCAAAAAGATACAGATACTGTTCCTCGAATCGGGAGCCATTAAACTGACGGTCGTCCTGGAGCTTGTTCCAGCCCATCGGCATCTTGATCCCGAAGCCGATGTCTGCGGGCGATTGCAGGCGGAACATCCCGAAGTCGCCCTTGTCGACGATCTCGTCCTTTCCCTTCGTGGAGGGAAAACTCTTCATCCCCCCGCTGCCCAGGCCGTATTTTCCGCCATTGGCATACGCCAACGGAATGTTCAGGTTCATCCCAAACCCGCGCACTTCGCCCGTTGGCGGCGTAAACCCATAAGAGACCGTTTTTCCGTCCGCTTCCAGCGTCACCGTCAACTGCATCCCATTGGCAAATTTCTTCACCAAGCTTTTCCCATCCGCGGCCATTGCCACTGTTCCTTCCACGACTCCGCCCGCGCTTTTCATCAGGGCAGGGGTTGGCCAGGTCAATTGTTCCGAGCCCGTGTTGATGACGATTCCCGCTTCCGTGAGGCTCAATTTTGCCGATGGTGTGATGGAAGCCGCCGGGGCAGCGTCGGCGGCGTGCAAAAAATTTCCAAGGCCGAGCGCGCAGAATCCTGCCAGGACGAATTGCAACGATACTTTCATGGATAAATTGGGGGGATGCGCCGCAAAAGGTCGGCGGACCTGATTTAAGCAAAGAGAAACCGTCCCACTCTGGCAATGAACCTACCACCGATTCTTTTGCACTATTTTCGTATAACGGTTTACCAAAAATAGACTCGCGAATGAGAAAAAGGAGGCTTCATCCGGCCTGCCCGACCTCTTGAACTTACTTGCCGGCCACCCGGACGATCATCACTCCCGCAGCTTTTATTTCCACCGTCAGCAGCTTTGTCTTTCGATTATATTTGAAGGGAAGCTTGCGGCCTTGTTCGTCGGTGACGGTCGCGCTCTCACGACACCAAAACAAATACCGGCCACTTTCCCGTACGGATACGCGGCAATCTCCTTCGGTCCCGACCGAGGCAGCTTCCACCGACGTCACTCCCGTGTACCGGTCCAACCGCCCCAGCACCGCCACCGACCCGGACAGCACGGGGGTGAGCGTGACGATCTCAAATCCCATCCGGGGCAGGACCACCCCGGCCTCGTCTTCCAGGTGCATTTCCTGGACGCGTCCCGTCGAATACCGCCGCGCGATAAAATGGCTTCCGCTCAGGCCTGGAATATCCGCGGGCGAAAACGAGCCTGTCAGTTTTTTTCTCACCGCGCTGCAGTGGAAAAATCCGATCAAACCGGCGGCGCCGCTCTGGTTGTGAATTTTCAACAAGACCGGTTCCGTCAGGCAATTGGCGAAGACGGACTCCGGCGCAGGCAGGGCAGGGCGATCGCAACGCCAGACCCGGCCATCGCTCGAGGCCAGCTTGCGCAGGACCCGGAAATTTTGCCGCCCGGGCTTGTCGCAGACATAGACCGGCCCGCCCGAAAGCGCGCGCGCGGCGGCGTGGAACTCCGCCGTCCGGTGATGGCTCTGGAACATGTCCCAGTCCGGCAGCGCAAACGTCCCCGTCCAGAGATTGTTGAGCGCATTCGTGCAGACGTGGAGTTGCTGTGCGGACGAATTCCGTTTCGGGAAAAAATCGTCCGAATTGCGCCACACCACGGTCTGTTCCATCTGGTAGGCCACATCGAGTCCGTTGCTCATGCAGTGGATGATCCCTCCGTCGAAATGCCGGACTGCTGAGGTCTGGAGCGCCTGTTGATAAGAACGCATCGCCGAGACCCGGCCACAATGTGGGCGGGTGAATTCCGCCAGGGCCGATTGCCCATCCACTTTGACCAAGTCGACGCCGCCAGCCTTCAACGTGTCGTGGAATTCCGTGAAAAATCGATCCGCCTGCCGTGGATCCACCAGGTAAACCGGGTCCCGCTTGCTGCCCAGCCACGGACGAATCAGGCCCTTGCTCCTATAGATATCGTACTTTTTGCCCAACGGACTGCGCGGATCGACCCCGCCCCAGTAACCGTTCATCGCGTGCCAGATGCCAAAAAATTCGACCCCGAATTCGCCCTTGGCCTGCCGGACCAGCGAAGCCAGCCCGTGCGGAAACTTCTCACCGTTCATTCCAAAGCCGAGGAGCAAGTCCCCTTTGTTTTGGAGCCAGCCGTCGTCCAGGATGGTAAAGCCCGGCGTGATGCCGCCGGCGCGAAAGGAGCGCAGGGCCGACAGGAATTTGGGTTCGTCGACCTGGGAATAAAAGGCGTCCCAGGAACACCATCCCAGGCGGTCGACAAACGCCGGAACCGCTTTTTCTTCGCGCAACCGGAACGATCCCAATTGCCCGGCGACTTCCTTCATCGCCTTGTTGACGAGTTGATAGAGATCGGAGCCTGCTGCCGCATAGGCCACCGCGGCATTGTCTTCCGGCCGGCCTTTGAGCCCAGTCGTCGCGACTAGGCGCACACCTTTTTTCTCGCCCTGCAAAGTGTGGACGTAGTCGCCGCTGAGCAACGGGAGCAGCAGGCCATAGCCGCCTTCACTCCGTTCCCAGACCAGGAACTGCGTCTGGGCGGGAATGTCATTCCAGTCCGTTCCGTGACGCACCTGGTTCCAGTACGGGCTCGCAAAGGTTCCAATCGCCGTCCAACGCCTGGCGTCCACCGGTTGCAACAGTCCCAGTTTTTCGACCGGCTTCTGAAGCAACCGTTCCGTGTGAATAAAATTTCCCGAGCCCGCCCAATGGCAGGGCCCGTCGAGTTCCAGCCAGCTCCGTCGGGGCGCGTGTCCATTTAAATGGAGGTGGTCCCGGTCAATTCGTTCCGGCTTGGACAATAATAGAGTCATGTTCGAGGGCCCTGATTCATCAATTGCCCTCTACCACAGCCCGCACACGGTGCGTGGCATTGGGGTAGCCAGCCTTTGTCCCATGATCGGGCTTCGGTTCTCCAGAGGCAATGGACTAACCATCGGTTCTTTTACACTTATTTACGCTACGCCCGCTTTCCGCCCTGTAATCCAACGGGCGTCCTACTTCCCTGGCTTGCTCAACTCCTCCAACTGCGCGACCCGGTACTGGCTCGGTGTCTGCCCCGTCTTCGATTTGAATTGTCGTGAAAAGAAATAGACGTCCCGGTACCCGGCTGCCTCCGCGATCTGCCCGATCGACAGGTCCGACCGTCGCAACAACTGTCGCGCCTTGTCGATGCGCGCCTGCACGATCACCGCTTCCACTGTCTGGCCGGTCACCTTCTTGAACAGCGAACTGAAGTGGGCCGGGCTGTAGCTCGCCCGCTTCGCGAGGTCCTTCACGCTCAAGGGGGCCTCCACCGTTTCGTGAATATGGCGCACGGTTTCCTGGATCAACTCCGCGTGATGCCGTGCCACTGGATTCGCCCCCGTCTTGTCCTCGTAACGGAACTTCGTCACGAGATCGAGCAGCAGACCGGAGAGCAGGAGTCCCGCCGTCGTCTTCAGGTCCGCGGGCGCATCGTACTGGCGCATGATCTCGACCACGCGCCGCGTCACGGTGTCGACATAGTTCAGGTCGCCCACGTGATAGAACTCCGGAAAGTCGTGTGACTTGTTCAGGGCCGGATTCTGGAAGCTGAAATGAATGAACGTCAGCCCGATCGGATCACTTTCGTCCTGCGTCGCATCGTAGATCCGGCCTGGCCGCATCCAGACGCAGAACCCGGGACGTAATTCATATTCCCGCTCCCGCGTCTTCATCTGCCCGTGACCGGCCCAGACCAGCCACAATTCCTGATCGGTCAATTGCTCGGAATCGCTGCGCGACCGGTGCCAGCCCTGGAAGCAGCGGAACCGCTCGCAATTGCCCGTCGGCGTAACCAGATCAATGGACGACATGAGGACGGCTACCTGCGGTTACGCATTCCACCAGTTGAACTCGAAAAATTCCTCGCCCGATTTCCAGCGTGTCGGGCACGAGTTCTGCATCCAGTCGAGCGGCTTGGCCAGCGGCTGCGGACGCGACGCGCGGTGAAAGGCCTTCCCCAACGCTGCCCGCTGCTTCTCCTTGACGTAATCGGGCTGCGCCGACACGAACATGCTTGTGCCGCTCGCCGCCAGCAGTTCCATCCATTGCTCATTCAGGCGCCAGGGAATCCGGTGGGTCAACCCCACGCAATCGGCGTCGGTCGCAAAAAGATAGCCGTGCTGCATGCCGCGGAAGGCGAGCGAATTGACGCCCATTTTCCGCGTTCGCAGCCACTCCCGTCCGCTGGTATTGTCGCCAACCCGCTGGATGTGCACGTGGCCCGCGCAGAGATGGCCCACGGTATTGCAGCCCATCAACAGGGCCGACCCCGCGCCTTCGCGGATCGTCGCATAGATCGACATCAGGATTTCCGCATTGGTGCGCGTCCGGTCGGAGAACTGCCACCCGTCCTCGGTGATCCGGCTGCCCATGATCTCACCCCAAAAACCCAGCGTGTCATGGGTCGTGTCGTCGTACTTGATCAACTCGTAGCCCCAGCCGACCATCTTCTTCACGTCCTCCCTGATCCGTTCCAGCACGTCGGGAATGGTCGGGTCCATGATGCACTGGCCGCGCCCGGCCAGCACCTGGCGGTTTGGCAACGCCCACGACGACGGCACGTCCTGGTTGGCCAGCAGCGGCCGGTACCAGATGCCCGGGCGGGCCCCGATCTTCTTAATGCGTCCCGCCAGCCCGGCCATGTCCGGAAACCGCTCATTCCCGCTGCGCCAGAGGGAGGACTGGAGATTGCTCAGATTTTCCCAGCCGTCATCCACGACGGAAAACGGACGGTTGTCGTTGTTGCTCGCCAGATCGGAGAGCAACTTCGTGTCCTGCAGGACATGCTCCGCGGAGCTCAGTTCGTAGGCGAAATCATAGTAGCAATTATTCGCCCCATACACCGGCTGCTCCGGTAACAGCGGCTGGTCGCAAAGCATCGCAGTGAAATGACAGGCTGCTTCATAAGGCGTCTCGGTTTCACGCGAGAGCCGCTCCACCACCGTCGCCATCTCGATCTTGCGGTTGCCGAGTTTGACCCCGCTGCCGCCCGAGCGCACATCCATCCACAGCGTGATCCCGTGCGGATCGACGTGCCACCAGCAAAACGCCTGGGGGCCGGTCTTCACCCCGCAGCCAAAAATCTGCGTCCCATCGTAGACAAAAAAGTACCACGGCATCGGTTTGTCCGGCGTCATGCCCGTCCACGAAAGATCGCCGTAACCGCGCTCCCAATGATCGCCCAGGTATTTCATGTCCTCCGGGATCCGCTGCTGCCAGCGCAACTCGACATAGCGCACCGCAGAGTCGGGGCTGCACAATTCCACGTGCAGGCCGTCGTCCTTCAGGCGCGTCGCCACGCCGATGCCTTCATGCTTCCACACATTCTTTCCGTCGCGGGCGCGGATCGTATGCCGCCCTGACTCGGTATGCACCCGGACGTTGGAGGGCTGCCGAAATACGGTCAAAGGAATCACAAGTACTCTCTATTATGGCGTTGAATACCGTTTTTACAACACGCCTCTCGGACGGTTAACCGTTTAGCTTAAAAGAGGTGGGAATCGCCGGAAACTCGGCGAAAATCACCATCCACCTCTTGTACCTACTTATCGTGCGTTGCCATTCCTTCTTTTCCCTAGTTGTCTTCACCATTCTTTCACCCCTGGCCCTCTGCCGTGCCGATGCGACCAAGCCTCCGGCCAACGGCCAGCTCTTCGATCTGCAATCCGCTGACGCGTTGAGCACCCTCAAGAACGACGATGGCGTGACCACGAGTATCGCCGAGGCGAAGGACGGTAAGATGATCAAGATTGATTTCGCCAAGCTTTCCGGCTACCCGGGAATCAATTTTCCCATTCCGGAAGGTGGCTGGGACTTGACCGGTTCCACCGGGATCCAGATCGAGATCAGTAATCCCGGAACCATTCCGGTCGTGGCCAACCTCAAGGCCAATAATCCCGACGGTTCGGGGGACAGCTCCAACACGGAAATCGTCACCGTGGGGCCGGGTGAGACGCACACGTTGAAGCTTGTCTTCGGTATTTCCTACAATCACCCCGGCTATAAACTCGATCCCGCCCACGTCACCGCGCTGAAATTTTTCATCATTCCACCGAAAAGCCCGACTTCGCTTCTTGTCGGCAATCCCAAGGTCTTTACCGGCGGTTCCACCGCCTCCGAGGTCACCAGCTTTACGCCTGTACCCTCGCCGCCGCTGACGATGACGCCGCCTCCGCCGCCGCCGCCCGCTCCGCCCGTCTTCCCTTCCACTCCGCTGCTCGACATCACCGGCAAGCATGATTTCCCCGACGCCTCCACCGTCAGCGACGATGCCGCCACCCAGCTGAAGGGCCTCTGCACCCTGGCCGAATTCCAGGCCATCCCGGAAATCGATCGTCACGTCTACTCGTTCGACGTCTGGCCCGGCGACAAGGACAGCCTTGAAGCAAAATCCTACGCTTTTAATTTCCACCTTGGCGCTGAGGGCGTCACCGCACAGAAAGTTGCCTTCATTCCCGACGGCGGTGGCGCGGGCAGCACACACATTCTCATGCGCTCGACCGATGCCGCGTCGAAGAAGAGCGTCCTGACCGGCTTCGGTAATCTCGACTGGAGCGGGAAGCAGACCCACGTCTTCAAGTTCAACAAACCCGTCCTGGCGTTCGGCGTGGTCCTTCATTCCACGGGAGATTTCTCGCTCCGGAAATTTTTCTGGCAGGCGGCCCATGACCTCAATGGGTATCCGGTCTCCTACACGCTCGCCGATGGCACCATCATCCAGCTCGGCGAACGTGAGCTTGCCGGGGCCACTCTCAAAGGCGACACCAACGCCTTCATCGGGGTCATCGATCGTACCGGCCGAGGTATCACTTCAGTGACCTATACGCTCACGGGGCTCGCCGGCAACAAGGCGCAGGGCATCAGCATGGTGGATCTCGCCTTTGCCACGCTTCCCCGGCCCACCGTCTCGCCCATCATCAATCTCAAGAGCAGTTGCGATTTCGAAAATCCCGAGGACATCAAGGAGACGCCCACGCCCGCGCTCTCGGGCCTGCTTACCCTCGACGACTTCCGCTTCATCGTCGCGAACCATCGCTACGTTTATAACTTCGCCACGTGGCCCCAGGACAAACCCGATCTCGGCTCGAACACCGTCACCCTCTCCTTCGACCTGAAAGGGAAGGGGAATGCTGACGAAAAAGTCACCGTCACGGCAACGAATGAAGGCAAGGATGCGAAGCTTACGCAAGTCACGCTGAAGAGCGAAGACGGTCAGCCTTACAAAGTACTCGGCGGTCTGGGCAATCTCAGCAAGGGCAAGTGGGCCCAGCAGACTTTCAAATTCGAGAAGCCGGTCTGGGCCGTTGGCGTTGCCTATAGCTCGCCCGGTGAGCTGAATCTCGCAAAACCTGATGGAGCTGCGCAGACCTATCCTGTCTCCTATACACTCTCCGACGGAACCGTTGTCAATCTCGGCGCGGCGGGGGCCGTCAGCGGCACCATCGCCGCCAACGAAAAAACCTTTGTCGGAGTGAAAGACACCTCTGACAAGGGAATCTCCTCCATCACCTTCCGCGTCGAGGGCGCGGGCGATTCACCCCAGCCTCTTTATATAGATGATCTCGCCTTCGCGCTGGCGGGACCGCCGCCGGGCGATTTCAAGCTCACGATGCACGACGAGTTCGACGGCGACAAACTCGACCCGAAATACTGGGCCACCGGCTACACCTTCCCCGACGTCATCAACAACGAACTCCAGGCCTACGTTCCTGAGAACGTCGTGGTCGGCAACGGTCTTGCGACGATCAAGATCGAGTACAAAAACGGCGTGAACACCGACCGCACGGGTCGGCAAAAAGGAGGCGCGCAGAAATTCACCTCCGGGGCCTTCACCAGCTACGACAAATGGACGCAGACGTATGGTTATTTCGAGGCCCGCCTCAAAATGACGAAGGCCCCCGGCGCCGGTCTGTGGCCTGCCTTCTGGGTCCTACCTGATCGCGGCCCGGAATTCGGCAAGGTCCGGGGTTCCTATCGCACCAAGGACTATGGCATGGGCAGTGAGATCGATATCTTCGAGTTCATGCCGCGCTGGAAGGGGCTCGACGGTCTTTTCCCGATCCATTGCGGCACCATCTGGAGCTACGGCAAAGTGACGCCGACGGATCCCGAGCCCCATGGCTACGGGGCCTACGCCCTCGGCAATGACGGCTGGGGTCCCGCCGAAATGCATTTCCCCAATCTCGACACCGAGTTCCACACCTACGGGCTCTACTGGTCGAAGGAACGACTCATCTTCTACGTCGACAGCAAGCCGATCTTCCGCGTGCGCGACGCGAAGAATGTTCCCGACGTACCCGAGTATTTCCTCTTCAACGTCGCGATGTCCGGCAACGGCTGGGGCAAAAGTCCCGACAAATCGAATCCCAAGTTGTCCAACATCGCCGGCGATCTGCCCAACGAAATGCAGATCGATTATTTCCGCGCCTACTCGGGCATTCTCGACGAAGCTGTGCCCACGTCACCGAGTGATATGCCCGTCATCCACAAATACGATCCGCCCCCGCCGGAAGCCCCGGCTCCTGCTGTGGCCGCTCCGGCTCCCGCGACACCTGCGCCAGCTCCGGCTGCGGTTCCTGCTGCGCCGGTCAACTCGACCATCAACACGCCATCGCAATAATTGTCCGTACCCAATGATGGGGAGCCAGCTTGCACAGGGTCAGGCACATGGTCGCAAACAAGAGGCTTTCCGGCAGGTGGGATTACCAGCAATAGCATTCCCGCGGTGATCGTCGCGCTCGACGCGGCGGGGGTGGCGACCGCTTTACCGCCTACGGTTGGAACGTCCGCACCCGTCCGTCCGTCGCATCCACATTGATCGTGACGAAGTTCTTGATCGCGGAATTCGCCGACGATGCATACTTCTTCTCAAACAGCGTGACATACCATGAAGTGGGTGGCCACCCGGTTGGTGCGCCGCTCGCAGGCATGACAAAATCAATGCTTCCGCCTGGTTTGAAGCGCAGGCTCTTGTAGGTGTAGTTCAGGCCCACTGTCCCAGGAATGGAGAGTGCGCCCGTTGTGCCGGTGCCGGTGAGTGTAGGATTCACCGTCGTATTGCTTTCCCCAAAGGGATACGACAACGCCGTTGTCGAAGTCCCCGTCGATTTGCTGATCATGATGCTGCGCGGCAAATAAGTGATCCGGTCCAGTTGCGTAAAATTGATTCCATCCGTCGTGCTGAACGACTGGATCGCCTGGCATTGGGATGTCCCGGTGATCGAGTCCGTATAATAATAAAAGCGGATCTCCACGGTCTCGCTGTAAGTCAATGCCGTCTGCCGTGCGGTCGTGATTTCGCTGGTGATCGCCTGCGCCGCCGTCGACAGCCCCAGTGCCGAGTTTACGCTGCTAAAGCCCGTCACTGCGGCGGTCGCGATGATCGCGATGATCGCCATCACCACCAGCAATTCCACCAGGGTAAAACCCTCTTTGGAAAAAGGAGATCGGGGTCGTCGGTTCACGGCGCAAATTGTTTCGTGCTGACTACGCGGAATTTGTAGTACTTGTCCAGAGCCGTGTTGTAATTGGCGGACGCGGTAAAGTCCACAATCGATGTATCGTTAGGGTCGACGTACCGCTCGATCGTGCTCGACCCGCGGTACTGCCCGGTCACCACGTCCGTTGCCTCATCCCAGAGGGTCGCGGTGCTTCCGGCCACCTTCTTCAATGTCTCCACACAGTAATGGACCGTGAACGTGTTCGATTTCGTCGTCAGGCGGGGATAGATGTTGGCGTAGGGCCGTTCCAGGTTGTTGTCCCCGGTCAACAGGTGGGCCTTCCAGAATGCCGTGATATTGGTGTTGGTGGAATCATACGTTGGCCCGGACGACGAATCGGTGTCGAACATCGGATACAGGTAAAGATCGCAAATCTGCGAGGCGGACCGGAAAATATCGGTCGTCCCCGTCGTCTTCCCGCTGAACCAGTCCTCAAAGCCCAGGAGCGTCTGGTCGACGTTGATCGGTACATGGTAATTATTGCTGCTGTCCGTCGGGGCGACTCCATTGGAGGAACTGACGCCCTTGTACGTGTTTGCCGTCCGGTTCGGGATGACCGCCATCCTCTCCGCCTTGAGCACGGCCCGTACGGCGGTGCTTCGTTGGATGTAGGTAAAGGGTGCAATCTGGTAGTTCATATTCACCCTGCCCGCCGTGGAAAGCGGCTCGGAGATCGGGTAAGGTTCCACCACCGGCATGTTAAACAGGTCCAGGAAGAGATGGTCCGGCGGGCCCTTGCCCGTTGTGGTGCTGTAAGGCGGCCCAAATCCGGTGGAGCTGGTGGAATTGCCGATTCCGGGATGTCCGACGGGGAAGGGGCGAAATTGGAGCGTCATCCACGCAATGTTTCGGATCACGCCGGTGGAGAGCGAGCCGAACATCCCTGCCGAGGGCATCATCCGGTTTGGCGAGAAGAAGGTCGGGCCTGTGTTTGAGATATTTCCATTCAAATAAGAAACGGCATAGTAGGGCGTCTGTGAACTGCTGTAAGCGGTATTCCCCTCGTCGGCCTTGTTAACGTAAGGCCCGTCGCTCCACGGCCCGAAACCATTGTCAAAGTCTCCCTGGATGGGATTGCCGCCTGAGTCCAAGATATTGGATCCGGCCTTGGTGATGAAAGCACCATTTGTGGGACAGCCGCCGCCAGCGAAGGTTGTGTCGAGGGCCGAACTCCCCCCCCCGAGCGCTGGATAGGAATTAGGGTAGGACGTGTTGTGCGCCGCAGGGTACATGCCGGTGTTGGCCACCCACCACTTGCTGGTGCCCTCAATATTTCCTGATCCGTTGTAGCTCACCATGCCGGAGGCGGTAGTGGCGACCAGCTGTCCCCAAGTGGTGTCGTTTCCCGCGTTGGCGCCATAAAGCGGCATGCTCTGCGTGCTCCAGATGTTGTGATTCATCTCTTGCGTTTTGTCCGCATATTCGGGGAAATGGCTCTGGGAGGCATCGTCGTACAGGTAGTTGTCCGCTGTGCTGTCCGCCATCGTCCGGCCCGCCATGATCCGTGGATCTCCTGGGTAGGCCTTCACACTGCGGGTTACGTCCTGGGCCTGGATGAACGTGGCCTGCGAGCACCAACTGTTTGGACCAAAGCCCAAGCGGCTGCCCCAAGTGTAGCGATTTTGCAATTGGTAAAAACCACCTGAATCATAAGGGCTTTGGTTGCGCCAACACAGGATGGGTGAGGGAAACACGCCGCTCGGGAACGTGAGCTTCACCGTCTGTACCGGCTGGTTCACCTGCCAGGAAGCATTGGCAATGGTTTGCGGCAATTCAAGGTTGACGGTAATCGTGCCGCCAGTGAACGTAATAGCTGACGGGTTGGTTCCCGGGCTCCACGCACTCGTCGGCGTGTAGCCCACGTCGATCGAGTTGCTGAAAAACGGATAATAGCCCTGGGAGGAAATGGGTGTTGCCGGTCCCATGCCCCACAGGAAGTTCAACGGGTTGACTTTGCCGCCCCAGTTCCCCGCCGAAACGGGAGAGCACACCCAGTTGGTCACGCCTCTTGTGTAGTTTTGAGTACCCATCGCCGAACTCTGGGACGAAGACGGGAACCCCATGGTCACTGCGCCCCCCGATTTGTCGCTTTGCCACATGAAGCTGTCCAGACCGATGACCTGAAGGTGATAGTTAGTGTACGTGTCGATCGACCCCATCGATGGATCAAACAGGTTCACGATCAACACTGCCTGGACACGGACACTCGCGTCGGGAATAGCCGAAGGGGTGTTGACCAGAAGGCCCGTGCCGCCATTGAAAACATAATTGGGCCAAAGCACGGGCGTTCCGGTACTATATCCCGCATATCCCGGAGGATAGGCGGCCGTTACAATTGTTCCGGACATCGTGATCGGTATCGTTGTTCCCGTGATGGTGCCGGAAGTCCAAGCCGCTGGGTCGTGATAACTGGTCAATGGAGGATTGTAATTTGGATCGCTGGCGGACCAGTTCCCATGGTTACCATCGTTCCAGCCGGTGCAGATGAACATCAAGGTTGCGCCTTCGACGGTGGGAAAACGTCCGAAGCCGCGCAGCCCGCCCTTCATCGGAGTATCCCCCGAAGCCGCCGTGTAGCCATTCGCTGTGGTGTCGATGATCGGCACCACCTGTCCCCGTCCGCCCCACGGATTCGAAGTCGTCCAGACCGGCGTCAATCCTGTGTTGTACGGGGAAGGCGGCACCTTCGGACTGACCCCAGTAACGGAGGCGGCAAACTGCGTCCCCGCAGGGGTCTGGTTGATGACGTTCGGATCCATCAAGTTCAGGCACCGAATGTAGTCAAAGATCTCCACTAAAACCTGGTCGACTTCCGCAGCCTGTTTTTGGCTCGACGTTCCCTGCGCATACGCCGCAGTGGACGAATCATATTTGGTCTGCAGGCTCCCGCCGAATCCCGGTACGTTTTGCGCCACTTCGTTTTCCAGATAATTGAGCACCGCCCGGTTCCGGCCCAGTCCCGACGTCGTCGCGGTTACGGGAAGGTCATTCGTCGGGTCATCGTTTCGGCTCCGGGAGAAATAATAGATTTTA
>Ga0207695_10002186_pt1 | contig 29524 bp, 18 predicted proteins | sample KBSC54metaG_FD_184354 | JGI IMG/M metagenome (GOLD analysis project Ga0207695, IMG submission 184354) | Corn rhizosphere microbial communities from Kellogg Biological Station, Michigan, USA - KBS C5-4 metaG (SPAdes) (version 2) | ecosystem: Host-associated > Plants > Roots > Rhizosphere > Soil...
TATTTCGGCACGGACGGCATTCGCGGGCGCACCAACGAGGCGCCGATGACGGTGGAGCTCGCCATGAAGGTGGGGCAGGCGGCCGGCGCCCACTTCCTGCGCGGCGATCATCGCCATCGCGTCGTGATCGGCAAGGATACGCGACTTTCGGGCTATATGATGGAATCGGCGCTGGTCGCGGGCTTCACCTCGGTGGGCATGGACGTGATCCAGTTCGGCCCGATCCCGACGCCGGCGGTGGCGATGCTGACCAAGGCGATGCGCGCGGATATCGGCGTGATGATCTCGGCCAGCCACAATCCCTATCAGGACAATGGCATCAAGCTGTTCGGCCCGGACGGCTTCAAGCTGTCCGACGAGGACGAGGCGGCGATCGAGAAGGCGCTGGACAAGGCGCCACAGCTGGCGGCGGCTGAGGCGATCGGCCGCGCCCAGCGGATCGAGGATGCGCGCGGCCGCTACATCCACGCCGTGAAGGCGACCTTCCCGGAGAATCTGCGCCTCGACGAGCTGCGCGTGGTGGTGGATTGCGCGAACGGTGCGGCCTACAACGTCGCCCCCTCGGCCCTGTGGGAGCTGGGCGCCGACGTGATCGCGATCGGGGTGAAGCCGGACGGAACCAACGTCAATGACGGCGTCGGCTCGACCGCGCCTCAGGCGCTTCAGCAGAAAGTGCTGGAGACGCGGGCCGATATCGGTATCGCGCTCGATGGCGACGCGGATCGCCTCATCATCGTCGACGAGAAGGGCAAGATCGTCGACGGCGACCAGATCATGGCGCTAATCGCCACCGGATGGCGGCGCCGCGGATTGCTCAAGGGCGGCGGCATCGTCGCCACCGTGATGTCCAACCTCGGGCTGGAACGCTATCTGGAGCGCGCGGGGCTGAGCCTTCATCGCACCGCCGTTGGCGACCGCTACGTGCTGGAGGCGATGCGGCGTGACGGCTTCAATGTCGGCGGCGAGCAATCCGGCCATCTCATCCTGTCCGATTATGCCACCACCGGCGACGGGCTGGTCGCGGCGCTGCAAGTGCTGGCCGAGCTGGTCGAGAGTGGCCAGCCGGCGTCGAAGCTGCTCGCCTGCTTCGAGCCGTTGCCGCAGAAGCTGCAGAATGTCCGCTTCAAGAGCGGAGCGCCGCTGGACACCGATGGCGTTAAGGCGGCGATCGCCGATGCCGAGCAGCGCCTGTCCGGCTCGGGACGGCTCGTCATCCGCAAGTCGGGCACCGAGCCGCTGATCCGTGTGATGGCGGAGGGCGAGGACCCGGCGCTGGTCGCGGCGGTGGTGGAGGATGTCTGCGAGGCGGTGAGGCGCGCCGCCTGATGCTGGCGATGCACCCTGATTGCGAGCGCTGCGGCGTCGACCTCCCGGCCAGCCAGCCGGGCGCGTTCATCTGCTCGTTCGAATGCACCTTCTGCGCCGAATGTGCCGATGCGCTGGACGACCGTTGCCCCAATTGCGGCGGCGAACTGATCGACCGTCCGACCCGCGTCGGCGATGCGCTGAAACGGCATCCGGCCTCCACCGAGCGCAAGCACAAGCGATGAGCGTGCCCCGGGTGCTGGTGATCGCCGGGTCCGATTCCGGCGGCGGGGCGGGCATCCAGGCGGACATCAAGGCGATCACTGCATTCGGCTGCCATGCCATGACTGCGATCACCGCGATCACCGCGCAGAACACGCTGGGCGTGGCCGATTTTCTAGTGCTCGAGCCGGCGCTGGTGGTGGCCCAGATTGACGCCGTGCTCTCGGACATCGGTGCGGATGCAATCAAGATCGGCATGATCGGTTCGCCGGCGGTCGCCAAGGCGGTGGCGGATCGCCTGAGCCGGGACGATGCGCGCGTACCGTTGGTGTTCGATCCGGTGATGATCGCGACCAGTGGGGCGACTCTGGCGGACGGGGCGACGATCGTTGCATTCGAACGCCTGATGAAACGGGCGACGCTCGTCACGCCGAACCTCCCCGAACTGGCAAGCCTGTCACCAGAGGGTGCCGAGGCGCTGGCTGCGCGCACTGGCGCTTGGGTGCTGGTCAAGGGCGGGCATGGGGAGGGGGATCGGCTGATCGATCGGCTCGTGGCGCCGGATGGGCTGTCGGAAATATGGATCGACGACCGCATCGTTACGCCCCACACGCACGGCACCGGCTGCACGCTGGCGAGCGCCATCGCGGCTGGGCTGGCGTGGAGCGAGCCGCTGGCCGCAGCCGTGGCGGCGGCGCGGCGCCATGTCCGCGCGGCGATCCGCGCTGCGCCGGGGTTGGGGCGAGGGAATGGGCCGCTCGGGATCCCGCGGAAGATCACCTTTCGTTGACGCGCAGGGCTCTCGAGTCGGGCGCGCGGTGCCTTGATTGACGATGCCGGGAGCGCTGTGACGACGAAGGCGCCGCCGCTAGTGCCGCCGCTGCATTGTCTTGGTTATCGGCGGCGGAAGACGCCACAAGCGCCGAACACGCCGTAAAACTCGAATTCCTCCATGTTCAACGTTTCGTGCACGGCCTGATAGACGCCGAAATCCAGCGCGTCCGGGTTTGCGTTGCGCTGGTCGTTATAATCATGGAACACCAAAAAGCCGCGGCGCTGCACGACGTTATGAAGGATGGGGCAGATTTCGAGCATGGGCTCATAGACGTGCGTATGATCGACGAACACCATCGGGAACAGCCGGGCTTCGTTCCGCTCATAGAGTCCGCGCACGAACGCGGCACCGTCGAAGACAAAATAATGGATGTTCTCTCGACCGGGTAACCGGCGCGTCTCGTGGGCCGATCGCGCGACATGTTGATGGACCGGATCGAGGTCTACGGTGACAATCTGGCCGCCATTACCAGCATTGACGATCGCCTGCGACATCACGGCTGACGAAAGGCCCCGGTAGGTCCCGATCTCCAGCACATCCGGATTAAAATAGGCCAGCTCGTAGAGCTTGCAGGCGTCGGCGGGCAGCAGCCAGCCCTCGAAGCCGATATCGATGCAGCCTTCCGCGACATGCGACGGAAAGACCGGCGCGTTGGCGAGGAATTGATGATAGCCGTCGATGTAGGCGCTGGGGAAATCGTACGTCGGCTTATAATGCATATCGAAGCGCTTTTCGACGGACGTCTGCTCAAGCGTCAGGAATGTGTCGCGATTGCAATGCGCAGGTTTCGGATCTTTATAGAGTACTTTCAACGCAGTGGTCATATCGATCTCCCAATCGCTATATCTTTTATCAAGCTTGCAATGTAGAATCGACAACTGGAAAGATTTAATGGCGCAGCGTAGCCTAGCGGCGTGGATTGTTCGATACAAATTCGAAAAGGGTGTGCTGACGCCGGTCATAACACGTTGTTCTGGATGGCCGAAAAACCTTTCGGGCGGCAATCAATTTCTGACCTTGGGCATGCTTCTCGCAGGATTGAATGCGATAAATCAGGCATGTTCAGGTCTGGGGGCAGCGCCGGATGAGGGCGCCCGGTTGAAAGACACGTAAGGCCATTCGTCGATCTAATTTTGGATCGTGTCTACCCGCCTTACGGCGATCTGTGGACGGGAGCTGCCCGGATCGCCGCGTCGGGCTCGATGATTACTAGGGCAGGCTCCGCGTGAGCAGCGCGAGTGCCTCGGTATCGATCACCGGAATACCGCCTTCGCGCGGCCAGAAGGAGCCCGTAAAGCCTGCGACATAGCACCCGGTCAACGGTCGGCCGAGTTCTTCGTGGCGGGCCAGCATCGGCGGGATCGGGTTGTCGGCGCGCTGCTGGGTGACAATCGCTCCGTCCCGAAAGATGCCCGCCGTGCATTCGTGGCTGAACAGGCTGGCCCTCGGATCCAGTCGATCCGCCACGGTCATCAGATCCCGGGCAGACACCTCCAGATCAACGTCCATCCACAGACACATCAATTGAGGCGGCTGCCAGTCTCGAAACGTATCCGCGAAAAAGCCCTTGTGGAAATCGACCGCCTCCACCGCGCCGAACCGCGCGATGTGATCGCGCACCTCGTCTAGGCTGCCGGCATATTGGCCCGTCTGATAACCGGAGCCTTCGGCCGGCGGCAGGCCTTCGAAGGAATCGAAGATGTGCATGCGCAGGCCGAGTTGCCGGCATGCGAAGCTCAGCATGGCCGAGCTATAGCCCTTGAAGCAACCGAACTCTGCGAAATCGCCCGCCACGCCCCATGACTTCAGGACGTAGAGCTGATGGATGATGGAAAAGAGCTCGCGCACGGAATTGGGCTTGCAATGGAAATCCGCCGAGTCCGGTTCGGCTCGGCTGTTGGTCGCCGGAAAGTGCCGTTCCACGAAGCGGCAATGGGCGAGGGTCGTGGACAGATAGCGCGCATAATCGGCGAATACCGGCAAGGCATTGAGTTCCGGCGTCGCCATCGCCTGGATGACGTGCTGCGCGAACCGCCTCTGGCCCGCCGCCGTTGTCAGGTCCGCACATGCCTCCGGCCAGATCGCGGAGATCGCATCGATCACGCGACGCGGATAGGGGCCCTTGATCCCGCTGTCGGGCGCATCCGCCGCTTTCCGGACGAGTTTCGCCCCCACCACGCGCTGTGAAACGAGGGTAGCGTCCGGCCACCAAGGGCGCCCGGATTTGGCAACGATCCGAAGATTGCTCACGAAATCGCCATTCATTACATCGCGCGGCAGGTTGAAGGCGAAGCCGCTCGTCTCCGCCCCGCGACGCCCCGGGAATGCTGCAGCAACATCCTCCCGCACGATCGAGGGCGTGCATTGCGCGACACGCCGGTGATCGAGCCAGGCCTCCACCGATACGGGTCCCCGGCCGAGAGCCCAGCCGCTCACCCGGCCCCCAGCCAGAGCGTCGACATTCCCGCGCGGACGCAACGAGCGCAGCAATTGAGAGAAGATGCCTTTGGTAGAGGATGTCATCGATTCAGCCTTTGAAATGGCGATAGAGATAGACGTGAGACCCGCGGATTTTCGTGCGCCTGCCCATCAATGCCATCATCGTCATCTCCGGATCGCTCCGATGCAGTCGCCGCTTGCGCGCGGCCAATGCTTCACGCGAAAGAACGGAATGCCACCGATTGGTACCTGCCAACAGATCCTGGACCGGCCCCATGACTCTCGCTTACGACTAGACACCCGACGGGAAGCTTGGACGATGGGTCTGTGAAGGGTCAAGCGGATATTGGCCCAGCTCTGCATCTCGTCGGAAAGTCCCCGATCGAGATCAGTATAACTGGTACTGTTCAGGTCTTGACAGAGCGGCGCCGGCCCGCGATCTGGCGATAAATATCGGCCAATTCTTCGGCCTGGTCGGTCACGCTCCGCTGTATACCGGCGGACCGGGCGCTTCCCTGCCGGTAGCGATCGGGCTCCGCGTTGAAGCGTGCCAGCAGGCGGTCGAGCGGCGCGCGTCCTTCCGTATCGATGCGGAAGCCGTTTTCGCCCTCGATCAGATCCTCCCCCATCGCGCCGATACCCGGCGCGACGACCCACAACCCGAAATGGGCGGCCTCGCGCGCGACCAGACCATAGCTTTCGGGCCAGCGGGATGGCGCCAGCAGCACGTCCATCTGGCTGTAGAGCTGGCCGACGTCGCGCTGGGCGAAAGGCCCACAGAGCGTGACGGCGCTTTCGCCCCAGTGCGTATCGATCCGCTCGCCGGGCGCGAGCCTGCCGTCGATCATCAGCAGGCTGAGGTGCGGGAAGGCATTGTAGCGGAGCGTGGCTTCGATCAGGTCCGCGCCCTTGTGGCTCGCCCGCCCGCCGATATGGGCGAGGCGCAGCGGGCCGCCCTGGGGGGCGGTGTGGAAGGGTGGGGGCAGCGCGGGCAGGCCGTTGGCGACCGTCGTCGCATCGAGGCCGGCGGCGCGATGCAGGGTTGCGAAGCCTGGCGACACGGTCAGGAGGCACTCCGCACCCAGCAGCAAGCCGCGCAGCCGGGTCCGGCGATGGACCTCGGCCTCCAGGTTGGAGGGCGCGCGGGCCGCCATGCCGAGCGGATCCGGATCGGGCAGGCGGAGAAAGCCGTCCTCGTCCACGAGGAATTGGTGCGGCGAGATCCACCAAGCATCGTGGAGCGTGACGATATAGGGAATCGCGCGGTCGAGACAGGTCTGGACGATCGAGGCCGTCAGCCTCTGGACGCAGTGGAAATGCACCAGATCCGGCTGGAATCGATCCAACGCGGTTTCAAACGCGGCGGCGCTCGCGGGATCGAAGGGCATGAGATCCGTGCGCGGATCGTTTGTGGCCGTGAAGCGGAAAACCGGCACGTTGCCGAAGCGCGACGTGCGGAGCGCGCCCGGCGTCGCGCTGTCGTCTGAGCAGAATATCGCGAGTTCGATATCCGGGCAGGCATCCGCGATTGCGGCGACATTGTCTTCCACCACGCGGGTCGCGCCCCCCAGGCTCTGGGGATGGAAAAAGACATTGCAGACGAGCACCCGTAGCCGTTCCTTCGGGCGCGCGGGCGGCAAGGTCCGGAATTCCTCTCGCCAGGTCGCCGCAGCCTGGGTGAGCGCATAGCGATCATTGGCCTTGCGATGGGCGGCTTGTCCCATCGAGGCCCGCAGTTCGACGTCGGCCGCGAGGCGGGAGAGGGCATCGTACCATTGCTGGGGGGTGTCGGCTATCGCTCCGTCGATGCTGTCGGCGATGGCGTCGCGGTAGGTTGCCGTTCCGCTCGCTACCGTCGGGATGCCCAGCAGCGCGGCCTCGAGCCACTTGATCTCGCTCTTGCAGTCGGCGACGGCATCGGGCTGGAGCATCGCGATGTTAATGTCGCAATAAGCGAGGATCGACCAATAATCCTCGATCTCGGCGATCACGGGATAGCGCAGCGTCCGGTCGGCATGGCCCGCCAATATCGCCGCCTGCGGGACGTGCCCAACGAATACGAGATCGACGTTCGGCTGCTCGTCCAGGAGACGTCGGAGAGCGGGGGCGACCAGCTCGATGAAATCGGCATGGTGCGCCAGCGTGCCGGATCCGTAGAAGATCCGGATCCGCCCCTCGCGCCCGGGCGCGCGTTTCGCGCCGAGCATGGCCATCGCGCGGTTGCGATCGTCCAGCCCGTTGCGCAAGAGCATGCCGCGTCGTTCGCGCACCAGCGGCTCCATGTGGGCGAGCAGCGCCGGCGTTGATGCTATGGCGCGATCGCAGAGCTCGATCGCGAAGCGAAACAGCGGCACGCCGAACTGGAGGCCGCGATGGGTGATCTCCGTGATCTGGCCGCCATAGGTGGAAAGCGGCGGAGGGTAACTTTCGGCACAAAAGATGAGATCGTCGATATCGTAATAGGTCGGGATGCCCATGCGCCGCGCCGTCAGAATGGCGCGCATGATCGAGGGGGTTGCCGGGACGCGATAGAAGATCGCCGCGCAGGCGCCCGGCAGCGCGGCGATGAAGCGATCGACCTCCGTATCGGCGTAGCGCCGTAGATCGAGGCCCGCCGCGCGGAACTGCATCTGCTTCTGCTCGATGCGATAGTGGGTGCATTGCCGGATCGTCTCGTTGCCGAGCAGGATGACGGGCCCGGACGGATCGCGACCGAGCGGCGCCGGCGCAAGGTCCAGTGTCTCGATCAGCGTGGCGATCCGCTCTAGTCCCCGCCGCATTCCGTCGTTCGCCTGCGCGATGGAGGGTGGCTGGGCGGCCAGCGCGGCATGCGCCTCGGTGCTGGTCTGGATGAACAGGCGCTCGATCAGCAGGTCCACGACCTGTTCGAAGGCCCGGGAGCGTTCGGCGTGGGTCGGCTGCGCCGACAGCCTCTGGACCGCCTGGTCGAAGGCCTTCGCGGCGATCGCGGCCGTGGCGGCGCGGATCGCCGTTTCCGCACTGTCGTCGCCCTTGGCGCTGGCGAGTGCGAAGGCGTCGCCAGCCTGCGTCGCCTTTCCGGCCGCGAGCAAGGCGTCGCCCCGCAGGCGATGAAGCCGGGCGGGCCACGCGGAATCGTCCTGCTCGATGGTCCTGAGCGCGGCGAGGGCATCCGCGTGGCGATCGCAGCGTAGCCGGTATCCCGCGATCAACGCGATCAGGTCTCGCAAGTGATCATCCGGTCTTACGAAGCGCGCGACCCGCAGGCAGGACACGTCCTTGTCGAACAGATGGATCAGCGCGTCGGCGCGGTCATGCTCCCCCTTGAGGCCGGCGGCCGCAGCATAGCCGCGCCAGTCAAACGAGTCAGGAAAGGGATGCTCGTCCAGATAGGGCAGCAGCAGGCGCGTCTCGTTGGGCGGCCGATGGGCGGGGACGCCGTCGTCCAGCCAGCCGCGATACATCTCGACGTCGCTGACGGAGGCGGAAATGCGGTAGCGCCGCCGGTAAAATTCCGGATCGAACCGGTAGTCGAAGCGGATTGGCGCCAGTTTCTCCAGGCCCCAGTCTCGGAACAGCGTCAGAGCCTCCTCGCGACTGGCCGGCGGGTCTTTCCATGCCGAAGCCCAGGCCGAAAATTGCGAGGCGGAGAAGAGCTTCGTCCAGGCTGGCGCGAGGGGATCGCCGGTGCCCCGCGAAAAGGTGGCCGGGCGACCCTCCGCCCGGCCATGGCGGATATAGTGGAAAATGAAGTCCCGGTCGGTCGAGAATATCCGTTCCAGATCCGGGTTCAGCGCGCGATAGGCGACTAGATCGAAATCCGCCGATCGGATGAGATACCGTGCATATTCGGCCTCCTCCTCCACGCGCGCATTCGGATAGCGGCCTTCGGCGGCGCCGTGCCGATCATAATGCCGGATCGCCTGGTCGGCTGTGGTGAAGCTCGCCAGATCGGGATAGCGGCGGAGATAATAGACCGGGTCAAGACGGGCGTCGGGCGCTTGTCTGGGACGCATTCGGCGCCGCCATCTGGCCAGGAGCTTGCGGATCACGGGCCTGGCGGACGTCATGCGCGGTGCCGCCTCGCATATCTCGGCCGGTCCGCACGGCCGCGAACCGGGGATTTCCACCCACTGAAACCATCCATGATGCTGGTCATCGGGAATGACACCTAATGGGATCGATGCTCCGACCGCGGCGCGGCGATCCCCACGTCGTCGGGCGCGAGCGAGGCACGATAGATCGAGACGAGCTCGCGCGACTGATCGTCGGCGGTGCGCGCCGCGCCGATCCCGTCGGCGGGCGGGCTGTGGAAGCGACCGGGATTCCGATCGATCGCGGCTAGGGCTGCGGCGACGCCGCCGGCATCGTCGACTGAGACGACGAAGCCGTTTTCGTTCTCGCGCACCGGATCGCCGATGGCACCCAGATCGCCCGCGACCACCCACAGGCCATGCGCTAGCGCTTCCCGTGTAACGAGGCCGTAGCTTTCGGGCCAGGTCGAGGGAGCCAGCAGCACGTTCATTTCCGCGAAGAAGCGGGCGAGCTCGTCGGTGCCCATCTTCCCGGTGACGGTGACGGGGGTCGTACCCCACACGCTATGGGTCGTGTCACCGGTGCCGCGTGCGAGATCTACCACCGTAAAGTGGAGATTGTCGTAACGGTTCGATCGCAGCGCCGCCTCGATCAGATAGGCGCCCTTATGGTGTTGCAACCCGCCGATGTGGCAGAGTTGCACACGACCCGAGCCCGCTGCGCGGGGCAGGGTGGAGATGCGCGACGTGCCGTTCTCGATCGTCTCGCACGGGATGCCGCATGCTTCGTAGATGCGCCCGAAGGACGCGGACACGGCGAGGCGCCGGTCGGCCGCAAGCAGCGTCTCGCGCAGCCGGGCGGCGCGCTGGAGGGAGAGGATCGGATCGACGCCGGCCAGGCGGGGCTGATCGGCAAAATCCCGCTTCGCGGCGACCAGCACGCCATTTTCGTCGGAGAGAAAGGGAAAATCGGAAATCCACCAGGCATCGTGAAGGGTGACGAAATACGGGACATTCCGCGATCGGCAGGCGTCCGCCACAGTCACGGAGAGCCGCTGCAGGCAGTGGATATGGACTAGATCGGGCGTGAAACTTTCCAGCACGGCAGCGAAGCGGGCGCCAACCATGGGGTTGGATTCGCGCCAGTCCATATGCACTTCCTGCGGGGTGGCGGCCCGGAAGACGGGCACGCCCCGATAGCCACTCACCATGAATTCGCCGCAAAGATCATTCTGCTCGTCGGACGCGAAGATGGCGATATCGAATTCATCGGCATGATGATCGAGCAGATAGTCGATATTGTCTTTCGCCACGCGGGTCGCTCCGCCGATCAGTTGGGGCGCGAAGAAGACGTTGGCGAAAAGCAGGCGCTTGCGCCGCGCTAATGCGGGCACGGGGTGCATCGGCGGGACGGTAGCGGGGTGCGGACCGCCTGTATTTTCGCCGGCCGGTGCTAGCATCCCCTTGCTAGCCTCGATGGGGGCAAGGGCCTTGTCGGGAGCAAGCGTCGCGGGAATGCCATGGGCATGCGCCTCGTCCGCGAGCGAATAGGAGCCGGCGACGCCAGCCCTCAGTTCGATCACCACGTCGCTCCGGCAGATGATCCGGGCTAGCGCCGGAAGCTCGGGATCATCCGCGATGACGGAGCAGCGCGTGGCGCTTCCGGCCAGTTCGTGGCGGGCGGCTAGCTTCCGATTCACGATCGGAGTGAGGCCGGGCTCTCGCCGTATCCGCGCGGCAAGGTCCGCGGCGAATGGCGCGAGGTCAGCGCCTGCGATGCCGCTGTGGGCGAATGCCAGGAGGACCCTGCATTTGCTCTCCGGTCCGCGAAGCGACGGTGGGGCGCTGGCGAGCATGTCCACGCTGGCATTCGGCGCGGCCCAGCGCAGCGGTGATAGGCAACCCGGGATGGTCGTGACGACCTCGTCGCAATACCGGGCCGCTAGGCTCAGTTCGCGCACGTTTTCGATCCGCAGCGGCGAGGCGTCCTCGCCGCGCGCTCCCCACGCGCAGCCGGCGAGTGGATGGCCCCGCCAATCCGCCAGGTCGCCCAGCCACAAGGTCGTCCGCTTGCCGAGGCTCCGGGCGATGCGAATGGCGCGCAGCGTGTCGTAGATGAAGGGAAGCTCGTGAAGCACGACCTCGTCATGGCGCAGCAGCGCCCCAAGATAGTCTCCATCCTCGAGCGACTTGAGGTCGTAGACGGTGACGCCCGGAGTCAGGCTGCGATCTCGCCGCTCCGACGAGGCGGCGCGCATCGTCAGTACCAGCACTCCCTGGACGGGGCCGTCCGGTCGGCTCGTTGCCGGCAGGCCCGCATCGATCTCCGCGACGATCCGGTCGGCTTCGGCGAAGGATGGCGCGCTCTTCTTCGGGTCGAGGAGTCGGACGCCAGATGCCCGGCACCAGTCGCGCATGGCGCGATCATGGATTCGGCGCCAAGGCGCCATTTCTTGCCAGAGCCTCCGGCCGAGCGCGAGGCTGGCGAGCGCGGCGCGATAGTCACCGGCCTTCAATTCTAGGTTGGCGGCGTTGATGAAGCTCCAGCGATCGGGCGCGGAATCCTGCATGCCGGCGCGGAAATGGGCCAGCGCCTCGCCTTCCTGCCCCTCTTCCAAGGCGAGATCGCCGAGGAAATGATGGATCCGTCCTGCCCTTGCGCCCACCTTGAGCGCAGCCTGATATAGCGCTTTGGCTTCTTGCTTGCGACCATGAACCCGCCAGGCCTGGATCGCGAGACATTCGATGAAGGGCGCCTTGTCCTCGCCCCGGACGAAGGAGAGCCTGGCCGTCCCCGATGCCGCAAGGAAATGGCGCAGCACTGCGGTGCGATCGTCCGTGACCTGCTGGCGCGTCTCGGCTTGGTACGCCTCCCAATCGAAGGCGGCGGGAAATTCGGCATGACCCCACAGCCGCAGCAACGCCGCCTCCTCGGAGGGAGCGAGGCCCGCGGCGGATCCGGCATTGAGATAGTGGCGATAAAGCGGTTCGTCGCCCAGCTCCTTGAGTTCATTCGACTGCCGGCGGTAATAAGCGGCGTTGAACGGCGCGCGCAGCGACAAGGAGGGACGATGCGGCAACCCTCGTTCACACAGAGCGATGATGCAGGCTGCCTTGCTCGCGACGGTCCCGCACCATGCCGAATGCAGCGCCCGGAATTCCACGATATCGAGTTCGTCGATCCACGGACCCACTTGAATGTCATGCCGCTTCAAGAACAGCTCGAAGGCCGTCTCGCCGTGTGCGAGGCCTTTCGCTTCTTGCGGATCGAACCGAATCTTGCCGGTCTCCCGCAATTGTTCGAATTCGTTGATCAATCCGTTGAGCGAGCTGCCGAAGAGACGTCCTTCGTGACGCCCCCGCCGCATGAAATGGTCGAGCGCGCGGCCGGGATTGTCGATGATGCCCGCGAGATCCGGATTATGGCGCAGATAGGCCGTAGGATTGAAGCTCTTCGGGACCGAGCCGAACTCGGCCCCCAGCTGGGCGGCCAAGCTGGCATAGGAAGCGACGCGCTTCTCGTCCCGGCCATGCAGGACATAGTGGCGCCATAGCTGGGCATCGGTTTCGAAATGACGGAGATCCGCATAGAAAGACCCATAGAAACGCGGATCGAAACCGGGTGCTACGGGCGGCAGCTGCGCGGCTTTCCGGTTTTTCGATTTACCGAGCCAGCGCGTGATCCGCTCCAGCGGGTGCCGCGCTCGGTCGGCGGCCGGCGGGGGCGATGCCTGGCCCGACGCCAGCGCTGACGAGGCGAGGATGGACCCGGGGATCCAATAATCCTCCTTCTTCGCCGTAGCCGCGATCAGTTCGGGATAGGCCTGCGGCATTTCGAGGATGATGGACCGGCGGGCACCGTCGATCGAGTGAAGCTCGAACACCTCGTCGCGCATCTGGTCGACTGTCGCCATGTCGGGCTTGGCAAACCGCTCGATCAGCGGGCGGGCCAGGGGATCGAAATTGTCGATCGCGGCCATCCAAAGCAGGGCGACGTCGGCATCCCGAGCGAGCGCGAACGTCTCAATCCGCTGCCCCGGCATTGAAACCGGCGGATTTGGATCCTCAATGAGATCGGGCTGGAGTCGGCCGTCCCGCTCGACGAAGCGTAATATCGGCCGCAGCGTGGGATGCTTGAAGAAAAATTCGAGCCACGCGAACGAATCTTTCAGTTCGTCCGGCAAGAGAGGGGCCGGCAGGATCGGTCGCGCGAAATCCACATGGGGACGCGCGCGCACCTGGTTGGGGCCGTGATTGCCGTTGGTCGCGAGGAGGTGAAGCGTCATCGCCGGCGGCGAGAGTGGCGAGCCCTCGGCCCGCCGCTGCATCAGGAGGCTATTGAGATCGCGCAGCACTGTGCCGGAATAGCCGACATCGGAAAACGCTACGGACTTCTTATCGAAAAATCCGATTTCTTCTAAATAGCGTTCAAGCAGACCGCGCTTGGCGAGGATGGACGCGCGGATCTTCTCCTTAAGCCCGGCCTCGAGATAAGCCTCGACGACCGCCGCAGTGTCTTCGCTTGATTTCAACCGGCGGTCGCCGAGGCTGGTCGGAACCTCTTCGATGCCCAGCAGTGTGGACAATTCGCGTGCGGAGGCTTCAGCATGGTTCAGCCAGAAGGCAAAGCCGACCGCCTGCACCAGCCAGTCGCCCGAAAAATTAATGTCCCCCCAGCATGTCAGGACGCGGTTCAGGAAAAGGTCGCTGAACGGCGGTGGCGTCAGGTGGCGGTCCACGACGGGATTGCGCCAGATCCGGAGGAAACGGCCAATCTCGCAGCCATCGCGCCCCATGAAATAGATATGTTCGACGGACCGGTCCCGCGCGTCGAACAGAAGGGAGAGGAGATGGCCCTTGATAAGATCGGCGATCTCTTCTTCGATACGGTCCCGCCGGCCGTATTCCGGGCGCTCCAATTCCAGCAGGCGAGGCTGCTCGACCAGGACGGGTTCGATACCCGCCGCGCTCGCCATCATTGCATCCGAACGGAGGTTGTCCCCGACATGGCGGATCTCGTCCGGCGCGATGGCGAGATCCGACATGACCCAGCGAAAGAGATCGCCAGTCTGCTTGGTAAGATTGACCTCGGCGGAAATATAGATGTGATCGAACAAATCGTAAATCTCGAGCTTTTCGAGAATCCGCTTCATGTGATCGAAGCGGAAATACATGTCCGATATCGCGATCAGAACCTTGCCCTCCGAGCGGAGCCCGAGGAGCAGTTCCTTCGCACCGTCTACGAGGCCGAGATTCGCCATCTCGATGGCGTGCTCGAACTCGACAATATCGTGTACGATCTTGGCCCGCCGCTCGGCCGCGGGCACGTCGTGGGACAAGATGCGATCCCAGACCAGATCGATCGGCGGCTCCTGGATGACCTGCGTGCCCGAGGCCTTGAGCGCGTCGGACGTCCGGTATCGCAGCAGGGTCAGGTCGAAGGGGTTGCGCTCGCGTCGGAGGCCGATCTGCGCCAGCGCATGGACGCTGACCGTATCATGCACCTCGTTCGCGTGGATGAACCGTCTTTTGATTAGTGTGTCGAAGAGATCGAACGATATATAGGGCGTTTCGCGAACATGATGACGGAAATCGCCTATCGCACTAATCTTGTCCATCGGATCCTCAAACGGGCAACCCTCCGATGGCTCGTGTCACGCCGTCGGATTCGCCGCATTCATAGAAGTTTTTGTGCTTTCGTGAACCCGCCGTGTGGCCCGGCGGAGGCTCGAGGGCATCGAAACCATGGTTGTCGACCAAACGATCTGGGGCTACGGAAGCGCATGAATGAATCGACCCGCATCGCGGCAGAAGAAATCGGACAGGTAGACACGGTGCAGAGTGAGCAGCCGTCGCGGATGACGGATATGTGGGCGCGTGCGCGTCGAAACCGCTGGTTCCTTCTGGTGGTCGTTCTGCCCACCGTCGTCGCGGCGATTTATTATTCATTCATCGCCTCTGATATTTATCAGTCAGAATCGAGCTTCGTGGTTCGCAGCCCGGGGCAGAAGCAGTCGTCAACGTCCTCTTTGGCCAGCCTTATCCAGACAACGGGCTTGAGCGCAGGGCAGGAAGAGACCAGCGAGATCATGGAATATATCCGGTCTCGCGATCCGGTGGCGGCGCTCGATCGCACCGTCGGGCTGCGGGATCGCTTCGCTAGGCGCGGCGCCGATTTCCTCGTCCGCTACCCCGGTCCGATGCGGGAAGACCGGTTCGAGAACCTCTATCGCTATTATGACGACATGGTGAAGGTTCGCCTCGACAACGAGACGGGCGTGGCCGTGCTGGATGTCCGGGCGTTCACCCCCGACGATGCGCGGGTCATCAATGCCGGCCTGCTCGATCTCAGCGAGCAATTAGTCAATCGGCTGAATTTCCGTGCCCAGCACCAGGCGATCGCCGAGGATGAGCAGCGTGTGGCCAAGGCGGAGGATCGGCTGCGCAGGGCGCGCGTCGCATTGGCGCGCTATCGCAATGCCCAGGGCCTGCTCGACCCGGAAAAGCAGGCGGCCGGCGTACTGAGCGTGTCGAACCAGTTGGTGTCGGAGCAGGCCGCGTTGCAGGCCCAGCTTGACCTGATGACGAAAGTGGCGCCGGACAATCCCGCCATTCCGTCGATCCGCTCGCGGATCGGAGCGATAGGCAAGGAGATTGAAACGCAGAACGGCCGCGCGGTGGGCACGGACAGCGGGATCGCATCGAAACTCTCTTCCTACGAGAATCTGTCTCTGGAGCAGCAATTCGCCACGCAGATGCTGACCATGGCGAACGCCACGCTGGAACAGTCGCGCAGCGACGCGCAGAAGCAGCAGTTTTATCTGGAGCGCATCGTCGAGCCCAATACGCCGGATCTCGCGCGCTATCCGGGTCGCATCAAACGTATTCTAACGGTCGCGGCGGTGATGCTGTGCCTCTATTTCATCGGCTGGATGCTGGTGGTGGGGATCCTCGAGCACGCGCCCGAGGGCTGAGCGCATGGCATCGCTCAAGGAAGGCTGGCGCATCCAACTGCGTGTGATCGGCGCTCTGATGATCCGCGAGCTGACGACACGCTTCGGCCGGGAGAACATCGGCTTCCTTTGGATCATGGTCGAGCCGCTGCTCTTCGCCGGACTCGTCGGCATCGTGTGGCGCTTCATGAAGGGGCCGGACGAGCATGGCATCAATGTCGTGGCATTCGTGGCGAGCGGTTATATTCCGCTAACCATGTTCCGCCATTCGGTCGGCCGCGCCGTGGGTGTCTTCACGGCCAATAGCAGCCTAATGTACCATCGGCAGATCAAGATACTCGATTTCATCTTCGTTCGCGTTCTGATCGAAGTGATCGGCGCTTCGATGGCATATCTGTTTATCGGCGCTGTCCTGGTTTATTTTGATTTCTTTCCGGTACCCAGCGATGTGGGCTACCTCATCTATGGTTGGCTGACATATGCCCTGTTCACGTTCTCGCTGTGCCTGATCCTGGCGCCTCTCTCCGAAACGTCCGACGTCCTGGAGAAATTCATTCCGGTCACGACCTATATCATGATTCCGTTCTCGGGCACCTTCAACATGGTGTCTTGGCTTTCGCCGAAGGTACGCGACATCATGCTTTACTCGCCGCCGGTGAATGCCATGGAGATGATGCGCTACGGGATTTTTGGCGACAAGGTCATGCCTTACTACGATGCCATCTATCCCAATGCCGTTTCCTTGGTGTGTATGCTGATCGGCCTTATCCTGTGCCGTCGCATTCGACGTCGCCTGGTGGTCGAATGATCAAGTGTCGCAACATCTACAAATCTTATCCCATGGGGCATGGCCGCAAGGAAGTGCTGCGTGATGTCAACCTTGATATCGCACGGGGCGAACGGCTGGGGTTTCTGGGGCGTAACGGCGCCGGCAAGACTACGCTGATCAAGCTGATCGGCGGTGTCGAGCTGCCGACGGCAGGGAGGGTGTCGCGCCAGATGAGCGTGTCCTGGCCGCTTGGCTTCGGCGGCGGCTTCCAGGGCAGCCTCACCGGCTATGACAATGCACGCTTCATCGCGCGCATTTATGGCCGCAGCTATTCCGAGCTTCGCGAATTCGTGGAAGACTTTACCGAGCTTGGCCGCCAGTTGCAGATGCCGGTGAAGACCTATTCGTCGGGGATGAAGGCGCGGCTGGCTTTCGCCTTGTCTCTCGCGATCGAGTTCGATTGTTATCTAATCGACGAGATCATCCTCGTTGGGGATCAGAATTTTCAACGCAAATGCCATTATGAGCTATTCGAGAAGCGTGGAGACCGGGCCTTGGTGCTGGCCTCGCACAGCCCAGAAGTGATCCGCGAATATTGCGATCGGGCGCTCGTGCTAGATCGCGGGAACGGGACGGTCTATTCCAACATTGAGCAAGCGCTGGAGGTCTATTCGGCACTCTGAGCGACCCGCATAATCAGCCTCACAGACGGATCATGAAGGCCTCGCTGGCTCGATCCAGTTCCGGATGATGCAGCGGGTCGCGATAGGTCTTGGTTCCCCAGCGTGTCTGGAGGACGGAGAGCTCCCGCAGATACCGCTCGATATGCTTCGGGGAGATATCCTTTCCGCGAGACTTGGATTCGTGGTGGATCATCACGGACCTGGGTGCATAGACGTTGCGCCAGCCCGCGCGCTCCAGCTTGAGGCAGAGATCGACGTCGTTGAAGGCGATGTGCAGTTTGTCCTCGTCCAGCCCTCCGACCGCCAGGAACTTGCCCTTTTCCACCACCAGGCAAGCCGCAGTGACCGCGCTCGCATAGTGGGCGACATGGGCCTGCCGAAAATAGCCGGGCTTGTTGTTCTGCAAAAAGCGATGCGCGTGGCCGGCCGCTTCACCCATGCCGACGATTACGCCGGCATGCTGGATGCTGCCATCCGCGTACAGCAGTTTCGCACCGACGGCACCGACATGCGGACGGACGGCCTGCCGCATCAATTCGGTCAGCCAGCTGCCGTCGATAACTTCAGTATCGTTGTTGAGCAGGCAAAGATAATCGCCTTGGGCATGCCGAACGGCGAAATTGTTTATAGCAGAGAAATTATAGGGATGGTCGTAGGGAAGGACTTTCACTTTGGGGTGTTGGGAGATTTCGTTGAGATAGGCCAAGGCGTCCGCCTCAGCGCTACCATTGTCCGCGATGATGACTTCGAATCGGGGGTAATCCGTTTGTCCCAGCACCCCGGTCACGCAGGCTCGCAGCAGCCTAACCTTATCGCGGGTGGGAATGATGATGCTAACCAGCGGGTGTTCAGACGGAAGCGGCCAGGAGACGTGGACTGTGTCGAACGGCCCATGGACAGCCGACGCATCCGGCCGCGTCGCCGCGAGATGGGCCGCCACCGTTCGCAGATGGGCATCCGCGTCGCTCGGTGTCGCGAGCGGGAGATGGCACTGGACATGGGGCACATGGACGATGCGCGCATTTGGCCGGACGATCAGGCGAAGGATCAGCGTATCGACGGGCGCCCCGCCAGCATCGGCGGAGAGGGGGAGTAGCGCGCGCGCCGTCTCTATCCGGATCGCGCAGGCCCGCGAGACATAGTCCTGCGAAAGGAACATTTCCTCGTTCCAGCGCGGCTTGAACCAAGGCTGGCTGCGCCTGCCCCGGTCGTCCATCTCGTCCTGGTCGCCGAAGAGAAGATCGGCTTCGGGATCGTCGTTGAGGGCTTCGACATAGCGGTAGAGCGCGGTGGGCGGGAGCAGGGCTTCGGCAGGCAGCGGGATCAGGACATCGCCCGAAGCGGCGACTATGCCGCAGGCCAGCCGGCCGGCTTCCTCGTCGGACGAGTCCGCGACGATGCGCACGCGAGGGTCGTCGTCCGGAACGAGCGGATGGGCGCCGGCGGCGCAGACGATCAGTTCCCAATTGTCGTAACATTGCCGGGCCAAGGCCTCGGCGAGGCGGCCGATGTCGGCTTCATCCGGCGTGGCGAGGGCGATCACCGAACAGCGCGGCCGCGATCGCCACCCGGCTATCACGGAAGGCGCGGCGGCGATCACCTCTTCGTGGCGCTCGATCGATTCGATCCAGTGCGAATAAGCGAGCGGCGACTGGCTGGCCGCGATCCGCAGCCGATTGCGGGCGCGGACCTTCCGTCCGGTCAGATGCCAGTACAGCGCGCCGAGCGCCTTGCGTGGTTGCCAAGGCAGTGTCCGAAAGAACGCCGAATAGAAACTGCGATTACGCACGAGGTTGATCGTTCCCGATTTCGAGTATTGCGCACCACATATCGGCCTGAGCCGCGGGAGAATTGTATCGACGCAGGATGTCGGCCGCCTGTGCCGCTCCATGAACCAATTCTGCGCGCTTCGCTAGGATATCGCCAAGGCGTTCATCCCATCCGGCCGGATCGGACGGCGCGAGGATGGCCGCGTCGCCGAGTCGGTGCGCAGGGGCCCAATCCTCGGGATATACGCCGACCGCCCCGACGATGCCATGCTCGATCAGCTTGTTGCCCGAACGCGCTCGGTCGAAGGCCGTTTCGTCGAGCGGATAGAGCGCCATATGAAAGCGCTGGCGCGGAAGCCATCGCCGATAGCGCGGCCAGCTCATGGGGGCGATGCGGCGGACGCGAGGATGTCCCGCCAAGGCCGGATGCGGCTCCTGCCGGCCAATATAAGTAAATTCTGTGTCGGGATTCGCGTCAAGCGACCGGGCGATGGCAGGCGCCGCCGCAGCCAGCGCGCCGCCGTGGCTTCCGCTCCCGAGATGGACGATGCGCAGCGGAGCGCCGTTCCGGAGGTCGCCAAAATGCCGACCGTCGGCCATTGCAAATGGCCATACGGGGTCAATATGGCGAATTTTGGCCGTGACCGCGGTGTCGGCAGCAAAGCGACGAGCGAGGGAGGCCGAGGGTACCAGGAGCACGTCGGCACGCTGTATCAGGCGGCAGTGATAGTCGCGATCGAACGAGTCGAGGCGCGCCTTATAGTCTTCCGGTAGGTACGGGCTCCGCGCTGCCGCGGTGATGTCGTCGTCAATTAGATAGATCAGGCGCCCAGGCCAATCGATCGCCTGCCGCATTAGCGCTTCGTTGTCCCGCCGGATCAGGACGAGAGTGTTGCCGCGGACGAAGCAGTTCGCGCCCAGCATGATCACGGGCGCCGGCCTCCACCATCGCCGGATCAGGGAACTGCAAGCGTGGAGGAAGTAGAGATCGGTTGTCGGCAGGCGCTTGCGCATTAAGCCGACACCAGGGGGGAGCTTGCCGGCTCGACCCTCCGGCCCTCGGCGATATACGCGATCGCCTGCTCCGCCTCCCAGGGAATCCCGGTGACGGGATCCGCATAGCGCGCGCGACACACCAGCGCGGCGTGGACGAGGTCTTCTATCGTCGCGCGACCGCGTCGCGGGGGGCGGGGCAAGACATCCTCGGTCAGGCCCCATCCTGCATAGAAGGGCATGCCGAAGCACCGCACCCGCTTCCCCCAAATCAAGGCCTCGAAGCCCATGAGCGACGTCACAGCATAGACGGCCTGGGACTCTTCCAACAGACGGGCGGGATGGCAATCCTCGCCAATGACCTGGACGTCGGGCATCGCCAAGGCTTCGAGCGGGAAATAGCCCCGCTTGCCGCGCTTGATGACGTCGGGGTGGACCTTAACCAGCACGCGATGTCCGGGATTTTCGGCCCGCGCGGCTTCCAGCATCGTTGCGAAGCTGGTCCCGTCCGCCAGCCCGCCCGCGACCGACAGGTCTCCGAAAGTCTGGTCGACAACCAAGACATAGCGATCTGGGAGGGCGGCGGCATAATCGGGCGCGTGATTATATTTGGATACGTGGCCGGATCGCCACGCCGCGATCAAATGGCGCGCGCGCGCCGCTTCGTCCAGGGACGTGCCGGCCGCGATGGCCTCTTCCATACGCGAAGGCGACGAGGCATCGTAATAGATGCCGAGATCGTCGAGCAGCAGGGACAAAGGCGGCGCATCCCGATCGACGGAGCGGAGAAACCCGTCTTCGAGCAGAGTGAAGGGGCGCCGCAGAAGGCGCGCCAGCCGGATTGCCCGCTGACCCGACGATTTTCGCCCCCATCCAAGGACGGCGTGGGGGGAATCTGCAAGAAAAGTGCGAAGATGCTGAATTCTGGCGATTGTTCGGGTTGTTGCAATGACCATGTCAGTGGAGCGCTTGCCTGCGTAACGTCGTTGGCACGATCGCCGTCCTCTGGTCGATAGCCGCCCTGCCGCAGCATGAAAAGGTCGCATGATTGCGTCTGCGCGCGAAGCGATGATAAGGGAACCGCCACGCTTGATCAAATTAGGGATTCTTCCCGAATGTTCCGTACTTCAAGGCCGCGTTCCACGGCCTTCGCCGCGCTTCTGACGTGGCGTAAGATCACTTTCGCAAGCGCACCCTTGCTGATCCTCGCAGGATGTGCCGCATTGCCGGTCAGCGGTCCGACCGGGCACGAGATCGTCAAGGGTAGCGCCGATCCCAAAACGAACTTCCCGTTCCGGCTGGTCGAGATCAACGATTTCTCCGCCTTGCCGGCGGCGTTGCCGGCGCTTCGGGAGCCGCTGGAGGAGGCGCCGCCCGCGCCGCCCACCGATCTCATCGGCCCCGGCGATATCCTTGATATTTCGGTCTATGAGGCGGGCGTTGCGCTCTTCACTGCCGGAGGCGGGCGCAACGCGACGGCGGCGGCGCCGTCGACCGGTTTCGACGGCGCGGCGCAGGTGACTCGTTTGCCGCTGATGCGCGTTGACGACGACGGGTACATCCGCGTGCCCTATGCGGGTCGGCTCCGCGCGGCCGGAGAGACGTCAGCGCAGCTTCAGTCCGAAATCCGCAAGGCCTTGCTGGGCAAGTCGCAGGATCCGCAAGTCGCCGTCCGGATCGATCAATCTGTGAGCAATTCCGTCATAGTCGGTGGCGAAATCCAGAAGGCCGGCCGCCTGACATTGACCACAAATCGCGAGACGATTTCGGAGGTTCTAGCGCTGACCGGCGGATATCGCGGCGAGGCTAAGGACCTCACCGTCCACATCGAACGCGGAAACCGTAACTTTCAGTATCGCTTGAGCGATTTGCTGGGTGATTCCTCGGTCGACGCGCGTGTGCTGCCGGGCGATCATATCGAGGTGGTCCGCCAGCCGATGACCTTCTCGGTCATGGGCGCTCCGGGCAAGGTCGAGCTTATGCCGTTCGCGGCGCCTTCGTTGTCACTTACCGAAGCCGTTTCAATGGTGGGAGGCGCCAATTCCGCCTTGGGCGATGCCAAGGCGATCTTCGTTTTCCGTTTCATTCCGGGTGCGGACGGCAAGGAAGAGCCGGTCGTCTATCACCTCAACATGATGAGCCCCGGTTCCTTCTTCCTGGCGCAGCGCTTTGCGATGCGCGACAAGGATATTCTTTACATCGGCAATGCGGCGGCCAATCAGCCGAGTAAGTTGATCCAAGTCATGAGCCAGCTCTTCTCGCCCGTCATCGCGGTCGAATCCGGCCTAGTGAATACGGGGACCATTCGCTAACGGCCCAGAGCGGCCGCGATGGCTCGGCGGATGGCTGGATCAGGCTTATTGCGTCAAGCGAGAAGGTCGGCGATCGCGCTGATTACCGGCCAATGGCGCGCAGGTGCAGCCGCACGGAACTGCCGCTCTGAATGCCGGGCTGCGGCAACCGCGCGGTCGCTCCAGATGTGTCGAAGGCGGTGAGCACCACCCAGGAGAGGGTTTCGCTTCCGGCATTCTCCACGGACACGGATTTCACGCTTCGCATCAGGCCGGGCGGGAAGGCCATTCGCACCCTTCCTTCCGAGTCGATCGTCCGCGTCTCGATCACCGCATCCCAGACGATGTCGCCGTCGCCGGTCATCTGAAGGGATGCGGTGCCGGGCACTGCGGTGGCCGCAGGCGCCTTGGCGGCGGCATCTCGCGCGCGGGTCTCGGTAGCGGCGAGGCCGGATCGGTCCAGCACACGGCCGTCCTGATAGGCGGCCTTGCCGCCGAATCCGGTCGATCGCTCCTCGACCCCTCCGGCCGGCACGTCGCTTCCGATATCGAGGAAGGTTCTAAACGAGGAATAGGCCACGATGTCGTTGCGTTCGAGCGTGACGTTGCGGGTGCGGCTGCCGAATATCGACAAGCCGGTCAATTGCGTGCCGGCGGAGGAGAAGAACTGGTTGCCGTCCAGAAGCACGCTGTCGCAATTCTCGATGGTCGCGAAGCAGGTGGTCGAGTGCGCGGAGACATCGTTGACGAACAGCGTATCTCGAATTCGAACATGCTCCAGATAATGAAGGTCGAGCGCTGGGCCGGTGCCCTGGAATCCACAGGCGATTATGGTGAAATTGTCCGCCGGGGCATAAGCGTAGTTGCCGTTTCGGGCCCTGAGCAGCCCGACGCCGGCATAAGCCTGGACATTGTAGAGCTGGACCTCTTCATGCATGTGATTATTGGATGACGTGAAGCCTGTGAAATCGAAATTAAGAGCGTAGTTATAGCCGACAACCATGATATTGTTGAAATTGTAGCTGTTACCGGCCAGTTTTTGATCCAGATTGGACGGAAATTCGAATGCATTGCCCGGCAGGACGTGGAAGTGATGGCCATAGGCAACGATGTTCTGCCAATCGAGGCCGCGTTTGATATTGCGCGTGATGCATACGGTGCGGAAGAAGCTCGACAGGTCGTCCGGCTTGAACTGGACGTTGCGCATGATGTGGCACCATGCCGGCTGGCGGCCGCTGAACCGCACATCGAACACCGCCGCGCATTGTGCCTTGGGCCTGATCGTCAGGTCCTCCACCGTCCAGCTACCGTCCGCTAACTGATCCCGGCCATGAGTCCATAGCGTGCCGTCCGGTTCGGAGAACCAAATTTCCGTGAGATCGCGGCCCGCGCCTCGGATCCGGATGGTCTGCGCGCCGCCCGTGACGATCCCCCGGTCGAGCAAGGCGATGCCGGGCGGAAGATCTAGGGCCAACGCCTCGGGGTGGAGGTCGCAGTAGCGCTGGATGGCGTGCCGGTCGATTTCTTCGTTCAAGGCGGCGGCGCGCGGGAAAAGCGTCCGCCATTGATCCAAAGTCCACCCCTTTGTGGTGGCACCGGCCACGGTTTCGACGCTGCCCAGGGGATGGGAACGACCGTCGCCAATATAGCCCTGCCGCCTTACGGGAAAGCGGTCGTCGGCCAAGCCGGCGGCGGTCGGTTGCTGGCTGGCAGCCAGCTCGGAGGTGGCGGCCAGCGGCAGGACGGCGGTAACACCCAGCGTGCGGGCGAGATCGCGGCGGGTGAAGGCCGGCCAAGCGGATGCCCGGCCTAGCCCGGCGTCTTGAGAGGAGGGGCGCTTCATCGACGCTATGCTCGCATGTCACACCCGAACTAAGAAAGGGGGGAAGCGCCTCGATCGATCGTGTTCGGCCTAATCGGTCGCGCGCGCCGCATCGCGCGTGAATATCAGGCCTTGGTGGCGGCGTTACGCGCCTTATTGGCTGTTTGCGACGACTGTGCGTCAATATGCTTCTTGATATCCTGCACGAATCGCGAATGGCGGACTCCGAAAAGAAATAGGTTCTGCAACCAGTTGGCGAAACCTCGGCAGGGACGCTTGATCTGGATCAAGAGAAGATAGCGATCGTCCTCGGTCTCGTTCCAGACTTCGTGATTGAACATATCGTCGAACACGAACGACTGCCCCTCCTCCCAGGCCACGATGTGGAGCTGGTCCGCGCCCTCGATGTGGATGCGGCACTTTTCGCGCTCACGGGGTACCTTAAGCGCGAGATGGTAGGTCAGCATACCCTTGGTCATGCCCCAATGGCGCGGGATATGACCGCCGGCTTCCATGACGGAGAAGCAGGCCGTGACTAGGCCTGGCACCGTCTCGATCAGCGAGGCGGTCACGGGCGCGCGGGCGCAATTCCCCTCCATGCGGTAGCCGTAACCTTTGAGGAAGAGAGACTTCCACCGACGGTCCGCCGCGATCCGGCCGTGATCAAAAGAGATGTCGCCGAGCGGCGGAATCTCTGCCGTGCGGATGGCGACCGCCTCGTCGCGAATGTCCTGCCAGCGCGCTTCCAAGACTGGGATCCAGGGAAAGTGGGTTTTGTCGATGATCGCCTGATCGGGGACCAAAGAATCGCGCAGGATGATGCGGTCGATCCTCGGGCGCAGTTCCTTGCCGATCTGGAACAGGGATTTGCCCGTGAATGGCACTTTCCATCCCCGGGCGTTGACCTTGTCATTCCACTTCAAATGCATCTCCGTGATAGTTCATCACATTAATCGGGCGGCACGCGGCCGCGCAGAAACATTTGCCCTATAGCAGAGGCTGGCCGCGATCGCGCGGAGTCATGCCAATCCAGGGCTGCGTTGCCCGCTTCTGCTCGCCGACGGCGGGATTGAGCGGACTGGCCGCCTCCAGCCGGGCGATGACGCCTTCCGTCACCATGTCGAGGCCTTCCGGAGAGAAGAAGCCACCGGGGACGAGGCAGCGATCGATCAGCACGCGGCAGAAAGCTGCGAAAGTCGCAGCGTCCGGTTTGCCGGGATCCTGCCAGAAATCGTCGAGCTTGCCCTGGAACGTCACGCCCTCGATATCATAGACGGCATGGCCGAGCGCGATCACGGGTACGTCGAAGGCGAGGGCGAGCGTGCCGCTGGTGCTGTTGATCGTCACCATTCCCTGCGCCCGGCGCGCGACGGGGGCGATGTCCCCGCTTTCGAGGTAATCGATGCGATCGGCGACTCCATGGAGCGCGGCCAGCGCCTCGGTTTCGAGCCGCCAGTCGCGCACGCCATTGTCCAGCGGATGCTCCTTGATGACGAGCCGGAGCGGCGTGGGGGCATGGGTGGCGAACGATGCGATCACTATGCGCAGCGCGTCATTCACTCCCGCGAAGGACGAATGGAGGCGGATCTGCGCATCCGAATCCAGTTGGAGCGGGAAGAGGACATAGGGATCACCGCGCTGCTCCAGCCTTGCTATCAGCGCCTCGGAGCGGGCGGCGGCTTCCTTCCGTCGCAGCAGTCGACGGGTCCAGCCCATCCCCTCGACCAGTGGATGCCACGGGCGGTGATTCTGCCAGTGCGGATAATACCACCGGGTCAGCACGTCGGCGGCGTTATAGGCGAGGCCCTCCAGCGCCCGGCGCCGGAAGGATGCGGGCGCCGGATGATGCTCGGGCGCCGGGGGAAGGGCGGCCGCCTGCTCGCGATACCAGGCCGGATCGCGCGGAAGGGTGGAATGGCCGTTAACGCCGCCCAGTTCCAGCGTGACCCAGCCGGGCCGGATATATCCTTCCTCGAAGACGTGCACCGGAACATGCAACTCACGACAGATCGGGATCGCGGCCATGTGAACGGGGCGGCAATCCCCGAACAGCACGACGTCGGTAATCCTGAGCCGTTTGATCAGGCGCTTTAGTTCGCTGGGCCAATTCTCCAACGATCCGCGATAGTCGATGCCGTTGGGAAGCCGCCAGAACAGGCGATCCCCCCCGTTGAAATTGACCTTGTGGATGCCGTAGCCGTCACGCCGCAACGCCTCGCCCACGCGCCGGAAGAGGGGGCCCATTAAGCCTTGGAGCAGAAGCACGTTCCGCTGCTCGAGTGCCGCCGCAGGCCCTGGCGCCGCGACTTGCGGCATCAGCACAGGACCTTCGAACGAATTCGGCATGCAATTGTCCCTCATTACTCGCACAGTGCGCGGCGTGCCCATCGCCTCTCACCGGCTGAGCAAGCGCGCTAGTAATTTTTTACGCTGCGGGCAAGCCGCCGGTCGTGACAGCCCGGGAATCAACGGCTATACGCGCGCCTCTTCTTACGCTTTCGCGCTGGCCGATTTAGGAACACGCGTAATAGAGACTGGTAACGTAGCGCATTGTGACGACTGATCTTCTTACTTTATTGGTCATAATGACGCTGTCGTTGTTTTTCGACGCGACCGTGCTCCCCTATTCACGTTCCATTCAGTTCTGGCATCGGCGCGAGATCCATCTACTCGTGGTAGTTGGCCTGTTTGGGCTGTTCCTCGCCGGTTCCGGCAACTTTTTTGCTGCCGGGCTGCTCACGATCGCATTGGTTGCACTGTTCGCGATTGTCTCCAACGCGAAATATAAGATGCTTGGCGAGCCGTTGCTGTTCTCGGACCTGGCGCTTTTCGCCGCGTTGTTCCGCCATCCGCGTTTCTATTTCACGGCCATTTCCGCATGGCAGCGCGTAGCGCTGATCATCGTGCCGTTTGTGCTGCTGATCGCACTCGCTAAGCTGTTCGTCGCGCGCATGGCTCCGCATTTAATCGGAGTCGCGCTGCTTTTTGCATCGGTTATGCTGCTGGCGGTGCGGCTTAGCGTCATGCTGAGGCGAGGGAATGCCTTACTGCCAGACGCAGAAGCCGACGTGCAGCGTTACGGGCTGATCGCGACGCTGCTGCTCTACTGGCTCCGCTGGCGCGCCATCGCGGATCCGGCTGCTGTGCCGAGCCTGCCGGTACGGGGATCCAAACCGGATGGGCGCCCGGAGCTTGTCCTAGTGGTGCAGTGCGAATCCTTCGCCGATCCGGTGGAGCTGACGGGTGATACCGGGCTCTCGCTCGCCGGGCTTGATGCGGCCCGAGGGATGGCTTGGCAATGGGGTGACCTCGCTGTCAGCGGTTTCGGGGCCTATACGATGCGCACAGAGTATGGCGTGCTGTTCGGCCGCAGCGAGCAAGCGCTCGGCTTCCGTCGCTACGATCCCTTCCTCACTGCGCGTGGCGAGACATCTTATGCCTTGCCGGCGCGGCTCGGGGAATCTGGTTATCAAAGCCTGTTTGTCCACCCGCACGACATGCGGTTCTACGGACGGGATCAGCTGATGCCGGCGATCGGCTTCCACCAGCTTGTCGGGCTGGACGGCTTTCCGCCGGTGCCGGCCGGCAATCGGTATGTCGACGATAGGACGCTCGGCAATGCGCTCGCCGGTCTTGCCGATAAATCCACCGAACCGACCCTGATCTACGCAGTCACGATGGAAAATCATGGCCCGTGGAGCAAAGACCGGCTGACCGGTGCGCCCGGGGGGCTCGGCTCCTATTTGCGGCATCTGCGGAACAGTGACGCGATGCTGTCGGCACTGATCGACCGCCTGCGCGGAACCGGCCGGCCGGTGCTGCTTGTCTTCTTCGGCGATCATCGGCCGAGCATACCCGGCGTTACGGAGCCAGGCGGACCGCGCCATACGCCCTACGTCATGCTGCGTTTCGGGGCTCGCGGCGAGATCCTCAGCGGTGCGAACAGGCGCGTCGATCTAACGCCTGACGCACTGCATCACGCTATTCTGCGCTGCATCCAGGGTGGAGCGGCGGGCAATCCCGTCAGCCCAGCGAAGGCGTAAGAGCGAGCAGCAGCCGATCGCGAACCGGGCGCGGAAGCAGTCGGTCGAGCCATCTCAGCCATGCGAAAGGCCAGGGCAGGACGACATGGGCCTTGCCTGCGGCGGCCGCGCGGGCAATGCGCGTGGCGGCGTCCGCAGGCGCCATCTGCAGCGGCTTCGGCCCGGTCACCGCTCGCCCAGCGGCCGTATCGATGAAGCCCGGTGATATGAGGGTGACGGAGATGCCATGCTGCGCCACTCCGATGCGGAGCGCATCTGCGAAGCGGGCGAGGCCAGCCTTCGACCCCGTATAAGCGGTGGCGAACGGCAAGGCGTGGAATGCCGCAGCGGACCCGACGAAGACAATCCCGCCACGCGATCGCTGGGTCATGCGCTGCGCAAGCGCCGATGCCATCGCGCAGGGCGCAACAAAATTAACCAGACCGAGGCGTCGAACCTGCTCCGCGCTCTCCACCTTTTCGTCCGCGGATCTTATATCGCCGAGGCCCGCGACAAAGAGAGCGAGGCTGATGGGAGCATCAGCGTCGGCCTCGCTCACCGCAACGATGGCGGCTTCCACGTCAGTCAAATCAAGCGACCGAAGCTCGGTATCGGCACCTGACAGCCTGCAGAATTCCCCCACAGCCTCAAGGCGCTCGGAGTTCCGACCCCACAGCAGCAGCGTTCGGCCGGGTGCTGCGTAGTGCCGAGCGAGTGCCTCACCGAGTTCGCCAGACGCCCCGGTTATAAGGATTCGATCAAGGGTCACGGCTATCGCTTCGTCATCATTTTACCGTCGCTTCATCCAAAATGGGTATGAAAATCCTATAATATTCCTTTGCTTGACAGAGATACAGTCGTCTGTTGATACCGCTCTGGTTATACGGTGCTGCAGCCTCGGCGGGAATTGATGAAGCACGAAGTGGTGTCTCGGCCGAGAATGCGGCTATTCCGAAGCGATCTGCTGGAGCGGACGACGGTCATCTCGCCGCGCGTATTCGCTTGCATTTGGGCAACGATCCTGTCGGTAACGGCGTGGATGACCATGGGTCGGGTGAGCGTCTCGGCCTATGCGGGGCTACTCATGTTGGGCCTTTTCACCTGGACGCTGTTCGAATATTCGCTGCATCGCTTTATCTTTCACTGGAAAACGCAATCCAGCGTTATCCAGTCGGTTGTCTTCGTGGTTCACGGCAACCATCATATCGATCCGAACGATCCCCGTCGCAATATGATGCCGCCGATCGTCAGCGTGCCGGTGTCGGCGGCAATCTGGGCCGCACTGCTGCTCATTATGGGGCCGGTGGGCTCCATCGTCTTCCTGGGCTTCGCCATTGGCTATGTCCTGTACGACAGCATCCACTATGCCTGCCACCAATTGCCGATGCGGCGCGGCGTGTTGCGGCAT
>Ga0207695_10002188_pt1 | contig 29491 bp, 23 predicted proteins | sample KBSC54metaG_FD_184354 | JGI IMG/M metagenome (GOLD analysis project Ga0207695, IMG submission 184354) | Corn rhizosphere microbial communities from Kellogg Biological Station, Michigan, USA - KBS C5-4 metaG (SPAdes) (version 2) | ecosystem: Host-associated > Plants > Roots > Rhizosphere > Soil...
AGCCTGGTATTTTCATAGGGGCTGGGCGTCGACCGCCACGCGCCCCTGAGAAGGGCGTTTTCTTCTCAGGGGCTTAGGGTGGTGCCACGACAGGGATTCGAACCCTGGACCTCAGCCTTACCAAGGATGCGCTCTACCACTGAGCTATCGCGGCGAATGGCGAGGCGCGGCTATAGCCAACGCCGAAGGCCGCGTGAAGCCCCAATCCACGCGAGCCGGCCTTGACCGGCGGGACCGAGCGCCGCACCCCTAGGGCATGGCGCGCGCCGAGACGGACCCGAAACCCAAGCCCACCGACAGGGAGCAGAAGCTCGCCCAGGCGCTGCGCGCGAACCTTCGACGGCGCAAGGCCGGGGAGCATCCCGCAGCAACCTCACCGCGCGGAACGAAAAGCGGCGACGACAGCTGAGCGGCCCTTTGCGCGGGTTCGCATCGCACGCTAGATATCGCTGCTCGCGCCGCCGCAAAGCTCCCCTGAAAGCACGGCCGTTTCGAAGGATTGGCATTGGACCGCATCGCCATCACCGGCGGCGCGCGGCTGAAGGGAGAAATCCCGATCAGCGGCGCCAAGAACTCGGCCATCAAGCTGATGGCGGCGAGTCTTTTGACGGAAGACACCCTGCGGCTGACCAACATGCCGCGGCTGGCCGACACCCGGTTCCTCGGCAAGCTGTTGCAGCGGCTGGGGACCGAAGTGGTGGAATCCGAAGGCGAAGACGGCCCCGAGACGTTGCTTCGAACCCGCGAGATCACCAGCGGCTTTGCGCCATATGACCTGGTCCGGCAGATGCGGGCGTCGTTCAACGTTCTGGGACCGCTCTTGGCGCGAACCGGCCAGGCGAAGGTTTCGCTGCCTGGCGGCTGCACCATCGGGGCGCGTCCGGTGGACCTGCACCTGAGGGCGCTTGAGACGTTGGGCGCCCGGATCGACCTGCACGAAGGCTATGTCTACGCACAGGCGCCGCGGGGCCTGAAAGGCGCCCGGATCGATTTCCCCTTCAATTCGGTGGGCGCCACGGAGCATGCCATGCTGGCCGCCGTACTTGCGGACGGCGAGACCGTAATCACCAACGCGGCCTGCGAGCCGGAGATGGCCGATCTGGCTGACTGCCTGAATGCCATGGGCGCTCAGGTGACCGGGGCCGGGACATCGACAATCCGCATTCAGGGCGTGAGCCGGCTCCATGGCGCAACGCACGCCGTCATGCCGGACAGGATCGAGACGGGTACCTATGCGCTGGCTGCGGCCATGGCGGGCGGCGAGGTGCGGCTGTCGCGGACCCGCAGCGACTTCATCCAGGCGATGATCGACAAGATGGTCGAGGCCGGTGTCGAGGTCACACCGAACAACGACGGCCTGACGGTGCGGCGGAACGGCGGGCTATTGAAGGCGGTGGAGTTTGAGACCAGCGTCTATCCAGGCTTCCCCACCGACCTGCAGGCGCCGTTCATGGCGCTGATGACGCTGGCCGATGGCGAGAGCATCATCCGGGAGACCATCTTCGAGAACCGCCTCATGCATGCGCCGGAGCTGCGCCGTATGGGCGCCGACATCAGCGTCCAGGGGGGCGAGGCGCGAGTGCGCGGGGTGGACCACCTGACGGGCGCCCAGGTGATGGCGACGGATTTGCGGGCGTCGGTCTGCCTGGTGATCGCGGGCCTCGCGGCGCAGGGCGAGACGATGGTCAACCGCGTCTATCACCTCGACCGCGGTTTCGAGCGGCTGGAAGAGAAGCTGGGGGCCTGCGGAGCGGACATCCGCCGGATCCGCGGCGATGGCGAGGGCGACGAGGACTAGGCGATGGGGAAGACCGCGCCCCTTCGCCTGCTAGCCCAAGACGCCGACGACCTGGCGATCATCTCGGCCGCCATGCAGGACGCGGTCGCCAAGGTGGGCGACATCGCCTACGAGGCCAAGGCGCGCCTGCTGACCATCGCGTTCAACCGCTACTGCTGGGAATCCGGCGGCAGCGAGCGCGTGCGCTCAGCCCTGCAGCTGGGCGGCGTCATGAAGGTGCAGGCGCGGAAGATCCGCCGTGGCGCTCGCGATGCGGTGCTCGAGGTGCTGGCGGTGACGTTCAAACCAGACGAGGCGCCCGGCGGCACCATCACCATCAGCTGCGCCGGCGGCGGCGACCTGCGCGCGATCGTGGAATGCGTGGACGCCGTGCTGGCGGATGTGTCCGAGCCCTGGCCAACGCCGCGGGCCCCGGCGCACGCAGATTAGGTCCGTCGGCATGGCGCTCATGCGAGCGCGCCGCTAAAGAGGCCGCGCCATGCGCCGCTTCCGTTTCACAGACGCCGATTTCGCGACGGCCTTCTCCGCCTTCATCGAGGAGCGCCGTGAGACGCCGGAAGAGGTGGACGCAGTGGTGCGCAAGGTCATCGCCGATGTCCGTTCCGAAGGCCTGGCGGCCTTATTGCGCTACGCCAAGGAATTCGATGGCGTCGAACTGGACGAGCAGTCCACGCGCCTGGAGGACGCCGAGATCGAGGCCGGGGCGCATGCCTGTCCGCCGGCGGTTCGCGAGGCGATCACCTTCGCCGCGGAGCGCATTCGCAACTATCACGTCCGTCAGTGGCCGGCGGACCTGACCTTCACCGACGAAGCCGGTGTCGAACTGGGCTGGCGCTGGACGCCCCTGGAGTCGGTCGGGATTTACGTGCCGGGCGGCCGCGCGGCCTATCCGTCCACCGTGCTGATGAACGCCGTGCCGGCGGCGGTCGCAGGCGTTGCGCGGATCGCCATGGTGACCCCGCCGGGGCGGCTGCAGCCAGCGGTGCTGGCGGCGGCCAGGGTCGCCGGCGTCACTGAAATCTGGCGGGTCGGCGGCGCCCAGGCGGTGGCGGCGCTGGCCTATGGCGCTGGGCCGATCCGGCCGGTGGACAAGATCGTGGGACCGGGCAACGCCTTCGTGACGGCGGCCAAGCGTCAGGTCTATGGCGCGGTTGGCATCGATGCGCTGGCGGGTCCCTCGGAGATCGTCGTGGTGGCCGACGCCTTGAACCGCGCCGACTGGATCGCCGCCGACCTTCTGTCACAGGCCGAACATGATCCAGCCGCGCAGGCGATCCTGATCACCGACGACGAAGCCTTCGCGGCCAAGGTCGAGGCGGCCGTGGAACAGCAGCTTGCGACGCTCTCAACCGGCATGGACGCTGGGGCCTCGTGGCGCGACCACGGAGCGGTGGTCATCGCGCCACTCGAGGAGTCGCCGGGTCTCGTCGACCAGATCGCGCCAGAGCACGTCGAGTTCGCCGTGGAGAACCCGGAGCGCCTTTCTGACCGGGTGCGGCACGCCGGCGCGATCTTCCTGGGCCGTCATGCGCCTGAAGCGATCGGCGACTATGTGGCGGGCTCGAACCACGTGCTGCCCACCAGCCGGGCGGCGCGCTTCTCATCCGGGCTGTCGCTGTATGACTTCCTGAAGCGGACCTCCCTCATAAAGTGCGACGAAGCCGCCTTTGGGCGCCTGGCGCCAGCGACCATCGCGCTCGCCGAGGCCGAGGGGCTGCCGGCGCACGCCCGCTCGGCGGCGATCCGCATGGGCCAAGGCTGACGACAGGCCCAAAACAAACCTTGTTTCCAGGGTAGGGTGAGGACCCTCCAAACCTTCCGCGAGATCCCGATGAGCTCCGCCGAGACACCGCCCCCCGGCGCCTGGTCCAAGATCCTCGCGCCCTATCGCAGTCCCGGGACCGCTCGCAGCATCTTCGAGGTCAGCGTCACCGTCGGACCTTTGCTGGCGATCTGGGCCGTGGCCTGGGCGCTGCACGCCAGGGGCTGGTGGTGGGCGGCCCTCCTGCTGACGATCCCTGCAGCCGGCTTCCTGGTCCGCTTGTTCATGATCCAGCACGATTGCGGACACGGCTCATTCTTCCGCAACCGTCAGGCGAATGAGTGGGTTGGCCGGATCGCCGGGGTCTTCACCATCACGCCCTACGACTACTGGCGGCAGAGCCACGCCATGCACCATGCGACGTCCGGCAACCTGGACCGCCGGGGGGGGCTTGGGGTCATCGAGACCCTGACGGTGGACGAATACCGGGCCCTGCCGCGAATGCGCCGGCTGGGCTACTGGCTCTACCGCAATCCGGTCGTGATGTTCGGCCTGGGTCCTCTCTATGTCTTCTTCATCAGCCAGCGCCTGCCGATCGGCATGATGCGGCAGGGCTGGCGGCCGTGGGTCAGTGTCATGGGCAATGGCGTGGCGGTCGCCTTCGGCCTCGCGGGCCTCATCTGGCTGTTCGGCGTCGCCCCGGTGCTGATCGTGAATGTCGTCACCATGCTGATCGCGGCGACGATCGGCGTGTGGCTCTTCTATGTGCAGCATCAGTTCGAGGGCGCCGTGTGGGCTCGCAATAGCGAGTGGAAGCGCGACCACGCCGCCCTTGCGGGGAGTTCGCACCTCGATCTGCCGCAGCCGCTGCGCTGGTTCACCGGCAACATAGGCATCCACCACGTACATCACCTGTCGAGCCGCATTCCGTTCTACCGCCTGCCGAAGGTGCTCAAGGATCACCCGGAGCTGAAGGCGCTGAGCCGCGTCGGGTTCTGGGAAAGTTTCCGCTGCGCCCGGTTAGCGCTCTGGGACGAGGCGGCCGGCCGACTGGTTTCCTTCCGTGAGGCGCAGCGCGTGGGCTGACCGCAAAGCAGACTCTTCGATCTCCGATACGCCCGGCGCTTGTCGCGCCGGGCGTTTTTCTTTGTCTGCCTCACGCCTCTTCGCAGGTGCGGGATGACGCGGGGCGCCGGTATGCCATAAAGCGTGGGTGACGCCTTTCCGCTCGGACGCCCATGGCCGACGACGACCGCCAGATGCACCGCCTGCAGACCGTCGAGCTCGATGAAGAATCGCTCGCCGCGGCCTCACGCGACCAGGAGCAGGAGCGGCAGATCGCGATCTTCGACCTGCTGGAGGAAAACCATTTCCATCCCGAAGGCGCCGAGCGCGGTCCCTATGACCTGAAGATGGGGCTGGTGGAGAACCGCCTGGTTCTCGACGTGCGTGGTCCAAGCTACGAGAGGCGGCACATCCTGTCGCTGTCGCCGTTCCGCGGCCTGATCAAGGACTACTTCCTGATCTGCGAAAGCTACTACCAGGCGATCCGCAGTTCGACGCCGGCCCAGATCGAGGCCTTGGACATGGGCCGGCGCGGCCTGCACAACGAGGCCTCGGAGCTGTTGCAGACCCGGCTCGCGGGCAAGGTCGAGACGGACATCGACACGGCCCGTCGGCTCTTCACCCTGATCTGCGCCCTGCATTGGCGGGGCTAGGGACAGATGCCGGCTGATTCCTCGCCGCTGCTGCCCGGCGCGGTGCTCTTCGCCTGCAACCTCAACCAGGTGCGCTCGCCCATGGCCGAAGCCCTCCTCAAGCGCCTGGCGGGCGACCGGATCTATGTGGATAGCTGCGGCCTGAAGCGCCCGGGGCTGGTGCATGACGAGGCGCGCGATGAGGAGGTGCCCGCCTCGGTCGATCCGTTTGCTGAGGCGGTGATGGCGGAATTGGGCTGCGAACTCGCTCGCCACCGGCCGAAGAGCTTCGACGATCTGGAGGATGCCTCCTTTGACCTGGTCATCTCCCTGACGCCGGAGGCGCAGCACCGCGCAGTTGAACTCGCCCGCGGGCGGGCGGCGGACATTGAGTACTGGCCGACGCTCGATCCCACCCTGGTCGACGGCTCGCGGGAGGCGCGGCTGGACGCCTATCGCGCGGTTCGCGACGCGCTTGCCAGGCGGATCGCCGAGCGCTTCGCAAACGTGGGTGCGTCGCCCATCGACCTTGCCCCGCCCGGTGCGCTATGATTTCAGGCTCTAGCTGCGGCTCGCGACCTGACATAAGGGCGCGGGCCGTCATTTTATCCTCGGTTTGGAGCCTGCATGGCGAAAGAAGAATTGCTGGAGTTCCCGGGCACGGTCAGTGAAGTCCTGCCCAACGCGACCTTCCGCGTGAAACTTGAGAACGATCACGAGATCATCGCCCATACTGCCGGCAAGATGCGCAAGAACCGCATCCGCGTCTCGGCTGGCGACAAGGTGCTCGTGGAGATGACGCCCTACGACCTCACCAAGGGCCGCATCACCTTCCGCGTCCGCTAGACGCGTCCGGCTCCGTGCCGCAACCGCCGCCGCGCCTGGTGCTCGCCTCCGCAAGTCCTCGGCGGCTGGCGCTCCTGCGCCAGATCGGCCTGGAGCCGCACGCTGTGGAAGCCGCCGAGATCGACGAATCCCCCCTCAAGAATGAGACGCCGCGGCGCCTCGCACTACGGCTCGCCCAGGCCAAGGCCGAGGGAGTCGCTCGCCGGCACGGCCAGAGCCATGTGTTGGGCGCCGACACTGTGGTGGCGGTGGGGCGGCGCGTCCTCCCCAAGGCGGAGAGCGGCGAGGAGGTGCGCCTCTGTCTGGGCCTCCTGTCGGGGCGTGCACACCGGGTATTGACCGGCCTCTGCGTCCTGGCTCCGGATGGACGCCGCGGCCTGCGGCTCGTGGAAAGCCGACTTCACATCAAGCGCCTGACCGAAGCCGAGATCGCCGGCTACGTGGAAAGCGGGGAGGGGATCGGCAAGGCCGGTGGCTACGGCGTCCAGGGCCGGGCCGCTCGCTTCGTTCAGAGCCTGCAGGGCTCCTATTCCGCCGTCGTTGGCTTGCCCCTCTATGAGGCGGCCAACCTGCTGGCCGGCCTCGGCTACCCCGTGTCATGAGCGAGCGGCGTATCTATCTCGACCGAGGCGTCGGCGAGAGCCGCGGCGTTGTGACTCTGGACGGCCGTCCGGAGCGGCTGCTCCTGCGCCGGGATGACGATGATCCGCGCCTGAGGCTCGGGGCGCGGCTGGTGGCGCGCGTCGCCAGCCTGGAGCCGGCGCTGGGCGCGGCCTTCCTCGACCTTGGCGGCGCGGCCGAGGCGATCCTGCCGTTCCGACCCGATGCGCGGCCCGTGCGCGGGCAAGCCATAGAGGTCGAGATCCGCGGCGAACCGCGGCGCGGAAAGCTGGCGGTGGCGCGGGCCATCGGGAGCGGAGAGGGCGATCCCCGGCTGCTGGCCGCCGCGCCGGACATCGCCGCGGAGCTGGACGCCCTGTCCCACGGCGCCAAGCTGGTGGAGGGTCGCACAGCCCGGGACGTCGCGGACGAAGCCGAGACCGAGGCCATCGAGGCCGTCCATGCGCTTCCTGGCGGCGGCGAGATCGCCATCGAGCCGACCCGCGCGCTCACCGCCGTCGACGTGGACCTCTCCGACCGCAAGGGCGGCGACGCCAAGCGGGTCACACGGCAGGCGAACCTCGCGGCTCTTGGCATGGCCGCACGGCTATTGCGGCTGAAGGGCCTGGGCGGCATCGTGGTCATCGACCTGGTGGGACGCGGCCATGACGGGAACGCCCTGATGGCGGCGGCCCGCGCGGCCTTCGGCCCGGATAATCCCGGCGTGGCGATCGGTCCAGTCGGCCGGTTCGGGACCATGGAGCTCTCGCTGCCGCGACGCAGCCAGCCGCTGCTGGAGCGCCTGTGCCGGGCGGACGGCGCGCTCAGCGACCGGACCCTGGCCCAGCGGCTGATCCGTCGGCTGCAGGCGGAGGGCGAGGCCATGCCGGGCGCCCGCCTGATGGCCGTTTGCGCCCCTGAGATCGCCAAGGCCGCGGCCCCGCTTGCCGTTCTGCTGGCTGAGCAGATCGGCGCGCGGTTCGAGATCCGGGCCGACCCGGCCGCGCCGCGCGACCGGCTGGACGTGAGCGCGGCGTGAGCTCGCCGGCGTGCCCCATCTGCGGCAAGCCCGCGGACACGGACCATCGGCCGTTCTGCTCGCGCCGGTGCGCCGACGTCGATCTCAACCGCTGGCTCAGCGGCCGTTATGTTATCCCGGCTGTGGAAGATGAGGACGGCCCGTCGGACGACGGCGAAGCTGACGGCTAGCCCACGCGCGCGGCCTCTGCGCCCCTCGCTGGACTTCCGAAAGCGCCTCTTCTATAGACGCGGCTCCCCGCGACGGGACCTTCGCCTGGGTAGCTCAGTTGGTAGAGCAGCGGATTGAAAATCCGCGTGTCGGTGGTTCGAATCCGCCCCCAGGCACCACTCCCCGCCTGACTTTCTATCGCGACCTCAGACCCGCTCGCCCGGCCTGTGCGGTGGCCCCTATCGGAAGGCGCTTGCACGTCGCCAGGCCCGGCCGGGAGCCTCGCCGTGAAGTCATCTGCCTTCGGGGACCCGCCGCTTCTCCCGGCCTGTCAGGGCTGTGGGCCGTGTTCGATGCAGCATCGACTACTTCCCCCCAACCTCGCCCGCCGGGAGCTGGACGGGGTGTGAGATTACATTTGTGAAACACATTCCGCACCGCAACATTAAATACCCGTAACGGTAGAAATCGCTCGGCCTCCCCTCTGATACAGATTTGTGCAGTGCAAAAGCCGATAGGGCGCCGCAGGACATTCGCAAGCCCCCGTTATCGTCTGCCCCCTTGACGCCTCATTAACAGGTTGCCAAAGGACCGGAGCCGCACGTCTAAGATAGCGGTGAGACCTCCGACGTCCTCGGGCGGAAGGGGTCGCCTCGCGCCTTCGGAACGTCGCCCCTGCATTCGTGTCGGGACTACGCGTTACGGGTCGCGGCGCAGCGACAGCGGCCCGACGTCCCGGCCCGAGCGATCGGATCAGGACGGCGGGATTATTTCAACTAGGGTGGAGACGCTCTCGCGCGACGACCCTTTGGCCACTCGTGCTAGACCAACCAGGAACTGGCGACAGATGTTCGACAACAAACTGAAGACCCCTTTCATCGCTCTCGTCGGCGCGGTTGCGCTGATGGCCAGCGCCCCGGCGTTCGCCCAGAATGCCGCTCCGGCTCCCGCCGCCGCCCCGGCCGCGGCCCCCGCCGCCGACGCGGCGGCTCCGGCCGCCGCTCCCGCTCCCGCCGCCGATGCGTCGGCCGATACGAGTCTTCCGCCGCAGATGAAGCATGCGGGCAAGATGGGCATCGGCACCATGTTCATGGACGCCAAGCCCGTCGTGAAGGTCGTGATGCTCGGCCTGCTGTTGGCCTCGATCTTCTCGTGGACCCTGCTGATCACCAAGCTTCTCGAGTTCCGCGCGCTCAACAACGTCTCGGACAGCTTCCTTGAAGCCTTCCGCGGCGCGAAGTCGATCAACGACATGGGGCGCATCGCGGTGGCCGAGGAGTTCGACGGCAACCCGCTGGCCGACATGGCCGCCGCCGCCGCTCAGGAAGTCGAGCTGTCGCGCCAAGCGGGTCTGCACGTGGCCGGCGAGCACCGCGAGACGACGCTGAACCGCGCCGAACACGCGGTGGCGGCTGTCCAGGCCTCGCTGACGCGGCGCCTTTCCAGCGGCATGCAGTTCCTGGCCTCGGTCGGTTCCAATGGCCCCTTCATCGGCCTGTTCGGCACCGTCTACGGGATCATGGACTCGTTCATCGGGATCGCGAACACCAACACTACCAACCTCGCGGTCGTGGCGCCCGGCATCGCCGAAGCCCTGCTCGCTACGGGCCTCGGTCTGTTCGCGGCCATTCCGTCGGTTATCTTCTACAACTACTTCCAGACGCGCATTTCGGCCTACGGGGCGCGGACGGAAGGGTTTGTGGCTGAGCTGATGAACGCGATCTCCCGGCAGCTCGACAAAGGAGCCTAAGCCAGATGGGAGCCAAACTTTCAGGCTCTGGGGGCGGCAAGTACGAGGAAGAAGCGAACAGCAGCATCAACGTCACGCCGTTCGTGGACGTCATGCTGGTCCTGCTGATCATCTTCATGGTGGCGGCGCCTCTGGCGGCCGTCACGGTGAAGGTGGAGCTTCCTCCAGCGGTCGCCAAGCCGGGCACCAACCCGCCCAAGCCGGTCTACATCTCGATCCAGCCCAACGGCCGGATCTTCATCCAGGACTTCCCGACCGACCTCGCCACGCTGGGCGACGACCTTCGCAAGCAGGTGGGGGCCAAGCGGGACCCGGCGCACGAGCGGATCTTCATCCGTGGGGACAAGAACGTGACCTACGGCGACTTCATGGGCGTGATGAACATGTTGCAGGACAACGGGTTCTACAGCGTGGCCCTGGTCGGCGAAGACAATAACAAGTGAGGCGGTGAGGCATGTCTGATACATCACCGCGTGGCCCCACGACGGCTCCGCTACAGGGTAGCCACAACCCGTTCGACGACCCGCGGCCGAAACGCAGCAAGGGCGTCACGATCGCGATCATCATCTCGGTCGTGGTGCACGCGGCTCTGTTCATCTATCTCTGGACCAGCAAGTTCCAGCCGAACTTCAAGGAGTACTCCGACGACGTGACGGACGTGGCCATGGTCAAACCCGTGCCGCCTCCACCGCCGCCGCCGCCGCCGCCGCCGCCGCCGCCCAACACCCCGCCGCCTCCGCCGCCGAAGCTACAGCCCCGGCCGCCGGTCAATCTGCCGAACGTCCCTTCGATTCCGCCGCTGGTGGCTCCCCCCGTGGAGCACCACATTGAGGAACCGAAGCCGCCGGCTCCGCCGCCGCCCGAGCCGCCGCGTCCGTCCGTGATCACGCAGCCGGACTGGTCGCGCAAGCCGAACGCCGAGGATATGTCGAAGTATTATCCCGAGCGGGCGTCGCGGATGAGCATCGAGGGTTCGGCGACGATCAGCTGCACCGTAAATGCTCGCGGCACCCTGGAGAATTGCTCCGTCACGTCGGAGACGCCCTCTGAAGCGGGCTTCGGCGACGCGACCCTGAAGCTGAGCAAGCTCTTCAAGATGCGCCCTCAGACGAAGGACGGCGCGCCTGTGGAAGGTGGCACGGTCCGCATCCCAGTCCGCTGGGTGCTGCCGAAGGGCTGACCCCGGTCAAAGTCCGAACCAAGACCAAGCCCCGGCGGCGAAAGCCTCCGGGGCTTTTTCTTTGCCTGCCTTCACATGGCCCGCGGCGCGCCGCATTCTGGGTGGGATGACCGGCATTCGGCGAGCGGACGGGCGAAGGTGAGCGAGGCCGCCATGCGAGGTCCGCGCCCCGGGCCGCCCCCGGGGAAGGCTGGCGACGACGTGCTGTTCATCGCCATCACCGCGGCGATCATGGCGGTGGTGCTCACCTTCAACGCGCTCAACGTCAGTCACGAATGGGCGCGCAACGGCCATCCGCTGGAGTCTTGGGAGCCATTTGTATGGGAGGGTTCCAGCGGCCTTTTCTTCCTATTGCTGGCCCCGCTGATCCTGGCGCTGACCCGCCGGGTCTGGCCGATCGACCCGCCGCAGTTTCCGAAACTCGCCATCCACCTGGCCGCTGCGGTCGGCGTCTCCCTGGCGCACGTGGTGGCTATCGGAGCCCTCCGTTGGGCGGTCTACCTGGCCGCGCACCGCCACTACGACGCCTTCGGCCCGCTGGGCGACTGGCCGTACGAGCTGCGCAAGGATGTCCTGATCTACGCCGGCCTGGTCGCGGTCTACGTGGTGTGGCGCAAGCTTCGCGACAGCCCCGCCGAGCCGACCGCCGCGTCGGGCCAGGTCCTGGAGGTCCGCGACGGCGCCCGGCGCCATTTCGTGCCGCTGGCCGAGGTGATCTGGATCGAGGCGGCTGGCAACTACGTCGAGTTGCATCGCGGCGGTGGCGGTCTGCTGCACCGCGCCTCACTCTCCGAGATGGAGCGCCGATTGCAGACGGCCGGGTTCGTACGCATCCACCGCTCGCGCCTGGTGCGCCGCGAGGCTGTGGCCGCGGTGGAGTCGCGGCCGACCGGGGACTTTGTCGTGCGCCTGCGCGATGGCCGCGAACTGGCCGGTAGCCGGCGCTATCGTCGGCCGCTGCTCGCCGATTGACTTGATCGCGGCGCGCCCCGCGACTAGAACCGCCCCTCGCGATGGGCCGGCTTAGCTCAGTTGGTTAGAGCGCTAGATTGTGGATCTAGAGGTCCTCGGTTCGAGCCCGAGAGCTGGTACCATCGCCGTCCCACCACCCTTATCCTAGGCAGCGGCCGTTGCCGGACCGGCTCGGCCGCGGACGAACGGCTGCGGCGCCCAGCGCACCAGCGAACGCCAGGCCCATTCGAACGGGCCGTAGTGGAAGCGCGCCAGCCAGGGCTTGCTCCACGCCAGGATGAAGACCCAGACGCCGGCCACCACCGCCAGTTCTTGGAACCGTGACAGCCGGGCGTAAAGGCCCAGGCCGAAGCCGCAGAACACCAGCGTCGTGATGATCGAGGTCATCAGGTAATTGCTGAACGCCATGCGCCCGGCCGCCGCCAGCCGGCTCACCACCGCCCCCGCCGCGCCCGAGCGGACGATCAGCAGGATGACGCTGGCGTGGGCCAGGGCGATGAGCGGCCGGGTGACCTGCTGCCAGGTCTCCAGCCGGTTGAGCGCCAGCGGATCGAAATGCGACTGCTGGATCCGCCAGGCCAGCCAAGCCGTGGCCGGGGCGGCCAGCAGATAGCCCACGGCCAGCGTCGCGAGGTAGGCTCCCCGCGACCACCTGAGCGTGAAGAAGCCGCTGCGGAACAGCGCCATGCCGAGGAACATCTGGCCGATCGCCTCAGGGATCTCGTCGGTGGGCATCAGGTACATCTGCAGCAGCCTGGCCGCCTGGGCCCGGACCTGCAGGGCGTCCATGAAGCCGCCGCGGAAACCGGCGATCTCCACGGCCTTCAGGGCCTGCGAGGGCGCCACGAGCTGCGAGGCCTCGCGCCAGGCCGCCAGGGCCGCCGGCGTTGCTCCGGGGGTCGCGGCCGCGGCGTGGAGCGCTTTCAACTGGTCGGCGACGAAGATGTTCGCTGCCAGCAATCCCGCCAGGATGGCCACCCCGATGGCCACCTGAACCCGCACACCCAGTTTGCGGAACGGAAAGATCACCAGCCCGGCCAAGGCGTAGGTCACCAGGATGTCGCCCCACCACAGGAAGTAGGCGTGCAGCATCCCGAAGGCGAAGAGCCAGAACATCCGGCGGTAGTGGGTCGCCGCCGGACCCGGACGCCCGCCCTCGGCGCGTTCCGCGATGAGCACGGCGCTCGCGCCGAACAACATGGTGAAGAGCGCCCGCATCTTGCCGTCGGTGAGCACGTTGTTCACCGCCCAGGTCCAGAGGTCCGCGCCCGTCGAGCCGCCGGCGTAGGTGGGGTCGAGGTAGGCGAAGGCGGGCAATCCCATGCCCACGATGTTCATCAAGAGGATTCCGAGCACCGCGAAGCCGCGGACCGCGTCGATGGAGACGTGGCGGTCGCCCGCCGCCCCGGCAGTGTCCGACATGGCCGTCCCGTCCCCATGGTTCCCGTCAGGCGAGCATGGGCGCACGGCGGGGCGTGTCAACGGCGTACCGCGCGGGCGAATTCGCCCCCTTGGCGGAGTGGCTCGTCAGCGCGCGCGTGCTAAACCTCAGGTCGATTCCGGCGGCCGTCGCGGCCCCGCTGACGGAGACCGCTGGTGAAGCGCCTGCCCCTTACCGGCCTCGGGATCGGATTGGCCGCCGCCGCCGCCCTCCTGGCGTCCTGTCATCGTCCCGTCGACCAGGCCCGCACGGCCGCCCCGCCGGTCCCGGCGGGTCCCGAGCGTGCGGGACCCGTGCATTGGAATGCGTCCGCCGGGCGGTTCGAGATGAACGGCGCACCGCTGAAGACCGCCAAGCTCTGGACCTTTGACGGCTCCACCGACGGCTTCACCGCGCTGGGCAGCAAGATCACGCCAGCGGTGGGGCAGGGGATCGCCGTGACCGTGGCCGACCCGACGATCCGGTCACCCAAAGGCCTCAATGTCCCTGGCGGCCAGTATCCGCTGGTGCTCGTACGCCTGACCCGCACGGCCCCAGGGGCGCTCTGGGACGGCGCGCTGGCCTATTCCACGACGACTCACGCCGAAAGCGCCAGCTATCTCGGCAAGCCAATATCCGGCGCCGATCCCGCCGTGGGCGAGACCACCACCCTGGTCTACGACATGAGCCGTCAGCCGGTGGGCGCCCCGGACTGGGTCCAGTCCACCATCGACCAGATCCGCTTCGATCTCGAGGACAAGCCGGGCGGTGGCTTCCTGATCCGCCAGATCGCCATCGCCGAGAACCCGGCGTCTCCCTCCGCGCCGGCGCCGGCGGCCGCGCCTGCCGCGAAGCCCTGAACGCGATCGGGCCGGGGGGCGTAGGTCGTGGTTTTCAGCTCGGTTATCTTCATCTTCTATTTCCTGCCGATCTTCCTGATCGGCTACTACCTGTCCGGCTGGCGCGCGGGGGCGCTTCTGGTCGGCAGCGCGGCCTTCTATGTGTGGGGGGAGGGCGCTTACGTCTTCCTGCTGTTCGGCCTGATCGGGCTCAACTACGCAGGCTCGCGCTGGCTCGATGCGAGCCGCCAGCAGTCACGCCGCCTCGCCATACTGACGGCCCTGGTGGTCGCCGATTTCGCGGTCCTGGGCTTCTTCAAGTATTCCGAGTTCCTGGCCCACAACCTGAACGGACTGGCCGGCCGGGCGCTCCTGCCGGAGGTCCACCAGAAGCTTCCGCTGGGCATCTCCTTCTTCACCTTCCAGCTGGTGAGCTACGTCGCCGACGTGCACCGCGGGTCGGTGAAGGTGGAACGCGACCTCATGCGGTTCGCCGCCTACATCCTGATGTTCCCGCACCTGATCGCGGGGCCCATCGTGCGCTACGCCGACATCCGCGACGAGATGCACGCCGACCGGCGCACGACCGCCCATGTGGGACTGGGTTTCCAGTATTTCATCGTGGGCCTTTGCCAGAAGGTGCTGATCGCCAACACCGTCGCGCCCTTGGCCGACCATGCCTTCGCCGCCGATCTCGTGCGGCTGGACGCCACCACCGCCTGGCTGGGCGTCTGGGCGTACACCCTGCAGATCTATTTCGATTTCTGCGGCTATTCGAACATGGCGATCGGCCTCGCCTTCCTTCTCGGCTTCACCTTCCCGAAGAACTTCGACTACCCCTACATCGCCCAGTCGATCACCGACTTCTGGCGGCGCTGGCACATGAGCCTGTCGTCCTGGTTCCGCGACTACGTCTACATCCCCCTGGGCGGCAACCGGCAGGGCCAGTGGCGCACGGTGCGCAACCTGCTGGTCGTCTTCTTCCTCACGGGGCTGTGGCACGGGGCGGCCTGGCGCTTCATCGTCTGGGGCCTCTATCACGGCGCCTTCCTGATGCTGGAGCGGTTCGGCCTGGGCCGTCTCTTGGAGCGCCTGCCACGCCCGGCGCGACATCTTTATGCGATGCTGGTGGTGATGGTGGGCTGGGTGTTCTTCCGCGCCGACAGCCTGCCGGCCGCCCTCAGCTACCTGGGCCAGATGGGCAGCCCCGGCCGCTTCCTGCCGCCGGACCCGGCGCTCGCCATCCTCATCAACGCCCAGTCGCTCGCGGCGCTGTTGGCGGGCTCATTCTTCGCCGCGCCGCTGCTGCCGGCCGTGATGCAGCGCCTGCGCACGCCGCGCGCTGAACCGCCGCGCCCGGATCTGCCGGGGCGGCTGGAAACCCGCAGCGTGCACGCCTTGCCGATCCCGCTGCTGGCCACGGGCTTCGTGCTGTCGATCGCCATCCTGGTCGGCTCGACGCTCAATCCCTTCCTCTATTTCCGGTTCTAGGATGGCGCTCGCTTCACAGCTCCATTGGCGATTGCTGGTCGGGACGATCCTCGTCTTGATGGCCGCGGCCTGGCTGGCCCCGCGCTGGATCCCGGCTCCGAAGATTCAGGAGAACCGGGTCCTGGCCGCGCCGCCGGTCCTGCCGCACCGGCTGGCGGACGTGCGCGCCTTCCGCGAGGCGGCCGACCCCTATGTGGCCGACCATTTCCCGGTCCGGCCGCATCTCATCGGAGTGCTGAACCGCCTGCGGATGCTGGTGGGCGTCAGCGGTTCGAAGCGGGTGATCGTCGGCCGCGACGGGTGGCTGTTCTTTGACGACGACACCCATCTGGGGGGCAGCCGCAACCAGCCGCCCATGGACCGGCCGGAGATCCGCAACTGGCTGGTGAGCTTCGCGGCGCGCACCGAGGCGCTGCGGGCGAGGGGTATTCCCTATCTTGTGGTCGCGACCCCCGTGAAGGAGACCATCTATCCGCAATACGCGCCGGCCTGGTACCGTCCAACCTCGGACCGCGCCACTCTGATGCTTCCGAAGCTGGCCGCAGAAGCCGGCGCGGGCGAGGTCCTCTATCTGCATCCCGATGTCGCCGCCGCGACGGCGCGCGGAGAGAAGACCTATAGCCGTCACGACACCCATTGGACGGGCTACGGCGCCTATGCGGGCTATGTCGGGCTCATGCGGCGCCTGCACGCCATGGGACTTACCGACGAGGCCAAGCCCCTTTCGGCGTTCAACCTGATGCCTCCGGCGCCCAACCGGCCGCGCGACCTGGCGCTCATGCTGGGCGTCGCCAGCCTGGTGCACATCGACTTTCCGCACATCGACAACCTCGATGGCGAGCGCAAGATCCAGATCACATATCTTACCGACAAGACGGACTGGACCTCGCCCCAGGTGGTCGACACCGGCGAGGTGGGCAAGCCGGTCCTGCTGATGACCCGTGACTCGTTCTCCAACGAGATCTTGCCGTTCCTCTATCCCCACTTCAGCCGCATTATCCTGGCGCATAACCAGGACGGCTCCTGGCGGCCGGACCTAATCGATCGCTTCAAGCCGGACATCGTCATGCTGGAGGTCGTCGAACACGGCCTGCGGGTTTCCATGGGCGGTGCGCCGCCCGTCTCGGCGGCCGCCGCCGCGCGGATCGATAGCGTCCTGACCGCAAGGCACGTCGGCGAAGTCTCGCGGTTGAAAGGGTTTGCGCCGATCGATCCGTCGATGTTGCGCGCCCTGACAGGAGCCCGGAAGGCCGATCGGTGCACGGTCGACGTCGCCCAGCTTGTCGCAGGGGGGTCCGGCGACGGGATCCTGAAGGTCGCGGGGTGGATTTCCGAGCTCGGCTTCTTCAACACGTCTCCGGACGGTATGGTCCGCCTCAGGGGACCGGCCCTGGATGGCGCCGCCCCGATCCGTGTCGAGCTCAGCCGCCCGGATGTCGCCAAGGCCTTTCATAGCCACGCCGCCGAGCACAGCGGCTACTCGCAGGACTTTGCCGTCCCCAAGCCTCGGCCGGGTCCCTATCGGGTCACGGTCTACCGCCGGTCGTATCGCGGCTGGCTTTCCTGCGAGGCCCTTCAGCCGCTCGCCTGGCCCGCGCCCTGATTCAAGCCTTGGCGACGCGGGGCCCAGCGGCGAAGCGGTCGAACCAGCTGCGCCTCAGTTGGGGCAGGAACGCCCGCTTGTGGAAGTAGGAGCCGTCCCGGTAGCGGACCCTCAGATGCGCGGCGTCCTCACTGCGCGCCTTCGGCGGCAGCGCGGCGTAGTGGCAGACGAGGCTCTTGCGGGTGGGTATGTCCGCGGCCGGCGATTGGATCGACCCGCCAGCGTGCACCAGATCTCCGTGCCAGAAGAGGATGTCGCCGAGCTCCGCCTCGAACGTCACCGGTTCGCAGCCATGGTCCCGGCACAGCGTGTCGAGCGCCCGGACATAGGCCCCATAGTCGTTCTCGATCTCCCAGGTGAGGTCGGGTTTCGGAATGAGGTGGGAGCCCGGGTAGACGATCAGAGCGCCGTTCTCCAGGTTCGACGCTTGCAGGGCGAACCAGGCGGCGGTCAGGGTCTCGCGGTCGTAGCTGTCGGCCTGGGGCGGCGACACCAGCTTCTTGTCAGAGTGCGCCCCCTGTTCGCTCGAGTACTTGTAGGTCAGTGTCTGGAGACAGGTGGGGTCCTGCCCTCCGTACCAACGCCTGAGGAAGCGCGTGACGGCAGGCGCCAGCATGAGTTCGCGGGCCTCGGCCACGTGGCTTTCGATGTCGATGATCCGCGGGAGCTTCTTGCCCTCCAGCGGCACGTCGGGTCCGGCGTAGATCTTTCCGTGCACCGAATAGGTGAGGCTCTCATTGGACGCGATCGCCTGAGCGACCCTGTCCCAGAACTTGCCGGCCAGCTCCGAGCCAAAGGCGCCGCTGAAGACGACATAGCCCCATTTGTCGAAATAGGCTTGGGCAGCGGGAAGCTCGCCGATCCTGAATTTCTGCATCCCGTTGGCCCTGCTGCTCGACTGTCGCGGGCGAGTCCGGGGCGGCCGCCTCATACTGTGCTTCAAAGGTCCCGAAGTCGCCTGTCGGGCTTGCGCCCGGATCGCGCGGAACCTCGGCAAGCTAGCGATTGGGTCTCCCCCGCGTCAACTCGACGGCGGAGCGCGCCTTGCGACAGCGGGCGCCGAAAAATTAGGCATTAGAAAAATCTTCCACGGCCCCAGCTTTCCGCCCATCGACACGGGGCGATCTTGCCGGGTAAATGCGCTGGAACACGACCGGCCTCTCAAGAATGTGAGGTCCGGCCGCGTTTCGGCGTGCGTACTTGGCGTGGTTTCACGAGGACGAAATGGGGTTCCCCGAGCGGCAGGGACTGTACGATCCGGCGAACGAGCATGACTCGTGCGGCGTGGGCTTTGTGGCCAATATCAAGGGCCGCAAATCGCACGAGGTGATCGAGGCGGGCCTGCAGATCCTCGTCAACCTCGACCATCGCGGCGCGGTGGGCGCCGACCCCCTGGTCGGCGACGGCGCCGGGTGCCTGATCCAGATTCCCGACGCCTTGATCCGCGCGTGGGCGGACGGCGAGGGCCTGACCCTGCCGCCGGCCGGCGAATATGCCGTGGCCATGTGCTTCCTGCCGCAGGACGAGGCGGCGCGCACGGTGGCCACGGCCCAGCTCAGCCACTTCCTGACCGTCGAGAAGCAGCCCTTGATCGGCTGGCGCGACGTGCCCATCGACACCACCGGCCTGGGCGAGGCGGTGCTGGCGCAGATGCCGGTGATCCGCCAGGCGATCATTGGCCGGGGTCCCAACGTCAAGGACCAGGACGCCCATGAGCGCAAGCTGCTGGCGGTCCGCAAGCAGACCCAGAACCCGCTGACCGAGCTTGCCCGCAAGCACAACATGCCGGGCGTGGCGCAGCTCTACATCCCCTCCATGTCGACGCGGACGGTGGTCTACAAAGGCCTGCTCCTGGCCCACCAGGTGGGGTCTTTCTACAAGGACCTGACCGATCCCTTGACGCAGTCGGCTCTGGCGCTGGTGCACCAGCGGTTCTCCACCAACACCTTCCCGTCCTGGCGCCTGGCGCACCCCTACCGGTTCATCGCCCACAACGGCGAGATCAACACTGTGCGGGGCAACGTCAACTGGATGAACGCCCGGCGGCGGACACTGGAGAGCGACCTCCTGGGGCCGGACCTCAACAAGATGTGGCCGCTGATCCCGCACGGCCAGTCGGATACCGCCTGCCTGGATAACGCGCTCGAGCTGCTGGTGGCCGGCGGCTATCCGCTCGCCCACGCGGTGATGATGCTGATGCCCGAGGCCTGGGCCGGCAACCCGTTGATGGATGCGCAGCGCCGCGCCTTCTACGAATACCACGCCGCCCTGATGGAGCCCTGGGACGGCCCGGCCGCCGTGGCCTTCACCGACGGCCGCCAGATCGGCGCGACCCTGGACCGCAACGGCCTTCGGCCCGCCCGCTTCATCATCACCGACCAGGACCACGTGATCATGGCCTCCGAGGTCGGCGTCCTCGACGTCCCCGAGGAGCGCATCGTGCGCAAGTGGCGCCTGCAGCCCGGGAAGATGCTGCTCATCGACATGGAGGAAGGCCGCATCATCGAGGACGAGGAGATCAAGCGGTCCCTCTCCGAGGCGGCGCCCTACGAGGAGTGGCTGGCCGAGACCCAGTTCAAGCTGGAGGAGCTGGCGCTCGCCGCCGAGCCCGAGGCTCCGCTGTCCAACGATCCGGCGACCCTGCTCGATCGTCAGCAGGCGTTCGGCTACACCCAGGAAGACCTGCAGTTCTTCCTGGAGCCGATGTCCCGGTCGGGCGAGGACCCGGTGGGCTCCATGGGCTCCGACACGCCCATCGCCGTGCTCTCGCGGCGGCCAAAGCTGCTCTACGAGTACTTCAAGCAGAACTTCGCCCAGGTCACCAACCCGCCCATCGACCCCATCCGCGAGGAGCTGGTGATGAGCCTGGTCTCGATGATCGGGCCCCGGCCGAACCTGTTGGGCCGCAACGCCGGCGCGCATAAGCGCCTGGAGGTGGCGCAGCCGATCCTCACCGACGAGGACCTGGCCAAGATCCGCGCCATCAACGAGCTCCTGGACGGCGCCTTCCGCACCGCCACGCTGGACACCACCTGGCCGGCCAACGAGGGGGCCAATGGCCTGGAGCCGGCGCTAGAGCGGCTATGCCGCGAGGCCACGGACGCCGTCCTGGCGGACATGAACATCCTGATCCTGTCGGACCGGGCGACGGGCCCAGACCGCGTGCCGATCCCGGCGGCGCTCGCCACCGCCGCGGTGCACCACCACCTGATCCGCCAGGGCCTGCGGATGCAGACCGGCCTCGTGATCGAGACCGGCGAGGCGCGCGAGGTGCACCACTTCTGCGTGCTCGCGGGCTATGGCGCCGAGGCCGTGAACCCGTATCTCGCGTTCCAGACCCTGGAGCAGCTGCGCACGGAGAACGGCCTGCCGCTGAGCGCCTACGAGGTGCGCAAGAACTACATCAAGGCCATCGGCAAGGGGGTGCTGAAGGTGATGTCCAAGATGGGCATCTCCACCTACCAGTCCTATTGCGGCGCCCAGATCTTCGACGCGGTCGGCCTCTCGTCGGCGCTCGTCGACAAATACTTCACCGGCACCGCCACCACCATCGAGGGCGTCGGACTGGCCGAGGTGGCCGGCGAGGCGGTGCGCCGCCACCGCGACGCCTATGGGGACAACCCGATCTACCAGACCATGCTGGACGTCGGCGGCCAGTACGCCTGGCGTCTGCGGGGCGAGGCGCACGCCTGGACGCCGGAGTCGGTCGCGGACCTGCAGCACGCGGTGCGCGGAAACCTGCCGGAGGCCTACCGCGCCTTCGCCCGCAACATCAACCGGCAGTCCGAGCGCCTGCTGACCCTGCGCGGCCTGATGCGGCTGAAGCCGGGCGAGGCGCCGATCCCCCTTGAGGACGTCGAGCCGGCCTCGGAGATCGTCAAGCGCTTCGCCACCGGCGCCATGAGCTTCGGCTCCATCAGCCGCGAGGCGCACACCACGCTGGCCATCGCCATGAACCGCATCGGCGCGCGGTCCAACACCGGCGAGGGCGGGGAGGAGGCCGATCGCTTCCAACCGCTGCCCAACGGCGATTCCATGCGCTCGGCCATCAAGCAGGTGGCCTCCGGCCGCTTCGGGGTGACCACCGAGTACCTGGTCAACGCCGACGACATCCAGATCAAGATGGCCCAAGGCGCCAAGCCCGGGGAGGGCGGCCAGTTGCCTGGCCACAAGGTCGACAAGAACATCGCCCGCGTCCGCCATTCCACGCCCGGCGTCGGCCTGATCAGCCCGCCCCCGCATCACGACATCTATTCCATCGAGGACCTGGCGCAGCTCATTCATGATCTGAAGAACGTCAACCAACGCGCCAGAATATCAGTGAAACTGGTTTCCGAGGTGGGCGTTGGCACGGTCGCGGCCGGGGTCGCCAAGGCCCGCGCCGACCATGTGACCATCTCCGGCTTCGAGGGCGGCACCGGCGCCTCGCCGCTCACCTCGCTCACCCATGCGGGCTCCCCCTGGGAGATCGGCCTCGCCGAGACCCAGCAGACCCTGTTGCTGAACGGCCTGCGCACCCGCATCAGTGTCCAGGTCGACGGCGGCCTGCGCACCGGCCGCGACGTGGCCATCGGCGCGCTCCTGGGCGCCGACGAGTTCGGCTTCGCCACCGCGCCGTTGATCGCCGCCGGCTGCATCATGATGCGCAAGTGCCACCTGAACACCTGCCCGGTGGGCGTCGCGACGCAGGACCCGCAGCTGCGCGCCCGCTTCACCGGCCAGCCGGAGCACGTGATCAACTACTTCTTCTTCGTGGCCGAGGAGCTGCGGGAGATAATGGCGCAGATGGGCTTCGCCACCGTCAACGAGATGATCGGCCGCGTCGACCGCCTGGACCTGGACCCGGCGCTGGAGCACTGGAAGGCGCAAGGGATCGACCTGTCCCGCATCCTGCACGCCGTTCCGGCGGAGGGCGCCAAGGGCTTGTGGAACCAGGACCGCCAGGACCACGGTCTCGGCAAGGCGCTGGACAACAGCCTGATCGAGGCGGCCAAGGCGGCGCTCGACGGCGGCAAGCCGGCGCGCGGCGAATACGCGGTGCGCAACGTCAATCGCACGGTGGGCGCCATGCTCTCGGGCGAAGTGGCCCGCCGCTACGGCCACGCCGGCCTTCCCGAGGACAGCATCTCGCTGACCTTCAAGGGCAACGCCGGCCAGAGCTTCGGCGCCTTCGCCGCCCGCGGCGTCTCACTTGAGCTGGTCGGCGACGCCAACGACTACGTCGGCAAGGGCCTCTCCGGCGGCCGGGTCGTCGTTCGTCAGCCGCCCGAGGCGCGGCGCGAGCCCACCCGCAACATCATCGTCGGCAACACGGTGCTCTATGGCGCCATCGCGGGCGAAGCCTATTTCGAGGGCGTAGCCGGCGAGCGCTTCGCGGTCCGCAACTCCGGCGCCGTGGCGGTGGTGGAGGGCCTCGGCGACCACGGCTGCGAATACATGACCGGCGGCGTGGTCGTGGTGCTGGGCGATACCGGCCGCAACTTCGCCGCCGGCATGAGCGGCGGGGTGGCCTACGTCTACGACCCCGCGGGACGCTTCGAGGCGCTATGCAACAAGGCCATGGTGGCGCTGGAAAAGATGGCTTCCGGCGCATCCAGTCCCTCTGACGATCCGCGGCGGCCCAGGCGGAAGGCTCCCTCGGTGGACGACAATGGCATGGGCGACATGCTGCGCTTCGACGCCGAACGGCTGAAGATCCTGATCGAGCGCCACCACCGGCACACCAACAGCGCGCGGGCCGCGGAGATCCTGGCCAATTGGGACCAGGCGCTGGGCTCGTTCGTCAAGGTAATGCCCACCGACTACAAGAACGCCCTCCTGGAGCTTGCCTCCGACCGCGAGACGGCGCCCGCCGTCGCCGCGGAATAGCCCTTCAAGTTCCGGAGCATTCCCGATGGGCAAGCCCACCGGCTTCCTCGAGATCGAGCGCCATGACCGCGCCTACGACAAGGTCGATGCGCGCCTGAAGACCTGGAAGGAGTTCGTCCAGCCCCTGCCGCCGGCCGAGGTGGGCCGGCAGGCCGCCCGCTGCATGGATTGCGGCATCCCGTTCTGCCACCAGGGCTGCCCGGTCAACAACCAGATCCCCGACTTCAACAGCCTGGTCTATCGGGACCACTGGAAGGCGGCGCTGGAGAACCTGCAGTCCACCAACAACTTCCCGGAATTCACTGGCCGGGTCTGCCCGGCGCCTTGCGAGGCCTCCTGCACGCTCAACATCGACGACAATCCGGTGACCATCAAGACGATCGAATGCCAGATCGTCGACCGCGGCTGGGACGAGGGCTGGATCACGCCCCAGATGTCGCCGCGCGGCACGGGCAAGCGCGTGGCGGTGGTGGGCTCGGGTCCGGCGGGCCTCGCCTGCGCCCAGCAGCTCGCCCGCGCGGGCCACGCCCCGACAGTGTTCGAGAAGTCCGACCGCATCGGCGGCCTGCTCCGCTACGGCATCCCCGACTTCAAGATGGAAAAGCAGCTCATCGACCGACGTATCCGGCAGATGGAGGCCGAGGGCGTGATCTTCCGGCCCAACTTCGAAGTCGGCGTGACGGTCTCTGTGCAGCGGCTCTTGGACGACTACGACGTGCTGGTGATGGCGGGCGGGGCGGAGGCCGGCCGCGACCTGACCGTGCCTGGACGTGAACTGGACGGAATCCATTTCGCCATGGACTTCCTCACTCAGCAGAACAAGCGCAACGCCGGGGACCGCGAAAGCGTCGCCGCGCCCGGCGGGGCCATCTCGGCGGCGGGCAAGCACGTGGTGGTGATCGGCGGCGGCGACACCGGCTCGGACTGCATCGGCACGTCCAACCGCCAGGGCGCGGCCTCGGTCACCCAACTCGAGATCATGCCGCAACCCCCGGCCCATGAGAACAAGGCGCTCACCTGGCCCGACTGGCCGCTGAAGCTGCGCACCTCGTCCAGCCAGGAAGAGGGCTGCGACCGCGACTTCGCCGTGGCGACGAAGCGCGCCCTCGGCCGGGATGGCCGCATCGCCGAACTGGAGTGCGTGCGCCTGGATCCGGTGACGGGGGATGACGGCCGACTGCATATGCGGGAGGTGGAGGGCTCGACCTTCAGCCTGAAAGCCGACCTCGTGCTGCTCGCCATGGGCTTCACCGGGCCGCGGACGGCGGGGCTGGTGGAAAGCGCCGGGGTGGAGCTCGATCCGCGCGGAAACGTCGCCGCCAATGTCGCCAACTACCAGACGTCGGTGCGCAACATCTTCGCCTGCGGCGACATGCGCCGCGGCCAGTCGCTGGTGGTCTGGGCGATCCGCGAGGGCCGCCAGTGCGCGCGCGCCGTGGACGAGGCCCTGATGGGCGCGTCCAAGCTGCCCCGCTAGGCAGGCGGGCTCAGATCTCGATCAGGCAGTATTCGACGCCGAGGTCCCGGTTCAGGACCGGCTTGGCGACGTTGTAGACGGGCGTCCCCCTTGGCGTCGCGCCGCGATGGGCGCCGCGGTGGGCGTGGCCGTGGACGACCGCCTTCACGCCTTCGAAGCGGTCGATGGTCTCGCCCATCCGCGCCGAACCCAGGAACGGAAAGATCGCCTCGGGCTCCCCGATCACCGTGTCCTCCACCGGCGAATAGTGCAGGACCACCACCGTCCGCTCGGTGCGCAACATGCGAAGGCTTGTCTCGAGCTTCAGGTTCTCGTCCACGGAGGCCTGCACGAAGGCCTTGATCGCGGGCTCTCCGAAGGCGCTCAGCATCGAGCGACCGAAGCCGCCGATGAATCCCTTGGCGCCGGCGAAGCCAACCCCGTCGATCTCGACCGCCTCGCCGTCCAGCAGGCGCAGGCCGCCCTCGTGCAGGATGCGCGCGACCTCCTGCGGCTGGTCGCATTCGAAGTCGTGGTTGCCGAGGACGCCGACCACCGGAATGGAGCAGGCCTGCAGGTCATCGGCGAGGATCTCGGCCTCGACGGACTTCCCGAAATTCGTCAGGTCGCCGCACAGGGCCAGCACGTCGGCCTCCTGGCTGATCCGCGAGAACAACTCGCGATACGGGTGTGGATGGTTTTCCCCCACGTGGAGGTCGCCGATGGCGGCCAGCCGCATCCGGTCGTCGTCAGGAGACCGGGTCATGGCGTTCTTCCAGGCCCTTGCCGACGACGTCGGCGAAGCCCCATTCGGTGATGTCGGTGACATAGTCGCGCGGGCTGAACAGCCGGCCCCGGCAGACCTTCACCCGCGCGGGCGGCAGGATGACCTGGGCGCCGAGGCGCGCGGTCAACTCCTCCATCAGCCAGCGCGGGACCATGTCGCGCTCGGTCGGGTAGATGAAACGGAAGTTCAAGAGGTGCGCGAAGAGCACCTCCCAATAGGGCTCCAGGTAGGCCAGTAGCCGCTTCCAGTCGATCCGGTCGTGCGCGCGATAGATCACGTGCGCCACATCGGCGCCGTCGTAGCGATAGCGGTCCTGGATGAACACCTTGGAGACGATCAGTTCGGCCGGCGGGGTGATCTTCGCCACCGCACCATAGACCTCGACGGTGTCCTGGCCCTCGAACCAGGCGTCGGTGATCGGCGCGACGCCGTTCGACATGGCGAAGATCACGTCGAAGAAGTGGTCGCCGTGCCAGATCTTGCCGATCCAGCGCTCGTCCTCCACGTCGGTGCGGTAGCCGCGCGCCTGGAAGTAGGCGAGGATCTTGGGGTAGTCGCCGGCCTTGCAGAAGACATCGAGGTCCTTGGTCGGCCGCGCGATCCCGGTATGAGCGGTCACGGCGTAGGTGCCGGACAGCAGGAATGGAATCCCGGACTCGGCGAGCAAGCGCAGGCTCTCGGCGTAGAAGGCCTCCGCCTCGGGCGGCGGCTCGAAAGCCGTGGCGTCATGGGCCTGGGACATCGCGGAGCTAACGGCAGGCTCTCCGCGCGGTTCCGGCGCCGGTGTAGCTCTGCATCACGCACCAGCTTAGCCACTGAAATAATTTATGTTTAGTTCTCGGAAAGGGTGGTTGTCGCCGGCCGCGAGGGACGTTTTCGGCTGCGCGCGGCGGCGAATTATGCAAGGATGTCCAGCCTTCCCGGCTCCTCGAAAATAATTGGCGACGCGGCGGAACTTTTGAAACGCCCCGGTCGTTGACCCTCAAGGGCGGGGTGTGCCCGGCGTGGAACCTGATGCGGCAAGCCGCAACCCGGGTGGCGACGTGTAACCCCCAGCGCCAGACAAACACTCGTTCCTGGGGGAACACATGACCGCATCCGCTTCCGTCGCCGCCAAGGCCAATGCCCGTTCCCGAGCGCCGAGGACCGAGGTCGAACCGACGGAGACCGGCGAGCTCCTTGCGGCCCTGCGGGCCTTCAGGCGCGGTGATTTCTCAGTGCGTATGCCCCGCGGCCGCAGCGGGCTCGCGGGCGAGCTGGCGGAAGCCTTCAACGATGTGGTCGAGCTGAACGACCGCATGACCAAGGAATTCGAGCGGCTGGGCGAAACCGTTGGCCGCCAGGGCAAGATCAACCAGCGCGCTCGCCTGCCGGCCGCGCAGGGCTCCTGGGCCGCCAGCGTCGAGGCGGTGAACACCCTGATTGCGGACATGGTGCACCCCACGGCCGAAATGGCCCGCGTGATCGGCGCCGTGGCCAAGGGCGACCTTTCGCAGACCATGGACCTGGAGAACGAGGAGCGCCCGTTGCGCGGCGAGTTCCTCCGGATCGGCAAGGTCGTGAACACCATGGTGGGCCAGCTAGGCTCCTTCGCCTCGGAAGTGACCCGTGTGGCCCGCGAGGTCGGCACCGAGGGCAAGCTGGGCGGCCAGGCCCAGGTGAAGGGCGTCGCCGGCACCTGGAAGGACCTGACGGACAACGTGAACTTCATGGCCGCGAACCTGACCGGCCAGGTGCGGAACATCGCCGAGGTGACCACGGCGGTGGCCAACGGCGACCTCAGCCGCAAGATCACCGTGGACGTGAAGGGCGAGGTGCTGGAGCTGAAGGACACCATCAACACCATGGTGGACCAGCTGAACGCCTTCGCCTCGGAAGTGACCCGCGTGGCCCGCGAAGTGGGTACGGAAGGCAAGCTGGGCGGCCAGGCGCAGGTGAAGGGCGTCGCCGGCACCTGGAAGGACCTGACCGACAACGTGAACCTGATGGCCGCCAACCTGACCGGCCAGGTGCGGAACATCGCCGAGGTGACCACCGCCGTGGCCCGCGGAGACCTTTCCAAGAAGATCACCGTGGACGTGCGCGGGGAAATCTTGGAGCTGAAGGACACCATCAACACCATGGTGGACCAGCTCAACGCCTTCTCGTCGGAAGTGACCCGCGTGGCCCGCGAAGTGGGCACCGAGGGCAAGCTGGGCGGCCAGGCGCGGGTGGAAGGCGTGACGGGCGCCTGGAAGGACCTCACCGACAACGTGAACTTCATGGCCGCCAACCTGACGGGTCAGGTGCGGAACATCGCCGAGGTGACCACGGCGGTGGCCAACGGCGACCTTTCCAAGAAGATCACCGTGGACGTGAAGGGCGAGATCCTGGAGCTGAAGAACACCATCAACACCATGGTGGACCAGCTGAACGCCTTCGCCTCGGAAGTGACCCGGGTGGCCCGCGAAGTGGGCACCGAGGGCAAGCTGGGCGGCCAGGCGAACGTGAAGGGCGTCGGCGGCACCTGGAAGGACCTCACCGACAACGTCAACCTGATGGCGGCGAACCTGACCGGTCAGGTGCGGAACATCGCCGAAGTGTCCACCGCGGTGGCCATGGGCGACTTGTCCAAGAAGATCACCGTGGACGTGCGCGGCGAGATCCTGGAGCTGAAGAACACCATCAACACCATGGTGGACCAGCTGAACTCCTTCTCGTCGGAAGTGACCCGCGTGGCTCGGGAAGTGGGCACCGAAGGCAAGCTCGGCGGCCAGGCCCAGGTGAAGGGCGTCGCCGGCACCTGGAAGGACCTCACCGACAACGTGAACCTGATGGCCGGCAACCTGACCGGTCAGGTGCGGAACATCGCCGAGGTGACCACCGCGGTGGCCAACGGCGACCTCTCCAAGAAGATCACCGTGGACGTGAAGGGCGAGATTCTGGAGCTGAAGAACACCATCAACACCATGGTGGACCAGCTGAACGCCTTCGCCTCGGAAGTGACCCGCGTGGCGCGCGAGGTGGGCACCGAAGGCAAGCTCGGCGGCCAGGCGCAGGTGAAGGGCGTCGCCGGCACCTGGAAGGACCTGACGGACAACGTGAACCTGATGGCCGGCAATCTCACCGGCCAGGTGCGGAACATCGCCGAGGTGACCACCGCCGTGGCGAACGGCGACCTCTCCAAGAAGATCACCGTGGACGTGCGCGGCGAGATCCTGGAGCTGAAGAACACCATCAACACCATGGTGGACCAGCTGAACTCCTTCGCCTCGGAAGTGACCCGCGTGGCGCGCGAAGTGGGCACCGAGGGCAAGCTTGGCGGCCAGGCCCAGGTGAAGGGCGTCGCCGGCACCTGGAAGGACCTGACGGACAACGTGAACCTGATGGCCGCCAACCTCACCGGCCAGGTCCGCAACATCGCCGACGTGACCACCGCCGTTGCCAAGGGCGACCTGTCCAAGAAGATCACCGTGGACGTGCGCGGCGAGATCCTGGAGCTGAAGAACACCATCAACGTCATGGTGGACCAGTTGAACGCCTTCGCCTCGGAAGTGACCCGCGTGGCCCGGGAGGTGGGCACCGAGGGCAAGCTGGGCGGCCAGGCGCAGGTGCCCGGCGTCGCCGGCACCTGGAAGGACCTCACCGACAACGTGAACATGATGGCCGCCAACCTTACGGGTCAGGTGCGGAACATCGCCGAGGTGGTGACCGCGGTGGCCATGGGCGACCTGAAGCGCAAGCTCACCCTGGACGCCAAGGGCGAGATCGCCGCGCTCGCCGACACCATCAACGGCATGATCGAGACGCTGGCGACCTTCGCCGACCAGGTGACCAACGTGGCCCGCGAGGTGGGCTCCGAAGGCAAGCTGGGCGGCCAGGCGCGGGTGCCGGGCGCGGCCGGCCTGTGGCGGGACCTGACCGACAACGTGAACGAACTGGCCGCCAACCTGACCACCCAGGTCCGCGCCATCGCCGAGGTGTCCACCGCCGTGACCAAGGGCGACCTGACCCGGTCCATCACCGTGGAAGCTTCCGGCGAGGTGGAGGAGCTGAAGAACAACATCAATGAGATGATCCGGAACCTCCGCGATCAGACGCTGAAGAATACCGAGCAGGACTGGCTGAAGACCAACCTCGCCCGGTTCACGCGCATGCTGCAGGGCGAGCGAGACCTCTCGACGGTGTCGAACCTGGTGCTGTCGGAGCTGGCGCCGCTGATCAACGCCCAGCACGCGGTCTTCTACGTCTCCG
>Ga0207695_10002189_pt1 | contig 29489 bp, 19 predicted proteins | sample KBSC54metaG_FD_184354 | JGI IMG/M metagenome (GOLD analysis project Ga0207695, IMG submission 184354) | Corn rhizosphere microbial communities from Kellogg Biological Station, Michigan, USA - KBS C5-4 metaG (SPAdes) (version 2) | ecosystem: Host-associated > Plants > Roots > Rhizosphere > Soil...
TGCCATTCTTCGTCACGAGATAACGGCGCGAGACGGCGGGGAGCGCCATGCCGCGCGGGTCGAACTGGACCAGTGTGTCGCCGGCATCCGACGCAATCGTCAGCGACACGCCGTGCGCGGCGTGCAGGTTCCGGCTGCTGATCAGCGTGGTCGAGTTGTCGACATTCACGCGCAGTACGGCGATGCTGTCGCCGATGACGCGGAACTGCGAGAGGCGGCTGTTCTGGATGGCGGTCGCTCGCGCGACCTCCAGAGTGGTGGCCAGCTCGCGCGCGCTCGCCCGGACATCGTTGGCGTTCGAGACCGACGTGATCTTCGGCAGCGTGATCACCGACAGGATGCCGACGATCACGATGACGATGAGTACCTCGATGAGCGAGAATCCACGTGTCAGGGTGCGCATGATCTCCTCTGGGTCACTCGCCACACAGGCGAGCCGCATGCCAGCCGCGATCGGCGTGCGGCGCAATCACTTGGCGCACCGGCGCCACGTTTCGTTCCTCGCAGTGAGTTGCGAGACGGCTACTCCTTGCATAGACCAGCCGCGGGGTGCCAAGGTCACTCGCCCAGCCCGTACGCGCGGATCTTGTAGAGCAGCGCGCGGTGCGAGAGGTCGAGCAGGCGCGCGGCCCGGGTGCGGTTTCCGCTCGTCCGCTGGAGCGCCGAGCGAATGAGCGACCGCTCGAGCGCTTCGGTCTGGCGCTTCACCGAGAGATCGCCACCGGCCGCGCCGTCCGGTGCGGCGCCGCCGCGCGCGCCGTTTGCGACGCCGAGTCCGGCGACGTGCTCGGCGTCGATCGCCGCATCCGTGGTGAGGACAAGCGCCCGCTCGATGGCATTTTCCAGTTCGCGCACGTTGCCGGGCCACGCGTACTGCTGCAGCACGCGCATGGCGTCCGGCGTCACGCGCTCCACCGGGAGTCCCAGTCGGGCCGTGTGGCGGCGGAGGAAGTGGAGCGCGAGCTCGGGAATGTCCTCCACACGCTCGCGCAGCGCGGGCAGGCGAATGCTCACGACGTTCACGCGATAGAAGAGATCCGCGCGGAACCGTCCCGCCGCCACATCGGCGGGGAGGTCGCGATTCGTGGCAGCCACGACCCGCACGTCAACCGTTCGGGCGGTGGTGGCGCCCACACGGCGGACTTCGCCTTCCTGGAGCGCACGCAGGAGCTTCACCTGCAACGCGAGGGGAAGCTCACCGATCTCGTCGAGGAAGAGCGTGCCCCCGCTGGCCTCCTCGAACAGTCCCGCCTTGTCCGTCTGCGCCCCGGTGAACGAGCCCCGAACATGGCCGAACAGTTCCGATTCCAGCAGCGCCTCCGGAATGGCGCCGCAGTTGACGGCCACGAACGCATCGGGCGCACGCGGACTCTCGTGGTGCAGCAGTCGCGCGAAGAGCTCCTTGCCCGTGCCGCTCTCGCCTGTGATGAGCACCGTGGAGGGATGCCGCGCCACTTTCCGCGCCAGCGTGATGGCGGCACTGATGGCGGCGCTGCGGCCGACAATGCCGGTTTCCCCCGCCCCGCCACGCACCGCGGTCAGCTCACTCTCCAGCCGCGCCACGGCTTCGCGCAACTTTTCCCGCTCCGCCGCCTTCTGCACGCACAACAGCACTTCTTCCGCGCGAAAGGGCTTCTGGATGTAGTCGTACGCGCCGCGCTGCATGGCCGAGATCGCGGTGTCGTAGTCGCCATAGGCGCTCATGGCGATCACCAGCGCGCGGCCGTGACGTGCCTGATACCGTTCGAGAAAGTCCAGTCCGCTCATGGTGGGCATGCGGAGATCGCACAGGACGAGCTGGAAGGAGTCATCCACCAGGCGGTCGAGCGCTTCCTGCCCGTGGCTCGCGGTTTCGCAGTCGTGCCCCTCCGCGGCCAGGATGCGGGAGAGCGTCTGGCGCAGCCCCGGCTCGTCGTCCACCACGAGCAGTTTCACGCGGCGCCTCGCGGCACGAGCTCGCCCGCCGCGGCGGGCGAGGCGGCGTCCGCCGCTATCGCAGCCGGTGCAGTCGCGCCTGCGGGCGATGTGGCCGCAGCCTGGATCGGGAAATACATCACGAATGCCGCGCCCCCTTCCCGCGCCTGCCGCACCCACACCGTGCCACCCAGCCCCTCCACGATGCGGGCCACGATCGCGAGCCCGAGACCTGTTCCCTTCCCCGGCTCCTTGGTGGTGTAGAAGGGATCGAAGATCCGCTCCGATTCGCTGGGCGGAATTCCAGGGCCGGAATCCGCCACGACAAGCTCAATGACTTCGCGCGGCTCGCCGATGGTATTGAGCCAGGCTCGCACGCGCGCGCTGTGCTCGCGCGGCATCGTGAGCTGCACCGAGTCGGCGCGGCGGCGCGGCGCGGCGCGGCCTACCTCGCTGAAGGGACAGCAGCGGGTGCACAGCGAGATGATGCCGTCGCCGTCCATGGCGTCTGTGGCGTTGAGCACGAGATTGACGAGGACCTGCTCCAGCTCGTGCGCGTCGCCATGCACCGCGGGTAGCATCGGGTGCAGCCAGAGATTCGTGCGCACGCGACGCAGCACACCCTGATCGCGGAGCATGTTCACCACCTGGTGCGCGGTCGCGTTGAGGTCCACTGTTTCAATGATTCGGCGGCGCGGCCGCGCGTAGTCGAGCATGCCGCGCATGATCCGGTCAATCCGCGCGCTCTCACGCTCGATGCCGGACAGCGCATCCGCGGCATCGGCGTTGCCGTTCATCCCGCGCCGCAACAGGTGCGTGTAGCCGGCGATCGCGCTCAGCGGATTCCCGATCTCGTGCGCCACGCCGGCCGCGAGCTGGCCGACGCTCGCCACTTTCTCCAGGTGAACGCGCTGCGCCTGCTCCTCCAGCAGTCGCCCGGTCATCCGGTTCACGCTGCGCGCGAGACGGGCGAATTCCGTCGTGCCACCGGGCGGGACGCGACGCGAGAGATCGCCACCCGCAATCGCTTCAGTCGTATCCACCACGCTATTGAGCGGCTCCAGCACGAGCCCCCGAATCTTGTACGCGCCGAACGCCACGAACACGACGACATCGGCCACGATGAGCGCCGCCAGGTACAGTGCCCCGTGCGCGTTCGCCACCAGGCCCTGCAGCACGATGACGTTCAGCGCGGCGAGCGACAGCGCGGCCGTGCCCAGCACAGCGAGGCTGAGCAGCAGCTCGGCCCGCAGCGAAGTGAAGAGCTGGAACCGGTCGCGCACCGCCGCGGCCGTTGGCCACTCCGGCCTCGTGGCCGCGCGGGGAGATGCGTCAGTCATCATTCCACCCCGTATCTGGAGAGCTTGCGATACAACGTGGAGGGATCAATGCCGAGAATCTCCGCGGTGCGGCTCTTGTTTCCGCCTTCGGACTGGAGCACCCACATGATGTACGCCCGCTCGATGACGTCGAGCGCCGGGCTTGCCGCCACCGGACGGTCCGAGACAAGCGGCTCCGCCTTGCGATCGGTGATCCGCTCGGGGAGTGCGACGAGCTCGATCACGTCGCCCTCCGACAGGATGACCGCGCGTTCCAGGGCATTCTCCAGCTCGCGCACGTTCCCCGGCCAGCCATAGGCCAGCATGGCATCCGCGGCGTCCGTGGCGAGGCGCTTGCAAGGCTCGCCGCGCTGCGTGGCCGCGCGCTTCAGGAAGGAGTCCGCGAGCAGCATGATGTCGTCACGCCGCTGGCGGAGCGGCGGGAGGTGCAGCGCAAAGACGTTCAACCGGTAGAACAGGTCGCCGCGAAACGTGCCGCGCCGCATTTCCTCCTCGAGGTCGCGATTGGTCGCCGCGATGAGCCGCGTGTCGATCGGGATGGGTTCCGTTCCGCCAACCGGAATCACTTCGCGCTGCTGCAATACGCGCAGCAGCTTCACCTGCGTGGACGGTGTGGTCTCACCGATCTCGTCGAGAAAGAACGTGCCGCCGGCGGCGGCCGCGAAAAGCCCCGTCTTGTCCTTCACCGCACCGGTGAACGAGCCCTTCATGTGTCCGAACAGCTCGCTCTCCAGCAGACTTTCGGGCAACGCGCCACAGTTGATCGAGTTGAAGGATCCCGGCGCGCGTGCGGAAAGGTCGTGAACGTAGCGCGCGATGAGCTCCTTGCCCGTACCCGACTCGCCCTGGATGAGCACGATGGAATCCGTCGGCGCCACGGTCTCGGCCAGCCGCAGCACGGACAGCCACGCCTTGCTCCGCCCCACCGGCGCGCCGTCAACGGACCGGTCGCGCCGCTGGATCTCCTGGCGCAACGAGCGATTCTCCGCGCGCAACTGGCGATGCTCCGCCGCGCGCCGCAGGATCGCCACGATCTCGTCATTCACGAACGGCTTCTGGATGTAGTAATACGCGCCATCGTTCACGGCCTGGATGGCCGACCGCAGATCCGCCTGCGCGGTCATGAGGATGACGGGAAGCTCGGGGTCCTGCTCGTGCGCGGCGGAGAGAATCTGCAACCCGCCCACACTCGGCATGCGCACGTCGGTGAGCACAATATCGGGCGTGACGGTGCTGATCATCTCCAGCCCCTGTCGCCCGCCCTGTGCCACGTGCGGCAGGAACCCTTCGTTCTTGAGCAGAATGCGCAGCGTCTCCAGGATGCCCATCTCATCATCCACAACCAGGACGGTGGGCTGCGGAGTCGCGGGCGGCGCGATCATGCGGCCTCCGCGGTGCTGGCCTGATAGCGCCGGAGCAGCACGGTGAAGCGCGTGCCCGAGGTGCCGCTGTCCACCAGCACGAAGCCGCGATGCGCCTCGATGGCACGCTGCACGATAGGCAGTCCGAGCCCGGTGCCGCCGGACCTGGTGGTGAAGAAGGGATCGAACACGCGATCGCGAAGGTGCGCCGGAATGCCCGGCCCCTCGTCGCTCACACACAGCATGACGGCATTCTCCTGGAAGGGAACGCCCACGGGCACCTGCTCGCGCCGCGGCGTACTGATATCAATGGTCACGACGCCGCCATCCGGCGACGCCTGGACGGCGTTGAGCGCGATGTTGAACAGCGCACGGTGCAACAAATCCTCATCGCCCTGCACGAGCACGGCATCCGGCGGCGTGGTGCACTCCACTCGCACGCCGCGCGACGCATCGGGGTGCGTGGATGCCAGGTGCGCCGCCGATTGCGCGATACTGGTGACGTCCACGAGCCGGCCCGTGGTCGCCTGCACGCGCGCGAAGTTCAGGAACTCCGAGAGCAGCCGGGACAGCCGGTCGGACTCGCGCACGATCAGGCGGCCGAGCGTGCGTTCGTCGTCGGTGGCGCGCGGCGCCCGCGAGAGCTGCTCGACCGCGCTCCGAATGGAGGCGAGCGGATTCTTGATCTCGTGCGCGAGCGACGCGCTCAACTCGGCGACCGCTTCGAGGCGTTCCGCGCGCAACCGGAGATCCTCGAGTCGCTTGCTGTCGGAGATGTCCTGGAAGATCACGGTGGCCGACACCGGAGCGTGCGAGGCGCCAGTCTCGATGATGGTCGTCGTCAGCCCGATGGGAAATGAGCGGTCGGCGAGGGTGATCGTTGCCTCGCCGCGCGTCACGCGCTCGCGGCAATGGACGGCTCGATCCAGCGCCGCCGCCAGCGCGGGCGAGGCCGGCAGGATCAGCTCCGACATGAAGCGCCCCACCGCATCCGCGCTGGCGAAGCCGAGCAGTGCGCCGGCGCTGGCGTTCGCGAAGAGAATCCGCCCCCGCGCGTCCACGGTGACAATGCCGCTGCGAATGGTCTGCAGCACGTCCTCCGCCTGCAGCTTCGCCAGGACGAGCTGCGCTTCGATGGCATCGCGGCTCTCGCCATCCTGCTGGAGCCGCGCGCTGAGGTACGCCACGCCGGCAGCCACCGCTGCGAGCACACCGACCTGCAGGAACACGCTCAGATCGAGCGCCGCGTGCTGGCCAACGAGCAGATCGCCGACATACGACGCGATGCCCGCCGCGGCCACAAGCAGTGCGCCCCCGGGCCGGAGGAGGAATGCGCCAGCCGCCGTGACCAGGATGTAGAGCGCGGTGAAGGGCGAGAGCCCACCGCCGGTGAGATGCACCGCGAACGTGACAAGCAGCACGTCGAAGCCGAGCTGCAGCGCGTGGAACCCGTGGCCGGGCGGTGCCGGGCGCGAACGCTCATACCACGCCGAGCACGCCGTGAAGAGCAGGGTCGCCGCCAGCGCGGCGGCTGCAAGGGCACGCGCGTGCAGATCGGCATGCCGCCACACCAGCATGACGGCGATGAAGATGCCGAGGGCCAGAGTCATGCGACTGACCCGGATCCAGTGCAGCACGCGCGCGGGGGAGAACATGAGAGAGAGTCGCCTGGGCCGGTGACGGGACGTCACCGCTGAGAGCTCTTGCAGAATGCGTGAGTAAGTGCGTGTCGCCCATCATGGCGTTTTGCCATATCTTTGACGATCAACGCGAGAAAGGAGTTACGTGGAGAGTTCCGGGGCTGGGCTGTCGACCTGGGGCATTGTGTTCCGTCTTCTGGCCGTATTGCTCCTGGTGTTCGCCAACGCGTTTTTCGTGGCGGCGGAGTTCGGCCTTGTCGGGGCACGCCGGAGTCGCATTGATGCGGCGGCGGCGCGCGGCGAACGCAGCGCGAAGCGCGTGCAGCAGGCGCTCAAGCATCTGGACCTGTACATCTCGGGCACGCAGCTCGGCATCACGCTGGCGTCGCTGTCGCTCGGCTGGATTGGCGAGAGCACCGTCGCCGAGCTGCTGGATCGGCTGTTCGCGCAGTTCGGCTATACGGTGTCGCCCGCGCTCACGCACAGCGCCGCGGCGGTGACGACCGCCTTCATCGTCATCACGTTCCTGCACATCGTGCTGGGCGAGCTGGCGCCCAAATCCATCGCGCTCGTGAATCCCGAGCGCGTGAGCCGCATCGTGGTGCAGCCGCTCCGCCTCTTTTCGCGGGTCATGCGGCCCTTCATCGCCATCCTGAACGGCGCCGCGAACGGCATTCTCCGGCTCGGCGGCCTGCACACCGTGCAGGACAGCGCGCGCGTGCATTCACCGGAGGAGCTGCGACTTCTCGTGATGCAGACGCGGGCGCACGGCCTGCTCAACGAGACGGATTCGCAGATGCTCGCTGGCGTCTTCGACTTTCACAACAAGAAGGCGCGCGACGTCATGCGCCCGCGCATCGAGGTCGCGGCAATTCCCATTGAAGCCACGGAAGCCGAGGTCCGCGAGATTCTCCGTCGCGAGCGCTACTCGCGCTACCCGGTCTACCACGAAACGCTCGACGACGTGGTGGGCATCTTTCTCGCGAAGGATCTCTGGTTGCACGAGGGCGCGGAGCCGTTCTCGCTGCGCGGCGCGGTGCGCGAGGCGCTCTACCTGCCCGATACGCGCGCGGCCGAGCGCGTGCTCGACGATCTGCGCCGCACGCGCGCACACATGGCCGTTGTCCTCGATGAATTCGGCGGCACCGCCGGGATCATCACGGTCGAGGATCTGGTCGAGGAGGTCATGGGCGACATCGTGGACGAATACGACATCGCCACGCGAGAGGTGCTGGAGCAGAACGGGGTCCTCGAGCTGGCGGGATCGCTCTCGCTCATCGACGTGCGTTCGGATCACAACGTGAACATCCCGAACGGAAGCTGGTCCACGCTGGGCGGCTACGTCTTTTCGAGGCTCGGGCGACTCCCGCGTGTGGGCGACCGGGTGCCGTTCCCCGAGGGGGAGCTGGAGGTCATCGCGATGGACGGCCGGCGCGTGGCGGCGGTGCGGGTGCACCGGGCGCCACCAGCGGAACCCGCTACCACGTGACCGAGCCGCTGCGCATCACGGCGCGCGTGGCCGTTCCGCGCGATGAGCTGGTGGCGCGGGCCAGCCGCAGCGGCGGCCCGGGGGGCCAGCACGTGAATACGAGCGCGACCCGCGTGGAGCTGCTCTGGAACGTGCGCAGCACGCACGCGCTGGACGACGCGCAGCGCGAGCGCGTCATGGAGCGGCTTGCCACCCGGCTCGACGCCAGCGGCATGCTGCGCGTGGTGGCCAGCGAATACCGGAGTCAGCGGCGCAATCGCGAGGCCGCCGAAGCGCGTCTCGCTGATCTCGTGCGCCGTGCGCTCGCGGTCCCACGCACGCGCGTTCCGACCAGACCGTCAGCCGCCGCGAAGCAGCGGCGACTGGACAACAAGCGGAAGCGCAGCAAGCGGAAGCGGGACCGGCGGACTGGCGATGATGACGGGGTCTGACCCTTTTCCTCCCTTACTGCGTCCCCGTTCCGAGCAGTTCCACCTTCGACGTCACCACCTGCTCGACAGGTATCGCATCTCCTCCGGAGGGCGGCGCGACCTTCATGCTCATTCTCTGCATGGCATCGGAGCCCAGATAGACGCCGGCCGCGCTGACATAGTACATCCCGCTTCCCGTCCCATCGCCATCCACCTTCCACTGCTGGCCCTGCTGGCTCTGCGTGCCATGCAGCGACAGGATCAGCTTGCGCTGCACCCGCCAGGCCTTCTGTCCCTCGTACACGGTGTCCCCCAGGATTGTGGACGTCGTGATCGTGTGCATGTCCAGTTGCGCGCCATCGCGCTGCACGGTACTGCTGGTCGTGTCCACCCAGCTCGTGCCGACCTTCGCGTTCGGGGGCGGCGCAATGAGGAATCGCGTCATGCCCTCCACGAGACTCTTGGTGTCGTCGTCCGTGGCGGACTTGTTCGAGACGAAATGGAAGACCTTGCCGGAGCGGGACATGGCGCCGCTCACCCTGGTCCCCTTCATCTGGCTCACGTCCGGCAACTGCAGCTCCGGCCGATCGGAGGACAGCGACGTGGAGTCAAGCGTGAGCGCGAAGTCGAGCGTGTCCTTGCCGTGCGGTGCCAGTGAGAGTGAAACCTGCTGCTCGTTGGTGATCTTGAACTCCATCTTCTGCCCCTGCACTTCCTGCGTCCGGTTGATGACTGACACCAGGTGATAGCGTCTGACGCCAGGCGCATACGAGATCACACCCTGGGCTGGCAGCGTCATGGCGCTCGCGAGCGATGCGAATGCCGCGAACGTCGTGAGACGGCTGGGCTTCATGCAAGTCTCCATCACGCGGGGAACGCAGCCCCGCACGGGGTGGAAGTGGAACGCGGTACGTCCCGCGTCCTGTAAGGATGCACGACACGGCACTCAGGCAACACCTGCGCGAGCCTCGTTGCAGCGGCTCCCAGGCTCGTCGATGATGCTCGCGGCGCGCGGGTGATGCGAGTGCCAGTTTCCGGTGCTAGTCAGCATTTACGGAATGGACAGGATTCACAGGACTCACAGAATGACAGGATTTACAGGATTTACAGGATGGACAGGATTGTGGGGAGCCAAGCCCCCCAGTTTCAGTCCGTTCGCTGAATGACGGCAAATACTGTTGGAACGGCACCGTGAGAATCCTGTCCATCCTGTGAATCCTGTCCAGCCGTCATCAGGGGCGTTGTACACTTCTCGGAGCCACGGACGAAACTGATCATCCTGAAATGCTGTCAGCCGATTGTCGTGACGATCATTAGCTTCCACTGCGAATGCCCTGCGGCCACAGCCCCCGTGAACGATTCCATACGCGCGTGCCGGCCGTGATGCGCCGGGCCCGCCTCATCCAGAGCGCCGTGCCGGCGGGTACGCGAGCGCAATTCGGCCGCAAGCTGCGCGCGTGGTATCGCGCGCATCATCGGGATCTTCCATGGCGACGCACGCGCGATCCCTACCGCGTGCTGGTGTCGGAGCTCATGCTGCAGCAGACGCAGGTGTCGCGCGTGCTACTCAAGTACTCGGAATTCCTGGATCGGTTCCCGACACTGGAATCCGTGGCGCGCGCCAGACCCGGGCGCGTCATGGAAGCCTGGTCGGGGCTCGGGTACTACGCGCGGGCCCGCAACCTGCACCGCCTGGCCCGGACGGTCGTGGCCGAGGGTGGGGGGGGAACGCTCCCGTCGGATCCCGCCGCACTCCGCAGCCTGCCGGGGATCGGGGCCTATACGGCGGGCGCGGTGGCCTCGTTCGCGTACGAGCGCCGCGCGCCGCTCGTGGACACCAACGTCGCCCGCGTGCTTCGGCGCGTCTTCGCGCCCGATCTCGATCCGCGGGCCGCCGCCACGCGTCGGACCCTCTGGGAGTTGGCCGAGCACCTGCTGCCACGAACCGGTTCGGCGGCGTATACGCACAACCAGGCGCTCATGGAACTTGGCGCGCTCATCTGTACTGCCCGCGTGCGACGATGCGAATGCTGCCCCGTGCGCGCCGAATGCCGTACCGTCGCGCGTGACGGCTGATTCGCTGTGCCGCTGCCGGATCTGCTCGCGCAACTGCCGCAGCCGTTGAGAGCCGCGGCGCCGAGGGTGATACACTACCTCGCGCCCACGGTACTGATCACCGCGCTCTGCGTGCTCGGTTTCCTGCTGCGCAAGAAGCAGGTGCTGCGGCGGCTGGCGCGCCTGACCGGACACGTCGCACCCGCGGTCGTGCCGCGCGTGCTCGCCGCGACGACATTCCTGGCTGGCGCCATCCTGCTCTTCTCCGGAGCGACACCAGCGCTGGCGGGCCGGATGGGATGGCTCGGCGCCTTCCTCCCCCTCCCCGTCATCGAGGTCTCGCACTTCTTTGGCAGTCTCGCGGGTGCGGCGCTGCTGCTGCTTGCGCGCGGCCTGCAGCGCAGACTCGACGCCGCGTATCACCTCGCCGTCGCGCTCCTCGGCGCGGGCATCCTGTTCTGCCTGCTCAAGGAGTTCGACTATGAAGAGGCGATCCTCCTCTCGGTGATGCTCGGCGCGCTCGTGGTCAGCCGCCGCTACTTCTATCGCAAGGCCAGCCTGCTCGAAGAGCGCTTCACCCCCGGCTGGATCGCCGCGATCCTGCTCGTCGTGCTCGGGTCCATTGCGCTCGGTGTACTCTCGTTCGGCAAACCGGCGCTGGACGCGGGACTCTTCTGGAACTTCTCCGTGCACGGGCAGGCACCACGGTTTCTCCGGGCGTCGGCGGGCGTCGTCGCCATGCTCATCATTCTCGCCAGCGCCCGGCTCATTCGCCCCGCGCGCCCCAAACGTGCGCTGCCGCACGCAGCGGACCTCGAGCGTCTCGCGCCCATTGTGGCCGCGTCCACGGATGCCGCGGCCAATCTCGTCTATCTCGGCGACAAGACCTTGCTGCTGAACGAAGCCCATACCGGCTTCGTGATGTACAGCGTGGCGGGCCGGAGCTGGGTCGCGCTCGGTGACCCGGTTGCACCGCGCGACCAGGTGGCCGGCCTCGCGCGCGCGTTCGTGCAGCTCTGCGATCAGCATGGCGGGTGGGCGGTGTTCTACAAGGTGGGGCGCGAGCAGTTGTATCACTATCTCGACCTCGGGCTCACCGTGGTGAAGCTGGGCGAGGAAGCGCGCGTGAGCCTCGCCGATTTCACACTCGAAGGACCCGACCGCCGCACGCTGCGCAAGACCTGGCGCAAGGCAGCAAGTGAGGGATGCAGCTTCGAAGTCGTGCCGCCCGACGGCGTGGCGGCGCTGCTCAGCGAGCTGCGCGCCGTGTCCGACGAATGGCTGACCAGCAAGAAGGCGCGCGAGAAGCGATTCTCGCTGGGGCGCTTCGACGAGTCGTACATGCGGCGGTTCCCGACGGGCGTCGTGCGGCGCGACGGCCGGATCATCGCCTTCGTCAACGCGTGGCTCTCGGGATCGGGGGAAGAGATCGAAGCGGACATCATGCGCTTCGCGGCGGCGTCGCCCCCGGGCATCATGCGCTACGCGCTCGCGGAGTTCATGCTCTGGGGACGGGCGCAGGGTTTTCGCTGGTTCAACCTGGGCATGGCACCGCTGTCAGGATTGCGCGCATCCACCGTTGCTCCCCTCTGGAATCAGCTCGGTCAGGCCGTGTTCGGCCACGGTGAGCGATTCTACAATTTTCAGGGGATACGCGAATTCAAGCAGTGGTTCCATCCCGTATGGGAACCCAGGTATCTGGTGTCGCCCGCGGCAGCATTGCGCCCGGTCATCCTCGCCAACATCGCGGCGCTCATTGCGGGTGGCATCGAGGGCGTGGTGCGCAAGTAGCCCGCGCACGTATCTTTGATTCACGCCGCGCTCATCCGTTCCGGCCCCGACTCGAGCCCCGTGCCGTTCCCACTCGTCACTCAGCTTTCCGACTCCACCATCCGCGCCGCCGTCAACTCCGTCTTCAGCAGGCCGGAGTTCAATCAATTCACGCTCTGGGACCGGCTCTGGGGGTGGATCGTGGAGCTGTGGCATCGTGCGGTGGCGCTGCTGACCGGGCTTCTGCACAGCACGCCGGATGCGGCGCCGGTCTTCTGGACGGTGGTCGCGCTGCTCGCGCTGGCGCTCAGCGCCATCATCGCGCGTGCCGGGTATCTCGCGTACCAGCGCTCGCGAATGCGCGGCGCGGCGCTGCGCTGGGATCTGGCAGGCCATGGCCGGGGTCAGGATCACTGGGTTGTGGCCAGCGAACTGGCGGCGACGGGAAACTTCACCGACGCGGCCCATGCGCTCTATGCCGCCCTGCTGGAGGCCACAGCACGACAGCAGCAGATCCGGCTGCATCCGTCCAAGACGATCGGCGACTACGTGCGCGAGCTGCGAACCCGGTCGTCAGCACTGCTGAACCGCTTTCGCGAGTTCGCGCGCTCGTATGAGGCCGTGATCTACGGCATGGGCCAGTGCGACCAGGAACGCTACCTGCGGCTGCACGCGCTTGCGCTGCCCATCGTGAGGCCGCATGGCTGAACGACGCGTGGATCGATGGCTGCGGCCACTCACCATTTTCCCCGTCATCGCCCTCCTGCTGCTCGTCGCCATGCTGTTCGGCCGGTCGACGCAGCCGGAGGATCGGGCGAACGGCCATTCGTCGTACGCCCTTGGTCTGACCGGCATGCGCGGGCTGTACGAGGTGATCGCGCAACTGGGCTGGCGCACCAGCCGCCGCGTGGCGCCCTGGAACGCGACGCTGGAGACGACGCCCGTGTACATCGTGCTCGATCCTCGTGTCGCCCCGAGCGCAACAGAGACGGGTGCACTGCTGGACGTGATACGCCGCGGTGCGTCGGCGATAGTGGAAGTACCGCTGAACGGGCCGCTGACGGATTCGCTCGGGGTAGCAGAATCCGGCCTGAACTTCAGCCTGCACGTGGACACCGCACGGATGGCAGAGCTGTCCTCCGATGAGTCGGAACTGGTGCGCGCGGCGGCGGGGCGAGCGGGCAACTTCAGATCGCGGCTCCGCCCCGTGCCCAGGGACTCCGCCGACAGCGCACCACGCTTTCCCGCCGGCATGCACACCCTCGTGCGCGTGATTGACGACACGATACAGGTTCCCGAGATTGCGCGCCTTTCGCTGGGGACGGGCCGGATCATCGTCATTGCTGATGCCAGCCTCCTGTCGAACAGCATGCTGCGCAGCGGTGACGGCGCCGTGCTCATGGTGCGCCTGCTCGAACAGCTCGACCCGGCGCGCGATCGCCGCATCGTGTTCGACGAGTACCACCAGGGATTCGGGCAGCGGGAATCACTGGGCGATGTCATTGGCGATGCGCTCGTGCACACGCCACCGGGGCGCGTCGTCCTGCAGCTCGGCGTAGCCGGATTGATTCTGCTGCTGGCGTTGGGCGTGCGTCCCATCGCGCCCATCGCGCGGCGCTCCATCGAGCGGCGGTCGCCATTCGAGCACGTGGGAGCGCTGTCACGGGCCTACGAGCAGGCCGATGCCACGCGGCTGGCCACGCGGCGCCTCGTGCGCGGCGTGCGCCGCCGCCATCCGCTGGGCGCGGCCGGGTCGCTGAATGACCAGGCGTACCTGGCGCTCCTGGCCGCGCGCGCGCCGGCGCTCGCGCCGGATCTGGACCTCATGCGCACCGCGCTCGACACTCCCCTTCCCCGCGCCGACTGGGTTCGCATCGGCGCCGCGCTCGCCCACATCGAACGGACATTTTCCCAGTGATGACTGCCGAGCAGGTCGCCGATTCCGTGCAGCGCGTTCGCGCCGCCGTCGCTACCCGCGTCGTTGGACAGGACACGGTGATAGACGAAACGCTGGTGGCGTTTCTCGCCCGGGGACACGCGCTCCTGGAGGGAGTGCCGGGAACGGCGAAGACGCTCCTCGTGCGCACGCTGGCCGCTGCGCTCAATACGCGCTTCGGGCGCATTCAGTTCACGCCCGACCTCATGCCATCGGACATCACCGGCATCGCCATTCTGCGCGACAGCGGCAGCGCGGCGGAATTCCATCCCGGCCCGGTGTTCACGGACCTGCTGCTCGCTGACGAAATCAATCGCGCACCCGCCAAGACGCAGGCCGCGTTGCTCGAAGCCATGCAGGAGCGCCAGTGCACCGTGGACGGCGCCGCGCATCCACTCGGCGACCTCTTCACGGTGTATGCCACGCAGAACCCGGTGGAGTACGAGGGAACGTATCCGCTTCCGGAAGCGCAGCTCGATCGCTTCCTGCTCAAGATCAAGGTGCCCTATCCGGCGCTCGACGCCGAATTGAAAATGCTGAACAACTACGCCAGCGGCTTCGACGCGGAGCGCGCCAGCAGCGTTGCGATGGAGCCCGTGCTGAACGCGGAGCAATGTCGCGCGCTGCGCGAAATGGTGGAGCAGGTGCGCGTCGCACCGGAAGTGCAGGAGTACATCGCGGCCGTTGTCCGCGCCACACGCGAGGACACCGCACTGGTGCTGGGCGGATCGCCGCGCGCCTCCGTGGCGCTCTTTCGCGTGGCGCGCGCGGCCGCGCTCGTGGCGGGGCGCGACTACGTGACGCCCGACGACGTGAAGGATTACGCGTTCCCGGTCCTGCGCCACCGCGTGGTGGTGTCGCCCGAAGTCGAGGTGGAGGGACGATCGACCGACGACGTCCTGGAAGCGGTGCTCACCCGCGTGGTCGCGCCGAAGTGACCGAACCGGCAGTCGCCAGCGGCGGCGAGACCCACTGGGCGCGTGACCTGGCGTACGCGCTTCTCTGGCCACTCGGCGGCTATCTCCCCCTCCCCACGCGCCGCCTCGCGCTGGTCGTGGCGCTTACCGCCGTCGTGTGGCTCATCGCGGGACTCACGCACGTTGGTGCCGTGGCGCTGGCGGTGCTGGCGCTGCTCACCATGATCGTGGTGTTCGACGTGCTCACGATACCGGCCGCGTGGCAGGTGGAGGTGGAACGTCACGTTCCGGCCACACTGGGAATCGGCGACGAGGACGCGGGCAGCTACGTGCTCCACTCACGAATGCGTGCGCCCCTCACGGTGCGCGTGTTCGACCAGTTGCCCCGCGCTGTGCGTCCACCGGGCGAACAGCCCGCGGCAAACGCCGACGCCCGACCGGCGCATCGCCTCGTGCCCGGTCAGGAGCTCCGGCTTCCGATCGCACTCACGGGACGCGAGCGCGGACTCTGGCCACTCGGTCCGATCGCGCTCCGCGTACGCTCGCGCCTGGGCCTCGTGCAGCGCGCGCTGCGGTACGACCCGGATGACTCGCTGCTCGTCACGCCCTCCATGACCGGCGTGAGACGCTATCGTCTGCTCACGCTGCACCATCGGCTGCGCGACGCCGGCGTGCGCAGCGTCCGCCGCCGCGGTCAGGGAAGCACCTTCAGCAACCTGCGCGAATACGTGCACGGCGACGACCCGCGCCGCATTGACTGGAAGGCCACGGCGCGACGCCACAAGCTCATCAGCCGCGAATACACCGTGGAACAGGGACAGACGGTGATGATCGCCGTGGATGCGGGGCGCATGATGACCCAGCTCGCCGGTGATCTGCCACGGTTCGAGTATGCGCTGTCCTCCGCCACACTGCTGGCCGATGTCGCCGTCCAGTCGCGCGACGAAGTGGGCCTGTTGCTGTTCGACGATCAGGTCCGCGCCTTCGTGCCCGCCTCGCGCGGCGCGGATTCGCTCGAACGCATCCGGCGTGCGCTCATTCCCGCCGTGGCAACGATGGCCGAGCCGGATTACGGCGCGGCCTTCCGCGTGCTCGGCGAACGGCATCGCAAGCGATCGCTCGTCGTGCTGTTCACCGATGTGATCGATGCGCGTGCGTCGCAGTCGCTGATCGCGCTGACCTCGCGCAGCGCCGCCCGCCACCTGCTGCTCGTCGTCGCGCTGCGCAACGACCAGTTGATGGAGGCCGCCCGACCCGGTGCAGACTCGTCGGTCTCCCGGCTCTTCGAGAGTGCGGCGGCGGAAGAGCTGGTGCTCGCCCGGGAAGACGCGCTCACGCGCATGCGCCGCGCCGGCGTGTCGGTGCTCGACGTGTCGCCGCACGTCATGACGCCGGCGGTGATCAACCGCTATCTGGAGATCAAGGCACGCTCGTCGCTGTAGCCGAATTCCTCGGCGACCTCGGTGTCTGCCGCGCCGCGGCCGCCAAGCGAGGCGTATGACAGGAGCGCGAGCGCGGACAACCCGGCAATCCCGAACTTGATGCCGAGCGGAATGTCGGTGCGCGGCGAGATGAGCCCTTCAATCGTGCCGGCCAGGACGAGCATGATGACCGAGGCCGCGAGCAGCCGCACCGCGCGTCTTCCCTTCACTACCAGCGCCTCCCGGCGCGTGAGCGCGCCCGGCAGGAGTAGCGCGGAAGCAAGCAGCAGGCCGCCGCCGCCGGCGATGCAAATGGCGCTCAGCTCGAATACGCTGTGCGGCACCACGAACTCGCCGATCTGCGAGAAGATCCCCCGGCTTGCGTAGAGCCCCAGCGCCGCGCCAATGCTCACGCCGTTGAGCAACAGCATGAGAACAGTGAGAATGCCAGCGGTGATGCCGAACGCGAACACCGCGAACACCACCTGCACGTTGTTCTGGATGATGGAGCTCGCCATCACCGGGCGTTCGAATGACGAGAGCGGAATGTAGGCGTGATCGCCGCGCTGGGCGCGCGCCACGCCCTCATTGGCGCGGTCGATCATGCCTGCTGGCAGCAGCCGTTCCGCGGTGGCCGGATCGGTCATGACCGCATGGTACGTCACGGCCATGGGGCCGAACATGCACAATGCGGCGGCCAGGATGTACACGAGCGAGCGCCGCAGCTCACGCGGTACGACGGACAGGAAGAAGGTCGCGATGGCCCGGCCGGTGAGCGGTCGCTTCCGATAGAACAGATTGTGTGCGGCTCCCACGAGCCGGCTCAGATAGAAGAGCGACTCCACCTCGCGTCCCTGCGCCGCGGTCGTCAGCCGCGCGAGATCCGTCGCGACTTCGCGGTAGCGGGCCACGAAGTGGCTGATCTCGTCTTCCGACAAGCTGCGCAGTCCGCGGCGCTGGGCCTCCGCCAGTTCGCCGGCGAAGGCATGCCAGCTTCCCGCATCGCGCGCTACGATGGCCTGCTGCTCCCGCGCGGCGCCCACCGCGCCGCGCGCCGCGACGCCGCGTGCCCGGGCGCCAGTCTCCCGTGCATGCAGCTCGAGGAGCCGCGCCATGTCCGAGCCCTCGATCCCGACAAGTGCGCCCGAGAACCTGGTGGCCAACTGCTCGCCAAGTCGCCGCCGCAATTCCGGCTCCAGCGTCGCCCGACGCTCGACGAAACGGTGCAGCACATCGTATTCGTCCGCCGTGAGCGCGGCGCTCAGCATGGCCGGCGTCGCGGAATCCACCGTGGGTGAGGCTACCGGCTGCGCGTGCCGCACGACACGTTCCTGCACCACGAACGTGCCCGCCATCATGTCGCCGAGCCGCTTTCCCGATTTCGACAGCCCCGCGCTCATGATGCCCACGCCGTAGGATAACCCGGGCTGCATGTCCACCAGCCGCGCCAGATTGCGAATGGCGGAAGCGGCGAAACTCACCGAGTAGCCACCATCCTGCACCACGCGGATGTGCAGCAGCCGCTTGCCCGGCGTCTGGCCGTCCCACACCGCCTCGAAGTAGACGAAGTATCCCCAGAGGAACGTGAACGAGATGATGGCCAGCAGCGCCGCCATCCAACCCACCGTGCTCCCGCCCGTGGCCGACGGCGTGAGCGACACGCCCCCCACCACCAGAAAGAAACCAATCCAGATGAGCAGCTCGGTGATCGCGATGAGGAGGTGATCCACCAGAGCGGCCGCGCCACGCGATCCCACGCCGGCCACCGAATACGAGAAGACCACCTGCTCGGGCGTCTCGATGGCGACGCGCTGTTCGAGCTCCAGCGGGGTTGCTACGGGTGCCGACGGCGGTGCGCTCATGGCGCGGGTGCGACCACGTCGAACGGAGGCTGATCCGCATCAGGACGCGCGCATGCGTGCGCAAACGGAGCGGTGTCACTGCGCGTGCCGGGCACGAGCTCGTAGGCGCTGTCCACCACGATCACGCTGCCGAGCCGCCGGAGCAGGCCGCGCGTGCGCGCGCGCGCGGCCAGGTCGATCAACTGCAGCTCCGCCTGCTCCATCCGCTCGCGCTTCCCCGAATCATCCGCATCACAGGCGTGCGCGTCCAGGACGAGTGCCGCCAGCGAGTCCCGCATGCGGCGGATCGGCTCGAGGAGTCGCGGCACCGACATGCCGCTGTCCGCTCCGGCTGGGTCGAGCGGCGCCTCCACAATGCGGTCCACCAGCTCGCGCGGCTCCGGCGCGCGTCCAGGACCGAATCGCGACAGGTACCAGGTGCGGAGCGATGGCGCGAGCGGCGAGACGTCGTCCAGAATGTGCACGAGCGCGACTCCTGCATCGCCGCGCGCATCGGGCGGTGTGACGGAGACGTAGCCGGTGAGTACACCGTCCTGCACGGACGAGAGGTAGCCGTTGATGCGCCCCTCGTGCGCCAGTGATGCCGCCGTGAGCCAGTCCATGCTGCGCGCGAAGATTTCGGTGGGACGGCGGCTGGGCGGCAGCGAGGATTCGGGGTATGCCGCGGCGCCCGCGCTCGCCGCCGCCAGCCCGCGCATGGACACGGCGAGCAATCCCTGACCGGCATCACGGACCGCGCGATCCGTCGCATAGTCGCCGCGCACCGCATCGCGCCGTCGCGCCGCCTGCCAATCCACGTCGTGCGCCAGTTCGTGCGCGATTGCACCGGCGGACGTGGCGGGCGGCAGATAGAGCACGCGGCGCCGCGGATCGTGCATCGCGAGCGCCGTGCGGCCCATCGGGCTCTCGCCGAACTGCACGTGCAGCCCCGACACATCGAGCGAGGGCAGCACCCGACGGAGATCATCCAGCGCCGACGCGAGCGTGCCCCGATAGTACGGCTTCCATGTCTCGGGGAAGTCGGAGTCGAACGTGACGGACGCCAGGCCGTACCGCTGCGCGAGCTCGCGGTCAGTCGGGCCGCCATCGCCGGGGAACCATGGCGTGGCCTGCGCGTAGGCACGCAAGGCAACGGCCGCCATGAGCGTGGCACGCTCCACGCGAACCCCGGGCGCACGCCACAACACGAGCGCATGTTCGGCAGCCAGCGACTCTTCGGTGCGCGAGCCCGTCACGAACTGTTCTCGCGCCGCACGCATGCCGCTGTCGAGCATCGCGCTGCCCAGCAGTCGGCCGCCCAGACCGGCAAGCGTCACCACCACCGGCGCCTCCGGCGGCGCGTCAGCGCGACCGGCGACTGACGCCATCGCGACAGCCGATCGCTCGCTCAGGATTTCGCCGCGCGTGTCCTCCCCGCGATCGTCGCTCTGGCCAAGGCGCTCGATGCCCTCCAGCAGCCGGGGCACGAGCTGCAGGGCGGCGAGCCGCGCGTCGCGATCGAGCGTTCCCATGAGCGGCGCCTCCACGGCAAAGCGACGCGCGGTGCGCCAGTGGGGGAGCAGCACGAGCGGATCGACACCGCTCTTCCACGCGGCGCGCAACAGCTCGCGCGCGTCAGCCTGCGCCAGCTCCCGGTCACGGATCTGCGCCGCCGCCGCGGTCGCGACGCGCGGCGCATCCGCGCGCAGCAGGTGCTCGGATGTGGCCAGCGTGTACGCCAGCCGCACGGCCAGTTCACCCGCACGTGGATTGTCCGTCTCGCGCACCGCGTGCTCGATGAGGCGGAGGTGCGCCCACCCTCCCGCTGGCCTGTTGAACGCCGACGGCACGCCCATCGCATCGAGCGCCAGTGGCGAGACGTCGTTGCCCGCGCCATCCAGCGTGCGCGCCAGCAGCGCCCAGGCCAGCGAGCGCCGGGTGGAATCCGCCACCCGCGGATCGTTCAGCGCATCATCGATGAGCAGGAAGGGGCTGCCCAGCCCGAGCCGTTGCCGCTCGAGGTAGGTCAGCGCGACGACCGTGGCCGTACTCTCCGCCGTGATGGTCGTGTCTCGCCCGCGCGCCGTGATGGCGGTGGCGTAATCGCGCCCGCGATGCAGCTCTCCCGCGATCTCCGAGCCCACGGAGATGCGCTCGCAGGATGCCGCGAGCAGCGTGAGTGCAGTGAGCGAAAGAAGTCTGCGGAAACGAGCGGACATGCGTGTGAGAATACCCGGAACGATGCGCGAAGTTGCGCGAGGAACAGCGTCGCCTGCCAGGCCCTCCCGGTGAGACGAGCAGCGCCGGTGCTGCGTCAAGTCCGGTATACATTAACACGAACCCCGCCGGACGCACTGTATTGATCGTCACCGTCGACTCGACCCACCCGGAGCCGGACCGGATTGCCCGCGCCGCCGCCATTGTGCGGAGCGGCGGACTGGTCGCCTTCCCCACCGAAACCGTGTACGGGCTGGGTGCCAATGCGCTGGACCAGGCGGCCGTGCAGCGCATCTACGAGGCGAAGGGCCGGCCGGCGTTCAATCCGCTCATCGCGCACGTGCACGACCCGGCCGCCGCGCGCCGGCTCGTTCGCGACTGGCCGCGCGCCGCGGATCTGCTGGCACGGCTGTTCTGGCCTGGACCGCTCACGCTGGTGCTGCCGCGCACGGCCATCGTGCCCGATGCGGTAACCGCGGGGCTGGACACGGTGGCCGTCCGGATCCCGGCGCACCCGGTTGCGCTCGCCCTCATTCGCGCAGCGAACCTGCCCATCGCCGCGCCCAGCGCCAACCGGTTCACCGAGCTCTCTCCGACGCGCGCCGCGCACGTGCAGCGCGCGCTTGGCGATCGCGTGGACCTCATTCTCGATGGCGGGGCCACGACGGTTGGCATCGAATCCACGGTTGTCGATCTCTCGGGGAGCGAACCGGTGCTGCTGCGACCGGGGCACATCTCGGCGGCGCAGCTTCGCGAGGTGCTCGGCTCGCTCGTGATTCCGGAGAAGGATCCGGAAGCCGGCGCGCCGCGCGCCGCGCCGGGAATGCTCGAGCGCCACTACGCGCCGCGCGCCGAGCTGCGCCAGTTCGCCGCCTCGGAGCGCGACGCGGCGGCCCGGCTCGCGAGCGAACTGGCGAGCCAGGGCAGAATTGTGGGTGCACTCCTGCTGGGGCCGTTCCCTGCGCCGATAGCCCATCCCGTCAGGATGCCCCCCGACCCCGCCGGCTATGCACGCGAGCTGTACGCCGCGCTCCATGCGCTCGATGCACAGCAGTGCGACGTGGTGTTCGTGGAAGAGTCTGACTCCGCGGGCGATGAATGGGCAGCCATCCGGGACCGTTTGCGCCGCGGTGCAGGATAATGATCAAACAGGGGCAGCCCATGGGGCAGCCCCATGGGCTGCCCCATGGACTGCCCCTGTCTCCTCCCGTCGCTAGTTTTCACGCATGCGCTCGACCGACGACCCTGACGCCCTCCCGTCCGACGACGGCTCGACGGACATGGAGGCCCGCGTGACCTGCCCCTACTGCGGGGAGCTCAACACGCTCACGCTCGATCCGAGCAGTGGCAGCGCACAGGACTACATCGAGGACTGCCAGGTGTGTTGCCATTCCATGCGGATCCTCGTGCACTATCTGCCGTCCGGCAACGCGGACGTGCACGCCGAAAGTATTGACGACGAATGATCTGCACGCGGCGCACCTGCGCGCCGCGCCCACCACACCAGTAGCCATGCCCCGTGCTCTTTCGTGGCGCGCCGCTGCCTCGCTGGCCGCCCTGTTCTTCGCGCTGCCCACCCTGCGTCCGGTCCGACTTGCGGCGCAGGATACGACGCGCATTGCCGCGCCGCCGCTCACCGCCCCGATTCCGGTGGACAGCAGCGTGCGCATCGGCAAGCTTGCCAACGGACTCACCTATTACATCCGCGTCAACCACAAGCCCGAGAAGCGCGCCGAACTGCGCCTGGTCGTGAATGCCGGATCCATCCTCGAGGACAGCACGCAGCTCGGCCTCGCCCATCTCGTCGAGCACATGGCGTTCGACGGCACCACGCACTTCAAGCGACAGCAGCTCATCAGCTACCTCGAATCCACGGGCGTCCGCTTCGGCGCCGATCTCAACGCCTCCACCGGATTCGACGAGACGATCTATCAGCTCACGGTACCCACCGACAGCGCGACGCTGCTCGGCACCGGCATCCAGATCCTCTCCGACTGGGCGCACGGACTCACCTTCGATCCCACCGAGCTCGAGCGCGAGCGGAAGGTCGTGGTGGAGGAGTGGCGGCTGGGTCGCGGCGCCGCGCAGCGCATTCGCGACAAGCAGTTCCCCGTGCTTTTCGCCAACTCGCGCTACGCCACGCGCCTGCCCATTGGCGACCGGCACACCATTGAAACCGCATCGCGCGCCGAGCTCGTGCGATTCTATCACGACTGGTATCGTCCGGACCTCATGGCCGTGGTCGCGGTCGGCGATTTCGACGGCGCGCGGGTGGAACGACTCATTCGCGAGCGCTTCACGCCGCTCACGAATCCGATGCCCGAGCGCGCGCGCACGATCTACCCCGTTCCGTCCGACACGCTCACGCGCGTCGCCGTCACGACCGATCCCGAAGCCACCAACTCCACCGTCGCCGAATACTACGAAATGCCGGTGGAGCAGGAGCGCACCGTGGCCGACTATCGGCGCGAGCTCGTGGAATCGCTCTACAGCGGCATGCTCAATGACCGGCTGGTGGAGATCGCCCAGCGTCCCGATGCGCCGTTCGTGGGCGCCTATTCCGCACAGGGCGCGATCGTGCGCAGCCGCGCCGCCTACGTGCTGAGCGCACTCGTGAAGGATGGCGGCATTTCGCGCGGTCTCGGTGCGGTCCTCACCGAGGCCGAGCGCGTGGAACAGCACGGGTTCGCACCCACGGAATTCGAACGCCAGAAGGCGAACCTGCTGCGCGGCATGGAAAGCACGTACGCCGAGCGCGACAAGACCAGCTCGGATGCCTTCGTGCAGACGTACGTGGCCAACTTCCTCGACGGTGATCCGATGCCGAGCATCGCGCAGGACTATCGGCTCACCCGCGCACTGCTTCCCGGCATCGCGCTCAGCGAGGTCAATCGCGTCGCACACGACTGGCTCTCGCTCCGCGATCGCACCATCGTCGCGAGCGCACCGTCAAAGGACAGTGCGTCCGTGCCTGCCGATGCGGCGCTGCTCGCTCTTGCGGACAGCATGGACCACGTGCAGGTAGCCGCCTATGTGGACTCCGTCTCGAATGCACCGCTCGTGGCGCGGCAACCCGAGCCGGGACACGTCGTCGCGGAAAGCCGCGACGCGAAGGTCGGCGTCACGACGTGGACGCTCTCCAACGGCGTGCACGTGCTGCTCAAGCCCACCACGTTCAAGGACGATGAGTTGCTCTTCCGCGCCTACAGCCCGGGCGGCACGTCGCTCGCACCGGACTCTCTCGCGTTCGCGGCGCGCACCGCGAGCGACGCGGTCGAGACGAGCGGAGTGGGAACCTTCAGCGCGTCGGCGCTGCAGAAGGCGCTCGCGGGCAAGTCCGTCGGAATCAGCTCGTCCATCACCCTGTACGAAGACGGCCTCTACGGCGGCGGATCGCCGCTCGACGCGGACGCGCTCTTCCAGCTCATCTACCTGTACTTCACTGCGCCGCGCGCCGACACGGCCGCGTTCAACGCGTTCGGGTCGCGCATGAAGGCGCTGCTCGCGAATCGCGATGCGAGTCCGTCCGCGGCCTTCGCCGACACCGTGAGCGCGACGCTCTCGCGCCACAACCCGCGCGTGCGCCCGCTGACCGTCGCCGCGTTCGACAGTCTCGACCTCGGCGCGTCGCTGGCGTTCTACCGGGCGCGCTTCGCCGACGCGAGCGCGTTCACGTTCGTGTTCGTCGGCAACATTGACACGACGAAGCTCAAGCCGCTGGTCGAGCGCTACATCGCGAGCCTCCCCGCGACGCACCAGGCCGGCCAGTGGCGCGACCTGGGCATCGACTATCCGCGCGGCGTGATCACGCGCGACGTGCGCAAGGGAACGGATCCGAAGAGCCAGACACGCATCGCCTTCACCGGGCCGTTCGAGTACACGCAGCACGGCGTCTACCAGATGGAGGCGCTCTCGGATGTCCTGGAGATCGAGCTGCGCGAGCGGCTGCGCCAGCAGCTCGGCGCGACGTACAGCGTGTCGGTCACGCCGTACCCGGCGCGCATTCCGCGGCCGCGCTTCTATCTGGCGATCGACTTCGGTTCCTCGCCGGCCAACGTGCGGGAACTGGTGCAGGCGGTGTTCGCGACGATTGACACGCTCAGGACGCGCGGGCCCTCGGCGGCGGACGTGAAGAAGGTGCGCGAGACCGAGCTGCGCGAGCGCGAAACGGCGGTTCGACAGAACGGATTCTGGCTCGCGCACATCGTGTCCTACGAGCAGGCCGGCTGGCCGCTCGACAACATTCTCGATTTCCCGACGCAGGCCGACAGTCTGAGTGTCACCTCCCTGCGCGACGCCGCGCGCACTTTTCTCGACACGCGCAACTACGTGCAGGTGTCGCTGTTCCCCGACTCGACGAAGTGATCGGGCGACGCGTGCACGAGCGGGCAGTGCCGGGGGCCGGGGGCGCTTCCGGCACCCTCGGTACCACGGGTGCCTCCAGCGCCCCCGGTCCCCGGCACTCGTGATCTTGCCCACGACGCGCTCGCGCCCCGCTTGCATGGGTGCACCGAGCAGCTCCGAGGCTGGCTACAGTCAGCTTGCGCGTGCACGGTCAGGTTGCATGCGCACGGTCGTGGTCAGGCCGCGTGCGCGCACGGTCAGACGAGCCCGAGGCGCGTTCGTGGCGCGGCTGCGTGCGCGTGGGCAGAGTCCGTGCCCGCGATCTGACGAACGCGGAAGGAGAGCGGCCTACGTGGCTGATCGCACGATCAGGCGGACAGGCGGGGCGCTGAAGGCACCCGTGGTACCGAGGGTGCCGGAAGCGCCCCACCTGGCCGCGCCCCGCGCAACGCAGCAGGCATGCCCGGCGTGCTAGCGACTCGTGCGGCGGTCGCACTGCTGCTCGGCGCGCCGGCAATCGGGCGCGCGCAGGCAGATACGACGCAGGGCATCGTGAATCGCACGGACATCGTGCGACAGCTCTCGGCGCTGGCCGACGATTCCATGCAGGGGCGCATGACCGGATCGCGCGGTGCCGTCATGGCGGCTCGCTTCATTGCGCGCGAGATGCGGGCTGCGGGACTCGCTCCGGCAGGCGACAGCGGCTTCCTGCAGCGCGTACCGGTTGGCGCCGCGGACGGAAATGGCCGGCATTCCTGGCTCGTGCTGCTGGACAACTTCTCCGCGGTACCCGACGGCTTTCATCGCGTACCCGCGCTGAACGTCGTCGGGATGCTGCGCGGCAGCGACCCCGTGCTGCGCGATTCCGTCGTGCTGGTCGATGCGCACTACGATCATCTCGGTATCGGCAAGGCCGTGCAGGGCGACAGCATCTACAACGGCGCGGACGATGATGCGTCGGGAACGGTGGCGGTGCTCGAGATCGCGCGCGCCCTCGCCCACGGTCCGCCGCTCAGACGCACCGTGGTGTTTCTCGCGACCACTGGTGAAGAGGTTGGTCTGCTGGGCACACGCTGGTTCGTGTCGCATCCCGTGGTGCCGCTTGCACGCATCGAGGCCAATCTCGAAATCGAAATGATCGGCCGGCCCGATAGCCTTGCGGGCGGATCGGGACATGGCTGGCTCACGGGCTACGAGCGATCCACCATGGGCGCGATGTTCACCCGGGCCGGCCTGCCGATCGCTCCCGACCGGCGACCCGCGCAGCATTTTTTCGCGCGCAGCGACAATATCGCGTTCGCCAAGCGGGGGATCCCGGCGCATACGCTCTCCAGCTTCGCTCTGCACGACGATTACCACGAGCCGAGCGATGAAGTGAGCCGCATCGACTTCGACCACATGACGACGCTCATCACCGCCGCCGCGGGCGCCGTGCGCGTGCTGGCGAACGACCCCGCGCCCGTGTGGTTGAAGGGAGGAAGGCCGTAACCTGGTAACAGGGGCAGCCCATGGGGCTGCCCCTGTGTGGCGCCGATGCAGCAAAGGGGCTGCCCCATGGGCTGCCCCTTTGCTACGCCCCTTTGCTACGGCCGCGTCCTGTCCTCTGCCGCCGGCCGCCTGGGGACTGGCGCCGGATGCGTCTTCAGGAGCTGGTCCACTTCCGTGATGGCGCGCTCGAGCTGCGGGTCGCGACCCTTCGCCAGCTCCGTGGGGTCATCCACGACGGCGATGTCCGGCTCCACGCCATGTCCCTCGGGAAACCACTTGCTCTCGGCGCTGTATTCCCGGAACGTCGGCACCGTTATGCTGCCGCCGTCAATGAGCGTGGGTGCCCCCGTGATGCCGATCAGCCCACCCCAGGTGCGTTCGCCAATGAGCGGGCCGACGCCGGTCCGCTTGAAGTAGAGCGGGAAGGCGTCGCCTCCCGACCCACTCCACCCGTTGATGAGCATCACCTTGGGGCCGAAGTTCGCCTGCGGCGGCCACTGCCAGTCCTTGCCGTCGCGTACGGCGTACCACGAGAGGAACGGCCGATTGAGCAGCTCCACGAACCGGTCGGGAATCTGCCCGCCCGAATTGAACCGCTCATCGATGATGAGCGCGCTCTTGCCGAACTGCCCCATGAACTGGCGCACCAGCTCGGTCTGTCCGTCGGTGCCGGTGTTTGGCACGTAGATGTAACCGACACGCCCGCCGGTAGCCTCGTCCACGCGTCGCCTGTTGGCGTCAATCCACGCCAGATTGCGCAGCCGCGTCTCGTCGGGCAGCGTCTTCACGAGCACGGTGCGCGCGCCCGCCTGCCCCGGCCGGTCATTGACGGTGAGCTGGACCGTCTGATCGGCCAGCCCGCCGAACGCCGCCCAGGGATCCTGTGCCGGATCCATGGGAATCCCATTCACCGCGAGCACGTAATCGCCCTCGTGCACGTTCACGCCGGGCTCGTCGAGCGGCGAACGGACCTCGTTGTCCCACGGCGCGCCGCGAATGATCTTCGCGATGCGCCACGCGCCATTCGACAGCGTCCAGTCCACGCCAAGGAGACCGACTCCGCGGTGCGGCGCGGCTTCGAGATCGCCGCCCGCGCGGTAGGTGTGCGATGAGCTCAGCTCCGCGATCAGCTCGCCCAGCACGAAGTTCACGTCCCAGCGCGTCACCGCGTCGTCCATGAGCTTCCCGTAGCGTGTGCGCATCGCGTTCCAGTCCACGCCGTGCATCTTCGGATCGTAGAACATGTCGCGCTCGAACCGCCAGACGTCGTTGAAGATCTGCTTCCACTCCGCACGCGGATCCACGACCATTTCGAGCTCCGCAGTGCGCAACGGCTTCTCGATGCGCTGCTTCGGCTTCACATCCACGATGCCGAACCGGTCCTTCTTCCAGATGAGCAGCTTCTTCCCGTTGGACGACAGCACGTAGCCATCGGCATCGGCCACGACAGTCGTGTCCTCGCGCTCGGTAAGGTCGTAGTAGCCAATGGGACTCGCGCTGTCGGCGGCGCCGGCGTTCGGCGTCCGGCGATAGATCACCTTGCCGGACACCGCGCTCAGACTGGCGAAGTGTCCCGGACGCGGCGGGAGTACAACGAGCCGGCGCTCGAAATCGGCGAGGTCCACGTCCACCGGCGTGATCTTCTTCTTCGTGGTGTCCGCCGCCGCGGACGCGCCCTTGTGTGCGGGTGCGCCCTGCGCCTCGCCCTTCGCCCCGCTGTCGGACTTCGCGCCCTCCTCATCGTCGCGCGGCGCCAGGGGCGAGGCGACCGCACCCCGCAGCGCTACCGCAACGATGTTCTGCCCGTTCGGGTAGATCCACGTGTCGTCGATATCGCTGTACACCGGATCGAAGGTGCGATTGGAGAGGAAGTAGAGATACTTGCCGTCGGGGTCGAAGACGGGGGTCTGATCGTTGTAGAACCCGGACGTGACCTGCTGGCTCTTTCCCGTGCGGGTGTCGAAGAGCGCGATCGCGCTGGTGTTGCGCTCCGTGTCCTTGCTGTACGCCAGCCAGCGGCTGTCCGCCGACCAGCTCGGCGCGAACGCGTCGAGCGCACCCTGGAACATGTACAGGTTCCGGTCCACCGTGGTCGTGGTGCCGCTGGTGACATCCACGATGCGGATCGTCATCGTCTGATCCACGAACGCGAGCTTCCGGCTGTCGGGAGACCAGAAGAGCTGATAGCGGAATCCGGGTCCGTAGCTCGTGATCTTCCGCTCCGGCGCCGACCCGTCCGCGGGCCGGACGTACAGCTCGTACTCGCCGCTACGATCGCTCCAGTAGGCGATGGTCTTCCCATCGGGCGACCACGCGGGCGAGCGCTCGAAGACGCCGGGGCTGCTGGTGAGATCGAGCACCGGCCCGTGCTCCGCCGGCACGGTGAACAGGTCGCCGCGCGCTTCGAACAGCGCGCGCTGCCCGGTCGGCGAAATAGTAGCATCTTGGATATATTTCGCGACCTTCTCCGCGCGCGGGCGCAGCGTGATCTCGTCCGTCACCACCGTGACCTTCACCTCGGTGGTCTTCTCCGTGGCGAGGTCCAGCAGGTACAGCCGGCCGCCCGCCTGAAAGACGATCGCATCGGGACCGATGGCCGGAAACGTGACGTCGAAGTCCGTGAAATGCGTGACCTCGCGGAATTTCTTCGAATCCAGGTCGTACGCCCAGATGTTGTTCCGCTCGACCGAATCACGGTCGGACAGGAAGTACAGCGTGCGCCCGTGCCACATGGGCTGCGCGTCGTTCCCCGGATCGTGCGTGATGTTCTCGGACGCCAGCGTCTTCAGGTCGAAGAGCCAGATGTCCGGCGCCCACCCGCCGCGATAGCGCTTCCACGTGCGGAAATCGTTCGTCTCCGGCATGTAGGCGAGCGTGGTCCCATCGGGCGAGATCGCGCCGAACTCCCCGTAGGGAACGGGCAGCTTCTCAGGCATCCCGCCCGTGGCCGGAACCCGGTAGAGCTGATTGAACCGCTGGCTCCCGCTCGCCATGGACGACGCCATGAGCAGCGTCTTGCCGTCCGGATACCAGTCCACCAGCCGGTCCGGCAACGGGTGATGCGTCACGCGGAACGGCTCGCCCCCTACTGTGGGGATCACGTAGATGTCCGTGTTCCCGTCGTACTCCGCCGTGTAGGCAATGCGCGACCCGTCCGGTGAGAAGCGCGGGAAACTCTCCTCGCCCGTGGGGGAGCTGAGCCGCGTGGCGACGCCGCCCTGCCGCGGCACGAGCCAGATGTCGCCGGCGTACACGAACGTGATCTGCGTGGCGGAGACATCGGGATAGCGGAACATCCGCGCGTCCACCTGCGCGGCGAGCGTCGGAGCGACCCACGGGCACAACA
>Ga0207695_10002191_pt1 | contig 29482 bp, 22 predicted proteins | sample KBSC54metaG_FD_184354 | JGI IMG/M metagenome (GOLD analysis project Ga0207695, IMG submission 184354) | Corn rhizosphere microbial communities from Kellogg Biological Station, Michigan, USA - KBS C5-4 metaG (SPAdes) (version 2) | ecosystem: Host-associated > Plants > Roots > Rhizosphere > Soil...
CAAGCTCGCCGGCATCCGCGTGAAGTCCGCCATCAAGGCCGGTGGCCTCGGCCCCAGCAACCACAACGCCTCCGCCAAGCTCGCCGGCATCCGCGTGAAGTCCGCCATCAAGGCCGGCGGCCTCGGCCCCAGCAACCACAACAGCGCCGCCAAGCTCGCCGGCATCCGCGTGAAGTCCGCCATCAAGGCCGGCGGCCTCGGCCCCAGCAACCACAACAGCGCCGTCAGCGTGGTGCGGTGATCGTCGTCAGGGCAAGCTGACGCTGACCACGTTGCGGCCGCTCGAACGATCGGCCAGCCACTCCTCGACCGCTCTCTTCCGCTGCGCGCCCCCGGCGACCGTCCCGAAATCGGAGCGCGCCTCCTCAGCGATGCGCTCGGAGCGCTCGCGGTTCTGTCCTGAGTCCCACAGCGCCTGCGCGAGCGCGAACCGCGCTTCTCCCAGCAGCATGTGATCCGGATCCTTGTGCGTGGACGACGCGATGGCGCGTTCGAGGAACGGCACGGCGCGGGCGGGCTGCTTCATCGCCGTGAGACTGCGTCCCAGGGGGACCAGCGCGTAGGCGAGTGTCGGGTTTCCCTGGTCGAGGTCGCGGCCCCAGAGGGTGATGGCCCGCTCGGCGGCCGCCCGCGCGTCGGCGAACCGACCGTTCGCGATCATCACGTCCGCCAGATCCGAAAGGACGTACGCGATGGTCGGGTGTTCGGGGCCGAGCACCTTCGTCAGGATGCCCAGCGCGCGCGTGCCCATCGTCATCGCCTCGTCCAGCTTCCCCAACTGGGCGAGGATCCCCGCGACGTTGTCCTCGGAGACCGCCACGTCGAAGTGGTCGGCCCCCAGCGCGCGCGTCTTGATGCGCACGGCCTCCAGCCCGGCGGCCAGCGCCTCGTCCAGCCGGCCCTGCTTGCTGTAGAGCAACGCCCGGTTGTTGGCCAGCCACCCCGCCACGAGGTCGTGGCCCGGGCCCAGGCGCGCCAGGACCGCGCCCGCATGCCGGGACCACCGCTCCCCTTCCTCGTAGCGGTCCTGGCGATAGCCCACGATGTAGACCAGCTGCGCGGCCGCCGCGGAGACGACCTCGTCGTGGTGGCTCGCCACCGCCGTCCACAGCGCCTCCTCGTCGTCCTTCTCGCTGCCCGACGCATCGCCGGCGGCGTTCTTCAACTCGCCCGAGCGAAACAGGGCCTCGGCGACGACGGGACCGTACTTGGTCTTCCGCGCCGCCTCGACGACCGGACCCACCAGCGCGCGCGCCTGCTTCAGCTTTCCGGCGTCGCCCAGCGCCTTCACGTCCGCCAGCTGGGCGCGCACGTCGGCGACGGCACGCCGGATCTCCGGGTCGTCGGGGGCGCGCATGACCGCCTTCAGGGCCACCACGTCCGCGCAGGACTCGACGGGCCGTAGCGACTGCACGGCCTCGGCGGCCTTGCTGACCACGTCGCCGTTCGCGTCGCTGAAGACCGTCGTCAGCGCGCGCACCTCGTTGAAGCGGTCTTGCAGACATCCCATGCGCAGGTCCAGCACGTCGCCGGACTGCTCGCCCCGGACATGCGTCGCCTCGCACACGTCCCGGTGCATGTCGTTCCAGGCGACGACGTACCGATCCAGCTCGCTCAGCGCGTGCGAGAAGGCCTCCTCGGCGTAACGCTTGCCCGTCGTCATGAACGACCGGCGGATGGCCTCCTTGCGCGGGGTCAGCTTGCCACTCGCGTTCGGCAGCTCCCAGATGCCGGCCAGCTTCGCCTCGGCGCCCAGGCATTTCATCTTGTGGGCCTGCGACGACTCGATCAGCCCGGCGGTCAGCGCCACGATCAACCCGGCCACCGAGACGGCTGCCGCCCAGCGCCGGCGCGCCCGCGGCGGATCGCGCGCCAGCGCCGCCAGCAGCGCCTCCATCGACGGGTGTCGGTCGTCGGGCACGGGACGGAGTCCCCGCAAGAGGACGCGGCGCAGCCACGACGGCACGTTCGCCCCCACCGGCGCCTCGCGCACCTGTCCCGACAGCACGTTCCGGGTCAGGTCGGTCAGGCTCTTGCCGGCGAACGGCCGCTCACCGTACAGCGCCTCGTACAGGGCCACGCAGAAGCTGAACTGGTCGGACCGCGCCTCGGCCGGCTTGCCGGCGAACTGCTCGGGCGCCATGTAAGCGGGCGTCCCCATCATGGCGCCGGTCTGGGTCAGCCGAAGGTTCAGCGCCCCCGAGGCGGCCGCGCCTCCGGGCGAGCGCTCGACCAGCGTGGGGTTCGTGCCCGAGCGGGGCACGGCCAGGTTGCGCGTCGCCGCGTCCAGATCGAGCGGCGGCATCTCCAGGGGCGCGCCGGGAGACGCCGGCGAGCGACGGGAGGACCCCGCCGAGGCCGCGTCGCTGGCCGGAGCGGGCACGACGACGCCCGAGGCCGACAGGCGCTCTCCCGGGCGAAGCTGGCCGCCAGCCGGTGACCGCGCCAGCGACCGGCCCGACGCGGACAGGCCCGTCGTCGCGACGTTCGTGCCGGCCGTGCTGCGCACCCGCTCTTCGGCTGCTGGGCCCTCGGCCGGGTGGGCCTCCGCGCTGCGCGCCAGCCCGAAATCCATGACCCGCACCTGGCCGTCCCGACCGACCATGGCGTTATCCGGCTTGAAGTCCCGGTGCACCAGCCCGCGCCGGTGTGCCGCCGCCAGGCCGCGGCCCGCCGCCGCATACAGCGTGACGACCTCCCGCCAGGTGCGGGGCTGTGCGTGCTGCCAGAAGCTCAGCGTGCTGCCGTCGACGAACTCCATCGCCAGGAACACGCGATCGTCGACCGTGCCCACGTCGTAGACGGCGACGACGTTGGGGTCCGACAGCTGCGCCAGCGCCTGCGCCTCGCGCAGGATTCGGCCGCGCCCTTCGATCGCGTCGACCCCCGCGCTGGAACTGGCGCGCAGCACCTTGATCGCGACCTTGCGGTCCAGCTCGGGGTCGTAGGCGGCGTAGACCTCCCCCATCCCGCCCCGCCCGATGAGATTCAGCACCAGGTAGCGGCCGATGGCCGCACCCCGCGCTAGATCCGTGATTCCGGACGGGTTCCCCGCTCCCATGATGGTGACGCCCCCCTTTCTCGAAAGGAACGCCCCCTCTCCATCGGCCGCCGAAGCGTTTGAATTGAGTGGGGATTCTTTGTACGGCAGACCCCCGACGGCACTGGTCCCGAGCGCCCCTGGGGGACGGGCGTCGGCGCGGCGGCTGAAGCCCCGAACACTCACTCCGACGGGCACGGAGCGGGCCGATGTGCCCCCACTTGAACGGAAATGTCGGGTGGTGGTTGCTCTTTTCAGTAATCTTACGGATAATTATTTGACTCGCCCCTCAACCCGCCGCCCGAGGTCACCCGATGCGGTTGAACGTTCCCTATCCCCGCGTGTTCTCGACCGGCCTTGCCCTGGCCCTTGGTCTGTCCCTCGTCGTGCCCTTCGGCGCGGGGACTGCCGTGGCCGCGCCCAAGGCCAAAACCCAGCCCCAGAAGAAGTCGGCCAAGGAGCTCAGCTCCTCGGATGACGCTCTCGACAAGCAGATGGACTGGGAGAACAAGATCCTCGGCCCCAACGCCGAGAAGAAGATCGATCTCGCCAAGATCCAGAAGCTGCAGGCCGAGGAGATGGCCCGCCGGGAGAAGCAGGAGAAGATCGACCGCGCCGAGAAGGAGCGGAAGGAGCGCGAGGAGGCCGCCGCGGCGGCCGCGAAGCGCAACGTGAAGGCGGCGGGGACGCACGACGTCCCGGAGATCGAGGAGGCGCCGCCCCCGCCCAAGCAGCCGGTGGAGAAGCACGACGACGCGTTCGTCGACCACCTGTTGAAGGACAAAGGCGGGACCAAGAAGAAGTCCGCCGCGCAGACGAACGACGCCGTCGACGAGCTGCTGAACGCCAGCAAGACCGAGAAGCCGGCCACGGCCGCCAAGAAGAACAAGAGCGATTCGGTCGATGCGTTGCTCGCGACGGCCGACAAGGAGCCGACGATCAAGACGACGGTCCATCGCTCGGCCGCCGAGGAAGAGCCCGTCAGCGCCGAGGCGGCCGCGCGCGAGGCGGCCATGAAGGCCATCGCCGCCGCGGCGGCGAAGAACGACGCGAACCGGGCCAAGCGGCCGGTCGTGCCCGATGCAGCCGTCCTGCGTGCCCGGGCCGAGGCGAGCGCGCGCGCGAATCCGCCGCCGCCCCCGTCGCGGTCGGCCCCTGCCGCCTCGAAGGCGGCGTGGTCGGACCCGTTCGCCACGGACAATCCGCCCACCGACTATCCGTCGAAGAAGTCCCGGGTCAGCACGTCCGTGCGTCCGCCGGACGTCGATCCGCCCCCGCCGCCCACCTCGGGGCGCCGCGGGTCTTCGCGCGGCGGAAACTGGAAGGACCCGTTCGACGCCGGAGGTGGCGGTTCGTCGCCGCGCTCGAAGCCGGCCAAGGGCAAGCCCGCCAAGCATCCGCCGAACTGGAAAGATCCGTTCGCCTGACCTCCGGTCTGTGCTGACGACACGTTCACTGCGGCAAGGGCCGGAAGACCAGCGGGTCCGGCAGACTCCAGTACCTTGAGTTCGGGCCGCGTCTCCTGCGTGATGTCGATCGCTTCCATCGCGCCGGTCGACCGCTGTCGCCTCGCGCCCTCGTCCCTGCTGGCGGTCGTGGCCACGGCGCCGGCGGCCGGTTGAGAGCGGCGGCCCGCGTGTGGCGGCGATGCGCGCCCGCGCTGGCGCGTGGGGCGGACCGCCACACGCCATGGTGCCTCACGGCCATTCCGCCACATCAAGAACGGCTCGAGGAGCGATGCTTGATCGAGCACCAGGCCGAATTTCAGGCACTTACGCCCAGTGGCCAACGTGGCACGACCCGTGCTGGAACCCGCGGCACGAATCGAAGTTCAGATTCGCGAACACAACAAGGAGATCGTTCCATGAAGCTCACCCGCGTCATCTTCGTTGCCCTCGCCGTTCTTCTCCCCGCCTCGTGGACCGTTGCCAAGGCCGAGGACGCCCCGGCCCCCGCCGATGCGAAGAAGGAGAAGAAGGCCAAGAAGGGCAAGAAGGCCGACAAGCCCGCCGAGGAGAAGAAGGAGCTCACGAAGTAATTTCTCCTTCATTCTTCTCCCTGGTCCGGCACCTCTCGGGGTGCTGCACCGAATGCGGGAGATGAACGAAACGGGAAAGGCCCGGGCTGAATCAGCTCGGGCTTTTTTTTTGCCCGCAGGTTTCTTAGTAGACTGATCGAACATGTCGCAGGCCGTGAAGTTGCAGATTCTGATGCCCGATTGCGAGACGTTCCCTTGCCAGGAGCAGTGTTGCTCCGCTGGATGCGACGTGTGGCCGCACGAGCGGGACGCCCTGCTGGCGCACGGCATCGCCCAGGCGAGCGACTTCGACGAGGGATACGAGGACGACGAGGGTGACTGGCTGTTTCGGACCGCGCTGGGGCCGCGTGGCTGTGTCTTCTTGAGCGAGCGGCGCGGCTGTCGCCTGCACAGCACCGGATTGAAACCCGCCGTGTGCGTCGCCGTACCGCGCAGCGTCCCCGAAGCGGACGAGATGGCCGACGAAGGCATGCTCCCCTGCCGCGCCGAATGGCGCGCGCTCGCTGCCGGATGACCATGAACTGCCAAGACGCATTCCGCCTGGAAAAGCGCTGTCGGTTGCTCGCGGGAGCCGTTTGACGCAAGCTATGTCAGCGATGCCTCCGGAGCCTCACAGGGTCAAAGTCCTGCTGGTGGACGACCACCACCTTTTCAGAGAAGGCCTGCGGGCGGTGCTGGCGGCGACCGAGGACATCTCCGTCGTCGGCGAAGCCTCGACCGGCCGGGAAGCCTTCCAGATGCTGGAGGAGCTGCAACCGGACATCGTCACCGTGGACGTGACGTTGCCCGACGGCGACGGCATCCTGGCCACGCGAGAGATCTTGCGGCGGCGCCCCAACACGCGGGTGCTGATGCTCACGATGCACGGAAACCACTATTACCTGAACCAGGCGATCGCCGCCGGGGCCCGCGGCTACGCCTTGAAGGAGCAGCTGCCCACCGAGATCGTGGACGCCCTGCGCTCCGTCGCCCGGGGTGAGGTGTACGTGGCCCCCCAGCTGCCGCAGGACGTGGTGAGCAACGGGGGCAGCCGCCGCGGAACGGCCAATACCCCGCTCGACGCGCTGTCACCACGCGAGCGCGACATCTTCGACCTGATCGTGCGCGGCTATACCAACACTTCGATGGCCGAGACCCTGCACCTCAGCGTGAAGACGATCGAGACCCACCGCGCGCACATCAACAAGAAGCTGCGGGTCCACTCCACCGGCGAGCTGATCCGGTTGGCGGCCCTGCACGGCCTGGTCGCGACCTAGCCGACACGCGCGACGCCTGCCGCCTCAGCGGGCTTCCGCGGCGGCAGACAGGCGCGCCACGAACGTGAGGCCGCCGCCCGGTCCCTGGTTCTCGACGTCCAGGGTGCCGCCATGCAGTCGCACGACCGCGCGCGCGAACGGCAGCCCCATGCCGAAGTCGGGGCGCGCCGCCGCCAGATCCAGCCCTTGGGCGCGGTAGGCGAGGAACAGGTCATCCAGCGCGTCGGACTCGACCCCCCCGGCCGGCAGCACCACCCGCACCTGAACGTCGTGCGCCGCGGGGTCGTCGGCCAGCCCCACCGTCACGCGCTTGCCGTTGGCGTTCGCGATGGCGTGCGCGATCAGGCAGGCAAAGGCCTGCTGCAGGCGCTTCGCGTCGCCCGTGACCGTCGAGGCCTTCCGCGGGTCCGCCGGCCTGGACCAATCGACCGTGACCCGGCGAGCCACCGCGTCCTTCGCCTTCTCCTCGACGGCGGCCGAGACGACACCGGCCAGGTCGGTGCGTGCGCATTCGAGCTTGAGGCGCCCGACCAGCGCGCGGGCCATGTCGACGATGTCTCCCAGCATCCGGCTCTGCTGCCGGGCGCTGGCCTCGATCGCGTCGATGGCCGCCCTGTTCTCGCCGCTGTCGGAGGCGCGTAACACGTGGGCCCACATGAAGATGGCCCCCATGGGCGCGCGCATGTCATGCGCCAGCTGGGCGGTGAACTGGTACATCCAGCGATCCACCTCGCGGATCTCGTCGGGTGGGAGGGGGCCAGTCGCCGGTTCGTCGGGGTTGGTCATGGCGTGTGTTGTCCGGAGCCGCTGCCATGCAGGAAGCGCTCCAGCGCTGGCGGCTCGACCTGCCCCATCACGCGAAGGGTGTTCTCGCCCAGGATCTTCCGCAGCTCGGCGGGGGTGACGCCGCGTCGACGGAGCTCGGCCACCAGCGCGGGCAGATGGCTGGCGTCGTCCAGGTCGGCCGGCAGCGACGGAATGCCGTCGAAGTCGCTCCCCAGGCAGACGTGGTCCACGCCGGCGACCTCGACCATGTGCTGGATGTGATCGGCCAGCCGCGCCAGCGGCACCGGGGGCAGCTGGGCGGACAGCTCCTGCATCCGGGGGAAGCGCCGATCGATCGGCTCGTCGCGCGTGGCGGCCCACAGCGGCGCCTGGCGCCGGGCGTAGTCTGCGTCCAGAAAAGCCGGGTTGTAGTTCACGCACACGGCGCCGCCGTTGTGGGCGACGGCGCGCAACATGGCGTCGGTGACGTTCCGGGGCACGTTCGCCAGCGCGCGCGACGAGGAATGCGACAGCAGCACCGGCTTCTTCGCGTACCGGACGGCGTCCCAGAACAGCGGGTCCGAGACGTGGGAGAGATCGACGAGGATGCCCAGTCGCTCCATCTCGTCGATCACGCGCCGGCCGAAGGGCGTCAGGCCCTGCCCGTCACCCTGGTCGCCGGACGAACCCCCGATGGGATTCGAGTTGGTCCAGGTCAGCGTCATGTAGCGGACGCCTTCGGCGGCGAACTGGCGCAGATGCTCGAGCTGCTCGCTCTCGGGGCCGGGGCCGAGGGCGTGCCCGCCCTCGACGCCGAGCAACGCCGAGGAGACCCCACGGGCCGCGGCCTGGCGCACGTCGCGCGCCGTGCGCGCCAGCGCCAGGCGGCCTTGCGAGCCGGCGGCCAGCGCCTGGATGGCGTGGATCTGCTTCATCGCCTCGCTGAAGTACGCGGACGCGGGGGTGCGGCTGGGCAGCACGAAGATCGAGAAGAACTCCGCGTCCAGCCCACCCGCGTGCATCTTGGGAAGATCCAGGTGGGCGCCCGGGATGCCGTCGAGAAACGACGCGGCCTGGTAGACGATCCGCTGGGTCGTGTCGGCGTGCGTGTCGACGATCAGGGGGCGGGGTCCATCGGCCACCGTCCAGGGCGGCACGGCCGGCGTGGCGAACGCGCCGGGAGGCGCCGGGAACAGCCCCGTCCAGGGCGAGACCAGCAGGGCGGCGCACGCAGCGATCACGGACACCATCGCGCGAAGCATAGCCGCGCGGCGCGCGAGAAGAAAACGTCCCGGCCCGTGTCGGCCCATCGCCTGGACACGCGGGCGCGCGACCCTCAGACTTTTTCGATGCATCTGCCTGCGCGTTCCTCACCCCGCTCCTCACCGCGTCTCGGGTGGCGCGCCGCGACGCGGGCGCGAACGCCGTTTGCAATCGTCGGTAACTGGCGGCCGGCCGTTTGCCAAGGCGTCGTGGCAGCCCTCGTCGCCGGGCTGACGACGGTCCTGATCGCCGGGGGGTGCGCGCACGCGCCGCCGCGCTTCGATCCGCGCGCGCGGCGCACCTGTCTCGTGCTGTCGTCGGGAGGCACGCGCGGTGTGGCCGAGCTGGGAGCCGTCGCCGCCATCCGACAGGCGAACCTCCCCGTCGATTGCGTCGTGGGGACCAGCGTGGGCGCGCTGGTGGGGGCGCTGTACGCGAGCGCGCCCGAGCAGGACACGACCGCCCGGTTCCGACGGTTGACCGACGCTTACGTGACCGAGACCGAGCGGGAGGCCGCGTCGCGCGGCGTGGGCGCCGGGTTGGCGCTGGCGGCGGTGGCCAGCGTGTTCTCGGCGGGCATGCTGGCGCCGGCGACCGCGGCGGTCGGCGGCTACTTGCTGGGCGCCGCCTCGACGACGCGCGCCGATCGCGGCCGCTTCGAGCAGGTGCTGCGCACCCAGCTGGCCGGCGCGCGCATCGAGACCCTGCCCAAACCGTTCGCGACGATGCACCACGAGCGGGCCGGCGAGGGACTGCGACTGGTGATCGATCGTTCGGGCGATCTGGCCGGCGCCGTGGGGGCCAGCATCGCCAATCCCTTCGTCTTCGAGGACGTCGACGTGGCCAGCGCGCCCGCGCTGGATCCGGGCAGCGACCGCCTGGCCGCCACGCCGGTCGAGGACGCGTGCCGCCTGTTCCCCGACTCGAACCTGCTGGTCGTGAACGTCAGCGGCACGCCCGCCGTCCGCGGCGACAGCGCGCGCTGCCCGGTGCGCGAGGTCCTGATCGACACCCCGGCGCTGCCGCCCGAGGCGATCCTGGGTGGTCAGGGCGAAGGCTTCGACGTCTCGTGGCGCGCCGGGTTCGATGCCGTGGCCAGCGCCCTGCGAGCCGACGGTGCCGCCTCCTGAACGGCGACACTGCGTCGATGCCTCGCGCACGGGTCAGAACACGTTGCGGCCCTTGTCGGCGATCACCTGGCGATACCACTCGGCCGAATCCTTGGGCGTGCGCTTGCCCGTCTGATAGTCGACGTAGATGAGCCCGAAGCGGTGCTTGAAGCCCTCCGCCCATTCGAAGTTGTCCAGCATCGACCAGTGGAAATACCCGCGCACCGGCACACCGTCGGCGATGGCGCGGCCCAGCTCGCGCAGGTAGCGCGCCGTGAAATCGATGCGGGTGGGGTCGTGGCAGCGCCCGTCCAGCCCGACCCAGTCGCGAACGGAGATCCCGTTCTCGGTGATGTAGAGCGGCTTGTGATAGCGCTCGTACAGCCACTTGGGCATCCAGTACATCGTCTCGGGCGCCACCGCCCACTCGAAGCTGGCGGTGATGGGAAAGCCATCCGGCCAGGGCACGGTCTCGGCCTTGCCGTCCTTGCCGCGGCGGATCCGATCGGCCTGGTACTGGTTCACGCCGATGAAGTCCAGGGGCTGCCCGATCTGCTTCAGGTCGTCGGCCAGCGCCGACGTGCCGAACAGCGCCGGCAGCTGGTGCGCGTTGCCCTTCAAGTAGTCGGCCGGGTACTGCCCCAGCACCATCGCGTCCAGCCACAGCGTGTTGCTGTACATGGTGTCGGGATCGGTGGCCAGCGCCCGCTCGCGCGCCATCTTCACGTCGTCGGGGTGCAGCGTGGCCGGGATGCGGTTCACGCCCGCCTGCGCGGTGCCGATCGACAGCTTCTGCTTCGCCTCGGCGCGCAGCACCTGCACGGCGCGCCCGTGGCAGCGCATGGCGTTGTGGGCGGCCAGCATGACCTCGCTGAAGCGCAGCTGATCGCCCGGCGCATGACGGCCCAGCTGCATGCCCGAGCCGATGAACACCTGCGGCTCGTTGAGCGGCATCCAGGCGGGCACGCGGTCCGACAGCTTGCGCGCCACGATGCGGGTGTAGTCGCCGAACCAGTCGGCCACGTCGCGGTTCATGAACCCGCCGCGGTGATAGAGCGCCAGCGGCAGGTCCCAGTGGTACAGCGTCGCCCAGGGCTGGATCTTCGCCGCCAGCAGCTCGTCGACCAGCCGATCGTAGAAGTCCAGGCCCTTGGGGTTCACGGCGCCCGTGCCCTCGGCCAGCACGCGCGACCACGAGATGCTGAACCGGTAGGCGGGCAGCCCCATCGCCTTCATCAGGGCGACGTCTTCTTTCAGGTGGTGGTAATGGTCGGCCGACCGATCCGGGCACTGATCCCGCCAGACCTTGCCCGGCTTGCGGCAGAACATGTCCCAGATGCAGGGGCCGCGGCCCTCCTCGGCGGTGGCGCCCTCGACCTGGTAGGCCGCCGTGGCCGCTCCCCACAGGAAATCGTCGGGGAACGCGCGCGGCAGGGGCGGCAGCTTCACCGCGGGCGATGCCAGGGCCTGTCGCGCGCCGGGCAGCGCGGCCGGCAACGTCGCGGCGCCGGCCAGCGCGCCCAGCTTCAACATGTCGCGCCGGCGCGGCGGGCGAGGAGATCGGGCAGGTGGGGGCAGCTTCACGGCGGAACCGTAGCGACGGCACGCGCGGCGGTCAATCGCGCTTCACGGCCCCGCCTTCGTTCTCACGCCTTCGTTCTCACGCCTTCGTTCGCGCACCGTCGTCCGACGGTTTCACTCGGGCTTGCGGGGGCCGGCCTTCTCGCTGGCGGCGCGCAGGGCCTGCACCCGCTCGGCGATCTTCTCTTCCCGGCCCTGACGCGTGGGCTGATAGTACCGGCGGCCTTTCAGCGCGGCCGGCAGATAGTCCTCGGCCACGTGATGCGCGGGATGGTCGTGCGGGTACTGGTATCCGGCGCCCCAGCCCAGGCTCTTGCCCAGGCCGGTGGCGGCGTTGCGCAGATGCGCCGGCACCGGCAGCGCGCCCTGGGCCTCCACGTCGGCCTTCGCCGCCGCGTAGGTTGTCAGCGCCGTGTTGCTCTTGGGCGCGGTGGCCAGGTACAGGCAGGCCTGGGTCATGGGCAGCACGCCCTCGGGCATGCCCACGAAGCGGAAGGCATCCGTGGCGGCGTTGGCCACCACCAGCGCCTGCGGATCGGCGACGCCGATGTCCTCGGCCGCGAAGATGACCATGCGGCGGAGCACGAACAGGGGATCCTCCCCCGCCTCCAGCATGCGCGCCATCCAGTACACGGAGGCGTCGGGATCGCTGCCCCGCAGGCTCTTGATGAAGGCGCTGACCACGCCGTAGTGCTCGTCGCCCGCCTTGTCGTACAGCAGCGTGCGCTTCTGCAGCGCCTCCTCGACCGCGGCGCGGTCGACGACGCGCCTGGCGCCGGCCCCCGCGCCCCCCCCCGGACCTTCGCCCGCGATGGCCGCCGCCGACTCCAGCGCCGCCAGCGCCCGCCGGGCGTCGCCGCGCGCCTCGCGCGCCAGCAGGTCGCGGATGTCGTCCGGCACCTCCAGCGCCAGCTTGCCCAGCCCGCGCTCGGGGTCGGCGATGGCGCGATCGATCAGCACGCGCACGTCGGCCGGCTCGAGCGCGTGCAGCACGACCACCTTGGCCCGCGACAGCAAGGCCGCGTTCACCTCGAACGAAGGGTTCTCGGTGGTGGCGCCGATCAGCGTGACGGTCCCCGCCTCGACGTGCGGCAGCAGCGCGTCCTGCTGGGCCTTGTTGAAGCGATGAATCTCGTCGACGAACAGCACCGTTCTGGTGCCTTGCTGATCGCGACGGGAGGCGGCCTCCGCCACCGCCTCCCGCAGCTCCTTCACGCCCGCCATCACGGCCGAGACCGCCACGAACGCCGCCCCCGCCTCGCCCGCCAGCAGCCGGCCCAGGGTCGTCTTGCCCGTCCCGGGGGGCCCCCACAGGATCAGCGACGGCAGCTCCTTGGCGTCCAGCACGCGGCGCAGCAGCTTTCCCGGGCCCAGGATGTGCGCCTGCCCCACGAACTCGCACAGCGCCTGGGGCCGCATGCGCTCTGCCAGCGGCTGACCACGCCGATCCCGGGACGCCGCGCGCGAGAACAGATCCATGCCGCCAGTTTACGTGACGGCGCCGGTCGGCGGCGCCGGAGATGCGCCGCCGACCGAATCGATCAGTGTGTCGGCACGACCAGCACCTGACGGATGGGCGCCAGCAACCCCGTCGCGCTCAACGAGAACGGCGACGGAATCAGCGTCCCCTGCAGCACGGTCGACAGGACCTGTGGATTGATGGTGATGATCTGGCTGGCCCCGGCCGCCATGGACCCGATGTTCCACGAGGCCTCGCCGCCGTTGGTGCAGACGCTGCATCCGCTGCTGTCCGGATCTGCGTCGCTGGAGTAGACGAACTGAAGGCCGTTCGGCGTGCGGAAGAACAGCGAGACGCCGTCGACGCTTCGCGCGGCGGTGTTCGTGACGACCGCGGTGTACAGGGTCCGCCCGCTCGGCGTGGCGGGCAGCGGGCTGGCCGACACCGCCAAGGTGAGGGATTGCGGCAACTCGATGACCGGTATGGCGTCGTCGGTCACCGCGTCGATCTCTCCGCCGCCGTCGTACGTCAACTCGGCACGCGATGCCAGGATGGTGCCGGGGACCGCCGCGGCGCTGATGGTGGCGGAGATGCTTCGGTGTACGTCGGCCCCCACGCCGATCGCGGCCAGATCCCAGATGACCTCGCTGGGGGTGGGCTGGGTCCCGGCGTCGCTGATGCTGGCCACCGTGAACTCGGGCGGCAGCCAAAGGTGAATCCGTCCGTTGGCGAGGGCGGCAGCCCCGATCTGCCCGATGTCGGCGGAGTAGATGATGGCCTGACCGGGTACGACCGGGTTCGCGCTGCCGCCGAGGACGAACTGGGCGCTGGGATTGTCGTGGACCTGGACGGTCTTGACGGAGATCACCTCGGCCGCTCCGGTGCCGGTCAGCAGGAAAGGGGCCCGGATCAGGTTCCCGTTCCCCACCGAGGTGGCCACGATGGAGCCGTGTAGATCGATCGTCCGGCTGGACTTCGAGGGAAGTGAGCCGAGCGTCCAGTAGGCCTCTCCCCCCTCGGTGCAGACACTGCAGCCGCTGCTGTTCGGTTCCGAGTCTGTCGAGTAGGTGAACTGCAGCCCGAGCGGGGTGCGCAAGAGCAGCGCGACGTTGTCGATGGCGCGTGTCTCTCGGTTGCTGACGGTGATCGTGTAGTGGATGTCCTGGCCCGGCACGACCGGGCTCGCCGAGGTGGCGACGTGGAGCAGCAGCGACGGCGTCGTTCCCACGACGGTCACCGCGTGCTCGCTGGTCGCGTCGACGGCGGCGCCACCGTCGTAGGTCAACGTCGACGTCGTCTTCAGTATGCTGCCAGGGACGACGTTCGCGTCCACCGTCAGGTCGACGCTGCGATGGACGGCCGCGCCGACGTCCAGCGCCCCGATCGTCCAGTCGACGACTCCGGGCGCGGTCACTGTCCCGCCTCCCGTCGCCGACACGACGGTCAGGCCCGCCGGCACGGTGGCGCGCAGCCCGACACCGGACAGAGGGACCGTTCCCAGCTGGCCCGCGTCGAGATCGAGCGTGACGTGCTGTCCAGGCAGCACCGGCGAGGTGGCGGTGCCCGTCGCCAGCTGCGCCGAGGGTTTGCCGCTGATCTGGATCGTCTTGGGGAACGTGGCGGGATTCAGGCCGGTGGCCGTCAGCTTGAAAGACGTCGAGATGACGTCACCGTCGCCCACCGTCTGCAACACCTGCGTGTTGACGGAGATCGTTCGAGTGGTCCCTGCCGCGAGCGTGCCCAGGGACCAGGTGGCCTGCCCATTGGCGCTGCAGACGCTGCAACCGCTGCTGTTGGGCTCCGCGTCGGTCGAATAGGTGAACTGCAGCCCGGTCGGCAACAACCAGACGACGGTGACGCCGTCGACGGCGACGGTGGAGACGTTGCCCACGGTGATGTTGAACAGCAGCCGGCTTCCCGGCGCGACGGGGTTCACGATGGTGGACACGTCGAAGGTCAGCGCACTGGCGGGCTGCGGGGCCCCGCCGCCGACGCCGTTGTTCCCCCCGTTACCGGGCGCCACGCCCTGCCCGCCGCCCCCCCGCGTGCCGCTGCTGCCGCCCTGGCCAGGTGCGCCGCCCGTGGCGCCCCCCGCACCGCCCAGGCCCGCGCCGTTCGCGCCCGCCGACCCGCTCCTTCCGGCGCCGCCGACGAACCCGCCGGCGCCCATCGCCCCGGCGATTCCGCCGACGTTTCCCGCCACGCCGGAGGCCCCGGCCCGGTCCCCTCCCAGTCCAGACGTCGCGCCGCCGCCCTGGCCGCCGGTGCCCGGCCGTGCCGGGGTGCCGCCCGAACAGCCCTGCGCCGCCATCAGCGCCACGGCCAGGAGCACGTGCCGTGAGCCGGCTCGCTTCCCGTTCCGTGGCGTCGCTTCCTCGACCCGCGCCACGGACGCGAGCGCTTCATTCTCCGACGGTCTTCCGCAGGACATCTCGGGTTCCTTTCCGGCGCTCGGGGCGCCATCCAAAGACAAGCCAGGACAGGCGATGCAGTTCGACATCCGTCCCAGCGCAGCACCGGACGTGCCAAGGAGGGGAGAGAGCGACCCCGCACGCTCCGGGCGCGCGTCCCGGACCATCTCCGGCGGCGAAACCCACGGCGGCAGGCGGCCTTGGCAGGGAACCCGAATCACCGGCGGCGCGCGGGCACGCGCGCTGGGCCATCGGACCGCCGCGACCACCGGCCCGTTCGGACGATGTTCGAACCGTCCCCCGGACGGTGTCGCCGACGACGAACGGTCCCGGGGCCCCGGCGCGCAGGCCCGGCCCGCGCGGACGGCTTCCCACCGCTCACCGAGGCCCGCCAAGTAGATGAGGCCGTCGGTCGATGTTAGGGTGGCATACCGTTGCGAAGTCTCCTCGCCCCCGCGCTGCTGATCGGGCTCGCCGTTCCCGCCGCCGGCGTCGCCGCGCCCCCGGCGCCGGCCGCGCCCGCGCCACCGGCTGCCGCGGCCCCCGCACCGGCGGAGGAGCCGCAAGGCGGCCCCACGTCCACCCGCCTGCCCGGGCTGGCCACGCGCCCCGCCGCGCCCCCCGAGTTCCCCCGCCCGCCCGCCGACCCGGCGGCCCGGCGCGCCTGGTTGAAGAGCGCGCTCGACGAGCTGTTCGCCGCCCCGCCCTTCAACCGGGCCAAGGTGGGCGTGCTGGTCTCCGAATCGGACAGCGGCAAGCCCCTCTACGCGCGCAACGAGAAGACCGCCTTCAACGCCGCGTCGAACGTCAAGATCGTCACCTCGGCCTCCGCGCTGGCCTTGCTCGGCCCCGACTACCGCTGGAAGACCACGGTGTCGATGGCGGCGAACGGTCGGTCGGGCAGCGAGCTGACCGGCGATCTGTACCTGCGCGGCTTCGGTGATCCCACCCTGAACACCGAGGATCTGGCGACCCTGGCCGGCGACCTGTGGGCCCAGGGCATCCGCCGCGTGAAGGGCAGCATCATCGCCGACGAGTCCTTCTTCGATGGCGCCCACGTCGGCCCCGCTTACGATCAGAAGAACGACTCGTCGGTCTCGCGTGCGCCCTCCGCCGGCCTGTCGTTGAACGGGAACCTGATCGCGGTGACCATCGTGCCCGGCTCGAAGTCCGGCGGGGCCGCCAAGGTGCTGGTCGAGCCGCCCTCCGCCGGCTTCGTGGTCCAGGGCCGCGTCGTGACCACCGGCTCGGGACCGGCGCCCGCCACCGTCGAGACGGCCGAGTCCGAGGGCGGCCGCACGTTGATCACCGTGTCGGGCCGGGTGCGCGCCGGCTCCGAGCCGCGCGTCTACCGCCGGCGCGTGATCAACCCGCCCCTCTACGCCGCATACACCCTGAAGGCGCTGCTGGAGCGGCGGGGGATCACGGTGTCGCAGGCGCCGCGCGTCGGGGTCGCGCCCGCGCAGGGGCTGAAGATCCTGTCGACGAACGACTCGCCCCCGCTGGGCGTGGTGGTGCACGATCTGAACAAGCGATCGAACAACTTCACCGCCGAGCAGCTGCTGCGCACGATGGGCGCCGAGATCGTCGGTCGCCCCGGCAGCTGGGAGAAGGGGCTGGAGGCGGTGGCCCGCTACCTGAACACGCTGGGCATCCGCAAGGGCAGCTATCAGATGATGAACGGCTCGGGCCTGTACGACTCGAACCGCTTCAGCCCCGAACAGATCGTGACCGTGCTGCGCGGGGCGATGCGCGACTTCCGCATCGCCGCCGAGTTCATGGCCTCGCTGGCCATCGCCGGCACGGACGGCACCATCGGGCATCGCATGGGCGGGACGCCCGCCGAGCGGTTCGTCCGCGCGAAAACCGGGACGCTGGCCACCGCGAGCTGTCTCTCGGGGTTCGCCGGCTCGCCCGGCCACGCGCCGCTGATCTTCTCGATCCTGATGAACGAGGTGGCCGGCGCCGGCGACGCGCGAGCGGCGCAAGACCGCGTCGCCGAGCTGCTGGTCGCGTACATCGAAGGCGACGCGCCCGCCGCCGGCGAGCGACCGGTCACCACGGGCCGCTGAGCGCCGCGGGCCGCCCACGTGGCGACGCTGTCGCCGGCGCGCCAACATCCGGCCGGTAAACAGCGGTTCGGTGACGGTTTCGGGCTGGCCGCCATGAAATCGGCGCTGGATTGACGAAATCAGGCCGCGCCCCCCGCTCCGTCACCGTCGTGTCGCGCAAGTTTGGCCGCCGCGCCCCGCAGGCTCCACCGTCGTGTCGCCGCGACGACCGACACTTTCGTCATGGCGATCAAGACATTGGCCCACGTATCCGACCTGCACATCGGGAAGAGCGTAGAGACCGAGCGCCGCGCGATCGGCATCCGGGACGCCCTGCGGGCGGCCGACGTCGATCACGTCGTCATCACCGGTGACCTGACCCACCGGGGCCGCATGGGCGAGCTGGCGGTCTTCTGGCGGATCTTCTCCTGCTTTCGCGATCAGGGGCGGCTGACGATCATCCCCGGGAATCACGACTGCCTGGGCGATGATGTGAGCGACGCCATCCAGGACGGTCCGCGCGTCACCGTGGCGCAGGCGCCCGGCCTGCATCTGGTCCGCTTCAATTCCACCGGTCCGCACAACCGGACCTGGCTGAACGGCCAGGGGGCGATGAGCCCCGACGACGTGCGGGCCATCGAGCGTGCGGCGGCCACCGCCCCGCCCGGCGACGTGGTGGCCGTGCTGCTGCACCACCACGTGCTGCCGCTGCCGGCCGACCACCCCGCCGAACGCCTGAGCGAGTGGTTCGGCTGGCCTTACGCCGAGGAGCTGCAGCGGGGCACCGCGCTGGTGGCGGCGCTGCGCGGCCGCTGCGACCTGATCCTGCACGGCCACCGCCACACGCCGCGCCAGTCGACGTTCTTCCAGGAAGAGGCGCGCCCGCTGTCGATCTTCAACGCCGGCTCGTCCACCGAGCTGGGGCGCGTGCGCGTGTTCTGCCACGACGAAGGCGGCCTGATGTCCGAGCCGGGGTGGCTGGCCACCTGGACGTCGCCCGTGCAACTGCCGGAGCGGCGCCCCGCGCGTCCCGCGAAGCCGCTGTCCTTCGCGCTGTAGCCAGTCTGCTAGCGATCAGCGATCCGGGCGGTGCGCGCCCGGTAGTACGGGCGCAGCACCCCCCGGGCGCCCAGCGCCAGGATGACGGCGGTGATGCCCAGTGTGGCGACGCTGGAGTGCGCGGGCCCGCCCACCAGCTGGCCCGCCGTCCCCACCAGCGGCCCCACGCACGACCCGAGGCCCACCAGCGCCTCGAACATTCCCCCCGCCTCGACGGCGGCGTGCCCGACGGTCAGCGAGTAGTACAGCGCGCAGTAGTAGATGAGTCCCATCCCCATGCCGAAGCCGACCAGACCGGCCAGCAGCCCCACCACCGTCGGGGCCAGCAGGATCGCGGCGAAGCTGGCCAGCAGCAGGGCGCTGCCCGCCGCCAGCGTCCCCCAGCGCCCGTGCCAGAACGCCGTTCGCCACATGGCGAAGAAGGTCAGGAACCGCGCCGTCATCCACAGGCCGGCGAACACGCTGCCGTCGCTGCCCACGCCGACGGCCGCCAGGCGAAACGGCAACAGCGGCGCGATCGCCGTCGAGATCACGTAGCTGAGCGGCAGCAACCAGGTGGAGGCCTTCGCGAGCGCGCCGTACTCCGGCCCCATGGCCGCGCGCGCCTCCGCCTCGTGATGGGCCGCGGGACGCGGCGGCAGGCCCAGCGTCGCCGCCAGCGCCAGCACGTTGACGACGCTGCCCAGCCCCAGGCACCACGGCAGGCCCAGGCGCGCCACCAGCGGCATCAGGAACAGCGGCACGGCCATGGCCGGCGTCCACACCACGTTGAACCAGCCGATGGCCCGCCGCATGTGCGCGCCGTGCCGCCCCGCCGAGACGTAGCTCTCGACGATGGGCCAGATGGTGGCGGACGTCACCGACGCGACGAACGCGGTCACCCACAGCGCCCACTGCGCGTGGGGCAACGCCACCGGCAGCAGCGCCACCGCCGCCCACAGCGCGAACGCCGCCCACAGCACCGCGCGCGGCGCGAACCGCGCCGCCAGGCGCCCCGACCGCCACGAGGCCGCGGCCGACAGCGCCCCCATCGAGGCGGCCAGCGCCAGGTTGCGCGCGGGCGAGAACCGATAGTGCTGGGCGGTCACGAAGAACAGCCCGGCCCAGAACGCGCCGCCGCTGACCGAACCGAAGAACGTGACGCCCAGGATCGCCGTCAGGGGCGCGCGTCGTTCGGCGACGGAGTCGGCGTTCACGGACGCGCGAGCTTACCAGCCCGGGGTGGCAAATCGCGGCGCGGCCGCGCTGCCGCCATACGATGTTGCCCATCGACGCGGCGAGCTTGGTGGGCTCCGTCGATCCGCCTCCGGATCGTGGCGCCCCCGCCCCCGGAACGCCCCCAGCATGAAACAGAGAGTTCGCGGCCCCGCCATCGGCGCTCCCCGGGTTTGTCGCACAGTGTTTTTACGCTGGCTGCATGGAAACGACCAAGACAGCGTTCGCGGCCCGCTCGTTACAGTCCGCCACGCCGGATCCCAGCGTGGTGCCATCGCTGCTGGCGCCGCTGGCGCCCGCGCACGGTCCCTGGCTCCGGCGCCTGGCGCTGGTCACCGACGCCTGGCACCCGCAGACGAACGGCGTGGTCAACACGCTGTCCCGCCTGACCAAGCACCTGGAGGCGCAGGGGGTCGAGGTGCTGGTCATCGCGCCGGACGGGCACCGCACGCTGCCGCTGCCCTCGTACGCCGAGATTCGCGTGGCCTGCAATCCCTGGAAGGCGGTCAGCCGCCTGAAGGCATTCCAGCCCGATGCCGTGCACGTGGCCACCGAGGGGCCGCTGGGCTTCTGGGCGAACCGCTGGCTGCGCGCCCGCGGCCTGCGCTTCACCAGCAGCTTCCACACCCGCTACCCGGAGTATCTGAGCGCCCGCCTGCCCGTCCCGCTGGAGTGGGGCTACAAGGTCGAGCGCTGGTTCCACGGCCCGGCCGAGCACACGTTCGTGGGCACGCTGTCGCTGTTGCGCGAGCTGCGCGAGAAGCGGGTGGGCCGCCGCCTGGTCCACTGGCCGCGCGGCGTGGACGTCCGTCAGTTCAACCCCGAGCAGCGCCGCACCACCACCTATGGCCAGCTGCCCGGCCCCATCTGGCTGTACGTGGGCCGCGTCGCCGTCGAGAAGAGCCTGGAGGACTTCCTGAAGCTTCCGCTGACCGGCTCGAAGGTGATCGTGGGCGACGGCCCGGCGCGCGAGGATCTGCAGCGCCGTTACCCGGACGCCGCGTGGCGCGGCTACCAGTTCGGCGAGGATCTGGCGGCGCACTACGCCAGCGCCGACTGCTTCGTGTTCCCCTCGCGCACCGAGACCTTCGGCAACGTCCTGCTGGAGGCGCTCGCCTCGGGGCTGCCGGTGGCGTCCGTCCCGGCGCCCGGCCCGTCGGACCTGATCACCGAAGGGGTGAACGGCGCCATCGACGAGAACCTGCGGGCCGCCTGCGCGCGCGCCATCGGCTGCTCGCGCCAGCAGGCGCGCGAGAGCGCCCTGCCCTTCACGTTCCTGGCGAGCCACCGGCAGTTCCAGCGCCACCTGGTCCCCATGAGCCCCGAGCGCCTCTACAGCAGCCCGCTCGAGGCCGACGCCGGACTGTCGTGATCCGGGAACCCCGCAAGGGTGTCCAGGCCCTGCCGCGCCGGCTCCGCCCGAGGGGAGCCGGCGCGCTGGTGACGCTACGGCGCGCGCAGCAGCGGCTGGCCCATGCGGATGACCTCGCCCGTGTGGCGGCCCTCCGCCAGCGCGAAGCCCTTCGGGGCGAAGACGATGATCGTCGAGCCCAGCTCGAACCATCCCATCTCTTGACCCTTGGTGAACGGGATGCGACAGGGGATCACGTTCGGGCCCTTGTGCCGCAGGTGCAGCAGGACGTCCAGGCCGTGCAGGCGGATGCTGGCCACCAGGATGGAGGCGACGGGCACGATCGTCAGCAGGTGGCCGCTGCCCTCCAGGCGCGTCCGCAGCACCGCGCGCTCGTTCTTGCAGAACAGCTTCTCGACCCGCGCCAGGGCGATGGGGTTCGTGTTCCAGGTGTCGCCGGAGATGTACGTGACGTTCTCGACGACCAGGTCGAAAGGCGCGTGGAAGCGGTGATACATGCTGGAGGTCAGGCGCAGCGTCACGTACTGGCCGTCTCGGTACAGGTCGACCGCCGCCGGATCGACCAGCAGATCCTCCAGCGTGTAGCCGAACCCCTTGGCCTGGATCAGTCGATTCCCCTCGACGGCGCCGCAGGCGCCCACGATGGCGTCGCAGGGGCTGGTGACGACGTTCGGGGTCAGGTCGACCGGACGGGCGCCCGGCGTCAGCTCGCGGATGAAGCAGTCGTGCAGGCTGTCGAACTGTTCCTTGGCGGCGTCGCGCAGGTCGACGTCGGCGAACAGCTGCCACAGCCCGATCGACAGGTCACGCACCAGGGGGCTGCGCACCTTGCTGAACCACCCGACGAACTGGGTGGTCAGCCGGCGCGGGATGCGGTTGGTCAGCAGGAAGTTCAGATCTTCCTGGTGCGCCAGCCGGGGCAACTCGCGGACCGAGGTCAGGGCGGAGGTCCACAGGGCACTCGCTTTGGTCATCGGATTGGTCTTCCTTTCGGTTCGTTTTCGCCGTCTGCAAGCGACGGTTCGCGCGCTCTGTCGCGCGATGTTTTGTGCTTGTTGGACCTGCCCGCTCGAGGTGAATCATGAACGAGACCCTGGCCCTGGCCGTCATCCCACCGGGCGCCGCCGCGCTGACGGCGTCCGTGTTGAAGCTGAAGAAGCGCCTCGAGCTGTCGAAGGCGAAGCACCCGTCGCTGCGCGGGCACTCGCGCTGGGCGCGCCGGGTGGCGGCCCAGGTGCCGTTCTACGAGTACGACGACGCGCGGTTCTTCCGCTCCGACGACGCCCCGGACGAGGTGGCCGAGCAGCGCCGGGCCGGCTTCATGCGCCTGGGCGAGCTGTTCGCCGAGCGCTTCGCCAGGACGCGGGCGCTGACCGCCGAGGTCGAGGGCAGCATCTCGGATCAGCAGTTCACCAGCGCCTACCGCGTCCCCTTCCAGTACCGCCGCCTGGTGAAGCAGCACCTGGGCGCGGGCTCCTTCGTCCAGTCGTCTTCGGGCGTGACGGTGACGGACCTGGACGGCAACCAGAACTACGACCTGGCCGGCTCGTACGGCGTCAACGTCTTCGGCTACGACTTCTACAAGGGCTGCATGGACGCGGCCGCCGAGCGGGTGCGCGCGCTGGGGCCCGTGCTGGGGTCGTACCACCCGGTCGTCGCCTACAACGTGAAGCGGCTGCGCGAGGTCTCGGGCCTGGACGAGGTCTCGTTCCACATGTCCGGCACCGAGGCGGTCATGCAGGCGGTCCGCCTCGCCCGCTATCACACCCGCCGCAGCCACCTGGTCCGCTTCTGCGGCGCCTACCACGGGTGGTGGGGCGACGTGCAGCCCGGCATCGGCAACCCCACGCCGGCGCACGAGACCTACACGCTGAAGGACATGGACCAGGACGCGCTGCGGGTCCTGCGCCGCCGCAAGGACATCGCCTGCGTGCTGGTCAACCCGCTGCAGGCGCTGCACCCGAACGGCGCGGCGCCGGGCGACTCGACGCTGGTGGACAGCAGCCGCAGCGCGCACGTGGACCGCGAGGCCTACACCGCCTGGTTGCGCGAACTGCGCGAGGTCTGCACCGCGCGCGGCATCGTGCTGATCTTCGACGAGGTGTTCGTGGGCTTCCGCCTGGCCCCGGGTGGCGCGCAGGAGTACTTCGGCGTCCGCGCCGACATGGTCACCTACGGGAAGACGCTGGGCGGCGGCTTCCCCGTGGGCGTCGTGTGCGGGCGCAAGGATCTGATGAAGCGCTACCGCGACGACCGGCCCAGCGACATCTGCTTCGCGCGCGGGACCTTCAACGCGCACCCCACGGTGATGGCGGCCATGTCCGAGTTCCTGCACCGGATCGAGGCGCCCGAGGTCCGGCGCCTTTACGAAGGCCTGGACCAGACCTGGGACGGCCGCGCCCAGCGCCTGAACGCCCGGCTGCGCGGCGAGGGGCTGCCGGTCCAGGTGGCGAACCTCTCCACCATCTGGACGGTGAACTACACGCAGCCCTCCCGCTACAACTGGATGCTGCAGTTCTACCTGCGCGCGCAGGGGCTGCAGCTGAGCTGGGTGGGCACCGGCCGGTTCATCTTCAGCCTGAACTACAGCGAGGCCGACTTCGAGGCGGTGGCCGAGCGCTTCCTGGCGGCCGCCCGCGCCATGAAGGCCGACGGCTTCTGGTGGTCGACGCCCGCGCTGACCAACAAGGCCATCAAGCGACGCATCCTGCGCGAGATGCTGAAGCATCGTTTCTAGCGGGAACGCAGGAACGCCGGCAGGCACGGCCCGCCGGCGTTCTTCGTATACCCTCGTCCGGTCGCGACGCCGGGGCTTCACGCGGCCTGGTGGTACTCCGGGCCCGACATCGGATCGATCAGCTCGCCGCGGAACAGGGCCAGCGGCGCCTTGCGGTACAGCATCAGGTCGTGGAACGGGTCGGTCAGGATCTTCGTGAACCACACCAGCCCCGTCTGCACGCCGCGCAGGAAGAACAGGTGCACGGTGCGGAACAGCAGCGCGCCCACCCCGATCACGATCCACATCTGCGCGGTGTGGTGGATGAAGCCCGACAGGTCCGTGTACGGCGTCTTGAAGATGCCGAACAGCGTGGGGCTGAAGAACAGCACCAGCGGCGACAGGCCCCACACCAGGTGCAGGATCACCTTGCGGCGCAGGTTGTAGCCGACCTTCACGTCCTCCTTGTACTCGTGGGTGGCCTGGTTCACCTCGTCGTAGCCCTTCGGCTCGAAGAAGAAGTGCCCGGACTGACGGGTCACCATCGCCACCAGCCAGCCCAGCAGCGCCGCCGCCACGGGCCGCGTGAACAGCAGCGCGTACGTGCACAGGAACGAGCACGCGCTGATGAAGTGCAGCGACTGGTTGATGCGGCTCTGATGGTAGTAGCGGTGGTCGTCCCAGCGCTGCTCCCGCAGTTCCTCGAGAAAACTCTTCCTCGCGTTCTCCATGGGTTTGGATCCTCCTTGTGCCGGGTTGACGGCGTCCCCAGCGTCGCCCCGACGGGGGGGCATTGCCAGCGAACTTCCGGCAACGATTCCGGGGAGGAACATGGCTGATCGGTGACGCTTGAATTCACCCGTTCTTTCTTCCAGGATGCCCGCGGAGACATCGACATGGAGGCAAGCTCCGGACAGCCGCGAAAGACGCCGCTCTACGAGGCCCACCGGGCCCTGGGGGCGAAGATGATCGACTTCGGCGGCTGGCTGATGCCGGTGCAGTACGCGACCGGCATCATCGACGAGCACCAGGCCACGCGGCGCGCCGTGGGCCTGTTCGATGTTTGCCACATGGGCGAGGTGCACTTTCGCGGGCCGCGCGCCACGGACGCGGTGCAACGTCTGGTGACCGGCAACATCGGCGCGCTGCCGAACGGCCACGCCGCCTACGTGGTCGCCTGCTACCCGGATGGGGGCATCGTCGACGACCTGATCGTGTACCGCTTCGAGCGTGACCACATCCTGATCGTCGTGAACGCCGCCAACGTGGCCAAGGACGTGGCCTGGTTTCGCGACAACGTCGGCACCTGGTGTGACGTGGTCGACGCGTCCGACGAGACGGGCCTGCTGGCGTTCCAGGGGCCGCTGGCCGCGCAGGCCCTGCAGCCGCTGACGGACGCGCCGCTCGGCACCCTGAAGCACCACGACTTCTTCCCCACCGCCACGGTGGCCGGGGTCCCCGTCTCCATCGCCCGCACCGGGTACACCGCCGAGGACGGCTTCGAGCTGTTCGCCCCCACCGCCGAGGTGCCCCGCCTGTGGGCCGCGCTGCTGGAGGCGGCCCAGGGCGCCGGGGGCAAGCCCGTGGGCCTGGGCGCGCGCGACACCCTGCGCCTGGAGGGCCGGCTGTCGCTGTACGGCAACGATCTGACCAACCAGACCACGCCGCTCGAGGCCGGGCTGGGCTGGGTGGTGAAGTTCGAGGCGGGCGAGTTCATCGGGAAGCAAGCCCTGCTGAAGCAGCGCGCCGAGGGCCCGACCCGCAAGCTGGCCGGCTTCGTCATGGTGGGCCGGGGCATCGCCCGCCACGGCTACCCCATCGTCGACGAGGCGGGCGCTCGCATCGGCGAGGTCACGTCGGGCTCTCCCGGGCCCACCGTGGGGAAGAACATCGGCCTCGGCTATGTCCCCGCCGCCAAGGCCGAAGCGGGCACCAGGCTGCTCGTTGATTGCCGTGGCAAGTTCATCGAGGCCGAGGTAGTGAAGGGTCCGTTTTATCGTCGTGAAAGGGACCCTCAGAGGGTCCCTTAGACCCCCCGCGATGAGGGTCGTCGGGCGGAGCCCGCCGACCCTCGACGCGATCGAAAGGTGGGCGCGGTGGATCGAAGGGCCGGCGTGGGGGGGCGAAGGGCGGGCGTGGGGGGCGCGGGCGCGGCGGGGGGTTCATTTCACTTGTCAGGCGAGATATACGAGAGGGAGAGGAAGCGCTGATGTCTGGTTCATACCCGAACGATTTGCTCTACACGAAGGACCACGAGTGGGCCCGCATCGACGGCAAGGTGGCGACCATCGGCGTGACCCGCTTCGCGGTGGACCAGCTTGGCGACGTCACCCAGGTCGATCTCCCCAAGGAAGGCGAGAAGATCAGCCAGGGCGACGTGTTCGGCAGCGTCGAATCGGTGAAGGCCGTCTCCGATCTGTTCGCCCCGCTGTCGGGCAAGGTCGTGAAGGTGAACAGCCCGCTGGCCGAGTCACCCGAGAACGTCAACGAAGAGCCGTATGACGAGGGCTGGATGATCCAGATCGAGCTGAGCAAGCCCGACGAGGTGAAGTCGTTGCTGGACGCCGACGCGTATCAGGAGTTCCTGCGGGAGTCGGCGGAGTAGCGCCGCGCATGGCCATCGAGCTGCCCGCTGCCCCCCGCTTCGTCTCCCGCCACATCGGTCCCGACGCCTCCGACATCGCCAAGATGTTGCAGGCGCTGGGCGCGCCCACGCTGGACGCGCTGATCGACGAGGTCATCCCCTCGGGGATCCGCGCCCGCGCCGCGCTGGCGTTGCCCCCCGCCAAGACCGAGCACGAGCTGCTGAGCGAGTGCCGGCGCCTGGCTGCGCAGAATCAGGTGTTTCGCTCGTTCATCGGGCTCGGCTACTCGGACTGCATCACGCCCCCGGTCATCCAGCGAAACATCCTGGAGAACCCCGGTTGGTACACGCAGTACACGCCCTATCAAGCCGAGATCTCCCAGGGCCGGCTGGAGGCGCTGCTGAACTTCCAGACGATGATCGGCGACCTGACCGGGCTGCCCGTCGCCAACGCGTCGCTGCTGGACGAGGGGACCGCGGCCGCCGAGGCCATGCACATGATCGCGGCGCTGGCCCCGTCCGCTGACGAGGCGGGACGCGCCTTCTGGGTCTCCTCGGCCTGCCACCCGCAGACGATCGCCGTCGTGAAGACGCGCGCCGAACCGCTGGGCATCGAGGTGGTGGTGGGCGACCCCCGCGTCGTCGATCAAGAGGGCTTCGACCGCAAGATCTTCGGGGCGCTGCTGCAGTACCCGACCTCGGACGGCGCCATCGCCGACTACCGCGCGTTCATCGAGCGCGCCCACGCGGCGGGCGCGCTGGTGGTGATGGCGGCCGATCTGCTGGCCCTGACCGTGCTGACGCCCCCGGGCGAGCTGGGCGCCGACGTGGCGGTGGGTAGCGCGCAGCGCTTCGGCGTCCCGCTGGGCTACGGCGGCCCGCACGCCGCCTACTTCGCCACCAAGCCCGACTTCGTGCGCAAGCTGCCCGGGCGCCTGATCGGCGTGTCCGAGGACGCGCACGGGCACATGGCGCTGCGCATGGCGCTGCAGACGCGCGAGCAGCACATCCGCCGCGAGAAGGCCACCAGCAACATCTGCACGGCCCAGGTGCTGCTGGCGGTGATCGCCGGCATGTACGCCGTCTATCACGGGCCCGCGGGGCTGCGGGCCATCGCCCTGCGCGTGGCCGGACTGACGGCGATCCTGGCGCGCGGGCTGTCGCGCCTGGGCGTCACCGTGCGGCACAAGCAGTTCTTCGACACGCTTCGGGTCGAGGGGACGGCCACCGAGATCGCGGGCTGGCTGCACGGCGCCGAGGCGCGCGGCATGAACTTCTGCCGGCTGGACGCGCACTCGCTGGGCATCTCGCTGGACGAGACGACGGCGCCCGTGGATGTCGAGGCCATCTGGGCGGTTTTCACCCGCGACGGCGGCCCGGCGCTGGCGGTGGCGGAGGTGGCGGGCGAGGCCGAGCTGGCCTGGCCGGCGGCGTTGACCCGGCAGAGCGCGTTCCTGACCCACCCCGTCTTCAACGCGCATCACTCCGAGACGGAGATGCTCCGCTACATCAAGCGGCTGGAGGCGCGCGATCTGTCGCTGACGCACTCGATGATCCCGCTGGGGTCGTGCACGATGAAGCTGAACGCCACGGCCGAGATGCTGCCCATCACCTGGCCCGAGTGGAGCCGCATCCACCCGTTCGCTCCCATCGGCCAGGCCGCCGGGTACCAGGCGATGTTCCGCCAGCTGGAGGCGATGCTGGCGGAGGTGACGGGCTTTCCGGGCATCTCGCTGCAGCCCAACGCGGGGTCGCAGGGCGAGTACGCCGGGCTGCTGGTCATCCGCAAGTTCCACCAGAGCCGCGGCCAGGGCCAGCGCGACGTCTGCCTGATCCCGTCGTCCGCGCACGGCACCAACCCCGCCTCGGCGGTGCTGGCGGGCTACCGGGTGGTGGTGGTGGCCTGCGACGAGGCGGGGAACGTCGACCTGAACGATCTGCAGGCCAAGGCGCGCGAGCACCAGGACCGCCTGGCGGCGCTGATGATCACCTACCCCTCGACGCACGGCGTGTTCGAAGAGGAGATCCAAAAGATCTGCTCGCTCGTACATGAACACGGAGGCCAGGTGTACATGGACGGCGCCAACATGAACGCGCAGGTGGGGCTGTGCCGCCCCGCCGACTTCGGCGCGGACGTGTGCCACCTGAACCTGCACAAGACGTTCTGCATCCCGCACGGCGGCGGCGGGCCGGGCATGGGACCGATCGGCGTTGCCAAGCATCTGTCCCCGTTCCTGCCCGGGCACCCGCTGGTCGAGATCGGCGGCGAGCACAGCATCGGCCCGGTGTCGGCGGCGCCCTGGGGCAGCGCCAGCATCCTGCTGATCTCGTGGGCGTACGCCCAGATGATGGGCGGCGACGGGCTGACGCAGGCCACGAAGGTCGCCATCCTGAACGCGAACTACATCGCCAGGCGGCTGGGCGCCCACTTCCCGGTCTTTTACACGGGCAAGCGCGGACGGGTGGCGCACGAGTGCATCCTGGACATGCGGCACCTGAAAAAGCAGGCCGGGATCGAGGTCGAGGACGTCGCCAAGCGGCTGATGGACTACGGCTATCACGCGCCGACGATGTCGTTCCCCATCCCCTCGACCATGATGGTCGAGCCGACGGAGAGCGAGAGCCTGGCCGAGCTGGACACGTTCTGCGACGCGATGATCGCCATCCGCGACGAGATCCGCGAGATCGAGACGGGGACGTGGCCACGCGACGACAACCCGCTGAAGCATGCCCCGCACACGGCGGCGGCGGTCACGGCGGCGGAGTGGACGCATCCGTACCCGCGGCAGCGGGCGGCCTTTCCGTCGCCGGCGACCCGCGCCCACAAGTTCTGGCCCCCGGTGGGCCGCCTGAACAACGTGCTGGGCGACCGCAAGCTGTTCTGCGTCTGCCCGCCCATCGAGGCGTATCAGTCATGACGCGGCGGATGCTTCGCGGCGTGCTGCTGACGGCGACCCTGGGGGGCGCCGCTTGCCACCGCGAGGCATCGGGCCCTGCTCCGCAGACGACGGCGGTCACCGCGCCGGCGGCCGCGGTCTCGCCGCCGGGCGTGGGGACGGATGGGATGACGAAGCCGCTGTTCCAGGTGCTGGCCGACGAGAAGGCGCACCGGCCCGCGGGGACGCCCCACGCCGAGGCGCTGTTCGATGCGCTCGACAAGGGGGGCGTGGTCATGCAGGGGCGCGCGCAGGTGCTGGGGCGGACGGTGGGGGCGGCGTACTGCGAGAACGCGCATACGGGCCAGGGAGTCGTGGTGAGCGTTTGCGAGTTCGGGGACGCGGGGGCGCTGGCGGCGGGGCGAGCGTATTCGGAGAGGACGTTTGCGCGGGCGTTGCCGGGGCGGGTGTTGGTTAGCAACAGGAACACGTTGTTGACGATCAATCCGGCGGCGGGTACTGCGGGCGCGGCCGGAGCGACGGCGGCGCAGGTCGACGTGATCAAGCGGGCGTTCGCGGCGCTCTAGCGCCAATGCCGTTCACTAAGGCCGGCAAGGTCGCGGGAGGGCAGCCGAAACCCGGTGTGTGAAACGCCAGGAGGCGAGGGACGCCAAGACGCTGGAGGAG
>Ga0207695_10002195_pt1 | contig 29420 bp, 28 predicted proteins | sample KBSC54metaG_FD_184354 | JGI IMG/M metagenome (GOLD analysis project Ga0207695, IMG submission 184354) | Corn rhizosphere microbial communities from Kellogg Biological Station, Michigan, USA - KBS C5-4 metaG (SPAdes) (version 2) | ecosystem: Host-associated > Plants > Roots > Rhizosphere > Soil...
GCCCCTTAGCGATTATTGACCTGGAAACGACCGGTGTCAATCTTGGTACCGACCGCATTGTGGAGATCGCCATCGTGAAGATCATGCCGGATGGCAAGAAGCTTGTGAAGCGCAAGCTGATCAATCCTGAAATGCCTATCCCGGCCAGTTCTACGGATATACATGGGATCACCAATGAAATGGTAAAGGATGCGCCCAGCTTTAAGCAGGTGGCTAATGAACTGAAACAATTCCTGGATAATTGTGATCTGGCAGGATATAATTCCAATCGTTTTGACATACCGATGCTCGTTGAAGAATTTCTGAGGGTGGGCATGGACTTTGATGGCAAAGGCCGAAGACTGCTGGACGTGCAGAAGATCTTTCATATGATGGAGCAGAGGACGCTGAGCGCGGCTTACCGTTTTTATTGCAATAAAGAGCTGGAGGGTGCGCACGGGGCTGAGGTGGATGCGTCCGCTACCTGGGAAGTGCTGGTGGCCCAGGTGGTAAAATATCCACAGCTCGGTACGAATATTGAGACGATACTCAAGTATATCGGCGAAGAGCCCGTTGTGGATTTTGCGCGGCGTTTTACGTTGGAGAACGGGATAGAAGTGTTTAACTTCGGCAAACATAAAGGTCGTAGCGTAGCCGAGATATTGAAGGCTGAGCCTCAATACTATGATTGGATGATGAAGGGAGATTTCCCGCTGCATACCAAGCAGAAGCTGACCGAGATATTCAACCGGACTATGTTAAAAAAGGGCTAAGAGGCAGCCGCAGCGCCAAAAATTATTACCTTTGTATCTTAATTATATACAGGCAGTTGGAAAAGATAGTTATCATACCTACCTATAACGAGAAGGAGAACATCGTAAATATCCTCGATGCCATATTCCAATTGGGCCAGGGGTATCATATTCTGGTCATCGACGACAGCTCGCCGGATGGCACGGCTGATATTGTCCGGGGTTACCAGTCGAAGGTTCCGGGCCAGCTCTTTCTCGAAGAAAGGCAGGGCAAATTAGGTTTGGGAACCGCCTATATCCATGGATTCAAGTGGGCGGTCCGGAATAACTATCAGTTCATCTTCGAGATGGACGCCGACTTCTCTCATAGCCCCAAGGATCTGGATCGTCTTTACAATGCCTGTAAATACCAGGGTGGGGATGTGGCGGTCGGCTCCCGTTATGTCAAAGGCGGCGGGTTTGTGAACTGGCCCAAGAACCGTATCCTGTTGTCCCGCGGCGGTTCGATCTATACCCGGCTGATCACCTGGATGCCGGTACAGGATCCCACGGCGGGGTTCGTCTGTTATAAGAAAGAGGTGCTGGAAACGATAAATCTCGACCAGATACTTTTTGTCGGTTATGCCTTCCAGATCGAAATGAAATTTGCGGCTTGGAAACTGGGCTTTAAGATAAAGGAAGTGCCGATCATCTTTGAAGACCGTAAGTATGGGGTCTCCAAGATGAATAAGGGGATCGTCAAGGAAGGTATCCTGGGAGTATTGAACCTGCGCTGGCAGTCTTTGTTCAAGAATTATCGTAACCGGGTCAAGAATGATATAGTGCCGATGCGTAATTTTTCCCGTGAGCCGGTCGCCGAGGGAAAATAACGTAAATGAAGAAAGCATTTTTCCGGCTTCATATAGCGGTCCTCCTCGCAGGGCTTACCGGCGTCCTCGGTAAGCTGATCTCTCTCAACGAAGGTTTATTGGTCTGGTACAGGTTGTTGCTGACGGTGCCATCGCTGTGGCTGTCTGTGGGGCTTGTTTGTTTTTCGTCGATCGGGTTCTTTACGGCCCTGATCGAGCCGTTGATCTTACGGCATAGAGTAGACGTAGTTGAGCTGATGCTGGGGGTGCTGGTCATCGTCGGCATTTTCTTTATTTTTCAGGTCGATCCGCATTTCAAAACGGGGATTGCGATCGGGCTTGTCTCCGCCTTTCTGGGCAGCCTTTTTCCGGTGCTGAACAAGCGTATCCTGCGGCGGGTTTCCCCGGGTAATGTTACGCTCTACGAGCTGAGCGGCGGCTTTTTGGTGCTGACGGTGCTGATGCCGGTCTATCTGTGGCTTTTTCCGGCCCCTTCGCTGTTGCCGGGTTGGGAGGACCTCGGTTGGCTGCTTGTCCTTGCGTGGGCCTGTACGGTGCTGGCATTCAATCTTTCTATGAGCGCTCTTCAAAAGATATCGGCTTTTACGGTGAATCTTACCTATAATCTGGAGCCGGTTTATGGCATCCTGCTGGCATTCCTTTTATTCAGAGAAGATAAATATTTGAGTACCGGATTTTATGTCGGTTTTTTTCTGATCTTGCTTTCGATCGTGGTGCAGATGGTGAGGCTGAAGAAAAAGCAATTGAAGATGGGATAGGGCCGGAAGGCAACGTAGTGCGTATTGACCAGGATGGGAAGATAGTTTCCGTGGTTGGGAAACAAAGGATCCAATGACTTTCCAGAACTTTCGGGTTGTTAATTAGTTATAAGCTGGCATCCGGTTGGGAAATAATGGCTGACGACCCAGAAAACTATAACACTATGGTAAAAGAATTATCCAGAAGGCTTATTACCGGCATTTCGTTCCTGCTCATTATGCCTTTTGCGATCGGCTCGGGGAGCGCTCATTCCGGGGACAGGTCAAGGATGTACCTGGACAAGCATTCAAAGGAATTTGTGCTGCGCTATGTTCAGAATAATACTCCAATATTATTTTCCATCAAGCAAAAGAGCCATCTCCCCTTTATTATTGCAGACTCGATCTTCCGTCAGTATAATCTGCCGTCGTCGCTGAAGTACCTGGCGGTGGTGGAATCCGAACTGAATGCGAATGCGGTCAGCCATGTCGGTGCTGTGGGCGCCTGGCAGCTGATGCCCGCTACGGCGAGGATGCTGGGGCTGAGGGTCGGTCAGGGTGTCGACGAGCGGACGGCGTATAACAAAAGTACGCGTGCTGCTGCCCGATATCTGAAAGATCTGTATGTACAACTCGGAGACTGGCTGCTGGTGCTGGCGGCGTATAACAGCGGTGAGGGAACGGTGTGTCGTGCGATGCGTCTTTCGGGCAGCCGTAATTTCTGGGAGCTTCAGTCTTATCTTCCAGCGGAGAGCAGGATGTACGTGAAGAAGTTTGTGGCTTCTTATTATTACTTCGAAGGACAGCCGGATACTGCAACTCTAGGCGGCCTTGCCGCTGATGTATCGCACAAGGCTTCTCTTGGCGATGGGCAGTAGGGTCTCTTCCATCGGGAATTTAAGCTCTGTTTCGATGGAATAGACGGCCGGATTGGGCAGGCTGTTGTTGAGCCTGATGAGCTCAGCCTTTATATTCTCATATGTATTGACGATGTTGCGCGCCCAGCTGTCGATGTATTCGGTGCGGATGCTGCGGTATTTCTCGTCGTGTTTTTCAAAGATCGAAAGTCTGTATTGGTAGACCCTGGTGTCGGAGTAGTGGCCGGAGCTGAGGAAGAAATAGCCTTCGTGGCTGTCGAGGGGTACGATGCCAACGGGGAAGATCACCAGCTTTTCTTCCACGAATTCATATATCTCTGTGCCGCTGCTGATGGTCTGGCGGATCTCCTGGGTGGCGTAGTTAATGATCTCTTCCAATTCCTGCATCAGCTCGTCGTCTTCGATGAGCTGTTCGTACAGCACCTGGAGCTTTTCTATCTGGATGCCGGTGAGCTTTTTAGGGAATTGTTCCTGCAGGTATTTTTTGTTCTCCCGGAAGGCGACTAAATTATTGTAGTGAAAAATGATGTCTGCCAGCTGCGGATAGAGTTTGTTCTCATTGAATTGCCGGTGTATCTCCTGGAGATAAGCGAGCAGGGTATACTTTTTAAGTTCGAAGTCGATGTAGCCATCGGCGAACCAGGTGTCGGATAGTGCTTTCATGTAATTGAATTTACGAAAATACTACCAAATATGCAAGTGGTCGCCGCGGAGATGTTGCGGGAAATGCAAGTGGTTACCGCGGGATGTGGCGGGAAATGCAAGTGGCTGCTGGAGGCGGTCAGAGCTGCCGGTCGGGCGAGAAGTTCTCCAGCTCGCGGGCCACGGCGGAGCAGAAGGTAGCGCCTAAAGAGCCGTCTACTATGCGATGGTCATAGGAGAGGGACAGGTACATCATATGACGGATGACGATGGCGTCTCCTTCGGGGGTCTCCAGCACGATGGGGCGCTTTTTGATCGCGCCGACGGCGAGGATGGCGACCTGTGGCTGATTGATGATCGGGGTGCCCATGAGGCTGCCGAAAGTACCGACATTGGTCAGGGTGAATGTACCGCCCTGGGTATCTTCGGGGCGCAGCCGGCCTTGTCTGGCGTTGTCGGCCAGGGTATTGACCTGGCGGGCCAGGCCTGTTAGGTTGAGCTGGTCGGCGTTGCGGATGACGGGCACGATCAGGTTGCCGGAGGGCAGCGCTGTGGCCATGCCGATATTGATGTCTTTTTTAATGATGATCCTGTCGCCGTCGAGCGAGCTGTTGATCAGCGGGTATTTTTTGATACAGCGGATCACGGCTTCGATGAACAGCGGGGTAAAGGTGAGCTTGGTATTCTCTCTTTTTTCGAAGTCTTTCTTTACTTTTTCGCGCCAGTGTACCAGGTGGGTCACGTCGGCTTCGGACATGCTGGTGACGTGGGGGCTGGTGTGGACGCTGCGCACCATGTGGTCGGCTATGAGCTTGCGCATCCGGTCCATTTCGATGATCTCTACGTTGCTGCCGTAGAGGCTGATCGGCTGTTGTGTGGCCGGTGGTTCGGATACTACGCGGGCTGGCGTGATGATCGGGGAAGTTTCTTCGGAATTCTCTATGGGTGTAACCGCTGGTGTGGGCGCAGTGTATGTGCCGCCTGCGGCGGCAGCCGGCTGGTGGCCGGATCTTTTATTGGCTATGTATTGTAGTATATCTTTTTTGGTGACGCGGCCTTCGTTGCCTGTGCCGGGGATGGATTCAAGTTCTGATAAGGGAACGCCTTCGCCCGCGGCGATGTTGAGGACGAGGGGGGAGTAGAATCTTGCTCCATTAGTTGGTATAGGGGATGTCTGCACCTGGACCGGTGCGGGCTGGGATTGTGGTTGTGGCCGGGATTGTGGCTGGGGCTGGGATTGTGCCTGGGGCTGGGTTGCCGCGCCGTTGGTGCGGATGCGGGCGATGACGGCGCCGATGGGCACGACGTCATTGACGTTGTACAATATCTCTTCGACGACACCTGTAGTAGCGGAGGGGACTTCGGAGTCGACCTTGTCTGTGGCGATCTCCAGAACGGTCTCGTCCTGCTGAACAGAATCACCGGGCTGTTTATTCCATTTCAAAATGGTGGCTTCCATTATACTTTCACCCATTTTTGGCATTACCAGGTCGACAAGAGACATAGCGTTAGTTGAATTTGAGCCAAAGGTAATTAATTTGGAGATAACCGCGTCAACCGGGGGACCGGCCGATACCTGCGCGGGACGAGGTGTTGCCGGGCGGGGACGTGGAGGGGGAGAGTGAGCCGGGGAGAAGGGGCCGGGTCATCAGCCTTCTGACAAAATGAATTTTCTCAACAGATTGAGCGCATTTGTTGAAGCCAATTCAATGTTTCGTAGCCTATCGAAGCGGAAATTGAACTTCTGGGTGAGTATCCTTTGACGATCACCAACGGCGATCCAGACGGTGCCCACGGGTTTTTCGGGGCTGCCGCCGCCTGGTCCCATGATCCCGGATGTGGCGATGGCGAAGTCGACGTCGAGCAGGCTGATGGCGCCTTTGACCATTTCTTCTACCGTGGGTTCGCTGACTGCGCCATTGGCTGCGAGGGTGGCTGCGCTGACCCCGAGGGCCTTTTCCTTTACGGAGTTGGCGTAGCTGACGACGCTGCCTTTGAAATAGTCGCTCGAGCCGGGGATAGTGGTTATAAGATGTGCGATATTTCCGCCGGTGCAGCTCTCGGCTGTACCGAGCGTCTTTCCGCGGGCTTTGAGGAGGCGTCCGATGGCTTCCTGGATGGAGATATCCTCGTCGGTGACCATCCATTCAGTAACCAGGCCCTTAAGAGTGTCGAACTGTTGCTGGATCCCGGTCTCCAGCGCGGCGGCGTCCTCTCCGTGGATGGTGAGCCGCAGACGCACCATGCCGTAGTTGGGCAGGTAAGCCAGCTTGATGGAAGGGGGGAGGGCTTCTTCGAAGCTCTTGATGTGGTCGGCCAGGAAGGACTCTCCGATGCCTGCTGTCAGGAGCGTGCGGTGGGCGATGTAGGGGAAGCTGAAATGTTTTTGGAGGGCGGGTATGACGGAGTCCGTCATCATGCCTTTCATTTCGTGGGGGACGCCCGGCATGCTCACGAAGATGCGGCCTTCTTTTTCAAACCACATTCCGGGGGCTGTTCCCCGGTGGTTGGGTATGACGGTGCAATTATCGGGTACTTCGGCCTGTGAGAGGTTGCGGGCGATCATAGGGCGCTGGAGCCTTTCGAATATCTTTTTTAGGTTGTCGAGCGCACCCTGGTCGACGACTAATTTTCCCCCGAAATATTCGGCAAGCAAGGGCTTGGTGATGTCGTCGGCGGTAGGTCCGAGGCCGCCGGTGATGAGGATGATGGAGGATCTTTTGAACTCGTCGTCGAGCGCCTGCCAGATGTCTTCGCGGGTGTCGCCTACTGCGACGCGGTGGCTCAGCCAGATGCCGTTCTTATTGAGCTCTTGCGCCATCCAGGCGCTGTTGGTGTCGATCACTTGTCCTATCAGCAGTTCGTCTCCGATGGTGATGATGCTGGCCGTAAGCTTTTCCATGAAGCAAATTTAACGACTCAGGTGAAAAAAGGTTTGAGCTTTTCCGCCATTTCTTTGGGCATGCCGGTCCTTTCCATGGTAGCCGATCGCAGGAAGTAGAGGAGCACGTCCCCCACGGTGAGGAGTTTTCCTTCTTCGTTGAAGCACTCTTGTCGGAAGCGCAGGCGGTGGTCGGCGGGCCATTCGGAGAGGGTGGTACGGACGGTGAGGAGGTCGTCGTAGCGGGCGGGGCGCAGGAATTTGGCGTTCCATTCGATGACGGGTAGGATGGTGCCGCTGTCTTCGAGGTCTTTGTAGCTTAGACCGAGCTGCCGGATCGCCTCGACCCGGCCCACTTCAAAGTATTGGGCATAGTTGCCATGGTAGACGACGTTCATTCGGTCGGTCTCGGCGTATCGGACACGGATCTTTGTTTCGCTGGTGTACATAATTATTTATTTGCCCATCATTCCGTCTACGCTGATACGGCCGGGTCCGACCATGAGGACGGCGAAGAAGGCGGCGGCGTAGGTGAGGGCGGCTTCATGGACAGCAAGGGATGCTCCTTTGTGAATGATGGCGGCGGCGACGGCCATCTCGATGAACAGCACGAGGGCTGCGATCCGGGTGAAGAGGCCGAGGACGAGCATGAGCGCGCAAAAGACTTCGGAGAAGATGACGAGGACCAGGGTCCACCTGTGGCCGATATGGAAGGGATCTGCGAAGGTATATTCGAGCTTGCTGAAGTGCAGTATTTTGTCTAAGCCGTGGTCGATGCAGATGAGTAGACCGAAGACCAGGCGCAGCGCCAGGGACGCGACGTTGAAGGCTGTTTCCGAATACTGTGTCGACAGGAATTTTTTCATGTTAGATTGGAATTTGGGTCCTAAGATAGGGGATTTATAAGGAAATGTTAATCTAAGCAGTTATCCACAGGTGTTTGGAACGATGTTTGGTCAAAGGCAAAATAATTAGAAACTTAGCACGTTAACGGCTCAGGGAGCCTTCCAACGAAAATACACCAAATGGCCCACTGGGGCCGGGACGAGATAAAAATCAAATCATTTTCCAGTGAAGAATACTGTATTATTTTTTTTCGTCATTCTCTTCAGCTCTTCGTCATTTGCCCAGCAGACCCGTTATTATGACGACCCGCAGGCCAGCTTCAGGCAGGGGGTGGAGTTTTTCGAACACGAATATTACTCGCTTGCGTTCCCCATTTTCCGGGACCTGAAATACTCGCTGCGTGAGACAGACAAAAGCAATAACTACGTTGAGTACCAGGACGTAAAATACTATTACCTGGTGTGCGCCCTCGAGCAGAACGACAAGACGGCAGTGACGGCCGCCCAGGAGTATATCGACCTGGAGAACAATGCTCCGCGGGTGGGTATGATCAGCTTTCACCTGGGAGAATATTATTTCCGGCAGAAGGACTATACGGCGGCGCTGAGATCCTACGATCACGCGGATATCGACAATCTGAGCAATAAGGACATCGCGGATATGAAGTTTCACCAGGGGTACTGCTACTTTACCAAGAAGCAGTTCGACAATGCCCTGCCGCTGTTCAATGCCATCCGGCAGCTGCCAAAGGATCCGAACTATATCGACGCCAATTATTACTATGGCTTCATTTGTTTTTACCAGAAGAAGTATAGCGAGGCGTTGTCGGCCTTTAAGATAGTGGAAGATAATCCCACATATGAGAAAGTTGTTCCCTATTATGTGGCGAACATCTACCTGGCGCAGGGGGAGAAGGACAAGGCGATCGAGTATGCCGAGGCCCGTCTGAAAAAGGGGAACCAGTATTATGACGCGGAATTGCGGCAGCTGGTAGGGCATGGCTATTATGAGAAACAGGATTTTGCCAAAGCGCTGCCTTATCTCGAGCAATACGTCAATCTATCCAAGAAAGTGACCAGGGAAGACCTGTACGAATTGTCCTATTGTTATTACCAGACAAAGAACTGGAACAAGGCCATATCCGGATTTAAGCAGATGGCCGGCAGCAAGGATTCCCTCGCGCAGAACGCTATGTATCTTCTCGGAGACGCTTATCTGAAGACTGCGCAGAAGGCGAATGCGCGGAATGCATTTCTGTTCTGCTCGATGAACAGCAGCAATCCCAAACAGAAGGAGATATCCAAGTTCAACTACGCCAAGCTGTCTTATGAGCTCGGCTACCAGGACGTTGCGCTGACGGAGTTCCAGGGTTTTCTCCAGCAGTATCCCAATTCGGAATATGCGCGGGAGGCGCGTGAGCTGCTGGTGAGCGTGCTTGCCGGCACCAACAACTACAAGGATGCCCTTACCCTGCTTGACAGCCTGGACCACCCATCGGATAACGTTCGTCGTCTTATCCCCACGATCCTGTATGGCCGCGCGACCGAGCTGGTGAATGACGGTCTGCTGCTGAATGCCAACGAGCTGCTGGATAGGGCGCTGAAGGACCCGAACAACGGAAGCGTGCTGCCCTATGTCCAGTTCTGGAAAGCGGAGATCGCCTACCGGCTGAACCGGATCGACGACGCCATCCGGTATTTTCTGGAGTATCTGAAGAGTGGCGCGGTCAACGGGGAAGTAAACCCCTCGGATGCCAGATACAATTTGGGCTACTGTTTCCTCAAAAAGGAGAACTACCGCCAGGCGCAGGGCTTTTTCGAGCAGGTCGTCCGCAATCCCAAGATCGGGTCTTCTCCGCTGGAGCAGGACGCGTATGTACGGGACGCGGACTGTTATTATATGAACCGCGACTACCGGACGGCGCTGGCGATGTATAACAAGGTCGTAGACTTCTCCTGGCCAGCGAGCGACTATGCGACCTTCCAGAAGGCGATGATCGCGGGTGTGAGCAATGGGAAGGATAAGATAACGCTGCTGAATACGATCAACCGGCTATATCCGGGGAGCAATCTGTCGGCGGATGTGAATATGGAGATCGCCGGGACCTATCTGGCCGGAGAGAATTACCGGGAGGCATTGCCATATCTGAAGAATGTCCTCCATTCACCAGGAGCCGATGCGCTGAAGCCGAGGGCGTATCTGCAATCGGGTATCGCCTGGTACAACCTGAATAATAACAAGGAGGCGCTGAACCAGTATGATTCGTTGTTGCGGCAGTATCCGAATTCTCCCGAAGCGCAGGATGGCCTCGATAATGCCAAGACGATCTATGTGGAGGAGGGACGCAGCGCGGAGTATGTGAATTTTGCCAAGGGCATGGGGGTTGAGGTCAGCGCCAGCCAGGAAGACCAGCTGGCCTATGAAGAAGCCGAAGTACAGTTCAACAACGGCAATTTCCCCGGCGCGGTACAGCGATTTGAATCGTATCTGGCGAAGTTCCCGGATGGTAAATATTCATTGGAAGCGAACTATTATAAGAGCGAGATCTATTTTTCGCAGAAGGACTGGGCGAAGGCTGTGGTGGGCTATGCGGCGGTCGGGGACAGGGCGCCGAACAAGTTTGCAGAGAAGTCGCTGCTGCAGGCGGCCCGGCTGTATTTCTTCAACCTGAAGGACTATGCGAACGCGGAGAAGTATTTCGGCAAATTAAAGGATTTCAGCTCTTCCCAGGAGAACAAGATGGAGGCCATGCGGGGGTTGCTGCGCAGCCAGTTTCAGCTGCAGAAATGGCCTGACGCTGTCGCAAATGCGAAGGACCTGCTGACCCAAAAGGGATTGAGCGTGGATGACAAGGTGTTGGCGAACATGGCCATTGCCAAGTCCTATCAGTCCGCGGGTCAGTGCGAGACGGCGCTGCAGTATTACCGGGTGGCGGCGCCTTTGACGAAGTCGGCTTATGCTGCCGAGGCCCGTTATCAGATAGCGGACTGTCTCTTCCATCAGAACCAGCTGAAGGACGCCGAGAAGGCTGCATTCGAGGTCATCAACAAATCGGGCTCTTATGAGGAGTGGGTTACGAAGGCCTATCTGCTGCTCGGGGATGTTTATTTTGCCGAGAAGGACTATTTCAATGCCAAGGCTACTTATCAGAGCATCGTGGAAAATGCGAAGATCGAAGACCTCCGCCTGCAGGCCCAGCAGAAGCTGGCGCAGGTGACGGAAGAGGAGAAGAAGGGCAGCAAGGTAGATTCGACTAACTAACTAATCATTCATTCCAGAAATTCGATCCATGTATAGAATATCATTCTTAGTACTGATGTTGGTTGGGACGGGAGTTTTTGTGCAGGCGCAGGATACGACGAAGCGCAAGACCATCGATATTACGTCTTCTTTCAAGCCTGTGCTGCGGGAGGCCGTGAAGATCAATTTTAATGCGGCGCCGCCGGCCGTTGACACGTCCAGGCCGAGACTGGCCTATAATATCCCTGCGCAGTACCTGTTCCTGAACTATCAGCCCGGGGAGATGAAGCCGGTGGCCTTGCAGCGGGATTCTGTGAAGCCATGGGAGAACTACAACTATATCAAGGTGGGAGTGGGGAATGTCCATATTCCGTATATCCGTACCGGTTTTAGTTTCGGCGACGGGAAGACCACCTTCTTCAACTTATTTGCCAATCAGCTGTCTTCGAAAGGGAACCTGGATTTTCAGAAGAACAGCCTGACGGACGTAAAATTTGTGGGAACGGTAAAGACCGCCTCGAAGCTGGAATGGAATGGGGGGCTGGGATTCAAGAACGACGTGTACTACCGGTATGGTTTCCGGCCGGACACGCTGAAGTTCACGTCGGATCAGCTGAAGCTGACCTATCAGACCTATGAGGGGCAGCTGAGCCTGCGCAATACGGAGCCGACGGAGTTCGGGCTGTTGTATCACCCGAATATAAAAGTGAATGTATTTTCCAATAATAGCAACCCCAGCGCCAACGAGGTGAATACGGTGCTGAACCTGCCTTTGGAAAAGACGATCGGGGACAATTATGCCTTCGATCTGGGTTTTACGGCGAACCTGACCCACTATCATCTGCCGTTGTCCGGCGCGACCTTCGACCAGAATAACAATATCTATATGGTGAATCCGGCCTTTCTGGTGAAGACGTCGAACCTTTTCCTGCAGGCGGCAGTGACGCCGTCCTGGGACCAGAAGGTCTTTCATCTGCTGCCGAATTTTTTGGCGGATATCTCCACTTCGGACCAGCGGTTTACGCTGCAGCTGGGGTGGATCGGCTATTACGACAAGGGGTCCTATCAGCGATTCGAGTCGATCAATCCCTGGCTGGCGGCCCCGGATTCGCTGTTGAATACGCGGGTGCAGGAGTGGTATGGCGGGTTTAAGGGATCCATCAGCAACCATTTCAGCTATGCGGCGAAGATCGGATTTCAGCAGTATAAGAATATGGCGTTGTTCGTGAATGACTCGGCGATGAACAACCAGTTCGACGTGCGGTATGAGCCGTCGATGGACGCTCTGCAGCTGCATGGTGAGCTGAGCTATATCGTCGGGGATGAGTTCTCGGCGACTGCGGGTGTCAATTTTTATGACTACCGGCATCTGAAGGTGAATGCCAAGGCCTATGGGTTGTTGCCGATAGAGTTCAATACCCATCTGAAATGGCAGGCGTTCAAGGATTTCTGGGCCAAGGTCGACTTTTTTGCGTTTGATGGTGCGCGCTATCTGACGGCTGATGGGAAGGCCTTCAAGGGGGATGGCGGGGCGGACCTGAATGCGGGTGTGGAATTCAAGATACTGAAGCAGCTGAATCTCTGGTTCCAGATGAACAATATCTTTAATAACAAATATGAGAGATGGCACCAATATCCCGTTTATGGCTTTAATGTTTTGGGGGGTGTGGTGTTTACGTTTGGGCAGAAATGACGTAGATTCGCAACCAAACTAAAAGATAAGCCATGTTTGCGGTTCTGAATGCCTATCTGTTTCAACATAGAAGTATCAGTATTCCGGGTCTGGGTACGATCTACCTGGAGACTTTGCCTGCTGAAGCGGATGTGGTGGATCGCACCATGCTACCTCCTGGATATCGTTTCCGCTTTGACAAATATTTCGATGCGCCGGACAAGGAGTTCTTCGGGTACCTGGCGTCCCAGCAAAACATGCTTGATTTTGAGGCTATTAAATGGTATAACGAGTTCTCCTTCGAGCTCCGCAACCGGATACGCTCGGAAGAGCAGGTCAACTGGGACGGGGTGGGGATACTGAAGAAGGATGGTTCGGGGAATGTCTTATTCGAGTCGGTCAAGGCGCCAGCTTTTTTTCTTCAGCCGACCCCTGCCATCCGGGTACAGCGCGAGGATGCACAGCATACCCTTGTAGTGGGTGACCGTGAGAGGACCAGCGGCGAGATGAACGAATGGCTCCAGGAGGAGAACAATGGCCGTCGGCGGATATCCTGGTGGGTGATCGCTATTGTGCTGGCTGTCGCCGGGCTGGCTGTTCTTGGGTGGCATTTCTACACGCACGGCTGGTCTACCGGCAACCAGATAAAATTTTAATCCCTGCCTTGTATCTATGTCTTTAATTCATTATAGTCATTGTCCTTCCTGTAGCTCGGATCGTCTCAAGTTTGCGTTGAAAGCCATCGATCATACGGTTGGCCGGGAGCCTTTTGAGATATGGGAGTGCCAGGAGTGCGGGCTGCGCTTCACTCAGGACGTGCCGGATGCGGGGGCGATCGGCGCCTATTACCGGTCGGACAACTATATCTCTCACACGAATACCAATAAGGGGCTGGTCAACCGGCTTTATCATATCGTCCGCAGGCAGACCCTGTCCAATAAGTACCGGCTTATTTCGTCGGCTACGCGGAGCCGGCAGGGCAAGCTGCTGGATATCGGAGCGGGGACGGGGGCGTTTGTCGCGCACATGAAGGACTCGGGCTGGGAAGCGACGGGTCTGGAGCCGGATGAGGTGGCCAGGGAGAAGGCGAGGTCGGACAACCGGGTGCAGCTGCTGGAGATGGATCAGCTGTTCTCTTTTCCCCAGGAGAGTTTTGACGTGATCACGTTATGGCATGTGCTGGAGCATGTTCACGATCTGCATCCTTACCTGGATCGGCTCAAGATGCTGGTCAAGCGGGATGGGCGCATCTTTATCGCCGTCCCCAATTATACCTCTTATGACGCTGAAATTTATAAGGAGGCCTGGGCGGCCTATGATGTGCCCCGGCATCTGTATCATTTTTCGCCGGATTCGATGGAGCGGCTGCTGAGCGGGCACGGGCTTCAGCTGCAGTATTGCCAGCCGATGTGGTTTGACAGCTTTTATATCAGCATGCTGAGTGAGAAGTACCGCAGCGGGCGCGGCAATCTGGCGCGGGCCGTCTGGAACGGGATGGCGTCGAATGTGAAGGCCTTCATCGATAAGTCGAGGTGCAGCTCGCTGATCTATGTGATCTCGAAGTAAGCTGGGCCTAGAAGGGAAACTTTATTTCATAAATGCTCGGCCAGAGTTTGCCGGTTACGTATACCTTGTTGGTGGTGGAGTCATAGGCGATGCCGTTGAGGACCTCGGCTCCGGGGTATTTGTTGCGCGCGTCGTTCTCGAGGCCGTCGAGGTTCATTTTTCCTACCACTTTACCGCTGGCGGTGTCAATTTTCAGGATATAGTTGGTTTGCCACTGGTTGGCGTAGATATAGCCTTTGATCAGCTCGAGCTCGTTGATATTGCTTACGGGGCCGTTGTTGTCGGTCACGCCGAGGACCTTTACCAGCTGGAAAGTATTGGGATCCAGATAGTTGATATTGCTGGAGCCGTCGCTCATGATGAGATGGACGCCGTCGGTGGTCATTCCCCAGCCTTCCTTGCTGGGGAAGGTGAATTCTCCCAATTTCTTGAAGGTTTTGGCGTCGTAGATGAAGCCGATCTTTGTTGTGTAGGTCAGCTGGTAGACTTTACCATTGAGGAAGACGATGCCTTCGCCGAAGTATTTATTGCGGTCGAGGGTGGCTTTGGGGGTGATCTTTCCGGTGGAGAGGTCGACCGTGCCGAACATCGATCTGCGGCTTTCGGGCATTTCCGGTTCGGTCCCGGTGGCTTCGTAGAGCTGGCCGTCGTGGAAGAGTAGGCCTTCCGTATAGGCCGAAGTATCGTGGGGGATGGCTTTTATGACCGAGTAGTTGATGGTTGGGGGGGTATTATCGGGTATTTTGGTAGTCGTGGCGGTGGTATTGTCCTGCCGGTCGTTGTTATTGCATGCGGAAAGGAGACATAAAAGGGCAAAAAAAACGGTGACTCTGTTCATAGTGTAAAAATTGTATAAAAAACTTGCAATTACCAAAAAAAATTTATTGTTTTACAGCAGCTTATCTTCTGGATACCATTCCTGCCAACACACCACAATACGGGCCGGACGGAATCCGGTGGTTATTCATCTCGCCAAGAAGCAGTATCCTTTCTGAATAACTGAGTTTTTCCAATTTAACCTTTCCGCGCAGACAGACGGCGCTAACGATCTTTTGCTATATACAATCCGGTTACCCCTCCAATACCGATGATCTACCGCTTGAAAAAGACGGTATAATGAAGTATTTTCTACCCTTTGTAGGATGCATGTTGATCGCATTTCCCGGTTGGACGCAACGAGACTGTCGTTCGTTTGACTACAGGCAGCAGCAGCTGAACGCAGACCCCTCCCTTGCCCTAAAGGTGGAGGCAGTCGAGCAGTTCACGCATATGCAGCTGCACAGGTCCTCTGTCACTATCACCGGTGAGGGGGCGAAGGAAACTATTCCCGCAGTGATCACTATTCCGGTTGTCGTACATATCCTCTACAACATATCTTCCCAGAATATCAGCGATGCCCAGGTACAATCGCAGCTGGATGTGCTGAATGCCGACTATGGCAAGCACAATGCGGATACTTCACTGATCCCTTCGTATTATATGGGTCTGGCGACGGACTGCGGATTCCGGTTTGTCCTGGCGGGTGTCGACACCGACGGGCATGTCACAACGGGGATTGTCCGCAAGCAAACGAATACCGTGTCATTCTCGCTCAACGATGACGTCAAGTTCAGCGCGAGGGGTGGGGATGATGCGTGGGATCGTGACCGTTATCTGAACGTCTGGGTATGTAGTCTTACCGGGAATGTACTTGGCTATTCCAGCGTGGTTGGCGGGCCGCCGGCTACGGATGGGGTAGTTATAAAATATACGGCGTTTGGGACGAAGGGGACGGCATTGTCTCCATACAACCGGGGCAGGACGGCCACGCATGAGATCGGTCACTGGCTGAATCTGATACATGTATGGGGGGACAGCCCCTGCGGGGATGACCAGGTCGAAGACACGCCGCCGCAGCAGCAGGCGACTTATGGCGATCCCAGCGGGATCGTCGTCTCGTGCAATAATGCTCCGTACGGTAACCTGTATATGAACTATATGGATTTTACAGACGATATCGGGATGCATCTTTTTACGAATGGTCAGCGGGCGCGGATGCGGGTATTGTTTGCGGATGGAGGTTTTCGGCATGCTTTGCTGGCTTCTCCTGCGGCGGCGGTATCGACACCGGCGCAGGGCAGCGGGGTAGGTGTTGCGCTGGCTGCTTCGGTTACGGGTGTGTATCCCAATCCGACTATGAATACTACTATGATCAAGCTGACCGAGACGGGGGGCGTGCTGGGGGTATATAACCTAATGGGAGCGCGGGTGATGGCTGTGCGGGTTACGCAGGCCAGTGTGCAGCTGGATCTTTCGGGGTTGGCGTCCGGTATTTACTTTGTGAAGCTGGAAGGCAAAGGCGGGGGTATCCGGCTGGTGAAGATGTAAAAGGGTTTTAGCCTGGTTCACCGCCGCTGGTCATCAGCGCTGCAACTTTTTCTCCTACGATAGGTGCGAGGGCCACGCCCATTCCGCTCATGCGGACGGCACAGAATACGTGTTCGTTGACGGCCTTGATGATGGGCATTTTTTCGCTGCCCATGGCCATGATACCGCTCCACCGATGTTCGATGGTATAGAAGCGACCGGGGAGAATGACCTCTCCGAGGAAGCGCTCCAGCTCGTTCTGGATGCGTTCTGTGGTTGCCATTTCTGTAGTCGTCTCTTCTTCGAAGGCCAGGTTGCGTGCTCCGCCGAGGAGCACTCTGTCGCCCAGGTCCCTGAAATAATAAAATCCTTCATCAAAGTGAAAGCTGCCTTTGAAGGGCAGTCCTTCGATCGGCGAGGTGACGAGCACCTGGCCGCGGGCGGGGGTGATGTCCAGCTGAGGCAGCAGCTGGAGAGCGAAGGCATTTGTGGTGACGAGCATCTGCTGCGCTATCAGGGGGATGCCGTACTGCGTGTGCAGCAGGAGGTGGCCGTGTACTTTTTCGTAGCCGGTGATCTCGGTGTTGTTGAGGATATTGACGCCCATGGATTGGACCAGCCGGATGAGGGCCTGGCAGAGCTTGCCGGAATGCAGCTGTCCTTCGGACTGGTTCTCGATAAGGTATTGGACATTTGCGAAGCCGAACTCGCTGATCTTTTCGTTCTGGAGGCGGAAGGTCTTCTGCTGGCCGGTGATCTTTTTGAGCAGGCGGTTGAATTCGTCGATGGAGGACCGCAGCTGGTCGAGGTCTGAGAGGTCGGGGGGGACGGAGCCGGGTTCGGCGGTCCCGGGGGCGGCGGTCTCCGGGTCGGCGGTCGAGGGATCGGAAGCTGGAGTCCCGGGATCGGGGTTCGCGTTTGTTTCAAGGGTGGTGTTCGTGGTCTGCGGCGCGGAATTGTTCATGGCGGTGTTGTTGGCACTGCGGATGCTGTCGCGCGTCGGTCTGCCGCCGCCGATGAGCTCGTAGCCGCCATATTTTTCATAGCCGATGGCTTCGGAGCCGAAGAGTTTTTTTATCTTTTTGATCCCCCGGTAGCGCATGTCGACGAGCTCGAGCAGCTGGTCCATGCCGAGGTGGCGGGAGTCTGTGACGAGCTCGGAGAGGCTGCCGAAGCAGGCGAAGCCGGCGTTGCGTGTGCTGGCGCCGGAGGGGATGAGGCCGCGTTCGATGATCGTTATGCTTAAAGAGGGGGCGAGTTTCTTGAGATAATAGGCGCTCCATAGCCCTACCAGGCCACTGCCTGCGATGATGATATCGGCAGGCGCAAAAAAACTTTCTTTTTCCCAGACGGATTGCTGTGCCATACTATTGATTTCGGCTGAAAAGTAAACATTAATTTTGACTTAACAGGGCGGAGCCCTGATAGCATAAACTGAAACAATGCCGAAAAGAAGTACTATACCAGTGCACAAGCTGCAGGAGCATACTGACCAGCGGTATCATCTGGAGAGGGTGGACTGTGAAAATGACAGGATCAAGAACTCTGCGCCGATTGATGCGCATCGGGATGACCACTATATTTTCATGGTGCTGGAGAAGGGGTGGAGCAGGATGATGGTAGATTTTCAGCAGTATGAATACAGGGCGAACACGGTCAATTTTGTATTGCCCGGACAGGTGCATGATCTTCAGGGTATGGGTGATGATACGATCGGCTGGTACCTGGCATTGGAGCCAGGGCTTATTCCCGATCTTTTCAGGGCCGTGCTGGAAGATCCGCTGCTGCATCAAAAGCCGCTGACGCTGGACGGTGAGATGATCGAGGCGATGACGCAGTGTCTGAGGCTGGCGCATATGCTAAGGCGGCAGCAGGAGTCGGTGTATTCCAGGGAGTGTGTCTTTTCCCTGCTGGGGTCTTTTGTAGGATTGATAGCAGACTGTTATGCGGGCCGGCCGGTGGCGGCAGACGGCAAGCTGGCAAGGCCGAAGATGATCACGCTTGAGTTCAGGCAGATGGTGACGCAGCGGTTCAGGACAATGAAGAGCCCGGGTGACTATGCGGAGGCGATGCATTTGTCGTTGTCCTATCTGAATGAGATCGTGAAGGAGACCACGGGGTTCCCGGTGAGCTACTGGATACAGCAGGAAGTGATACTCGAGGCCAAGCGGCTCCTTTATTACAGCCAGTGCAGCGTAAAAGAGATCGCGTTCGAGCTCGGATATGAGGATCATACCTATTTTTCGCGGCTGTTCAAGAAGCAGGCGGGTCAGACGCCGGGGGAATTTCGTGGGGAGTACAGGGGGGAAACGAGGGAGTACCGCGAATAGTCCAATGCTTACCCCAGATACGCCATTGGTAGGGAGGGCGGGTTGTCGTTGTTTTGCAGGATGAAAAAGAAAATTGCACGGGTACTGGCTGTACGGACCTGGGAGCCGGACACGATGCGGGAGATCGACCTGCATTTGCCGGATTGCGACATGAGCAGGTGGAATAGTGCGCAGCATATTAAATTCAAGGTTGGGAATTTTATATACCGGGACTATACGCCGTCGGGATGGGATGCGGAGACGAGGACCTGTACGTTGATCGTGGCTACGGCGCACGATGGTCCGGGAAGCCGGTGGGGCAGGTCGCTGCAGGCGGGGGATATAGTCTCCTATCTGGGGGTTGATTCTTCGCATCAGCAGCCGGCGCCGGGGAGGCCGCTTGTATTCCTGGGGGATGAATCGGCCATCGGCCATTTTCTTGCCTTGCGGCAGCTGGCGGGTACGGGGGTCGAGATCAGCGGCGCCGTTGTGCTGTCGGAGGAGCATCACCGTGATGAGTTCGGGCAGTATTTTACCGGGTGGGGGCTGCAGTCCCTGAGGAAGAGGTCTTCGCGTGACTATGCGGAGCTGGAGGAGTGGATCGCGGGATTGGGTATGGAGAAGCATAGGGATGCTGTTTTTTATCTGGCTGGGTATAGCCGGGAGGTGGTGAGGCTGAGGAGGATGTTAAAGCAAAGGGGCGTGCAGGTGAAGGCCCAGGGGTTTTGGAATTAGCTTATGGGTATTATGATGGGGTTGAAGGCTTTAGAGGCGATCATTACTTTTTGTCCGATGTGGAGGCCGGTTCGTTCTGTGGCGGTGGCGATGACCTTTACGATACTATTGGCGGACAGTATGCTTACGATATAAACGATGTCAGCGGGCTGGATGTCGACGATCTCTCCGGTCGTCCTGAATTTGCTGCTGATCTTTTCTTCGAGGAAGACCCGGGTGGGCGGGCCTTGTTTTTGTATCCTTCCATTTTCCAGCACTATTACTTCATCAGATAGCCGAAATATTTCAGGCAGGTAGTGGCTGACGAGGATTGTCGTCAGGCCGTATGAACGGTGTGCTTTGCCGATGAAGTCCTGCAGCTTGAAGCGCATTTCGTCGTCGACGGCGGAGAGGGGTTCGTCGAGGAGCAGCAGGGCGGGGCGGCGGGCGATGGCGCGTGCGAGGGCTGTGCGTTGTTGCTGGCCGCCCGACAGCAGGGTGGGTTTGCGGTGCTGCAGCTCCTGCAGCTCCATCATTTCGAGGAGCTCGTCGATGGTCTGGCGGTCGGCTGTTGCGGGGAGTGCGAATTCCAGCTGCTGGCGTACGGTCATGTGGGGGAAGAGGGCGAAGTCCTGGAAGACGAAACCGATGGAACGGGATCGTGTAGGGAGCCGGGTGTTGTGTGTAGTATCGAGCCAGACTTCGTTATCGACGCTGATGAAGCCGGTGTCTGCGTCGGTGAGGCCGGCGAGGATGCGGAGGATGGTGGTCTTGCCAGCACCGGAGGGGCCGTAGAGGGCGAGGAGGCTTCCTTTTTCCAGCTGAAAATTTACGTCGAGGAGCTGGATGCCGGATGCGGTGTGGAGGGTTTTCCTGACTTTTAGCTGGAGGTTCATAGGGGGGATCTGTTGTGGCGGTGATTGATGAGATAAACCAGCAGCAGGATAGAGAAAGAAAGGGCCAGCAGGACCAGCGCATAGTGATTGGCTTCGGCATAGTGTGTAGACTGGACCTCGTCATAGATGGCTACCGAGGCGACCCTTGTCACGCCTGGTATGCTGCCGCCGATCATCATGACGACACCGAACTCTCCGATGGTATGGGCGAAGCTCAGCACGGCGCCTGTGGTCAGGGCTGGCCGAAGGTTAGGCAGCAGGATATGGATAAGGGTTGTCCAGTCGGATTTACCGAGGGTGCGGGACGCCTCGTGGAGGTGCGGAGGCAGGTTCCGGAAGCCGGCCAATAAGGGATTGACCATAAAGGGGAGGCTATAGATGACAGAGGCGACGACCAGGCCAGGAAAAGTAAAGACGAGGCGGATATTCAGCCAGTGGTCGAGCAGTCTGCCCGGCCCTGCTGCAGGGCTAAACGCCAGCAGCAGATAGAAGCCCAGCACCGAGGGGGGAAGGACCATGGGAAGGCTGACAACGGCTTCGATCACCGCCTTCCAGGTTCGACGACGTGTGGCCAGCCACCGGGCCAGGGGGATGCCCAGCAGAAGCAGGATCGCCGTGGTCAGGACGGCAAGGCGGAGGCTGAGCCAGAGTGGTTGCCAGTCAATCATGGGCCAAACTTACTTCATTCGTTTTGATCAGCGCAATTACGTCCTGATTCTCTTTAAGGTCGAGGGACTCGCAGGCGGAGCGGGTGATGATGGAGCGGATGGTGGAGGGGGATATATCGCGAGGGACCGACTGGGTGGAGGAGGGTGTATCGCCGGGGACGGATGGCTGGATGGAGGACGGGGTCAGGGAAAGGGTCAGCTCGCAGAGGATGGCGCCGCGGGTGATGGCGGTGATGCGGCAGGGCAGCTGGTTGCGGACGCTGATGAGGAGTGGGGATGTGGCGCTGCCCGGGGGGAGTGGATCGGGTGGAAGGGCGATCATGACCTCGGTCTCTTTGAAGAGGACGCGGACAGCGGCGCCTTCTTTCAGCCAGGGGCTTGTGTCGGGGGCGTCGAGGACGAGGGAGTGGAAGAGGTGGCCTTCTGCGAGGACCTTTACCAGGGAGATGGATTGTTCGGTCCTGATGTCTGTGATCTCTCCGTGGAGTGTGTTCATGTCAGTTAGTTGTGGTGGTGATATGGCTGATCAGGGTTGACCGAACCCAAAATTCTTGAGGACCCGGGCCGCTGCAGAAGAAGTAAAGAAAGTGGCGAATCTTTCGGCGGCGGTGTTGTCTTTTGCGTGGGGCAGGATGGCATAGCCCTGTTGAAGGGGCTGGTGTGATCCGGCCGGTATCAGCCAGTATTTACCGCCGCTCTGCTGCATTGCAGGGGAAAGGGCGAGGGAGAGCGCGATGATGCCGATGTCTGCGGCGCCGCTGGCTGCGTATTGTGCGGCCTGTGCGATGTTCTCGCCGAGGACCAGCCTGTCTTTTATTTTGTCATAGAGCTGATAGTAGCGCAGGCTTTCTTCAGCCCGCCGGCCATAGGGTGCGTGCTGTGGATTGGCGATGGCAATTTTTTTTATGGTGCTGTTGAGGAGGGTATTCATTCCTTCTTTTGCGGGGTCGAGGGTCTTGCTCCAGAGGACCAGCCGGCCGATGCCGTAGAGTTTTGGTTCGGAGAGGGTCAGCTGTTTTTGGTGGAGCTGGCGGGGGTAGTCGATATCCGCTGAGAAGAAGAGGTCGAAGGGGGCCCCGTTGCTGATCTGCTGGAAAAAATTTCCGGAAGATCCATAGACAACTTTGACCTTTATCGAGGGGTTGGAGCGGGAAAAGACTGCGACGACGGAGTCCATGGCAAATTTGAGGTCGGCCGCAGCGGCGACGAGGACTTCATTTGATTGCGACCGTGCAGGGGGGATGGAGGACTGAAGCGTTGGGATGAAGGCGATCAGGAGATAAAGAAAGGCTCTTCTCATGAATGAAAAATTGTACTATAAATTTATGACCTTTGCCGGCATATGAGTCATTTATTTAGTCCTTTTACTTTGAGAGATGTAAGTTTCAACAATCGAATAGTAGTCTCTCCGATGTGTCAGTACTCTGCGATCGACGGAATGCCAGGGGACTGGCATCTGGTCCATCTGGGCACCCGGGCAGTCGGCGGGGCGGGGCTGGTCTTTACCGAGGCTACGGCGGTATCGCCGGAGGGAAGGATATCTCCCTTCGACCTGGGGATATGGAAGGATGAGCATATTGAAGGGTTTCGTCGGATCGTCAAGTTCGTCCGTGCCCAAGGCAGCGAGATCGGTATACAGCTGGCACATGCGGGGCGGAAAGCGAGCGTAAGAGAGCCGTGGAACGGCGGAAAGCTGATCAGGGAAGAAGAGGGAGGCTGGCCGGTGGTGGCGCCGAGTCCGATACCTTTCAACGAACACTACGGGCACCCCGTCGAGCTCACGGTGGCGGGTATCCGTCATGTCGTCGAAGATTTCCGGATGGCGGCGCGGAGGTCAATGCTGGCGGGATTTAAGATAGTGGAGATACACGCGGCTCATGGCTATCTGCTGCATCAATTCCTTTCGCCTCTCAGCAATCATCGGACCGATGAATATGGAGGGAACTGGGAGAACCGGGCGCGTTTGCTGGTTGAAGTTGTGGATGCGGTACGATCGATCTGGCCTCCGGGTTATCCGTTGTTCGTGCGGATCTCTGCGACGGACTGGGCGGATGGCGGGTGGTCTGCTGACGACGCGGTAAGGCTGGCGCAGCTTTTAAAAAACAAAGGGGTAGATCTGATCGACTGTTCGTCGGGAGGACTGGTCGGGCACCAGAGGATACCGGTGGGACCGGGGTACCAGGTGATCTTTTCCGAACGTATCCGGAAGGAGGTGGGCATGGCTACGGGGGCGGTGGGGATCATTACCAGCGCTGCCCAGGCTGAGACGATACTGGCGAGCGGTCAGGCCGACCTGGTAGTAATGGCCCGGGAAATGCTGCGTGATCCATATTTCCCCTTACACGCGGCGGATGATCTGGGGTATAAGGAAATGCATTGGCCTTTACAGTATGAAAGAGCCCGAAGAGGCAAATAGAAGGGAGCGGTGGGGGTAAAAAAAGACGGGTTTTGACGAACCTTGTTTAAACCATTTTGTTCTGAAGCTTTCTTAAAATCACCGGATGCAGTTGACTTATTACGGGCATGCGACGCTGTCCATCAGGGTAAACGGGAAGACGATACTTTTCGATCCGTTCTTTACCGGTAATCCTTTTGCGAAAGATCTTGATATTGATAAGATTAAACCTGATTATATTTTTATAACCCATGGTCACGGCGACCATACGGCTGATCTCGTGAATGTGGCTAAGAAGACGGGCGCCAGGTGTGTGGGTGCGGCTGAGGTTGTGAGCTGGCTCAAGAAAAATGGGGTAGAGAATGCGCACCCAATGAATCATGGGGGGCCGGTGCTTTTTGATTTTGGGAAGGTGAGGGGCGTAAATGCCGTCCATTCCTCGTCTTTTGCGGATGGCAGCTATGCCGGAAACCCGCTGGGATTTGTCTTTACTACGCCCGAAGGTGATTTTTATATAGCCGGAGATACGGCATTGACGATGGATATGCAGCTGATCCCATTGTGGGCACAGCTGAAATTTGCCGTTATGCCGATCGGGGGCAACTATACGATGGATCCGACGGATGCCATACACGCCGCTGATTTTGTGAAGTGTAATAAAGTAGTGGGCGTCCACTACAACACATGGCCCATTATTGCTATTGATACGGAGAAGGCTCAAGCGGATTTTGCGGCGGCGGGCAAGCAGCTGCTGCTGCCTGAGCCGGGGGAGACGATCGTGGTGTAGCGCACATTTTGTTATTGAATTGCAAACGGGGCGTCTTGCGGACTTTCGAGGCTGGGAATTTGGGAATCTTGCAGCGCAAATTGCCGATTAGCTGTCATTAAGTGGCAGGGGAATTGATGAATCAACTAATGAACTGACCTAAAGGAACGGATTTGATAAAAATTTTACAAGCATGGACATAAGCGGCTATTTAAGAAGAATCAATTACGATGGCATAATCTATAATGATCTGGACACGCTGCGGGAATTGCAGCGCAAGCATCTCTTTTCGATCCCGTTCGAGACGCTGGATATCCACAATCAAATACCTATTTTACTACAGATCAACTTCCTGTACCAGAAAGTAATTCTCGACAAGCGGGGAGGATACTGCTATGAGCTGAATGTTCTGTTCCATCGGCTGCTGACGCTTTGCGGTTTTGACGTAAAGATGGTCGGCGGGCGGCTGCATCATGGGAGCAATAAATTTGGCCGGGAGTTCGAGCATATGGCGTTGCTGGTAGAGCTGCACGGCCGTAAATGGCTGGTAGATGTGGGATACGGTGATTTTTCCCTGGCGCCGCTGGCGATCATGCCTGGCGAGATACAGAGTGATGGGCGTAACTATTACCAGGTCATCGATCAGGTAGTCGTGGATGGCAAATCTTATCTGGGAGTAGCCAAATGGAATCCGACAAAGCAGGACTTCAAGATCGATTATATATTTACACTTACTCCAAGGGTGCTGGCGGATTTTCATGCCATGAACGAGTACCACCAGACCTCTCCTGAGTCTCATTTTCGTCGCAGCCTGATCTGCACGCTGCCTACTACCGAGGGCAGGATCAGTCTCATCAACAACAAGCTGATCCGTACTGAGAATGGTAAGCGGCAGGTGAAGCTGATCCAGGGTGAGGAGCACCGGGAGGAGATCCTGGAGCAATATTTTCACATGGATATGGTATATCTGCCCTAGGGTTGAAACATGTGGCGGAAATCATCCTTGTACGGATTGCTTTCCATAAGCCTGTAGATATAACGCTGAGATGAATCGCACCATTCGTTGTATTCTTCCTGGTCCATATTTGCGGCGGTATCGATTGCACGGATAAATTCCGAATGGTCATTAAGAGGGAGGTCCCATCCTACTTTTTGAGGAGCCAGCTTTCGCCAGGGTGTGGTCGCCGATGTTATTACGGGCCGGCCGACGCTGAAGGATTCGAGGATCGCGTATCCGAAATTCTCTCCTAAGGTCGGGAGGGCGAGGAAATGGGACTGCTCAATATAGTTTTTGACCTGCTCATTGGGTAGGGCGCCGGTGAAGGTCACAGAGATATTCTGGGGCAGCTGTTGCGAGAGCTGTTTGCAATTCAGGAAATAGCTTGCGTCCTCGGCAGGACCGACCACTTTCAATTCTATCCTGGAACTCATTTTTGCCAGACATTCAAGAAGGAAGCGCAGGTTCTTTGCGGGATGAATACGTCCCAGGAACAGGAGGAGCAGTTCGCCCGGACGTTTGGAAGGATGGACCACGGGTTTTTGCGGGACCGGCGGGGGATAAGCTACCCGGGAAATATGCGACTGTCTGCCAAAGGTGCGGGTGATGTCGTTTTGTTCCTGGACGTCGGTTGCGTGGAAGTTGATGAAATTCGGGATCCTCATCAGTCTCAGCATGGCGATGTATACTTTTTTCTTGAAGGGTTTTATCCGGAGGGCAAAGCTTTGCAGCATTCCATTGGGGGACAGGAATATTTTCTGGCGGATGAGCCCCAGTCGTTTGATCAGGAGGGGGAAAACAGCAAACCAAACGGAATACATGTTGCTCAGGTAGATGAAGTCGATATTGTTCTTCCTGATCTCCCGCACGATATTCCTAAGGCCGAGGGACTTCGGACTCGCGTAATAGATATTAATATTATTCATCAATGTCCACTGGTCTGTCGTGATCCCTTTGTAGGGCCGGGAATCACCGAGGTCCCGGTCGGAGGTGATAATAAAAATGCTGTATTCGTCTTTGAGCAGCATTGCAAGGTCATAGATACTGGTAATAATACCGCCGGCTTTAAAGCCCGGGTAGAACCAGTCTGTTAAAATGAGCAGACGTTGTTTGGCCTTCATGACAGATTGTTTAATTCGACGGAAGGCTTAAGAGGAGGTTAGTTGTTTGATCTGACGGAAGGCGAAGAGGAGGTCGGGATCTTTAACAGATAGAGCGAAGGGTTTTCGAGATATAACAAATATGATGCTAGAATTTCCATCGTAAGGCGATAGTTGGGGCAATTTGCAGAAGATCACCAGGATTTACGGGATAATACATGTTAACCTTAGTTCCGATGGATAGCTGCGGTAAGAACCGGTACCATAGCTGGGGCTCGGCGAAGAAGAAGAGCTGTTTATTTCCGTCGGCGCCTTTGTCTGTCCAGATGGAAAAATCTCCCGCAATCTCAAGTCTGTAGTGCAGAAGACCTTTCCACCAGTATAGGGTGAACAGGGGATTGACACCGGCGGATGTATACCTGAGATACAGCTGTGAGGTGAGGTACGCGCCTTTCCACTGAAAGGGGTATTCGATGCCGGCGGAGAATGTGTTTGGGATATAATAGCTGTATTGTTTGGGTTCTGTGATGCCGGCGCCGCCGCTGTACTGCAGGGCCAGATAGACTTTGGGTTTCCAGAACCGGAAGGACTGCGAGACCTGCAGAAAGAATTTGCCGATATTGTCGCCTGTGCCATAGAGGTCGGCTTCGGTCTTGAACAGGAAGGAGCCGGGCCTGACAAATGAGCGGCCGGAGTCCGGCAGTTTTTTCCAGTATTCGAAATAGAGGGTTGTGAAGTTCCGGGGACTCCGGTCCGGCGCGACAGTGTGCCGGAGGTCATAGTGGAGCTGGAGGTTTTGGGCATGGGTGAGCAAGGGGGCGGCCGCGATAAGGATGAGGAAGAGTCGTAGCATGTGGTATTGTTTTTTGTGAATGTATTGCCGGGTGAGAGGGGAGGCCGGAATTGGAGCGGAAATCTGACGTAAATGCTATAATTTGGGTGTAAGCCGATGAGTAATAACAGCATAGATATCGAGATATTCACGAGGCTTTTTCGGGAAGCTTGCGCTAAATGTTTTGGTCACCCGGTGGAGGAGCCGCTGACGGAGACCGAGAGCAAGGTCTTATACAACCGGATACTGGATGAGACGGGGTTGGTGGTAGGATGGAAAAGCCTGAAGAACTATTCGCTGTTCGTGATGGGGGAGACCGGTCGTCAGGAGAATCCTTCGGTGGCCAGCCTGGATACTTTGTCGCGCTATGTGCTGGGGGCTCCGTATGTGACCGAGGCGGAAAGGAAGAAGGCAGCGGAACCCTATGCGTGGTGGTACAACTATAAAAGAGACTGGAAGCCGATACCGGGAGTGAAGGCGCCGCCGGTCCGTCGCAGGATGTGGGTAGGTGGTCTGGGGATATTGATAGGGGTGGCGTTCCTGATCGTCGTTGCGACCTTCTTCTTCCACAGTCGCGGTGGCAAGGAGGTCTTCATCGAAGACTTTCATTCGGTGGCGGAGGACTCGCTGGCGGCAAGGGGCTGGTGGGTCGCATCGAAGGATGCCGCCTGGTGGGCTAAAAGGAAGGATAATCCGGGCAGCCTGACGTTATACACGCTGAAGGGCGATAACTGGCCCGATCCCAGCGAGGCGCCTGTGATCCGGGATCTCCTGTGGCGGTCGCTCTCCTGTAACTGCTGCACGGTGGAGCTGCACCTGAAGGATTTTATTCCCCGTCAGAACTGGCAGCAGGCGGGGATCATCCTGTCGGAGGATACGAGCTTTACCGGGAGGAGCATTCGCGTGTCTGTCGCTTACAATGATTTTGGGGGCGGGTATCGGATACCCGGGACGGTTATTTTGCAGGCGATAACGTCATCGGGTGGTTCGGCGGGCAAGCCGGAGGAGATCGCGCATTATTCCCTCGTGAATATGGATACGCTTGCGAGGCGGCCTTTGCTGGCGAAGAACCTGGAGCATTCGGCGATACGGATAGAGAAGCGGGGGGACCGCTGGCGGCTGCTCTATGCCGATGGTGTATTGGAGAATACTTCCTTTAAAGAGGTCGTGAGTCACGAATTCCTGATGAAGCCCCGGTATGTTGGATTGTTTGCTTTGAAGGGGTTTGTCGATAGCGCGGGTGTGGTCCCGGCACAATTCTCTTATTTTAGTGTTCGGGATGAATCGTGTCCGTAGTGTTGGAATTGTATTATTTTTAGGGCATGAAGCTTTTTTACCGATGTCTGCTTATTGTATTGACCGTTGCTTTTGTCGCGGGCTGTGATGAGCCTGCTCCTTCTTCGAAAAAACATGCTGCGCGCCGGGATCCTTCCGTTGTGCCGGCAGAGAAGAATACGCTGCCGCCGCCGGACGTTTTTGTTGCGGCGCCGCATACGATCGAAGGTTGTGTCGGGCTGTATACATATGATTCGCTGAAGACGTCTTTTGATGCCCTGGACGTGGACAAGGGGAAGAAGATACTGGCGACCAAGACTGCGGAGCTGGCGTATCTGCGTTATCACGGGAGGGATGTGGTGATGAAATATGACAAGAAGGAAAGCAAGGTGGTAGATAAGCAGACGACGAGGGAAGTATACCGGGGTAATGGGTATGTGGTGGTGCTGACGATCCAGATCATACAGGTGAAAGGGGAGGAGATGCTGTCGACGGGGACTCTGGAGATCAGCCAGGGGGATAAGAAAGTAAAAATTAAGGTAAGCGGGGTGAGCGGATGTTGAAAAATATTCCTTCTACCCCCTGGTGGGGGTAGAAGGAAAGAGACTATAAATGAATTGCCTCGCCGTAGGCCACTTCGACGGCGTCCTTGACGGACTCGCTGATGGTCGGGTGGGGGTGGATGCTGTTGAGCACTTCGTGGTAGGTCGTTTCCAGTTTGCGGCCGACGACGGTTTCCACGATGATCTCGGTTACGTTGTAGCCGATCATGTGGGTGCCGAGCCATTCGCCGTATTTGGCGTCGAAGACGACTTTTACGAAGCCTTCGGTATGTCCGGCTGCGGAAGCCTTACCGGAAGCGCTCAGCGGGAACTTGCCGACCTTTACCTCATATCCGGCGTCGCGTGCCTGTTTTTCCGTCAGGCCGACAGAGGCGATCTCGGGGGTGCAGTAGGTACAGCCGGGGACGTTGTTGTAGTCGAGGGCTTCGGGCTGGTGCGCGAACTTCTTTTCATTGTAAGCGATGTTCTCCACGCAGATGATGGCTTCTTTGGATGCT
>Ga0207695_10002199_pt1 | contig 29371 bp, 25 predicted proteins | sample KBSC54metaG_FD_184354 | JGI IMG/M metagenome (GOLD analysis project Ga0207695, IMG submission 184354) | Corn rhizosphere microbial communities from Kellogg Biological Station, Michigan, USA - KBS C5-4 metaG (SPAdes) (version 2) | ecosystem: Host-associated > Plants > Roots > Rhizosphere > Soil...
CCGATCGGCCCGATCGGTCCGATGGGCAATACGGGAGCGACGGGCGCCGTCGGCGCTACGGGCGACACCGGAGCCACGGGTGCGACGGGCAACATGGGCGCGACGATCCTTTCCGGGACCGGCGCTCCTTCCGACAGTCTGGGTAGCGATGGTGACTACTACTTCGACTCCGTGACGAACACGTTCTACGGGCCCAAGGCCGGCGGTACGTGGCCGGGTTCGGGCGCGGAATTGACCGGTGCTACCGGCGCTACCGGTGCTACCGGCGCGCAAGGTCCGATCGGTCCGACGGGCGCCACTGGCGCAGTGGGAGCGACAGGATCAACCGGATCCACCGGACCGATCGGTCCGGTAGGCAATACCGGAGCCACGGGAGTGACCGGCGCAGTCGGCGCTACGGGAGCTACCGGTGATATCGGCGCCACCGGTCCGATCGGCCCGATCGGTCCGATGGGCAATACGGGAGCTACCGGCGCCGTCGGTGCTACGGGCGACACCGGAGCCACGGGTGCGACGGGCAACATGGGCGCGACGATCCTTTCCGGGACCGGCGCTCCTTCCGACGGTCTGGGCAGCGATGGTGACTACTACTTCGACTCCGTGACGAACACGTTCTACGGACCCAAGGCCGGTGGTACGTGGCCGGGTTCGGGCGCGGTATTGACCGGTGCTACCGGCGCGCAAGGTCCGATCGGTCCGACCGGTGCGACAGGCCAGACCGGGGCGACAGGCGGGACCGGCGCTCAAGGACCCGTCGGCGTCACGGGCGCAACAGGTGCGCAAGGTGCTACAGGCGATACCGGTGCCACCGGCGCAACCGGTCCTCAGGGTGCAACGGGCACGGCGGGTGCCACTGGCGCCACGGGCAATACGGGTGCTACGGGCGCAACCGGCCCGCAGGGCGCAACCGGTACGGCCGGTGCGACAGGTGATACCGGCGCAACCGGTGCCACAGGCGCAATTGGTCCACAGGGTGCAACGGGCACGGCGGGTGCGACTGGCGCCACGGGCAATACGGGCAATACGGGCGCAACTGGTCCTCAAGGCGCAACCGGTACGGCCGGTGCCACCGGCGCAACCGGTCCACAGGGTGCAACGGGCACGGCGGGTGCCACTGGCGCCACGGGCAATACGGGTAATACGGGCGCAACCGGGCCTCAGGGCGCAACCGGTACGGCCGGTGCCACGGGCGCAACCGGTCCTCAGGGTGCAACGGGTACGGCTGGTCCTACAGGCGCAACGGGCGCAACCGGTGCGACGGGTGCAACCGGGGCAGCTTCGACAGTGCCAGGCCCTGCCGGCGCAACGGGAGCGACCGGTGCTACCGGACCGACCGGCGCCACGGGCGCGGCCTCCACGGTAGCGGGTCCGACCGGTGCGACGGGTGCTACGGGTGCTACGGGTGCGACCGGTGCAACCGGTTTAGTCGGTGGCATAGCTTCGGCGCGCGCAGGGCTGGTGGTGACGCCAGCGACAGGCACAATAAAACAAGTGACGGTGCCATTCAGTTCCGATATCGGCACGACTAACTACACCGTCAGCGTGATTGTCAATGGCGCGACCGGTGGCTTCGGTTCCGGCAGCTGTTTCATCAACATTGAATCGCAGACTACGACAGGATTCGTGTTCAGTTGCCGCGCCGCGAGCAATGGTGCTCAGACCACACTCAACAACGGCATCACGTTCGAGTACATCGCGATCATCGTCAATTAGCAAAAGCAGTCATGAAATGCCCCGGCAGGTCATCGCCGGGGCATTTTGCTTTCTGGCGACGATTCGCCGATTCGGCGACAATACGTATTCGGCATCGTTCGATGCCGTTCAAATACGATTCCGGGAATGTCACATGCCGAGCCGCAGAGAACTCGCCAACGCCATTCGTGCGCTGTCCATGGACGCGGTGGAAGCCGCCAAGTCTGGTCATCCCGGCATGCCGATGGGCATGGCCGATATCGCCGAGGTGTTGTGGAACGATTTTCTCAGCCACAATCCGGCCAATCCGAAGTGGTTCAATCGCGATCGCTTCATACTCAGCAACGGCCACGGTTCGATGCTGCAGTATTCGCTGTTGCATCTGACCGGCTACGGCTTCCCGCTCGAAGACATAAAGCACTTCCGCCAATTGCATTCGAAGGCAGCCGGACACCCGGAAGCGTGTGAATTCCCCGCGATTGAAACGACGACCGGTCCGCTCGGCCAGGGATTGGCGAATGGTGTCGGCATGGCGTTGGCCGAAAAAGTATTGGCCGCGCGCTTCAATCGCCCCGAACTCGAGATCGTGGATCATTACACGTACGTGTTCATGGGGGACGGATGCATGATGGAAGGCATCTCGCACGAGGCGGCATCGCTCGCCGGCACGTTGAAGCTCGGCAAGCTGATTGCGCTCTACGACGACAATGGCATTTCGATCGACGGCGAAGTGCACGGCTGGTTCACCGACGACACCGCCAAGCGCTTCGAAGCGTACGGCTGGGAAGTGCTGCGCGATGTCGACGGCCACAATTCCGAGGCAATCAAGGCGGCGCTGGTTTCCGCCGCGATCGATCCGGACAAACCGACGTTGATCTGCTGCAAGACGATCATCGGCTTCGGCGCCCCGAACAAGCAGGGTACCGAAGCCACGCACGGCGCGCCGCTCGGCAAAGACGAAGTCGCGGCCGCACGCAAAAACCTGGGCTGGAATTATCCGCCGTTCGAAATCCCGGCCGAAATCTACGCCGGCTGGGACGCGCGCGAGAAAGGCGCCAAACGCGAAGCCGAGTGGAACGCGTTGTTCGCAAAGTATAAAACTGCGCATCCGCAACTCGCCGCGGAATTCGAGCGCCGACTGCGCGGGCAGTTGCCCGATGACTGGCTCGCGCACGCGAGCGCGTACATCGCCAAGCTGCAGGCGGACGGACCCTCGATTGCATCGCGCAAAGCGTCGCAAATGGCGCTCGATGCGTTCGGACCGAAGCTGCCGGAACTGATTGGCGGATCGGCGGACCTGGCCGGCTCGAACCTGACGATCTGGAAAGGTTCGAAGGATGTCAATTCATCCGACGCCCATGCGAACTACATTTACTATGGCGTGCGGGAGTTTGGCATGACCGCGATCAGCAGCGGCCTGGCCCTGCACGGCGGCTTCATACCGTACGACGCGACATTCCTCGTATTCTCGGATTACGCGCGCAATGCCGTGCGCATGTCGGCACTGATCCCGGCGCACGCGATTCACGTCTACACGCATGATTCGATCGGCCTCGGCGAAGACGGGCCCACGCATCAGCCGATCGAGCACCTTGCGAGCCTGCGCCTGATTCCGCACAACACCGTGTGGCGTCCGTGCGATGCGGTCGAAAGCGCGGTCGCATGGAAGAGCGCGATTGAACGCCGCGAAGGACCGTCGTGCCTCGTGTTCTCGCGCCAGACGCTCGTGCATCAGCCGCGCAGCGACGCGCAACTTGCGCTGATCGAATTCGGCGGCTACGTGCTCAGCGATCCGGCCGACGGCAAATTCGATCGCATCCTGATCGCCACGGGTTCGGAAGTCGAGCTCGCGATGCAGGCCGCGAAAGCTCTGGCGAAGGAAGGCATCGGCGCGCGCGTCGTCTCGATGCCGTGCACGAACGTGTTCGATCGCCAGCCGCAGAGCTATCGCGACGGCGTGTTGCCGCCGATGGTGCGCAAACGCGTCGCCGTCGAGGCCGGCGTGACCGATTACTGGCGCAAGTACGTCGGCCTGGACGGCCACGTCGTCGGTATCGACAGGTTCGGCGCATCGGCGCCGGCCGAGGTGCTGTTCAAGCATTTCGGATTTACCGTCGAAGCCGTCGTCGACGCGGTGAAATCGCTCGGGTGACAGCAGCGCTGCAGAGCGTTGCGGAACACGCTTGACTTTTTCGATTACAGGCGTAATCTAATATTCAATTACGCGTGTAATTGGAAAAGTTCATGTCGATCAGCGATGCCGAAAGCCAGGTAATGCAGGTGTTGTGGGAGCGCAACCCGCTCAGCGCCGAAGATGTGGTCGCAGCCCTGTCGAAAACCACGGACTGGCAGGAGCCGACGGTCAAAACCCTGCTCAACCGCCTGCTCAAGAAGCGCGCGATTGCGGCCGAGCGCGATGGCCGGCGTTATCTGTATCGGCCGCTGCTCACGCGCGCCGACTACGTGCACACGGCGAGCAAGAGCTTGCTTGACCGCCTGTTCGAGGGACGTGTCGCTCCGCTCGTGGCGCATTTTTCCGAGCGCCGCAAATTGAGCAAGAAAGATATCGCCGAGCTCAAGCGGCTCATCGAGGAGATCGATCATGATCGCTGAGATTTTGCACGCGCTTGCCACTTCGGCGCTCGCATCGAGTGCCGCGATTCTGCTCGTGCTGCTCCTGCGCAAGCCACTGCGCGCACGCTTCGGCGCGCATGCCGGTTATGCGTTGTGGCTGCTCGTTCCGCTGGCCGCCGCGACCGTGTTGTTGCCTGCGCCGGTCAGGATCGCGTCGATCGCGATGATTCCCGCCGGCGCCGTTCCGCTCGCTTCGGCAGTGGCCGGCCCGGCCGCGCTCGCGCCGCTCGATCCGATTCCTTGGCTGTTCGCCGTCTGGCTGCTCGGCGTCGGCGCTTGCGTTTCGTTATTGATGTTGCAACAGCGCCGGTTCACGCGCGCGCTCGGTGGCCTTGTCGCATTCGGCGAGCGCGACCGCACGGTGCTCGCGGAGGCCACCGCCGGTTGCCCGGCGCTGGTTGGCGCGTGGCGGCCGCGCATCGTGTTGCCGGCGGACTTCGAACGGCGTTACAGCGTGGCCGAGCGCGAACTGATTCTCGCGCACGAACGCTTACACCTGGCGCGCGGTGATGCCCAAGTCAACACGCTGGCCGCGGCATTGTGCTGTTTGAATTGGTTCAATCCACTTTTCCACTTTGCCGCATCGCGATTCCGCTTCGATCAGGAGCTGGCCTGCGATGCCGCAGTGATCGCCGTCTTTCCGGAAGCGCGCCGGCCGTACGCCGATGCGATGTTGAAAACGCAGCTGGCCGACCTTGGACTGCCGGCCGGCTGCTATTGGCAGTCCAGCCATCCCTTGAAGGAGAGAATTTCCATGTTGAAGCAACCATTGCCGGGACGCGCACGTCGCGCGCTCGGACTGGCGACGGCGACCGCGCTCGTCGCCGCAGGAACGTATGCGGCTTGGGCGGTGCAGCCGGCATCGGCTATGTCTGGCAAAGAGCAGGCACAAAGTCAGGCACAAAGTCAGGCACCTGCCAGCTCGATCCAGCTCGGCGAATTCCAAAACGTGGCGCCCTCGGAGAACATTAGCTATCGTTCGATGAAGCCGCCGGTGTATCCGGTCGACGCCATCAACGCGCGTGTCGGTGCGAAAGTCATCGTCAAGGTGTTGATCGACGCGCAAGGCGTAGCCAAGTCGGCGCAGATCGAGAAGCTCGAACTCGTCGGTGAGCCGAAGGCAGCTGCCCAAGGCGCGATCCCCGACAAGACTGCCCTGAAGGAAAGCTTCGCGCAAGCATCGAAGGCCGCCGCCTTGTCGTGGAAGTACAACCCGGGCATGAAGGACGGCGTAGGCGTCGAAGGTTACGGACTGATCCCGTTCGACTTCTCAACGCACGAGTGCACGCAGCAGGATCCGTGCGGAGAACACAAATCAGAACCGCCGGCGACGGATCCCGCAAGTCATTCCTGAGCGTCGATAACTCCTGCGCGGATATTCGCGCGCAGCGACGGATACAAGAGCCGCGGCGCCGCGAGCGTGGCGTCGCGGCGCGTACGCAGCGCAACATAGTCCGCCTCGCTCGTAGCGGTATTCAACTGCAAATTGCCGGATTTCTCCGCGCCGATCGTCGTCCACGCGACCGGTTCGACGCCGGCAGCCGGGTAGTCGTGGCACAGGAATACGCGCGTGGAATCGGGCAGCGCGTAAAGCTTCTGGATCGAGCGATATTGGATTGCGGCGTCGGCACCGGGAAAGTCGCAACGTCCGGTGCCGCATGCGGGTGCGAACAGCGTATCGCCGACGAAAACCGCATCGTCGATCCGGTAGCTGACGCCATCGCTCGTGTGTCCGGGTGTCGCGATCACGCGAATCTCCAGTTCGCCGAGCGCAAGCTGCTCGCCATCGGCGAACAGGCGATCGAACTGTGAACCGTCCGCGTGGAAATCCTCGCCGAGCGCGAACACGTCGCGGAAATGCTTCTGCACCGCGACGATGCCAGCACCGATGCCGGTCCGCGCGCCCCGCAGCCGGCGCCTGAGCCAATCGGCGGCGGTCAGGTGATCGGCGTGAGCATGGGTTTCCAGAATCCACTGCACGCGCAGATCGTGTGCGCGCACGTGAGCCAGCAACTGCTCGGCGTGTTCGGTCCAGATGCGGCCGGTGCCCGGATCAAAATCGAGCACCGGATCGATGATCGCGGCACTGCGCGTCGCCGGGTCGCTGACGACGTGCGTCCACGTGTTCGTTGGCGCATGGAAGAACGATGCGACTCGCGCTGGCATGGCGTTCCAAAGGCTCCCCTTGCCTAAGTCTAGTACAATACGCGCCCTCGATTTTCCTTTATCAGGAGCTTTCCCATGGCGGTAAAAGTCGCGATCAACGGATATGGCCGCATCGGCCGCAATGTGCTGCGCGCGCTTTACGAGGCCAAGCGCACGAACGAAATCCAGATCGTTGCCGTCAACGATCTGGGCGATGCCGAAACCAATGCGCACCTGACCCAGTACGACACCGCGCACGGCAAATTTCCCGGCGAAGTCGGCGTCGACGGCGGCGATCTGATCGTCCAGGGCGATCGTGTGAAGGTGTTTGCCGAACGCGATCCGGCCAAGCTGCCGTGGGGCTCGCTCGGCGTCGACGTCGTGCTGGAATGCACGGGTCTGTTCACATCCAAAGCCAAGGCCGGCGCGCACATCCATGGCGGTGCGAAGAAGGTGATCATCTCCGCGCCCGGCGACAAGGACGTCGACGGCACGTTCGTGTTCGGCGTCAATCACGACAAGCTCACCGCCAAGCACGAAGTGATCTCCAATGCTTCGTGTACGACGAATTGCCTCGCACCGCTGGCGAAGGTGCTGCACGAGAAGATCGGCATCGTGCATGGACTCATGACGACGATTCACTCGTACACGAACGATCAGGTGTTGACCGACGTTTTCCACAAGGACCTGCGCCGCGCGCGCAGCGCGACGATGAGCCAGATCCCGACCAAGACCGGCGCCGCCGCGGCCGTTGGTCTCGTATTACCGGAGCTCAATGGCAAGCTCGACGGTTTTGCGATGCGCGTGCCGACGATCAACGTCTCCGTGGTCGACCTCGTGTTTCAGGCCAAGCGCGAGACCACGCATGCGGAAATCGATGCCGCGATCAAGGAAGCCAGTGAAGGTTCGCTCAAGGGCATTCTTGGCGTGAACAAAAGGCCGCTCGTGTCGGTCGACTTCAACCACAATCCGCTGTCGTCGATCTACGATGCGACGCAGACGCGCGTCATGGAAGGCAAGCTCGTCAAGGTGCTGAGCTGGTACGACAACGAGTGGGGTTTCTCCAATCGCATGCTCGACATCACCCTGGCGACGATGGCTGCGAAGTAATTCGCTACACGCGGACGCGGCTGCACGCCTCGCCCGTCAGTGCGGTTCCTTGTCCGACTGCAGCGTCTCCAGAAGCGCAATCTGCAGTCGGGAATGCAGTTTGACCAGCCAGCTCCACAGCAGCACCAGAATCAGCGCGCCCATCGCCGCGACCGCGATCAGCAGCTCCGCGGGCGGCAGGATGCTCGATGACAGCGCGCACACGAGCAGCAGCATCGCGGCGACCGAAATCGCCGGCAGCACTTCGGCGACGATGCGCTGCACGCGTTCGGTGTGGCGACCGGCACGCACGGCGGCTTCGGCGAGCATCATCGCCAAAGCCTTGAGCTTGCGGTAGGCGGCGATCAGAAACGGCAGCGACAGCACGAGCGCCGCGCCCCAGATCGCGGTGTGCAGCACGCGCGGGTCCGGCAGGCGCTCGCGCAAGTTGAGTGCCGGCGAACTCGCCAGATACGCGCCGCCGCCAAAGATCGCCGCGACGAGGCAGAAATTCACGAACGCCTGCAGCAGGATGCGCCGCACCATCGCCGCGAGCACCGCGCGATCGCCTTGCAGGCGCAAGCCCTGCAGCCATTCGGTATACAAGTGCAAAATGCGGCGCACCGCGAGCGGCTGCAGGATGTGCAGGCGGCGCGCGAGCGGGTCGGAGGCGCGGATCAGGTATGGCGTGAGCAGCGTTGTGATCGCCGACACCGCGACCGCGATCGGATAGAGAAATGCGCTGGTCACCTGCAGCGTCGCGCCGAGCGCGGCGATGATGAACGAGAATTCGCCGATCTGCGCCAGGCTCATGCCGACGCGCAGCGAGGTGCGTCCGCTCTGACCGGCGACGAACGCGCCGGCGCAGCGCGACAGAATCTTGCCGAACACGACGATCACGCTCACGACCGCAATGGGTTTGGCGTAATCGATCAACGCGGCGGGATCGAGCTGCAGACCCACGGCAACGAAAAAAATCGCACTGAACATGTCACGCAGCGGTGTCACCAGGCGTTCGATGCGCGGCAAACAGCTCGCTTCGGCGACGATGACGCCGATAACGAACGCGCCGAGCGCGATGCTGTACCCGAGCCAGGACACGAGCAGGCAAAAGCCGAACAGCAGGCCGAGTGCGCCGACCAGCAGCATCTCGTCGCGATGGAACCTCGCCACAAAGTCGAGCAGGCGCGGCACCGCGAGGATGCCGAGCACGAGCGAGGCGACCAGGAATACAGTCAGTCCGGCCAAGGTGCGCAATACTTCGGCGGTGACGACCGTGCCGGTGGCGGCAATGCCGGAGAGCAGCGCGATCATCGCGATGGCGAGCACGTCTTCGACGATGAGAATCGCAAACACGACCTGCGCGAACGGCTGTTTTTTCAAACCGAGCTCGTCGATCGCCTTGACCGTGATCGTGGTCGAGGAAATCGACAGCATGGCACCGAGAAACAGCGCGTTCATCGTGCTCCAGCCACAGGCGAGGCCGACTTCGTAGCCGAGCCACAGCATCAGCACGATACCCATGAGCGCGGCGACGAGCGCGGTCGCACCGACCTGACGCAAATGGCGCAGGCTGAATTCCAGCCCGAGCGAGAACAGCAGAAAGACGAGGCCGAGCTCGGCGAGCGTGTGGATCGTCTGTTCGTCGGTGACCAGAGCGTAAGGCGGCGTATGCGGACCAATCAATACGCCGGCGGCGATATAGCCGAGCACGACGGGCTGGCGCAGCAGATGGAATACGACCGTGACCACGCCGGCGGCGAGCATGATGACGGCAAGATCCTGGATGAACGCGAGCGTCTGCACGATCTATCTGCGCCAAGGACAGCGGCTGCGCCGGTACAGACGCCGATCGTGCAGTAGCGTCCTCGCAGCGATCCCGCTCATGGCGCGACTTTTTGCGGTTGCGCCGTGGCGGCGGGCGCGGGCAACCAGAAATCGTTGAGCTTGCCCAATGCCAGGACGCTGAAATAGAACGCGCCGAACGCCAGTACGCGCCATGGATGGTCGACCCAGTCCCCGGTCATGTTCTCCGGGAAGTGCATCGCGGTGATGAATTCTGGCGTGATCGCGAATCGTGGCAGGGGCAGGAGCACGGTGGCGAAACACCCGGCGATATACGTGATTGCCGAAATCGCCCACGAGAGCTGCATGCGTCTTGCGGCGTCTTCGCCGGTCGTCGGGTTCGCGATCAGGTACCAGAATCGGCAGAGGAACAGCCATGCAAACACCCAGATCGGCCAGGTGCTGGAGAACGCGGCGGCAAACGCGAGCACGAACACGAGGTACAAGGCGGATAGGCCGATCAGCGCTTGGAGTTTCTTCGTGCGCGTCATGTCGCTGAGCAGCATCGAGCCGATCATCGCGCTGGAATGCATGACAATGAATTCGAACAACATCGTCAACATCAGGTTCTTCACGCGCGCGGGTCCGCCGATCGTCGCCGGATCGATCCATGCCCACATGAAAATCGTCGCCGACAGCGCATCGGGCAGGGCGGCGAACAGGCTGTTCACGCTCGGGCGCACGGTCAGGTCGCGTATTGGTTCGCGGCAGTCGGTTTCGGCGCTCCGGCTGCCAGCTTGTATTTCGCGTAGGCCTGCACGGCGAAATACAGCGTGCCGAACGCGAGCACCGTGTACGGACGATCGATCCATTCGCCGCTGCCAGGCAGGTGCATCGCGGCAATGACCTCCGTGGTGATGCCGAGTGCGGGCAACGGCAACATCACCGTCGCGAGGCCGCCGAGAACGTACGTGGCGACTGATATCGCCCATAAGGCGAGCTGGCTGTCCGTTTCGCGGGCAGCCGGCCCCGGGCGCATCCACAAATGGAAAAAGCGACACACGAACAGCCAAGCGAACGCGAAGATCGGCCAGCTGCTGTCGAAGACTGCGGCGAATGCGCCGATGAATATCACATAGAACAGGCTCAATCCGGCGAGCAGCGCCACACGCGCAATGCGGCTGACATTCGCTGCTGCGATACCTGCATAGAAGCCGCTGGAATGGACGACCAGGAACTCCATCAGCATCGTCAGCATGAGATTCTTGATCGCCGCCGGCCCCGGAAGCGACGGGTCGATCCACGCGGTCAGAAATACCGCTGCAGTGATCGCGTCGGGCAGGGCGGCGAACAGACGATTCACGCTCAGGCGCATGCCGGCAGTCTGCCACAAGGACGTGCCTTACAATACGCGTCTTTCGTCTCAGGAGCAGCCATGGCCATTCTGCGCATGACCGATCTCGATCTCGGCGGCAAACGCGTACTCATTCGCGAAGATCTCAACGTGCCGCTCAAAGACGGCAAAGTCGCCGCGGCGCAGCGCCTGCAAGCGGCGCTGCCGACGCTGATGCGCGCGCGCGACGCGGGCGCTGCGGTAATGGTTCTCTCGCATCTCGGCCGACCGAAGGAAGGCGTGTTCGAGGAATCCGAATCGCTGCAGCCGGTCGCCGACTGGCTCGGCCACGCGCTCGGCAAGCCGGTGCGATTGGTGCGCGACTACTTGAACGGCGTGGACGTCGCGGCCGGCGAAATCGTGCTGCTGGAAAACTGCCGTATGAACGTCGGCGAAGGCAAGGACTCGGCCGAATTGTCGGCGAAATACGCGGCGTTGTGCGAGATTTACGTAATGGATGCGTTCGGCACGGCACATCGCGCGCAGGCGTCCACGCACGGCGCAATCCGCGCGGCCAGGGTCGCTTGCGGCGGGCCGCTGCTGATGGCCGAACTCGACGCGCTGGCCAAAGCGCTCGAAAAACCCGCGCGGCCGCTGCTCGCCATCGTCGCCGGCTCGAAAGTCTCGACCAAACTGCAACTGCTGCAAAGCCTGATCGGCAAAGTCGATCAGCTCATCGTCGGCGGCGGCATCGCGAACACGTTCATTGCCGCGGTCGGGCACGAAGTCGGCAAATCGCTGGCCGAGATGGAGCTCATCGACACGGCGAAAACGATCATCGCCGCGGCGAAGGCGCGCGGTGCGGAAGTGCCGATTCCCGGCGATGTCGTCGTCGCCCCGGAATTCAAGGACAGCGCACCGGCGACGGTGAAGAAAGTTTCCGAAGTCGGCGCCGACGACATGATCCTCGACATCGGCCCGCAGACTGCGCAGCGCTACGCCGAGCTGATCGCCAAAGCCGGCACCGTGGTGTGGAACGGCCCGGTCGGCGTGTTTGAATTCGATGCGTTTGGCAAAGGCACGCAAACGCTCGCGCGCGCGATCGCCGCGTCGAACGCGTTCTCGATCGCTGGTGGCGGCGACACGCTCGCCGCGGTGGAGAAATACGGAGTGGAGAAAGACATCTCCTACATCTCCACCGGCGGCGGCGCATTCCTCGAGTTTCTCGAAGGCAAGGAACTGCCGGCGGTGGCGGCATTGAAGGCGCGCGGAAATTGAAGTCGGCAACGCAACTGGTGCTGTTCGATCTCGACGGCACCTTGATCGACTCGCAAGCCGGCATCTTCGCTTCGCTGAATCATGCGTTCGCGCAGATCGGCGCGGCGCTGCCGTCGCCCGAGGTTTTGCGCAGCTGGATCGGGCCGCCGTTCCATCAGACATTCCCGAGCGCGCTCGGCAACGACGCCGCGCGTGTGGAATCGGCGATCGCGCATTACCGCGAACATTACGTCGAAACCGGTTGGGCCGGTCACACTGTTTACGACGGCATCGGCGAGGTAATCGAAATGTTGCATGCGCGTGGCACGCAGCTCGGCGTGGTCACGACGAAGGTTCTGCCGCAAGCGCGCAAGATCATCGAGCATTTGCCGTTCGGCCGACACTTCATTCGCGTGTACGGGCCGGACGGGAAAACCGCGCATAGCGCAAAAGCCGAGATGATCGCGCAGGCCTTGAGCGATTTCGCCATTGCGCCCGAGTACGCGGCCATGATCGGCGACCGTCATTTCGACATTGACGGCGCACGGGCAAACGGCGTGCGCGGCATCGGCGTAGCATGGGGTTTCGGCAGCATCGATGAACTGCGCGACGCGGGCGCGTACGCAGTGGCGCATGCCCCGCACGAGCTGCCGACATTGCTGGCGTGAATGGGCCGGATTCATCTGCCGCCAGGGCGCCTGTGCTAAGTTTGGCGGCTTGAAGGACGAGGACATCGGAATGGATCACCAACTGCGCCGCACTAAGATCATCGCCACGCTCGGGCCGGCCACCGACGCCGACGGCATGTTGGAGCGCATCCTCGAAGAAGGTGTCGACGTCGTACGGCTGAATTTGTCGCATGGCGCGGCGGAAGATCACCAGCGTCGCGCCCGCGAAGTACGTGCGGCCGCGGCCAAGCTCGGACGCGAAGTCGGCGTGCTCGCCGATCTGCAAGGGCCGAAGATCCGCGTCGCCAAGTTCGCGTCGGCGCCGGTGTTGCTCGAACCCGGCCGCGCATTTGCACTGGAATGCGACGCCAACGCCCTGCCGGGCGACGTCACTCGCGTCGGCGTCAGCTATTTGGGTTTGTACAAGGATGTGAAAGCGGGCGACACGCTGCTGCTGGACGATGGCCTGATCGCGCTCAAGGTCGAGAGCATCAGCGGCACGACAATCCACACGACGGTACAAGTCGGTGGCGCGTTGTCGGATCGCAAAGGCATCAATCGTCTCGGCGGCGGTTTGTCGCTCACCGCGCTGGCCGAGAAGGACAAACTGGACATCCGCATCGCCGCGCAGCTCGGCGCGGATTTTCTCGCCGTGTCGTTTGCCAAATCCGCCAGCGATATCGAAGAAAGCCGCAAATTGCTGCGCGCTGCCGGCGGCAATGCCGCACTCGTGGCCAAGATCGAGCGCGCCGAGGCGATTGTGGCGCTCGGCGAAATCATCGATGCGTCCGACGCGGTGATGGTCGCGCGCGGCGATCTCGGCGTGGAAATCGGCGATGCCGAACTGCCCGGCATCCAGAAGAAGATCATTCGCGAAACGCTGCTGCGCAACAAGGTCGTGATCACGGCCACGCAAATGATGCAGTCGATGGTCGAATCGCCGATTCCGACGCGCGCCGAAGTGCTCGACGTGGCCAACGCCGTGCTCGACGGCACCGATGCGGTCATGTTGTCGCAGGAAACCGCAGCGGGCAAACACCCGGACAAGGCTGTCGCGGCGATGCGCCGCGTGTGCCTCGGCGCCGAACGGCAGTTCGAATCCAAGGAAGATCTGAACGCGATCGCCAACAAGCTCGACCGCACCGATCAGGCCATCGCGATCGCGGCGATGTTCGTGGCCGGTCGCGTCGGCGTGCGCGCAATCGTCGCGCTGACCGAATCGGGCGGCACCGCGCAGTGGCTGTCGCGCTACCGTTCCAGCGTACCGATCTACGCCCTGTCGCGGCGCGAGGGCGCGCGCCGGCGCATGATGCTGTATCGCGATGTGACGCCGATCGACTTCGATCCGCACGGCGTAGACCCGGCGCACGCGGCGAAAGCGGCGATCCAGCATTTGTATAATTTGTCGCGTCTGGCCGAAGGCGATCGCGTGATCCTCACGACGGGCGATCACACCGGCCAGCACGGCGGCACGAACACGCTCAAGCTGTTGCGCGTGGGTTCGGGTGGCGTGGCCGAAGGATTGGGTGAGCTATGAGCGTTTTTGCCAACAAGACGATGTTTGCGGCGACCGCGCTGCTCGCCGGCCTCAGTTGCTTCGCCGCCGAAAAACCCCAGGTGATCCCGCCCGAGCGCCTGGCGAATTACTGGCTGCTGCTGTCCGGCACTGCGAAGCAGGCGAATGCGCCGAATTCGGGGCGCAATCTGGATGCGCCGAGCTGCGCGACGGTAGCGTACGTCGTCGAGAAGGATGGAAGCACCAGCAATGTCGAACTGCGGCGCATCGTGCCCGAGGGCGATCTCGGCAAGGTTGCCGTGAGTGTGGTCAAGGATATGCAATTCGCGCCGGCGCCGCAGAATCTGGGCAAGACGCCGGTTTCGACCTACGTCGTCATGCCGTTCAATTTGCCCAACGCTGCCTCGACGAATCCGGCCGACATCGCGCTGCGCCAGCGCACGCTGGACGCCTGCAAACCCGAGGGTGTCGGCGCCAAGGAAACCGCGAGCCCCGTGCGCTGAGCGCAAACTCGCATCCGCGCCGGCACCGCTCTATAATCCGCGCCCCTGAGCGCTCCAAGCCGCTCGCGCCCGCATTCGCTTACGGAGTCTGACCAATGAGCATCGACCAACTGGAAACCATCGCGCAGGCGATGGTTGCACCCGGCAAGGGCATCATCGCGATCGACGAATCGACGAACACGATCAAGAAGCGCTTCGAAGCGGTGAACGTGCCGAACAGCGAGGAAAACCGTCGCGCCTATCGCGAGATGCTGCTGACCGCGCCGAAGTTGTCCGAACATATTTCCGGCGCGATTCTGTACGACGAAACGATCCGCCAGTCGACCAAGGCCGGCGTGCCGTTCACGAAAGTGATGCTCGATAACGGCATCCTGCCCGGTATCAAAGTCGACAAGGGCCCGATGCCGCTGGCCGGTTTTCCGGGTGAAGTCGTGACCGAAGGACTCGACGGCTTGCGCGAACGTCTGAACGAATACGCCAAGCTCGGCGCGAAGTTCGCCAAATGGCGCGCGGTGATTACGATCGGCGACGACATGCCGACCGGCACCTGCATCGAAGCCAATTGCCATGCGCTCGCGCGTTACGCGGCGTTGTGCCAGGAAGCCGGCATCGTGCCGATGGTGGAACCCGAAGTGCTGATGGATGGCGCGCACGACATCGACGAATGCTTCGAAGTGACCGAAGCGACGCTGCGCTCGCTGTTCGGCTCGCTGTACGAACACAATGCCATGCTCGAAGGCACGATCCTCAAGGCCAGCATGGTGCTGTCCGGCAAGAGTTGCGCCGAGCAGGCCAGCATCGAGGAAGTTGCCGAAGCGACCGTGCGGTGTCTGAAGGCGTCGGTGCCGGCATCGTTGCCGGGCATCGTGTTCCTGTCCGGCGGCCAGACCGACGAGCAGGCCACCGCGCATCTGAACGCGATGAACCAGATCGGTCCGCATCCGTGGCCGCTGTCGTTCTCTTACGGCCGCGCCATGCAGCAGGCGGCGCTCAAGCTCTGGGCCAAGGACATGCAGGCCAATTTCGTCGAGGCGCAAAAAACGGTGTCGCTGCGGGCGAAGGAAAATGGCTTGGCTGCGCTGGGACAGTGGCAGAAAGCCGCCTGATCCACATTGCCGTGTCGAATAAAAAAAGCCGGCATCAGCCGGCTTTTTTTTGCCTCAGTCGATTTCGAAGGACTGCAGGCGTACCGGTGTGACCGCGTTGACCGTGATCGAACCGGTCATGCCGAGACCGGCGTGAGCGTCGCACTGGTAATTGACGGTGCCCGCCGTCGGGAACGTGATCGTGTCGCTCCAGCCGGAGCCATCGGGCGTGTTGGTCGTCGTGCAATTGACCGAACACTGGAACAGGGTCGGGCCGCTGATTGCATGCACGTTGTGAGCGCCGCCGGCATTCGTGAACGTCACGGTGTCGCCCTGGTTGATGCTCAGCGTGGGCGGGCTGAACGCGAATCCGGGGCCGACCTGCACCGGGTGATCGACGCCGAGTGCCGAACCCGCGGTGAGCGCCAGCAGCAGGGGGAAAAATCGATTGCGAGTGAGCATGCCTGATTTCCTCGAGCGGTGATCTGAAGCCCCGCGGCGGATTGTGGCGTAAACCGGTCCGCGAATCTCCTTACTGCGGTCAGGTATCCAGGCGCTCGCGATAAGCCCGAGCCATCGTGCTGCCGAAACAGCAGAACACGATGTGCTCGGGTGCCGCGTTTGCCGCGACCCAGTCCTTGACTTCGTGCACGGCGATGGTCACGGCCTGCTCGATCGGATAGCCATACACGCCGCAGCTGATCGCCGGAAACGCGAGGCTGTGCAGATCGTGTTCGCATGCGAGCCGCAGCGATTGCCGATAACAGCTGGCCAGCAATGCCGGCTCACCCGCATGGCCGCCATGCCAGATCGGCCCGACCGTATGGATCACGTATTGCGCCGGCAAACGAAAGCCCGGAGTGATGCGTGTCTCGCCGGTCGGACAACGCACGCCCGCGCGCACTTGCGGCAACGCGCGACAGGCGGCGAGCAATTCGGGACCCGCGGCGCGATGGATCGCGCCGTCGACGCCACCGCCGCCGAGAAGTGACTCGTTCGCCGCATTGACGATGACGTCAACGTGCAACGTCGTAATGTCGGCTTCGATCACCTCGATCATGCGTGTAGTATGAACCGATGGACGAAACGCAAGAAATCCGCAAACCGCGTCCGCGCCGTAACGAGGAAATCCGCATCTACGGCTTGAATGCATGCCGCGCATTATTCGCGCGCCGGCCGCACGATCTGCGCAAGGTCTACTTGCTCGAGTCGCGCATTCCGGAGCTGCAGCCCGTGCTGGCCTGGTGCGTGCAAAAACGCTTGGGCTATCGTGTCGTCGGCAATGCCGATCTGGACAAGCTCACCGCCACACAGCATCACGAAGGCGTGTGCTTCGAAACGCGCCGAGCCGAATTTTCGACCCTGTCCAACCTGTTGCAACGCGTGCCGCGCGCGCCGCAACCGGCATTGCTCGCTTGGCTCGACGGCGTCGGCAACCCGCACAATCTCGGCGCGGTGTGGCGCAGCGCCGCGAACTTCGGCGCACACGCGATCATTCTGCCGTCCGACTCGACACTTGCTGCATCCGGTGCCGCCTATCGCGTTGCCGAGGGCGGCGCCGAAGCCGTGCCCCTGGCGCGCATCGTGCCGGGCGAGGATGCGATCGGCGCATTGCGCAACGCCGGGTGTTTGATCGCCGCGACTGTTCCGCGCGAAGGCGAATCGCTGTACTCGGCACGCCTGCCGGCGCGCGTGGTGTTCGTGCTCGGTGCGGAAGGGTCCGGCTTGCGCCAGGGTTTGGTCGATCGCGCCGACCTGCACCTGACAATTCCGGGCAGCGGCGCCGTGGAAAGTCTCAACGTCGCCGCGAGCGCGGCGGTTTTGTTCGGCGAATATTGGCGACAGCGCAACACGGAACGGCCGGGGCGTCCGCCGCGCTGAATTCCGTCAGATAACCCGGATGTTCGGTCCGGACATTCCCTCGCGTTAGCTCAAACAGTCCGCGAATTTCTTTGGTTCGCGGCCGCTGTGCGCGTTCGCGCGCGGTGCGATCGAGCCCGAGGGAATGCCCAAATGACTTTCGCCAATCTTCGCCGTTGTATCGATTCCGGCCGCATGATCCTCGCACTGGCGTGCCTGTCGCTGACCATGCAGGCCGTCGCCGTCACGGGACCCGGCACGTTCGTGGTCGATACCAACGCCGATACCAGCGACATGACCAAAGGCGACGGCGCCTGCGACGATGGCACCGGCCATTGCAGTCTGCGTGCGGCGATCGAAGAAGGCAACGCGCTCGATGGCGCGACGCGCGCTTCCCCGCACGCGATCACGTTCAGCGTGCCCGAAGTCGACATCACCAATGGCTCGTTTCCGCCCGCTACCGCGCCGTTCCTGATCACCGGCCCCGTGTACATCAACGGTGGCGGTCTGACCTGCCTGGGCTTTTCGGAATCGGGCCAGATCGGCACCAGTTATGTCGCCAACGGTGCGGATGGCTCGAAGATCATCGGCATTGCTATCGGCAACTGCGGCAGCGACGCCATCGACATCGGCGGGCATGGCTATACCTTGACGGGCAATTTCATCGGCGTCGACTTGCTCGGCGTCGGTAAACCCAACAACGGCCACGGCATCGAGATGTCGTCAACGCACGTCTATGGCGTGTTCTTCGACCAGACCTACCTCGACACCATTTTTGGCAAGATTTCCAGCCAGCTGCCCGTGCAGGGCAGCGACGTCAACACCTTTCTGCAGAACATGGTGACGCTGTTCACGGCGATGGATCCGACGACGATCAGCGGCAACGTCATTTCCGCGAACACCGGCAACGGCGTCAACCTCCACAGCGTGAACCTCGGCGCGGTGTTCGTGACCGGCAACTGGATCGGCACCGATCCGACCGGCAAGATTGCAATGCCGAATGGCGGCAACGGCGTCGACCTCAACGGCAGCACGTTCGCCGATCTGATTGTCGGCAACGTCATCAGCGGCAACACCGGCAATGGCGTCAGCCTCAGCGGCACCGTGCTTCTTCCGAACTTCGTCATGAACAACGTGATTGGCCCGCCGGCGGCCGTAGCGACGCCGGCGGCGCACATCGGCAATGGCAAAAGTGGCGTTTACGCCACGATGGCGCCGGAAACACAGACAACCAACAAGAATGTAAGTGGAGTCGCGGCGATTGTCGGCCCGGGGAACTTCATCTCCGACAACCAGGGTGCGCCGAACAGCACGGACCCCGACGTATTACCAACTGGCGGTGCCGGCGTCTACGTGACCGGAACGGCCAATGGCGTCAAGGTGACCGGCAACACGATCGGCATGGTTGAAGTTCCACTCGGTACACCACAGCAGACGAACGCATACGGCAACGCGGGCGACGGCGTGATCATGACTGCCAATGGCAACACGGTTTCGAACAACGTGATCGCGGGCAACAAGCGCCACGGCATCCTCGTCAACAGCACGGGCGCGATCAGCAACCACATCACCGGCAATACGATCGGCCGCTATCCGGCGTTCGCTTCCGACAAGTCGCTCGGCAACGGATTCGACGGCATCCATATCGATGACGGCAGCAGCACGGCCGTCGGCGGCCCGAATGCAGGCGACGGCAACACGATCGTTTTCAACGGCCGCAACGGCGTGAAGATCCTCAACGGCGGCGCGAATGACGGCTGGGGCAACCTGGTGCAAGCAAACACCATTTACGGCAACGCGCAGGGCAACCCGAATGCACAGCCGAGTGCACTCCCGTCCGGCGTTGGCGTCGGCATCGATCTCGACGTCGTCGCGAATGCCAGCGATGGCCCGCATGGCGAAACCATCGGCGGCTCGTACGCGAACCTCAACCAGGCGCCGCCGGTCATTTGCGTCGGTGCGGTGAGCGAGCAGGCCGAATGCAGCGGCTACCACAAGCCGTCGTCCGCGGGCGGCACAACGACGCTGGATTGGACCATCGCCACACACGGCGTCGCCAAGTTCCACGCCGAGTTCTACAAAATCGACACCAGTGACGACAACACCGCGACCGGCATCGTGCTGCTCGGGACGCAAGACATCGGTACCACGGCGAGCGGCGTGCCGGATCCGGCTCCGGGCGGAGCGCTGACGCCGTGCCCCGGCGGGCGCTGCACGGTGAACCTGAGCGGCGGTGCCGCGGGCGCGTACGTGCTGATGACGATCACGGATATCAGCGACCTGTTGTCGACTCCGGGCGCCAGCGGTTGGCAGACCAATCTCAAGTGCTTCTTCGGCGACAACGGCGTCATCCTGCCGGCATGTTTGGCCAACGACACGTCGGAATTCTCCAACGTCGCTGCCGTGGTCAGTTCGGATGCGTCGCTGAGCAACCTCGTGCCATCGGTGGGCAGCCTGACGCCGGCGTTTCTCGCCGGTACGCTGGCTTACACCGATGCGGTAAGCAGCGCGACGCCGTCGATCACGTTGACAGCAACGACGGCGGATGCGAACGCGACGGTGACGGTGGCCGGCAATCCGGTGACGAGCGGCTCGGCCTCATTGCCGATCACGCTGAACCCCGGCCCGAACGCGATCGACGTGGTGGTGACGGCGCAGGACAACACGACGATCAAGACCTATACGGTGACGGTCACTCAAGCCGTTGCATTGAGCAACAACGCCAACCTGGGCAATCTGACGATTTCGTCCGGCAGCCTCGTGCCCGCGTTCGCGCCGGCGACGATCGGTTACACGGACTCGGTTTCGAGCGCGACAGCGTCCGTGATGCTGACCCCCACGACCGCGGACGCGAACGCGAAGGTGACGGTGGCGGGCAATCCGGTGACGAGCGGCTCGGCCTCATTGCCGATCACGTTGAATCCCGGCCCGAACGCGATCGACGTGGTGGTGACGGCGCAGGACAACACGACGATCAAGACCTATACGGTGACGGTCACTCAAGCCGCTGCATTGAGCAACAACGCCAACCTGGGCAATCTGACCATTTCGTCCGGCAGCCTCGTGCCCGCGTTCGCGCCGGCGACGATCGGCTACACGGACTCGGTTTCGAGCGCGACAGCGTCCGTGATGCTGACCCCCACGACCGCGGACGCGAACGCGAAGGTGACGGTGGCGGGCAATCCGGTAACGAGCGGCTCGGCCTCATTGCCGATCGCGCTGAACCCCGGCCCGAATGCGATCAGCGTGGTCGTGACGGCGCAGGACAACACGACGATCAAGACCTACACGGTGACGGTCACTCGAGCCGCTGCATTGAGCAACAACGCGAACTTGAGCAACCTCGCGGTCTCCGTCGGCAGTCTGTCGCCGGGGTTTGCTGCATCGACGTTGATCTACACCGACGCGGTGAGCAATGCGACTGCGTCGGTTACCGTCACGCCGACCACAGCCGACGTCAACGCGAAGGTGACGGTGGCCGGCAATCCGGTGACGAGCGGCTCGGCCTCGCTGCCGATCACGTTGAACCCCGGCGCGAACGCGATCAACGTGGTGGTGACGGCGCAGGACAACACGACGATCAAGACGTACACGGTCACGGTGAATCGCGCGGTGACCCTGTTCAGCGGCACCACCTTTACCAACACCGGTGTAGCGACCGCGGTGCTCAGCGGCGGTGGCCCGACATGCTCGTTCGCAAGCGCGTCTCTGGTCGGCCCGCCGGCAGCAAACCCGCCCAACGTGACGTTCCCCGATGGCATGTTCCAGTTCACCACCAGTGGTTGCGCCGGCACGATTACCGTGACGGTGACCTTCCCGACAGCGTTCTTGGCGACAGAGAATTATTGGAAATTCGGGCCGACTCCGGGTCCGGTCGCGGCCCATTGGTACCCGCTGGATGCAACCAATAACGTCAACCTGACGGGAAGCACGGCGACGTTCACCATTACGGATGGCGGACTCGGCGACGACGATCTGACCGTCAACGGAACGATTATCGATGCGGGTGGCCCGGGCGTGGGAACGACGCCGGTAACACTGCAAGACTTCACGGTGGATTGAGGACGCCAGGTCGGCTTCAACAGGACGTGGGGGCACGCCGCCACTGATCCTGCCAGGCAGCGGCGCGCCGTCATGGCGCGTCGCTGCGGTTTTTTGCGCGGTCTTTATTTCGCTTTGAGCAGATCGCGGATCTCGGTGAGCAGGACGACTTCTGCCGGCGGCGCGGCTGGTGCGGCTTCTTCCTTCTTGACGACGCGATTCATGAGCTTGATGACCATGAAGATCGCGAACGCGATGATGACGAAGCTGATCACGGTGTTGAGAAATGCGCCCCACTGGATCGCGACTTCGCCTTTGCCGTCGGCACCGGCTGCCTTGACTACCGTCTTGATCGCAGAGAAATCGATGCCGCCGATGAGCAGTCCGATCGGCGGCATGATGATGCCTTCGACGAGCGATGACACGATCTTGCCGAACGCCGCGCCGATCACGATACCCGTGGCCATGTCGACGACGTTGCCACGCATGGCGAACGCCTTGAACTCACTCGCAAAGCTCATCGCACTCTCCCCGATGACTGTCCCGCTCGCGCGGTCCGTCGATCCTAAACGAACGCGCAGAGCTTGGCGATAGTTTCACGCAATCGCGCCGTGTAATTCGGCCACGTTTTCAAGGCGCGCATGGAAGCGGTCGCCGCGCTTGAGTGCGGCGACGCCGGCGGGCGTGCCGGTGAAGATCAGATCGCCGGCTTTCAATTCGAACAGCCGCGACAGCATCGCGATGATTTCGGCCACGCCGAAAATCATTTGCGCGATATCCGATTGCTGACGCAGCTCGCCGTTGACTTCGAGCGACAGTCGTCCCTTTGGCGGGTGACCGATTTCGCTCGCTCGGCGCAGGGCCGACAGCGGCGCGGAGCGGTCGAAGGCCTTGGCCGAGTCCCACGGCAGCGCCTTGGTCTTGGCGATGTTCTGCAGGTCGCGGCGCGTGAGGTCCAGGCCCACGGCGTAGCCGAGCACATGCCGGAGCGCTTGCGCCTCGGCAATGTCGACGCCCCCGGATTGCAGGGCCACTACCATCTCGACCTCGTGATGAAGATCGTTCGTGCCGATCGGATACGGAATCTGCGCGCGATCGGCGACGATGGCGTCGGCCGGCTTGCAGAAGAACACCGGATTACCGCGATCGACGCTCGACCCCATCTCCTTGGCGTGGTCGGCGTAGTTGCGGCCGATGCAGTAGATGCGGTGCACTGGAAAACGTAGTGCGCTGCCGGCAATGGCTAGCGATGGCAACAACGCGGGCGGGAACAGGTATTCCACGGATTCTCCTGCGGCGCAACGATCGTGCGACGGATGTCTGCCGCTCTGCGTACTGTGATCCGCCGCCGCGTGGCAAGTGTATGCGAAGGTGTCGAATCTGACACCTGTCATTCGACGTTGATGATGATTGGCTCTGTTTTGCAACACCGCAAAAACTCAGTCTATGGCACACTTGGTAGTGGATGGCGAACACATGGGGACCATGGAAAACTCGGAGCTGTTGAAGGAGCTGCGCATCGACAAGGAACACCGCGGCGATCATCGCAGTAGCGGATCGCGCGGCCCGCTGATCGCCGGGGGCATTGTTCTCGCGCTCGCGCTGCTCGCGGCGACCGCCTGGTTTTTCCTCGCTGGCAGCAAGTCGTTCGAGGTGGAGGCCGCGACCGCTCTCGCGCCGAGTGCGGGCAATGTCGATACGGCTGTACTGCAGGCGACCGGCTACGTCACCGCGCGCCGTCAGGCGACCGTGTCGGCGCAGATTACCGGCACGTTGACCAAGGTCCTCATCGAGGAAGGCGACAAGGTCGAAGCGGGGCAGGTGCTCGCCACGCTCGACGATACGGCCGCGAGAGCAGCACTCGCGCAGGCCGAGGCCGGGCTGCATGCGGCGCAGGCGACACTGGTCCAGGTCGAGACTCAGCTAGCGCAGTCGCGGCGCGACTACGCACGCGCGCAGGATCTTGCGCAGCGCAAGCTCGTGTCCACTCAGGCGGAGGAACAGGCGCGCACGCAAGTCGACTCGCAGACCGCGCAAGTGATTGCGCAGCGCAAGCAGATCGACGTCGCCCAGGCCGGTGTGCAATCGGCGCAGGTCTACCTCGACTATTGCACGGTGCGCGCGCCGTTCGCCGGCGTGATCACCGCGAAGGCTGCGCAGGTCGGCGAGATCGTCTCGCCGCTGTCGGCCGGTGGCGGCTTCACGCGCACCGGCGTCGGCACGATCGTCGACATGGATTCACTGGAAATCGAGGTCGACGTCACCGAGTCCTACATCAACCGCGTGACGCCGAAGCAGCCGGCGCAGGCGGTCCTCGACGCCTATCCCGACTGGAAGATCCCCGCGCACGTCATCGCGATAATCCCGAGTGCCGATCGTGGCAAGGCGACGGTCAAGGTGCGCATCGCGATCGAGCAGAAAGATCAGCGCGTGCTGCCCGAGATGGGCGTGCGCGTGTCGTTCCTCGAGGAAGCGAAGAAAGCCGATGCGCCGCCGCCAAAGGGCGTGCTCGTGCCGGCGACCGCGATCGTCCAGCGCGACGGCAAGAACGTCGTGTTTGCGCTCGACAACGATCGCGCGCGACTCAAACCCGTCACGCCGGGGCGTACCTATAACGATTTGCGTCTCGTCGAAGGCATCGGTTCGGGAACGAAGGTGGTCAAGCAACCACAAGCCGAAATGGCCGACGGCGCGAAGGTGGAAATCAAAACGGCAGCGAAATAGCAAACGCATCGGCCGGCTTGGCCGGCCATCGAATCATCGAGGAAAAGTCATGGCAAATCTGGTTGAGATCCGCAATGTCAGCAAAGTCTATGAGCGCGGCAAGCAGAAGGTTGAAGTACTTCATCACATCGAATTGGACATCGCGCAGGGCGACTTCCTCGCGCTGATGGGACCTTCGGGTTCCGGCAAGACGACGTTGCTCAATCTCATCGGCGGACTCGACTCGCCGACCGACGGCAGCCTGAGCGTGGGCGGCGCGCGCATCGACAAGCTCGGCCAGGGCGCGCTCGCCAAGTGGCGCGCGTCGAATGTCGGCTTCATCTTCCAGTTCTACAACCTGCTGCCGATGCTGTCGGCGCAGAAGAACGTCGAACTGCCGCTGTTGCTGACCAAGCTCAACGCGGCGCAGCGCAAGAAAAACGCGAGCGTCGCCTTGCAACTCGTCGGCCTCGCCGACCGCGCTTCGCACAAGCCGACCGAACTGTCGGGCGGTCAACAACAGCGCGTCGCCATCGCGCGGGCGATCGTCTCTGATCCGACGCTGCTCGTCTGCGACGAGCCGACCGGCGATCTCGACCGTCAATCCGCCGAAGACGTGCTCGGTCTGCTGCAGACGCTCAACAAGGACCATGGCAAGACGATCGTCATGGTTACGCACGATCCGAAAGCGGCCGAATACGCGCGCCACACACTGCATCTCGACAAGGGCACGCTCGTCGAGCAAGTCGCCCACGCGTGAGATGGCCTTCAGGAGCGCAATGACATGAAATATCTCCATCTGATCTGGGCTGCGCTGTTCCGGCGCAAGACGCGCACGATCCTGACCCTCGTGTCGATCGTCGCGGCGTTCCTGCTGTTCGGTCTGCTCGACGCCGTGCGCGTCTCATTTGCCGAGGCCGGCAAGTCGGCGAACGGCGCCGAACGGCTGCAGACCGGCGCGCGCCTGTCGTTCATCCAGACCCTTCCGCAGAGCCTTGGCGCACAGATCGCGAATGTCGACGGGGTCAAGGACGTGGCCTACGCCAACTGGTTCGGCGGCGCCTATCAGGATCCGCACAATCAGATATTCACCTTCGCCGTCAGTCCGAATTATCTCGACGTGTACCCCGAGATCGCCGTCGCGCCCGAGCAGCGCAAGGCTTACGACAATACGCTCAACGGCATTCTCGTTGGCGAGATCATCGCGAAGAAATACGGCTGGAAGGTCGGCGACAAGATTCCGTTCCAGTCGCAGATCTTCCCCAATAAGGATGGCAGCAAGAACTGGAATTTCGATCTCGTCGGCACGATGCGTTCCACCGATCCGAAGAACAGCTTTCCGGATCAGATGGTGCTGATGCACTGGAAGAACTTCGACGAGAGCACGCCGTATAACCGCGGCATGGCCGGCTGGTACATCACGCGCGTGCGCGATGCGAATCAGTCCGACCGCGTCGCGCGCGCGATCGATGCGCTGTCGGCGAATTCCGATCATGAAACCAAGACCCAGACCGAAGCGGCGGCCACGGCGAACTGGATCAAGCAGATGGCGGACGTCGGCATGATCGTCACTTCGATCATGGGCGCGGTGTTCTTCACGCTGATTCTCTTGACCGGCAATACGATGATGCAGGCGGTGCGCGAGCGCACGTCCGAACTCGCCGTACTCAAGACCATCGGTTTTTCGAGCAACAGCGTGCTCGCGATGGTGCTTGCCGAATCGGTCCTGCTGCTCGTGCTCGGTGGCGTGATCGGGCTCGGGCTGGTCAGCCTGATCGGCCTGTTCCTGCCGTCGATCAGCGGCGGAATGATCACGCATACCCAGGTCGGCGCCAGCAGCTGGTTGCTCGGGATCGTGCTCGCGATAGCGATCGGCGGTCTGATCGGTGCGCTGCCGGCGCTGCGCGCGATGCGTCTCAACATCGTCGATGCGCTGGCCGGCCGCTAGGAGAACGAGATGAAATTTCTGATTGGACTGCTCACCTTCGTTGTCGTTGTCGTGGGCGTATTCGTGTTTTTGAGTTTGCCGTGGCAGGCGCTGCCGGTGTTGCTCGCCGCACTCGCGCTGTGGATGCTGGTCACGCAACGCGGCAAGCAGGCCGCATCGGTCACCGCCGTCGGCGTGAGCACACTCACACAGCGCCTGGGTTCGTCGGCGGTCATTGTCATCGGTATCGCCGGCGTCGTCGCCGTGCTCGTCGCGATGCTCGCGATGGCCAGCGGGTATGCCGAAACGCTGCGCCGCACCGGCAGCCTCGACACGCTGATCGTGCTGCGTGGCGGGTCGGCGGCTGAGGTCAACTCCGGCATCGGCCACGACAGCGCACTGGTCATCGCGCAAGCGCCTGGCATCGCCAAAGACGATCAAGGCAAGCCGATCTCCTCGCCAGAACTTGTCGTGGCGGCGAATCTGCCGCTCAAAGGCGGCAATCCGGAGGAGGATTTCGGCAGCGTCCAGCTGCGCGGTATCGGCGACGAGGCGTGGAAGCTGCGCACGAATGCGAAGATCGTGGCGGGGCGGCGTTTTACGCCGGGGCTGCGCGAGCTCGTCGCGGGCAAGGGCGCGCAACGCCAGTTCGACGGCCTCGATGTCGATCACGAAATCAAGCTCGGCAACCAGACCTGGAAGGTGGTCGGCATTTTCGAGTCGGGCGATGCGATGCAGTCGGAGCTGTGGGCCGACGCGGACGTGGTCGGTCCGACCTACCGGCCGGCCAGCGCCAACAGTTCGAGTTCGGTGTACGTGCGCCTGACCGGAGCCGATGCGTACGACAGTTTCAAGACCGCGGTGACTTCCGATCCGCGCCTGCAGGTCGATGTCGACACGACGCTCAATTATTTCAGCAAGCAATCGGAAGGCACGTCGAAGGCGATCACGGCAATCGGCATCGTCGTCGCGGTGATCATGGCGATCGGCGCGATCTTTGGCGCGCTCAATACGATGTTCGCCGCGGTCGCGGCGCGCGCGCGCGAGATCGCGACGTTGCGCGCGATCGGCTTCCGCGGATTGCCGGTCGTCGTCGCCATCATGCTCGAAACCATGCTGCTCGCGCTGATCGGTGGCGTGCTCGGCGGTCTGCTCGCGTACGTGATCTTCAACGGCTATACCGCGTCGACCCTGGCCGCGGGCACGACCGGACAGCTCACGTTCGAGTTCCTGGTCGCTCCGCACGTGCTTTGGACCGGGCTCAAGTGGGCGCTCGCGATCGGCTTCATCGGCGGCATCTACCCCGCGTTGCGCGCCGCGCGGCTGCCGGTGACGACCGCACTGCGAGAGCAGTGACGGGAATGCCCGGGCGCACCGTGCACTGCGTGTACTCCAGACGCGCAGGCGCGTTCGTATCGGCGTTGCTGCTCATGCCGATGGCGGTTCATGACGCGCCGGCACAGAGCATCTGGGACGCCGGACTACGCGATGGTGCCACGCGCACCGACCTGGCCGATGGCGTTGGTGGTCCAACGCAGATGCTCAACCTGTCCTACACCCAGGCCGGTCAGCAAGGTTGCGAGTGGAACGCGCAGGACACGTGGTTCCGCTGTGCCGGACGCGCCGGGCTGTCCGACTTGCCCGGACTTGGTCCGGTCTGGGAGGGCAGTATGGAGCGCTATGCGGCCTGCGGTGGCGATCCGACGCGCATCGGCGATTCCTGGCTTGGCTGTCTCGAATATTCCAGCAGCCCATTTTTTTCTGTTGGAGTGGTTGCCGATCACTACTGGACGGTGCACGCCAACGATGAGCCAAGTTTCGACCAGTGCAATCCGGGTCCGCCGGGTCTGTCGCACGCGATCCGATCCATCTCCGACCCGACCCCGGCGGTGTTCCGTATCGGCTTGGATCAGTCGAGCGGCGGCAACGGCATCGTCAAGCTCATGCTCGATGCGGGCGGCAAAGACTACTACTGCGCCAATGTGGGCGCGCTCCAGTACAGCATCCCGTTCCTGTCGTGGGGAGCGCAGGCCAACCGGGGCAATGGCGGGCCGGTCGGTTACATCGGGCGCGGCGGTTCTGCGCGCGGTACCATCAACTTCGACGCCTGGATCGACGATTATGTGAGCTTTGGTTGCAAGGCTGGAACTGGAGCGATCTGTACCGCGACCAGCGTCGGCGTTCACGCCGGCATTTACGCTCTCACGTCCTGGGGCGGCAGTGCGCGCATGTTGTTCGTGGATCTCTACGGAATCGGCTCGGAAGACACGTCGATCGCGCCGCCGACCGAAGATCTGTGGAACTGGCCGGTGGCGGACAGCATGTTTTATCCCGGCGCCGATGTCGCGGAGATTGCAGCGGGCGATCAGCTATCGGCTTACTGCGGAATCGTGATACCTCGGCTCGGCAGCGTCGGCCAGCGTGTTCACTATCAGGTGGACTTTGGACCGCTTTTTCGTTGCGCCAGCGATCATGGTCTGTTCGCGTCGCCCATGCCGTCTGACGACATAGCGCTCGACGGCGTGCATTGGTTCATCGAAGGGCCGGCAACAAGCGGACACTTCACTCTAGCGGTGGCTGCGCCAGAGACAAGCATCTTTGTCAGCGGCTTCGACTGAGCTGCGAACTCGCGCGTGTCACCCAATGATGAAGGCCAGCGCAAACGGGCCCAGCATCGCGAAACACAAGGCGAGTTTGGCGAGCGTGCCGAACAGCAGGCCGAGCCAGGTGCCGACACCGACGCGCGTCGCGTGCGTCAATTCGCGCCCGTCCGTCAGCTCGCCGATCACGGCGCCGAGGGACGGCCCGAGCAGCAGCCCCGGCAGGCTGAAGATTAGTCCGGCGAGCGTTGCGGCTGCCGATGACGACGGCGTTGCGCGAGCAATGAAGCGTCGGTCAGCGGATACGCAGATGTTCCGCTGACAGCGCACCCGCACCGCGTGGCTTCGGTTCGGGTGTCTGCACGCGCAATGGTTCGCGATCGACGAGATGCCGCCATAGATTTTTCAAGGCAGCGTAGGCATACGGCAAGAGCGGCACATGGCGCTCACCAAAGCCGGGCAAGGCGAGAAAGGAATCGAAATGCTGCGCGTGAGCAAGCGGCCAATAGATCGGGTCGCGGCCGTTTTCGCGC